>CXWL01000128.1_pt1 | contig 99691 bp, 108 predicted proteins | sample 590931 | NCBI WGS metagenome assembly CXWL01 (sample SAMEA3498368, study PRJEB10139) | groundwater metagenome | biome: water well; material: biofilm material | place: Germany | collected 2015-04-27 | reverse complement strand
CTTTAGCGCCCAAGCCCCTTGGCGACGAAATCCCTGGCGATAGCAGCGATGTGATCCGCATCCTCTTTGTCCGACCAGACGCCGAAGCGCAGGCCCAAAAAGACGTTCATCCCCATCACGGCCCAGGCATGGGCTTCCTCGATATCGGGGCGGAACGCGCCTTCGGCGGCGCCATCCTTCAACCGCGCGAGGATGCGGGCAGCGGTGCTTTCATAATGCTGGCGGTGGCTTTCGGGATCGGCAAATTCGGCTTCGTCGATAATGCGGTAGATTTCCTTGTGCCCGCGCGTGAACCCCAGAAATGCCCGGAAAGCGGCGGTTTCGCGGGAAAGCGGATCGACCGCCTCTCGCACCGCGGCAGCGGCATGCGCGCCCACTTGGGCAGACATGTCGCGGACGAGCGCACGGAAAATAGCGTCCTTTGAATCGAAATAGGTGTAAAAACTGCCCAGCGCGACGCCGGCCCGGCTGGTGATCCCGACGATCGAACTTTCGTAAAAACCCTTTTCCCCGAATTCGGCAGCGGCAGCATCAAGAATCGCGCGGAGCGTCTTGCGTCCACGCTCGGTGCGGGGGGTTTTGGCATTGGGCTCCATTGTTGCAAGATTGCCACGGTTTGCCGCCATTGGCCATCCCTTCGCTCATTCTAAGTTGAAACATGGTTCATCTTTCAATATAGCATTGTTGACACCGCGCGCAATCGGCACGGTCGAAACATTTTGGTGATTGGGAGATATGCCATGAATTCCACACGCTCGCTGCGCGCTGCACTGTTTGCTGGCGCCGCTTTTGCCGCCCTTCCGGCCACGCCCGTCATGGCGCAGCAGGCCGAGGAAGCGGCGGCGGCCGATTCGGGCGACATCGTTGTGACTGCCCGCCGTCGCGAGGAAAGCCTTCTCGAGGTTCCGATCGCCATTTCGGCGATCAGTGGCGAACAGCTCGAACGTTCTGGCGCGATCGACATTACCGATATTTCCAATTCGACCCCGAACGTGACGCTCGAAACCTCTCGCGGCACCAATTCGACGCTGACCGCGTTCATCCGTGGCGTCGGCCAGCAGGACCCCGTTGCCGGCTTCGAAGCGGGCGTGGGTCTTTACCTCGACGACGTCTATCTCAACCGCCCGCAGGCGGCCGTGCTCGACATTTATGACGTCGAGCGGATCGAAGTCCTGCGCGGGCCACAGGGCACGCTTTACGGCCGCAACACGATCGGCGGCGCGGTCAAATATGTGACGCGACGGATCGGCGAAGACCCAGCGCTGGCGCTACGTGCCACCTATGGCAATTACGATCAGGCCGATGGCGTCATCACTGCCAGCATGCCCGTTGGCGATGGAACACTGCGCGTCGGTGGATCGCTTGCGCGCCTCAGTCGTGGCGGCTTCGGCATCAACCTGACGACCGGCCAAGACAATTACAACAAGGACATCTGGGCCGGGCGCCTCAGCGCTGAAATCCATGCAACCGATGCATTCTTTCGCCTGTCGGGCGATTACACCAAGGACAAGAGCAACGCGCGTGGCGGCCACCGCCTGATCCCGGGCCTGTTCACCGGTGCGCCTGTACTTTCGAGCGTCTATGACAGCCGCGGTGCGCTCGCCTCCCCCACGCAGGATGTCGAGGCCTATGGCGTCTCGCTGTTCGGTGAGGTCAAGCCAACCGACACGATCACGATCCGCAGCATCAGTGCCTATCGCAAGGACGATTCAGCGACCCCCATCGATTTCGACTCGCTTCCCGCAGTCGATGTCGATGTGCCGGCCTTTTACAACAACAAGCAATTCTCGCAGGAACTCCAGCTGCTGATCGATACCGGTGCCTTTAACGGCCTGATCGGCGCCTATTATCTCAACGCGAAATCGCGCACCGTGTTCGATGTCCGGCTTCCCAACACGGTCACGGCGCTGACCTTCGGCAATGTCGATACCGACACGGGCGCAATCTTCGGCGATTTCACCTATGACATCGGCGAGATGCTGAGCGTGTCTGTCGGCGGTCGCTATACTTGGGACAAACGGACATCGAAGATCCAGCGCAACGTCTATCTCGGATCGTCGCCCTTCTTCGGCGGAACGACGGCACCGATCGTCAGGCAAACCGATTTCCGCGGCTCCGCAAACTTCAAGAAGTTTACGCCGCGTGCGTCGATCAGCTTCAAGCCTGCCACCGACCACAACCTCTACGCCAGCTATTCAAAGGGCTTCAAGGGCGGCGGGTTCGACCCGCGCGGCGTCGGGACAGCCGCCCCTGACCTGAACGGCAACGGGATCACCGGCGCTGGTGGCGATCAACAGGACATATACAACTTCCTGTCGTTCGACCCTGAAACGGTCGCCAGCTACGAAATCGGCTACAAGGCATCGCTGTTCGATCGCGCGCTTACATTCGCGCTGGCGGGCTTCCATTCGGAATACACCGATGTGCAAATCCCCGGCTCTGTCGGGGCGGTGGTCGCTGGCGTGCCAACGTTTATCGGCATCACAACCAATGCGGGCAAGGCGCGCATCAATGGCGTGGAGTTCGAGAGCAACCTCGTCGCGCGCGATGCATTGCGCGATGGCGACAGGCTTAGCCTTGCCGTCTCGGTCGGCTATCTCGACGCGCAGTACAAACGCTTCATCGATCCGCGCGGTATCGATGTCTCCAGCCGCCGTTCGTTCCAGAACACGCCCAAATGGACGGTGAGCGAAACGCTAAGCTACAACACCCCGGTCGGCGCCGGATCGCTCAACGCCTCGACCACGCTCGCTTATCGTAGCGATTCGCAGCAGTTCGAAATCCGTACGCCTGTGCTCGACCAGCCGCGCTACCTGCTCTGGGATGCAAACCTTGTCTACACTTCGGCGAACGACCGCTGGACGGTCGGCATCCACGGCCGCAACCTCACCAACAAGCGCTACATCGTTTCGGGCTACAACTTCCTGCGGCAAAATCCGGACACGGGGAACTTCATCCTTGCCAATGGACAGCCGGGTATTAACCCCACGCTGGGCCGCGAGGGCATATTGACGGCCTATTACGGCAATCCGCGCCAGGTTTTCGCCACCGTCGGGTTCAAATTCTGATCATCGCCCCTGCCTGATCGGGCTTGCCGCGCACTCCGAAAATGCGCAGGGGCGCATAATGAGCTTCTCTTGGTTCCTGATCCGTGGCTGAGGCTTCGGTCTATTTCGCCCAGCCCGCCGAGGCGCTTCGCCCCTTCATCCCGGCTTATTGGGATGTGGTGGTTGAGGGCGAAGGCGTGGTCGAAGATCTGTTGCGGCCCGAATGGACCAATATCCGCCTGATTTCAGGCGGGGATTGGGCGTTCGGGCCATCGCCCCACCACCTCGACACGCTGACCGAGCGCGCCCTTGTCCATGGCGTCGCGAGCCATGCGCAATGGGTTCGCGGCAGCGCGGGCGCGGTGTTTTGCATCGGCATATTCCCGATGGGCTGGCACCGGCTGCTCGGCGCACAAGCCAGTCGCTACGCCAATGCCGTTCGCCCCCTGACCGACATTTTGGGGGCCGAAGGCACGCGGCTCCACACGACCGTCATGGCGGCAGAAAATCTCGAAGGCCGGGTGGCCGCAGCCGACGCGTTCTTCCTTGAAAGGCTCGCCCGCACACGGCGCAGCGCGGTTTCGCTCCAGATAGAAGCGGTGTCACTGGCCATTGCCGATCCCGACTGCGCCACCGTTGCCGAGCTCGCCGAGCGCAGCAGACTCTCCCAGCCACAGCTCGCCCGGCTGACGCGCCAGCATTTCGGATTTTCGCCCAAGAAGCTGATGCGCCGCGAACGCTTCCTCAGGATGCTCCATTCGATGCAGGGCATGTCGGTCGGCGAATGGCCGCATTTCCTCGACCCGCAATATACCGACCAGAGCCATATGATCCGCGATTTCAAGCATTTTATCGGCATGGCCCCCACACGCTATTTTGCGATGGAGCGGCCGTTGCTGAGCGCGGTCTTCAAAACTCTGATGCGGCTGATGGCAGAAGGCAAGACCGAAGGACTGACGATGGAAGAAGGGCGCCAAACGCTTGCTTTCCGGCCCGACTCCGGCTAGGGGCGCCGTCTTCCGCACGATTATACTGCGATCCGTCTGGCTGAAAGGGCTGCCACGGGGGATGCGAATCGTCGAATTTCGAAAGGACGAAAATGCCCAAACTGAAGACCAAGAGCGGGGTGAAGAAACGCTTCACGCTGACCGCTACCGGCAAGCTGAAACACGGCGTCGCCGGAAAACGCCACCGGCTCATCAGCCACAATGGCAAGTATATCCGCCAGAATCGCGGCACTTCCGTCCTGTCCGACGCCGATACGGCTGCGGTCAAGGCGTGGGCGCCCTACGGCCTGAAATAAGGAGGCCGGATAAATGGCTCGCATCAAACGCGGCACGACCACACGTGCCAAGCACAAGAACATCCTCGAACAGGCAAAGGGCTATCGCGGCCGCCGCAAGAACACGATTCGCGTTGCTCGTCAGGCTGTCGAAAAGGCCGGGCAATATGCCTATCGTGACCGCAAGGCCAAGAAGCGGACATTCCGCGGCCTGTGGATCCAGCGCATCAACGCCGCCGTCCGTGTCGAAGGGCTGACCTATAGCGAATTCATGCACGGCCTAAAGCTCGCCGGTGTCGAACTCGACCGCAAGGTCTTGGCCGACATTGCGATGCACGAAGGCGAAGTGTTTAGCACCATCATCGCGCAAGCGAAGGCGGCTCTGCCTCTGGCGGCATAGCAAATCCCTTTCGTAAAAGCGCAAATGGGCGTGGGCGGCATTGCCGTTCGCGCCCATTTGCTTATTGGGCAAACACGATGACCGATCTGACCACCCTTGAAACCCAAACCCTTGCCGCGATTGCCGCAGCGGATGACCTTGACGCGCTTGAAGCGGTGCGCATTGCAGCGCTTGGCAAGCAGGGGAGCATCTCCGCACTGCTCAAGACCCTCGGCGCGATGACCCCCGAGGAGCGACAAGTCCAAGGCCCGCAGATCAACGGCCTGCGCGAAGCCGTCTCCAACGCGCTGGCCGCGAAAAAGGCCGCGCTCGAATCGGCACAACTCAACGAGCGCCTCGCCACCGAACGGCTCGACATGAGCCTGCCCGCGCCCGAAACGCCCCAGGGTTCGATCCATCCGGTTTCCCAGGTGATGGACGAGCTCGCGGAAATCTTCGCCGATATGGGCTTTGCCGTCGCGACCGGCCCCGAGATTGAGGACGACTGGCATAATTTCACCGCGCTCAATATCCCCGAGACGCACCCGGCGCGGGCGATGCACGACACTTTCTATTTCCCGGATAGCAAGCTGCTGCGTACGCACACTTCGCCGGTCCAGATTCGCACGATGATGAACCAGGCACCCCCGATCCGCATCATCGCGCCGGGCCGCGTTTATCGGTCTGATTCGGATGCGACGCACACGCCGATGTTTCACCAGATCGAGGGGCTAGTGATCGACAAGGGTATCCATCTGGGGCACCTTAAATGGACGCTCGAGACCTTTCTGCGCGCCTTCTTTGAGCGAGACGATCTCACGATTCGCCTGCGCCCGAGCTATTTTCCTTTCACCGAGCCCTCGGCGGAAGTCGATGTGAGCTTTGCGTGGGAGGGCGGCAAGCGTGTGCTGGGCGGGCAGGGCAGCTGGATGGAGCTGCTGGGCAGCGGCATGGTGCATCCCCGCGTGATCGCCAATTGCGGGCTCGATCCGGATGAATATCAGGGCTTTGCTTTTGGCGTCGGCGTCGATCGGCTGGCGATGCTCAAATACGGGATGGACGATCTGCGGGCCTTTTTCGACGGCGACCTCCGCTGGCTGAAGCATTACGGCTTTTCCGCACTTGATGTGCCGACACTCAGCGGGGGGGTAGGCGCATGAAATTCTCCCTCTCATGGCTCAAAGCCCATCTCGATACGCAAGCCGATGCGACGACCGTCGCGGAAACGCTGACGCGCATCGGCCTTGAGGTTGAAGCGATCGAAAATCCGGCGGAAAAACTGGCCGCCTTCCGCATCGCAAAGGTGTTGAGCGCCGCGCCGCATCCGCAGGCGGACAAGCTCCAGGTGCTGAGCGTCGATGCTGGAGGCGGGCCGCTACAGGTCGTCTGCGGTGCCCCCAACGCTCGCGCAGGCCTTGTCGGCGTGTTCGGTGCACCCGGCGCGGTCGTGCCGTCCAACGGTATGGTGCTGAAAGTCGCCGCCATCCGTGGCGTCGAATCGAACGGCATGATGTGCTCGACCCGCGAACTCGAACTGGGCGACGATCATGACGGGATCATCGAACTCGCCGCCGATGCGCCCGTGGGCCAAATCTATGCCGATTGGGCGGGGCTCGACGATGCCGTTTTCGACGTTGCCATCACCCCCAACCGGCAGGATTGCATGGGCGTGCGCGGCATCGCGCGCGATCTTGCTGCAGCGGGTCTGGGAACACTCAAACCCTTGGCCCTGACAAGTATTGCAGGCAGTTTCCCTTGCCCGACCGAAATCCGCACCGACGACCCCGAAGGTTGCCCGGCCTTTTATGGTCGCGTCATCAAGGGTGTGAAGAATGGCGCTTCGCCCGACTGGATGCAGGCGCGGCTGAAATCGGCGGGACAACGCCCAATCTCCGCGCTGGTCGATATTACCAACTATGTGATGCTCGATCTTGGCCGTCCGGCGCATGCCTATGACCTCACGCAACTGACGGGTGCCGTGGTCGCGCGTCGGGCCGCCGAAGGCGAGACGGTCACCGCGCTCAATGGCAAGGAATTCACGCTCACTTCGGAGATGACCGTCATTGCTGACGCAAACGGCGTCCACGATATTGCCGGCATCATGGGCGGCGAGCATTCGGGCTGTTCCGAGGCGACCACCGAAGTCCTCCTCGAAATCGCCTATTTCACGCCTGAACGGATTTCCAGGACCGGGCAGGCGCTTGCCCTGACCTCCGATGCGCGGACGCGATTCGAGCGCGGCGTCGATCCGGCGTTTCTCGATGACGGGCTGGCGATCCTCAGCCAGTTGATCCACGACATTTGCGGCGGCGAGGCATCGGAAGTCGTGCGTGCGGGAACGCCGCCATTGACGGAAAAGATTCTGGGCTATGATCCGGCGCGCTGTGCAGCGCTGGGCGGAGTCGAAGTTCCGCCCGACAAGCAGAGGCAAATCATTGAAAACCTTGGTTTTTCTGTCGATTCGAACTGGCAGGTCAAAGTGCCGTCATGGCGTCGTGACGTCGACGGCCCGGCCGATCTGGTGGAAGAAGTCGTCCGCATTGTCGGGCTTGATGCGGTTGCCTCAACCCCATTGCCGCGTGCCGATGGCGTGGCCAAACCGACCGCCACGCCAGCACAAATGATCGAGCGCAAGGTGCGGCGCACGGCGGTTGCGCGCGGCCTCAACGAAGCGATCAACTGGTCGTTCCTTTCCGAAAAGGAAGCCGCGACCTTTGGCGGCGGAGCCTGGGCGCTCGCCAATCCGATCAGCGAGGACATGAAGGTCATGCGACCCTCGCTCCTCCCCGGACTGCTCTCGGCGTCGCGGCGCAACATGGATCGCGGGGCGGCAACGGTACGCCTGTTCGAGGTTGGCCGCCGTTATCTGGCCGATGCCGAACGCCCGACCGTCGGCGTCGTGCTGGCGGGCGACAAAACGCCGCGCGGCTGGGCCAGCGGCAAAGCGAGACAATTCGACGCCTTCGACGCCAAGGCCGAAGCGCTCGCGCTGCTCGAAGCCGCCGGGGCCCCGATTGCCAATCTGCAGGTGCTGGACGAGGCGGGCGGCCATTATCATCCCGGCCAGTCGGGCACACTCAGGCTCGGGCCCAAGACGGTACTGGCGAGCTTTGGCGCGCTCCATCCGGCGACAGCGAAGGCGTTCGATCTCGACGGCTCGGTAATGGTCGCGGAAATCTATCTCGACGCGATTCCGGCCAGGCGCGCACCAAAGGATGGCAATGCTTTCATGCGCGCCGACTTTACGCCGCCCGCGCTTCAGTCCGTCACCCGTGACTTTGCCTTCCTCGTTCCGGCGAACCTCTCGGCTGACGCGCTGGTCCGTGCCCTCCGGGGTGCCGACAAGACGCAGATCACCGCCGCCCGCCTGTTCGACCGCTTCGCCGGGCTGGGAGTGCCGGAGGGCCAGATTTCGCTCGCGATCGAAATCACGCTGCAGCCGCAGGACAAGAGCTTCACGGAGACCGAACTGGTAGCAATCAGCGATGCTGTCGTTGCAGCAGCGGCCAAGATTGGGGCGGTACTGCGGGGTTAGGCTAACGCGACAGCAAAAACACCGCATGTTCGGCGCGGAAATTGGCGGCGGCATCGCTTGTAAGCCGGTCGCCGCTCAGGAACCACGCCCCTTCGACCTTGATCCCGCGCTCCTTCACCAGCGCGCGGAAATCGTCGATCGTGACGTGGTGGATGTTGGGCGTTTCATACCACGCCATCGGGAGCAGCCGCGTGACCGGCATCCGCCCGCCCCAGAGCAGCGAAAGCCTCACCCGCCAATGGGCAAAATTGGGGAAGGACACGAACGCGTGTTTCCCGATCCGCAGCAATTGTTCGAGGACAAGATCGGGTCGCATCGTCGTCTGCAGTGTCTGGCTGAGGATCGCATAGTCGAACGCGGCTTCGGGATAGTCAGCGAGATCCGTATCGGCATCCCCCTGGATCACCGAAAGTCCGCGCGCGACGCACTCCGTCACATTTCCGCGATCGAGCTCCATCCCGCGCGCATCGACCTGTTTTTCATCGCGCAACGCCGCCATCAGCGCCCCGTCGCCGCAACCGACATCGAGCACCCGCGTCTCCGCCTCCACATTATTGGCGATGATCGCAAGATCAGGGCGGAGCATCATAGTCCCCCTGCCTTGAGGAAACCGCCCACAACCCGGTCAAGCTCAGGCACGTCCAGAAGGAAGCTGTCATGCCCGAACGGCGCGGACAGTTCGACGAAGCTGACCGGCGCGCCTGCAGCGTTGAGCGCATGGACGATGCTGCGGCTCTCCGCCGTCGGATAGAGCCAATCGGTATCAAAGCTGATGAGGCAGAAGCGGGTATCCGATCCCCTGAACGCGTTCGCCAGATGCCCGCCATGTTCCTCGGCCAGGTCGAAATAGTCCATCGCCCGGGTGATATAGAGATAGCTATTGGCATCGAAGCGATCGGTGAAGCTCAGCCCCTGGTGCCGCAAATAGCTTTCGACCTGGAAATCCGCGTCGAATCCGAACGTCTTGACGTCACGATCCTGCAGCCGCCGCCCGAACTTTTCTGTCAGTCCCTGTTCGGAAAGATAGGTTATATGCGCGGCCATCCGCGCGACCGCCAGCCCGGCATCGGGCGCCTTTTCCGCCCCATGATAATCACCGCCGCGCCAGTTGGGATCGGCCATGATCGCCTGCCGCCCGACTTCGTGAAAGGCGATATTCTGCGCCGAATGGCGCGCAGTCGCCGCAATGACAACGGCCGAGGCCACGCGCTCGGGATAGGTCGCGGCCCAACTCAGCGCCTGCATCCCCCCCATCGACCCGCCGACGACTGCATAGAGCCGGGCAATCCCGAGATGATCGAGCAGCAAGGCCTGCGCCCGCACCATGTCGCGGATCGTGATGACGGGGAAACGCATCCCCCAATGGCTACCGTCCGGCGCCCTGGATTCGGGCCCCGACGACCCCATGCAACTGCCAATGACATTGGGGCAGATGACGCAGAAGCGATCGGTATCCAAGGGCTTTCCCGGCCCCACCATCCGCGTCCACCAGCCCGCCTTGCCCGTGATTGGATGATCGGACGCCACATGCTGGTCGCCGGTCAGCGCGTGGCAGAGCAAGATGGCGTTCGACGCATCGGGGTCAAGCGTCCCATAGGTTTCGTAACCGATTTCGACCGGCGCAAGCTCTCCCCCGCCATCGAGCTTGAGTGGCCCGGGCTGGACGGTATGGCGATTGAGTCCGAAGCGATCCGACATGGCGGCGGGGCTAGGGCGCACGACCCCGCCTTGTCAATGAACGCGTCCGCCCCTAGAGCCGCGCGCATCATGACAGGACCTCAACCCAAAGAGTGGATCAAGGCGATCCAGCCCTATGTTCCGGGCAAAGCGACGACTGACAGCGGGACCAAGGCTGCGAAGCTGTCCTCGAACGAAAACCCGCTGGGCACGAGCGACAAGGCGCGTGCGGCCTTTGCCGCACAAGCGGGACAGCTCGAGCGCTATCCCGACGGCGGTGCGGCTGCGCTCCGCGAGGCGCTGGCGACGAAGCACGATCTCGATCCTGCCCGGATCATTTATGGAACCGGATCCGATGAAGTGCTGCACCAGGCAGCCGGTGCCTTTGCGGGACCGGGCGATGAAGCCATCTATGTTCGATACGGCTTTGCGGTCTATGAAATCGCCATCCGCCGCGTGGGCGCGACCCCGGTGATCGCCCCCGACAAGGATTATGCAACCGATGTCGATGCCGTTCTTGCGGCCCTGACCGAGCGAACCCGGATCGTCTTCATTGCCAATCCCAACAACCCCACCGGCACATACACGGCTCGCGACGAGATCGCCCGGCTCCATGCCGGACTTCCGGAAAACGTCCTGCTGGTCCTCGACCAGGCCTATGCCGAATATCTCGATGAGGACGAGGATGACGGGGGAATGGCGCTCGCCATGTCCGCACCCAATGTGCTGGTGACGCGCACCTTTTCCAAGATCTACGGCCTTGCCGCCGAACGGATCGGCTGGGGTTATGCGGCGGCACCGATCATCGATGCGATGCACCGGATCCGCCTCCCCTTCAACGTCACGATCGCTGGCCAGAATGCGGCCATTGGCGCGCTTGGCGACGAGGAGTTCGTCGCGAAAAGTCGTGCGCACAACGCGCAGTGGCGCGGCTGGCTGACCGACGAAGTCGGCAAGATGGGCAATGCGGGGCTGCGGGCCATCGAGAGCAAGGCTAATTTCCTGCTGGTCCTGTTCAACGGTTCCGTGACAGCCGAAATGGCCTACCACGGATTGATGGAGCGCGGCTTCATCGTTCGCTGGCTCCCGAACCAGGGGCTGGCCAACGGCCTTCGGATCACGATCGGCACCGAAGCGGAGACGCGCGCGCTTGCCGCAGCGCTCCGGGACATTGTCGGAGCGACGGACTGATGCTGCCTTTCGCGCGCGTGTCGATCATCGGTCTGGGCCTGGTCGGCTCATCGATTGCCCGCGCGGTTCGCGAACATATGCCCGGGGTCGCGCTGACCGGCCATGATGCAAGTGCAGAAGCCCGCGAAACGGCGCGCGCGCTCAAGCTCGTCGATGATGTCACCGATACGCCGGGGGCAGCGGTCACCGATGCCGATCTCGTCATACTGTGCGTGCCCGTGGGCGTGATGGGCGAAGTCGCCGCGAGCATTGCAGAAGATTTGCCACCCGAAACTGTCGTCAGCGATGTCGGCTCGTCCAAGGCGAGCGTCGCGGCGGCATTGGCCGAGGCCCTTCCGCACCACGTAGCGATCCCGGCCCATCCCGTGGCTGGCACCGAGCGGAGCGGGCCCGAAGCCGGATTTTCCAGCCTGTTCCACAATCGCTGGTGCATCCTCACGCCGCCCGAAGGCTGCGATCCTTCGAAAGTGGCGCAGCTCCAGGCCTTCTGGGAGCGGCTTGGTGCCAATGTCGAAATCATGGATGCCGGGCATCACGACCTTGTGCTCGCCATCACCAGCCATTTGCCGCACCTCATTGCCTATACGATTGTCGGAACCGCATCGGATCTCGAGGCCGTAACCCGTTCCGAGGTGATCAAATATTCAGCCGGAGGCTTTCGCGATTTCACGCGCATCGCGGCGTCGGACCCGACCATGTGGCGCGATGTGTTCCTCACCAACAAGGATGCCGTCCTCGAAATGCTCCAGCGCTTTTCGGAGGACCTGACCGCACTCCAGCGCGCGATCCGCTGGGGCGATGGCGAGGCGCTGTTCGACCTGTTCACCCGCACCCGCGCTGTCCGCCGTTCAATTATCGAGCAAGGCCAGGACGACGACCGCCCTGATTTCGGTCGCGCCGATCACTGAGGCAAGGCGTTGAGCGCGTTGATCGCCGCGTGAACCCGGGCTTCGGCTTCCTCACGCGGCAGACCGGGTGGAATGGTCTCCCCCACTTTCATCGTCACGATGCCGGGCGTCTTGACCAAACCGCGCGGCCAGACTTTGCCCGAATCGAGCGCGATCGGGACGACCGGCAGGCCAAGCACCTTGTAGAGCCCTGCAAATCCGGCGCGCAGCGGCGGGCTTTCGCCATGCGGCACGCGCGTCCCTTCGGGGAACAGCACAACAGGCCGGTTGCTCGCCTTGGCGACCTTGGCCGCCGCGATCATCCGGCGCATTGCCGTTGCACCTGCCTCGCGATCCACCGGGATTACCCCGAGTTTGCGCGCGACATGCCCCCAGCCGAACATATCGACGAGTTCCTGCTTCATCACCACGACAGGCCGGTCGAATACGACGAGCGTCTCGATGGTTTCAAACATCGCTTCATGCTTGATGACGTAAAGCACACCTTCCCGGGGCAAGTGGCCGATGACGTGTGTGCGGACGCCCAATAGCCAGCGCGCGCACCAGCGATGCCACAGCGCCCAGCGGCGCGAACCTGCGATCACCGCCTCTTGCCCGAAAGGCACGGCCGCGAGCGCCGCCAGCACTGTGATGACGCTACCGGGATAAAAGACCGCCATGAAGAGCAGCGAACGGATCAATGGCATCTGGTCACACGCCCAAAAGCGCCGAAACGCGGCGCAGCAGGTATTTGTTATATTCGGCAAAGAGCGTCACGAGGCCTGGCGCGCTGTCCACCGCATCGGGGATGACTGTCACCTCGTCGCCTACCGCATGTTCAAGCTCGAACCGCGCGCGCGGCATGTGCCAGTCGGTCGTCACCAGCCGCACGGAACGGAAATGCTTGCGCTCGAGCCACTTGGCCGCCTCTGCAGCATTGGAACGCGTATCGACCGCCTCCTTGCCCAGATCGACGCAGCATTGGAACAGATGCACCGGTGCATTCTGCAGTTGTGCCAGTTCATCCAGCTGCACAGCCGGATCGACGCCTGAGACGAGCAGCCGCTTCGCCTGACCCCTCGCCAGATGGTCGAGCCCGCGCTGGATGCGCCCCGATCCGCCGGTCAGGACGACTATGGCATCGGTCTTCGCATCGCCCGCCGGGCGCGGCAGGCTCACGACGAACCATGCGAGCCCGAGCAGCCAGCCAATCAGCATGAGCGAGAAGATGCGGCGAATCACAGGATGCGCCTTAGGGCAAAAAGGACGGTAAAGCGCGCGGCGAGTATTGCCAGAACCGTGCCGAAAAGGGGCAGGGCGAGAACAATCGCCCAATCGCCCCAGCCAAGTCCGCCCGAGCCCAGCAGATCCGATCCGATCGCATTCAGCCGGTTTCCGATCAGCAGCATCACCACCAGCGCCGCGACCAGTCCGGCGAACCCGCCAAACAGCGCATCAAGCGCAATCCGCCGCTGGAAAAGACCAGCAACCTGTCCATCGGTCGATCCCAGCAAGTGCATCACTTCGATCACCGACTTGTGTGTGTTAAGCGCTGCGCGCGCCGCCAGCACCACCGTTGCCGCCGTCGCTGCCGTCATCAGCGCGACCAGTGCTGCCGAAAGCCATTTGAGAGATTGCAACAGGCTGGCCAGCGGTGCGAGCCATTGCGCATGTTCATCGACGCGGGCGGCGGGCGCGACGGACTGGATCGCCTTGCGAACCTGCTCCACGTCGGAGGGTGTTGCGCGGCGCAACTCGACATCGATCAGCGCGGGCATTGGCAAATCGGCATCATAACCATCCTTGCCGAGCCAGGGATCGAGCAAGGCGACCAGTCGATCTTCGCTTACCGGCTCAACCCTTTCGATGACGGCAAGACGTCCAAGTTCGGAAAGGATCGCCTGCTTGCCCGTTTCGCGCAGGACGGGGTTGGCCTCGGAAAACTGCACCGTCAGCCGTCCCGCAAGGTCGGCGCTCAATCCCCGCGCGGCTGTACCAAGCGCAAGGCCGGCCGCAGCGGCAAGAACGGTCAGGAACATCATGATTGCGATCACCCAGGGCATCGGCCCTGCCAATCGCCCTTCTTGCAGCAGGCGACGATCCGCCGGCTTAGCCTGGAACAGGGGCAGCATGACTCAGGCCATCCCGTCGCGGCGCGGCGGATAACGCAGCGCACCCGTCGGATCCTGGAGGTACCCTCCATCGAGATGCATCATTGTCGCGGTGCCGATGCGGCTGAGCAAATGGAGGTCATGGGTTGCAACCACTACCGTCGTTCCCAGCTTGTTGAGCGAATCGAAGAGATACAACAGGCGCGCCGCCATTTCGGGATCGACGTTGCCGGTCGGTTCATCCGCTACCAATATGTCGGGTCGCCCGATCACCGCGCGTGCAATCGCCACGCGCTGCTGCTCTCCGCCCGAAAGCGTTGCCGGGCGTGCGCTCGCGCGATCCGAAAGGCCCACCCAGGCCAGCATTTCATTGACCGGTTTTTCGATATCGCGATCCTCGGTTCCCGCGACCCGCAGCGGCAGGGCGACATTGTCGAACGCCGACAAATGCGGGATCAGGCGGAAGTCCTGGAACACGACACCAATCCGCCTGCGAAACAGCGGCAGCCGGTCGCGGGCCATCGTCACCATATCCTCCCCGAACAGGCGGATTAGGCCACGGCTCGGGCGCTGGGCCAGAAAGAGGAGCTTGAGGAGCGAGGTTTTGCCGGCGCCTGACGCGCCTGTCAGGAAATAGAAGCCGCCCCGCCCCAGCGAAAAGCTGACATCGGACAGCGTTTCGGCCCCTGTACCGTAGCGCAATCCGACATTTTCAAACTGAACGATCGTCGCCATGGCCCCATCGCAAGGTGCTTTCCCGCGCCTCCATTGCCCTGTGGCACACGCCGCGTAAAGCACGACTTGGCGAGGTGCCTGTGCCGGAAACGCCATCTATGCTTGCAACGGGGCGTCGTTCGGTGCTTAGGGCAGGGGTCTCCAGAGTATTTTAGTGCGAAAATGATCCTTTCCTGTCCGGCCTGCAAAACCCGCTACCTTGTGCCCGACACGGCTGTTGGCCCCAATGGCCGACAGGTGCGCTGCGCGTCGTGCAAGCATAGCTGGTTTGCCGAAGGGGCGCCGATCGACGTTGCGAAGGCCGCGGAGTTGCCGCTGCCCCGGCGGGAGCCTGCCCCGCCAGTGGCGGCACCCCTCCCCGAGCCACCCGTTGCCGCACAGCCCGCCGAACCGCCACTGTCCTGGCAGGACAGTGCTGACATCGGCGGCCCGGACAGCGATCCCTTTGCCCATCGCCCGCCCTTTCGCCCGCGGAGCAACCCGACACGTCGCTGGACGATTGCGGCGGTTTGTGCCGCGGTGCTGCTCTTGGGTGGCGTCGCGGCAATCCAGTATTTCGGTACGCCGAGCTTCATCGCGCAGCTCGGGCTCCCGGTCGGATCGGTCGATGTGCCGTTGTTGCTCGAAGTGCCGCGCAAACCCGAGCGACGGACGCTTGAGAGCGGCAACGAACTCTTTGCCGTCAGCGGGCGAGTGGTCAATCCTACCGATGAGCGCCAACGCGTCCCCGATATCCTTGCCGAGTTGCGCGATGCGCAGGGCCGTGTCGTCTATAGCTGGACCATCTCTCCGCCGCGCCGAACGCTGGGGCCCAAGCGTTCTGCCGAATTCAATTCGGCCGAAGTCGATGTGCCCAAGGGTGCGCGCGAACTCAATCTGAGCTTTTCAGGCGCTGCGGCGAACTGACCAACCAGAAACGGCTGCCATTGAGTGCAGCCGCCGCAAGCATCCCCAGCCCTGACGCCCAGACCAGCGCAGAGGCGCCCCAACCCATTGCCACGAGCAGCGCACCGCTTCCTCCTGTGATGAGGAAGAAGGACAGGATTGCATTCAACCCCGCCGCCACCTGATCGCCCAATGATCTGAGCGCGAACATGAAGACAACTTGCAGCCCGTCAAAAACGATGAACGGTGCCCAGACGGTGAACATCGCCGCCGCAAGGGCTCCAACAGCAACCGTCGCCGGAAATAGCCCGCTCACCGCCCCGCCGAATAGGAGCAGGAAGGTGGCCAGCACGCCGAGCACGGCCGCCGCCAGACCCGCTGCGATCAGTGTGCGACGGCGCGCTTCATGCGGCGCACCCTCACCAACCGCATTGCCGGCGCGTACACCCGCCGCCGAACCAAGCCCGAGAGCGAACGAGAATGTCATGTTGTGGATCGAAAAGACGATCTGGAAGGCATGCGTCGTCACATCGCCCAACTGGGTCGATAGCGCGATCAGCCATGAAAAGCCCGCCAGTTCAAGCGCAGAGGAAATTGCAGGGACAATCCCGAACTTCGCCAGCGCCCACGCCCCCGGCATCGCCGCTTTCCAAGCCGAAAGCGAGAAATTCTCCGCTCCACGGTTGCTTCCTGCAGACGTGTGCCGTGCCGAGCGGATCATCAGTGCGGCCCCGATCCAGACCGATATGACCGTTGCCAGCGCCGCGCCACGCGCGCCCATTTGCGGCAGGCCGAGCGCACCCGTCGCAAGCGCCCAGGCCAGCATAGCGTTGAGCGGAAGGATCGAGAGATTCACCGCCATCACCTTGCGGGGCTGGCTGATCCCTTCGAGAAAATTGGCGGCAGCGATCACCATCATCTGGGCCGGAAAGACGAGTGCCATGATCCGTACGACATCGACCGCAAGCGGGCGCACAGCTTCCGCAACACCGAGCAGGCGCAAGGCCTGCCCCGCGCCGAGCCAGAGCAGCACCATGCCGGCAAGGCCGATGGCCACGCCCAGCAAAAGACCGCGACGCAGGACGTGCCCGGTTTCGGGCAAATCGCCCGCCCCGTCGGCGCGCGATGCAGTGACAAGGATGCCCGAAAGCCAGCCGATTGCAGCAACCAGCGTGATGAAGGTAATTGCCCTGCTGGCCCCGAAACCCGCCACTTCATGCGTTCCCGCAAAGCCTACAACAATGATGTCGGTGACCTGGAGCAACGTCCAGTTGAGGCTGACGAGCATCACCGGCCAGGCAAGCGCCATCAGCCGCCGCGCTTCAACTCCCCAATCTTCGCTCGTTCCAGGCATAAGGCGCGCGGCGATAGCCGAATCTCGCAAATCAGGCAAAACGCGCTGTTACTGGAACTCGATCAGCCCACGTCTGCCTTTGGCGGGGCGGGGCGGGGGTGCCGAAAAACTGATCCGCGCGGCATGGACGATGCGCGCACGGGCGACGGCGACCGCGCGAGGCGTCGGCTGCACGGCGGCGAGCGTCGCGATGGGCGTGGCTGTGGCAATGAGCAGTCCGGTCAACACGGACCATGTTAAGCCTTTGTTTACCAAAAGGCTCAACCCCGAAAGGCGGTTAACGGCCCCGCCGACACCATCACAGGGGTGGTTGCAGGGGGCAGATCGCTCTGCTAGGGGCGCGGGCCTACCAGCACCGGGCGCGCCCCGGTTCTATCATGAGTGTGCGGCCGTGGCGGAACTGGTAGACGCGCAACGTTGAGGTCGTTGTGGGCGAAAGCCCGTGGAAGTTCGAGTCTTCTCGGCCGCACCAAATGACAAGTCTCTAGCGACCACGCTTCCAGACGCGGGCAAAGGCCGCCCATTTCTGCCGGATCGACCGCCGCTCGTCGGACATGGCTTCGAGGAATTCGGCAAGCCGCTGCGACTTGGCCGCCGTGTAAAAAGTCAGCACGGCCACCGGAGCAAGGACTGCGATCAGGTAGAACAGCTTTTCAAGCACCGAAACCTGCGTCAGGTCTATCAGGTTCATGCCCAGAAAACCCGTTGCCACCGTGCCGATCAGACCGAAAAACGTGACCACCGTCAGCCGCACGACGGAGGTCGCCTGCCTTCGCAGTCCATCGCTGTCCAGATAGTCGATCATGTCCAGCACTTCTTCGCGCACTTCCACAAAGAGCCGGTCGGTGCCGAGATGCGCGACCCAGAGTTTGAACAGATCCTGCGCCGGCGGCTGGTTGGACACTTCCTGAAACCAGTAACGGTGCGTGAACCGGAGGAAATTTTCGTGCGACAGCCGGATCTCGCGCTTGAAGCGCTTCACCGTTTCGCCTGAATAATCCCGGAGCTGGCTGATCGCCGACGCCAGCCGGTCACGGACGATGAGCAGCGCGGCCTTGTGGAAATGGGCGATCAGCCCGAGCAGGAAATACTGGTGGCGAAACTGCGCAAGAATGCCCGTTTCAGCATTGGTGAAAACCGCATTGTCGGCCTCCCCGACCATGATGAAGGCGTGCCCCGAGCAAATGATACGGGTCGCTGTCTGGTCATGCCTTCGCTCCCCATCCCAGAAGCGATCATAGCAATGGCGCGCCTCGAAATCCTCAAGGAACCCCGCTGCAAATGGCGGAATGCCCGGGCGACCGGGCCGGGCCGCGAGTCCGAGCCGCATCCAGTCCTCACGGGCTATGCGATAGGGGTCATCGACCGCCAGATAGGCGAGCAACGGGATGCGGTGATGCTCGAGTTGCCGATACAGGATCGGACCGCCCTCGCTGCCATGATGCGGCATGAGCGGTTTCAGGAGGAAATCCCAATGGTCGGCAAGGCGGGGTGCCCGATGTTCGCAGACGAACCCGAGGTAGCGCTCCTTTTGCTCATAGTCGGACTTGGCGAGAACCGTCCCGTCCTGTGCGAGCAGGCTGACACCGGCACAGCAATGCGCGCCGCCGCCGCTCGATTCCCACGAGGTTGGATAGGCGCGACCAAAGCGGAACAGCATGTCCTCAACCTGCTCGAGCGAAAGGTCGTTGCAAGCGACCTCGACGGCAAGGACGGCCATATCGATGTCATAGAAGAAGTAGAGCTCGACACGCGCAACATCCAGCGCAACGACGGGCTCGCCAGCGTGAAGCGCGACATGGGCCTTTGCGACATCGCGTCGCCGAAAGACGCGGATTGGCGAATCCCCATTTGTGTTCGGACTATGCGGCGTTCTACCCTCGCCATAGAGGAAATGCTGCACGTCAGGCATGAAGGCGACAAACTCGGCATAGTGCCGCTCCTGGAAATCGCTCAAATCCTCGGTGAATTCGTCGGCCACCTCCTGCCAGGCGGAGTCGAGCTCCAAAAGCCTTTCCCAATAGGCAGTGGCGGTTATGCTTCCTTCCTTCGGCGTCAGTTGCAAGGGCCAGACAAGAACCTGCCGGAACTGGCGAACGATGATCTCGGAGGGCGGGGCCGCCCGATTCGGATCGCCGTGGTCATTCATGACAACACTCCCCAAGTCCGGCGACATCGCGGTCGCACAGACTGCGCAGGCTCGACCGCTGCGCGCAAAAAGGCAAGAACCTTGATGACTGTTCCGGAAAGTCCTCGCTTGCCGGATAGTTGGCTGCGCGTCAGGGCGCGGCGGCCTGACGGGCCAGTGCTTCGGCCGCGATCGTCCCCAGATGCACCGAAGGCGTCGCACCGCCAACCACGGCTACGCCGTTCAAGGTGGTAGCGACGCGCGCCGCTTCTGCAGAAAGCCTGGCAATCCTGACGGTGTAGCGGCCATAGGGTATGCCTTCGAACAGGAAGAATCCGTCGAATTCGCTTCTTGTCCGTGCAGCCACCCGGCCTTCGGCATCGAGCAGTTCGAGATCGACACCCTCGAAATGGCCGCCGCCCGCCCGCACCAGCGTACCGTCGATTTCGCCAGCGCTGACCAATGGCAGCTCGATCGCAACCGCAACCCCGGGTCGCGGAGTGATAACCATGCCCGGTGTCGCGGGTTGCACAAGCGGGTCGGGCAGCGACGAAGCGTCAATACCGATCAGCACCGCCTGATAGGGTTCGAGCGAGTCGATCACCACCTGCCCGTCCTTGCCGGTCAGATGCTCGACCGGGACGCGCCCGGCCGCAAGCTGGACATCTTTTTCGACCGGCTCGTCCGCCTGTCGCACGCCATCGCCGTTCAGGTCTCGATAGACGCGCGCAACCGCCTGTCCCTGTGTGGCCAACCGTTCGGACGTCATGCGAATCCCGCCCTTTTCCGTCGGATCCGGCCCAAGGCTGAAGGCAAGATTGAGCCCGCCGGCAAGCGAGCCGTCGCTGCCCGCTTCGACCGACGCCGTCAGCGCAAGTTTTTCGAACCGGCGGATATAGCCAAGCCCGGCGCGCGCACGGCGGAGCGGCCGATCATAGCCGATCTCAGCCCGCCAATCACCCCGATGACGGTCGTCGCCCCGGCCCGCCGACCATTCGGCGACCAGGGTGGCGTTTTCGAAGCGTGAGTCTGGCCGCAGCCGGTATCGCGCTTCGCCGCGGAACCGGACTTTGCCGATCCGGGCGTTCGCGAGCAACGATGCCTCCATGACGCCGGGCGGATCCGGCCCGAATTTGCGCCGTTCGTCGCGCCAGTTTAGCTCCCCGGTCAGCGACATCCGGCCGATACTCGTTGAAACCCGCGCGGCGGCATCAAGACTGTCGGATCCCGTCGATCGCGTCGTGTATCGCGATTCGACATGGACGGGCAGGAAAGTGCGACCGAGCTTGAAGCTATGGTCGAGCGATACGGTGTGGAGTCCGGTTACATCACGAATGACCCGATCCGAACGGAAGCTGCCCCAGGCGTTGATCGTTTCGACGCTGACATAGGTGTTGTGAAACTCGCCCAGCATCTGCGCGCGCAGTGCCGAGCCACCGCTGCTCATTTGCGAGCCCGAAACCTCGACCAGAGTTGGGCCAACAGCGCGTCTGAGAGCCAGTTCGCCATAATTCCGCCGAATCCCGTCATCCAGGACGAGGCTGTGTGCGAGCGCCGCGACCGATGTTTTGGCATTAAGGCCACGCTCAACCCCAAAGGTGCCGCGCCACCCCGTCTGGCCAAAGAAGCGCCCGTTGCCGCCGAGCCCGATCAGGTCATGTCCTTCCTGATAGCTGCCCGCCCAGTAATAGGTTTTTCGCGGAGGAATACTGTCCAGCCCGACCGGCACGTTGCGGGCCTCGCGCCTGATCTGGCCTTGTGGGCCGTAGAGGACGATCTCGAAGCGATTCTGCCCGTAGAGCAAAGGCACATCGAGGAATTCATAGCGTCCGTCGGCCCGGTTGTGGGCAAACATCAGCAACTGGCCGTTGCGATAAAGTTCGGCATCCCAACCATTGGGCAATTCACCCCGGAAATCGGTGCGGTCGAAGCTGTCGCGGCGTTCGACAGGGCGATTGGTGACCATCGCTCCCCGCCCGGCGCTCGATTGCGCCACAAGCGGGGTTGAGAATCCTGAAACATCGCCCGCCGCAACCGTCGTCGCATTCAGCGGCCCGAGGAGTTTGCCTTCGGGATCGGTGCGATAGGCCTGGACCCGCAGGCTTTCGGGAACACCCTTGCGATTTGAGGAAAGCCGGGTGTTATAGGCAATTGGCCCAACTTCTCCAGCCGCATAGAGTTCGTAACTGGCATTGAGCTGGCCTGTGCCACGCGAACGATCCTTCAGCCCTCCAAGGCTGACCACGGCATCGACCGAGGGCATCCTGACGCCCTTGAACGGCGTTTGCGTGCGCGGTAGCCCCTTCAGGTCGAAAGTGGCAACCTTCTGCACCATTGCGGCCCGTGCGCGGCGCTCGATCTGCGCTTCGACCGGCAACTTGGTTGGTGATTTGATGATGAGCAGCGCATTGCCCTGGTCGGCCTGCAACGCAATCCCGAGCCAGCTTCCAAGCTTTGCGGTGGCAACGCACCAGCCTTCGGGCGTGTCATGAATATCGTTCGCGCCCAGCTTTTCAACGCTGTTCATGATTTGTACTGTATTGGCTTCGCGGTCGAGCGTCAGAGTATGACGTTCCTCGAATGCCCAACCTGTTGCGCGGCGCAACTTCTTGTCGAGCCGCAGCGGAATATCGAGCGCCATGATGACATCGGCGAGGTCGACGCAGGTTCCGCCAGGAATCTGGTACCCGCGTACGCCATCGCCCAGCCGGTATTGCCCGAGCCGGACGTCGAACAGCAATGCGTCGTCTGAATTGGCCGTCCATCGCGCTTGCGCGTGCACATTGCCGGGTTGACCCAGCCCGAACAGCGCAGCCGCGCCCGTCAGGACGCGACCGAATAGGGTGGAAAGGCGGCGCATGGGATTTCCGGACGGGTGCCTCAGCCCGCCCTAGCGGATCACAGCGTCGAGCGAGGCGATCATGCCGCTGCCGGCATCATTGTCCTCCAGATACTCGATCTTCACGGGCCCAGGCAGCAACGCGGCCAGATCCTCCGGGATGGGAAGTTTCACTTCGCGCTGCGCCACTTCGGCATAAACCGCTATGCCGCGCGCCTCAAACAGCGGCTTGCCGACGTCCGGCCGCGTAACACGGATCCGCCCATAGACCGAACGCGTTCCTTTTCGGGTCAGGGTAAATGCAAGTACCGGACCATCATTCTCGCGCTCAATCCTTGGGTTGGCGATGGCAGCGGTAGCAATGAGGCTGCCCTGCCGCACGATGATCGGGATCGTAACACCGTAAATCGGGGTCAATGCGATCGAGACGCCTTCCTTCGGCGTGGCGCTGGGCGCGACCGGTTTTGCATCCGGAATCGCCCGAAAAAGCATGTGGGCGCGATACTCGCCGTCAGCTAGTCCCTGCGGTGCGCGCACTCCGATCCGGATTGCTTGCGGCTGGTTTGGCGCGAGCACCACCTTGCGGGGTGCATAACTGATCATGCCGAGCGTCGTCGTTTCGTGGGGGTCGGCCTTGGCCGGTACTACCTCTTCAAGCGAGCCGTCGGGCAGCATCCGCCTCAACTCGAGCGAGATCCGATATGTGGCGGGTTCGCTGCCTATATTGTTGAGGATCACCTCGGTGCCGCGTGCGCCATCGAGGATAACCCGCGTCGGCGCAACCAGCAGGTCGCCCGCTGCCATCGAAGGCGTTGTAAACAGGGTGGACAGCCCGGCGATCCAGGCAAGGGCGCGTCGGCCCGGCGATGATGCCATTATCCATTTCTCCAAGCCCAATGGTCCCCACGACCTGGTTCCGGGAGAATATGCACGGATTTGGTTTACATTCCGCTAACCACGCCTGCGTGCTGGAAAAAAGAACCCGCCGACGCCTTGCAGCGTCGGCGGGTCCATTGGCCTTGGTCAGCAAGGCTTATTGATAGTTGACGGTCGCCGTGAAGGTGCCGGCATAGTCGCCATCGGCCTGGCTCGCACCAACCGTCAGCGTCCCGCCCACGGAGAAGGAGCCTGCATTGGCGACCATCGTGGCCGTCGCTGCGCTGGCAGCCAAGGTGGCAGACATCGAGTTGCCACCCGAGTTCAGCGTCACTGTAGCGGGAACCGAGATCGTCACAACCGAGCCGGTCGTGCCGCCGATCGTGAAGTCGGCAGCCGTGGTCGTGCCCGTGCAAACAAGGCCGGCACCGCAAGTGCGGACGCCAGCCGAGTCAATATCCACAGTCGAAGCGGCAACGCCGGTTACGATCGTGCCGAACTGGAGGTCTGACGTGTTTGTCACGGTAACCTGACGCAGGATCTTCGCGCGTGCCGTAGCACTGGCGGTCGCAGCGTTGGCGGCGGTCGCGCCGAGGCCGAGGGCCGCCAGCGTCGAGGTGGCAACAATGGCCTTGAGCATCTGAATTTTCATCGAAATAGTCCCCTAAAGAAAATCGCGTTTCGGTCGTTCCTGAATGGAAAAACTCCATCCCGGAATCCGTGATAAGCCCGGAGGCTTTCACAATTTGCTGCTCTCTTTGGTTAACGGTGCGATAACTCCCATGCGGCCAATCGGCATGGAAAATTATTGATAGTCGGCGGTAATCGGGATGCGGCCGCGAAAATCGCCAGCCGCTTCGTCGCGCACGGTCAGTCTTCCGCCAAAGGTGAAAACCAGACGGCCATCCTGACCGATCACGGGATTTGGCGGAAGGTCGCTGCGAATCTGCGTTACATCGGCGCGCGCACCCAGATTGGATGTGAGCAGGATGGCGTTTGGCATATCGACCGTCACGCGCGCGAAAGGCTCACCCGTGATCGTCACCGTGCCGACAAGTGCTGGCCCCCCAAGAGCGACAAGCCCGATAATCTGGCGCCTGCCCGTGCGTGCGTCGATGGTTATGCTTCCGGCACCTCGGCCGGTATGTGCGGCCGTGCTGAAATCGAGGACTGCATCAATCGCAACGGCAAGCGCACGCTGCGGCGCTGCGGCTGCGGGCCGCTCCGCCTCGCAAAGCTGGCAAGCCTGCGCCTGCGCCGGGCCACCCGACAGCGACAGCGCGCATGTCAGCACAGCCAAAAGACGTATCCCCACGTACATGATGCTGAATCTAATCTTAAACTTTCAATATGTTCTTAACTCCGCCATGGTCGATGCCCCGCGCAACCTTGGCCGCGGTTTAGCGAAAGCCAGTTGTGCCTGCCTCTCTTGCCCGCATCAATGCCATCGGAACGGCCACGCCGGGTCACGATATCCACCAGGCCTTTATCGACTGGGCCGGGCAGCGCGTCACCGACCCCCGGGAAACCGGGCTGTTTTCCCGCATGGCCGCGCGCTCGGGCATCGCCCATCGCTATTCGGTTCTGCCAAGGGGAAAAGATGGCGGATCGCCCGTCGGGCCGGATGGATTCTATGCGGCCGACATCCTGCCCCCCACATCGGCGCGCATGTCACTTTATGCCGAATATGCGCCCGAACTGGCGCTCGAGGCAATCCGGGCGCTGGGGCCGATCGGCAATATCAGCCATCTCGTGGTTGCAAGCTGCACGGGCTTTACCGCGCCCGGCGTCGATCAGATCATCGCCGAACGACTGGGCCTTTCACCCTCGGTAGAACGATTGCTGGTGGGATTCATGGGCTGCTACGCCGCGATCTCCGCACTCAGGAGCGCGCGGCACATCGTCCGCTCCGACCCGCAGGCACGCGTGCTGGTCGTGGCTGTCGAGCTTTCTACCATCCACCTCCAGCCCGACTCGGCCATCGAGCCGCTGCTCGCAATGCTCCAGTTCGGGGACGGTGCCGCCGCTGCGATCGTAACCGCGGGCGGTCCGGGACTGGCAATCGACGCGCCTTTTGCCGCAACTCTGCCCGACTCGGGCGATCTCATCCGCTGGACCATCGGCGATCAGGGCTTTGCCATGCATTTGTCGGGCGAAGTGCCATCGCGGATTGCCGAAGCGTTGCGCGATCCCGGGTTCCGCAAGATCCTGACCGGCGGGCCCGATCCGAGCGCCGTCGATGCCTGGGCGGTTCATGCCGGCGGGCGCTCGATCCTTGATGCAGTCTCCCATGCGCTTGATCTGGAGGAAGACGTGCTGGCCGTGTCCCGCGCTGTCCTCCGTGATTTCGGCAACATGTCGTCCGCTACATTGATGTTTGCTCTTGCCCGATTCATGAAAGAGAGACCGGAACGCGGTGTGGCGCTGGCGTTCGGGCCGGGATTGGCCGCCGAAGGTTTCGGCTTTCACCGGGTCGATTGAAATGCTGGCAGCGCGCGCCCTTGCCGATGAACTGATGGACGATCCATCGCTCGATCTTTTGACTTACACCGGCGTCCTGAACGATCTAGCGAAGGTCAACACGGTGACGTTGGCCCGCCGCCCGACGCTCGGGTTTCTGGGTCGCGCTATCGGAGATGCCAAAGGCTTTCGCCTGCTCGATGTCGGCTTTGGCGATGGGGACATGCTGCGCACGATTGCCCGTTGGGCCGCGCGATGCGGGATCGAGGCCGAACTCGTCGGGATCGACCTCAATCCGCGCAGCAAAACCGTCGCGCGCGCAGCAACGCCCCATACCATGTCAATTGAATGGCGCACCGGCGACTATACCGATCTCAGCAAGGGGCCATGGGATTTCATTGTCTCGAGCCTAGTCGCGCATCACATGACGCACACGCAGCTTGTTGCCTTTCTGCGCTTCATGGACGCTCATGCAAGGCGCGGCTGGTTCATCAACGACCTGCATCGGCATGGCTTTGCCTATAGCGGCTTCCCCTTGCTCGCGCGCCTTATGCGCTGGCACCGGATTGTCCGTCACGACGGACAATTGTCGATTGCCCGATCCTATCGCCCGGCGGAATGGCCGCCTTTGCTAGCCGAAGCGGGTGTCACTGGCGCCCGTGTCTTCCGCGCTTTCCCCTTCAGGCTATGCGTCGAAGCGCGCCACTGATCGTCGGCGGCGGCCCGGCCGGGTCTGCTGCCGCGATCACCCTTGCTGTCACTGGCGCAAGGCCGGTGGTGCTTGAGCGCCAGCGCGAGACTGGCGACGCGCTGTGTGGCGGATTTCTGAGCTGGCGGACGCTGGAGACGCTGGAGGCGCTCGGTATTGGCGAGACTGGCGGGCACCTTGTGGGGCGGCTCCGCCTATTTGCGGGTGAATCGGTGGGTGAGGCGCGGCTGCCGTATCCCGCGATCGGCGTTTCGCGCCAAAGGCTCGATTCGCTGCTTCTTGCCCGGGCCGAAACCCTTGGGGCGGGCGTCGAGCGTGGTGTTACCGTCCGCGACTGGGACAATGGCCGGATCGAAACCGGCGACGGTGCGGTGCTGACGCCGGAAACACTCTTCCTTGCAACCGGCAAGCACGACTTGCGCGGCATCGGTCGGCCGCGCGACAGGCCCGAAGCCCAAACCATCGGAATCCGTGTGCGGTTGGCCCCGAATCCGGCGCTGGACAGGCTCATCAGCGGGACAATCGAACTCCATCTCTTCGATCGCGGTTATTGCGGGCTGGTGCTGCAAGAAGGCGGACGCGGCAATCTGTGCCTGGCCGTGCGCAAATCGCGCCTCACTGAGGCCGGCGGCGATCCCGACCGGCTGCTGGCCGAATGGGGCGGCGAAAGCCCTGCCTTTGCAGAGCGTCTCGCCTTTCGTGAAGGCGGATCGGATGCCGTCGGGGCCATCCCCTATGGCTGGATCGCGCGTGAAGCGCTGCCCGGCGTCTTCCGTCTTGGCGATCAGGGGGCGGTCATTCCCTCATTGTCCGGAGAGGGCAACGGCATTGCGCTGGCAAGCGGTATCATGGCCGGACGCAGCTGGTTGGCAGGCGAATCTTCCGAAACCTTCCAGCCACGGCTCGCCCGGGCAACGACGCGCCCCGTCACGATAGCACGCGCGCTCTGGCATTGGGCAGAACGGCCAAATACTGCGCAATTGATGGCACGGGGCGTACGTCTTGCGCCCTGGGTCGCGGGGCGCTTTGCCGAATGGACGCGGATTCGCCATTGATTGCAGCGCTCTTGCGCCGCACATTATTGCCATGGAACGACTCGATCTCAGCGAAGCCGAATGGCGTACGCGCCTCACCCCCGAACAATATGCGGTGCTGCGTGAAGCCGGAACCGAGCGCGCTTTTGCAGGTAATCTCAATTACAACAAGGACTCGGGCCGGTATGACTGTTCGGGCTGCGGCAATCCGCTGTTCGAAAGCGATCGCAAGTTCGATTCGGGTTCGGGCTGGCCGAGCTTTACTGCGCCCGTCAGCCCCGATGCGGTGATCGAGCATCGCGATGTCAGCCACGGAATGGTGCGCGTCGAAGTGCGTTGTGCGAAATGCGATGGCCATCTGGGCCATGTATTTCCCGATGGCCCGCGCGAAGACACCGGCCTGCGCTATTGCATGAACAGCGTCGCGCTCGATTTCAAACGTGAGGAACAAGCCTGACTCTTGCGGCGGCGACTCCCGCGCCCTATCATCCTTGACCGATGGCTCGCCGCAAAACCGCCAAATCTCCCAGGCCCTGGTATGCGCGGGCGTTCCGTTACGGCCTTTTTGCCGGTCTGGCGGGGCTGGTCGCGCTCATCATTGCCGTCTCCGTCGCCTGGTCAACGCTGCCTTCCTATGAAGAGCTGAAACAATCGCCCAACGGACAGATGATCCGCGTACGCGCCGCCGACGGGACGGTCATCATCTCGCTTGGCCCCAGTTTTGGCGCATGGATGCCATATCGCGCAATTCCGCCCGTTATGACCGACGCCATGGTGTCGGTGGAGGATCGCCGTTACCGGATGCACCCCGGCGTCGATCCGATCGGGATTTTCAGGTCGTTCATCGTCCGTTACCAGAAAGGGCGTTTCACCCAGGGCGGTTCGACGATCACACAGCAGCTTGCGCGCAACGTCTTCCTGACAAACGACAAGACATGGACGCGCAAATTCCGCGAGATCATCCTTGCCTTGGCGCTTGAGTGGAAATTTTCCAAAGACGAAATCCTCGAACTCTATCTGAACCGCGTCTATTTCGGCGGCGGCGCCTATGGCATCGACGCGGCCTCGCGCAAATTCTTTGGCCATCCGGCCAACGACCTGAGCCTTGCCGAGGCCGCGATCATTGCCGGACTGGTCAAGGCGCCATCCAACTATTCCCCGACCGCCGATGCCAAGGCGGCGATCGGACGGGCGGGCGTGGTGCTGGCGGCGATGCGATCCAATGGTGTTATCACTCCCGACGAAGCGAGCGCCGCCAATCCCGCCGCCGTGAAGCTCGCGCCCGAACAGAACAGCACTTCGGTGCGCTATTTCACCGACTGGGCGCTGCCACAGCTCGAAACAATGATCGAGGAGACCGACGCACCAATCGATGTCTGGACGACAATCGATATCGGCATGCAGCGCGCCGCCGAGGCCGCAATCCGCGCCAATGCGCCACAAGGAACGCAGGGCGCACTGGTCGCAATCGACCGGGACGGCGCCGTCCGCGCAATGGTTGGCGGAACCGACTATGTAACATCCAACTATAATCGCGCGACACAGGCGGTTCGCCAGCCCGGCTCCGCCTTCAAGCTCTTCGTCTATCTGGCAGCGCTTGAGGCAGGCTTCACGGCCGAATCGGCGGTGGTTGACGAACCCATTGAGATCAACGGCTGGAGTCCGCGCAATTCGAGCGGCCGTTATGCGGGCGACATGAACCTGCGCACCGCCTTTGCCTATTCGGTCAACACCATCGCCGCGAAAATCGGTGCGGAGGTTGGCACGTCGGCAATTGCGGGCATGGCCCAGCGTTTCGGGATTACAACGCCCGTGAACACGCATCCCTCAATGGTGCTCGGAACGTCCGACGTGCGGTTGCTCGATATGACGCGGGCCTATGCCTCGGTCGCCTCGAAAGGCGTTGCCATCGTGCCTTATGGCATATTGAAAGTGACGACCGACAAGGGCGAGCTCCTCTATGAGCATGAGCCCGATCTTTCGCGAGTACTGGTTCCGCCACATGTCGCGGCGGGGATGACCGACCTGCTGCAAACGGCGGTCAATGTGGGGACGGGCAAGGCCGCACAGATCGGACGCCCGGTCGCGGGCAAGACCGGCACCACATCGTCCAACAAGGATGGCTGGTTCATGGGATTTTCAAGCGGGCTCACGACCGGCGTCTGGATGGGCCGCGACGATGCACGGACTGTTCGTGGCCTCCAGGGCGGCACGGCGCCCGCACGCGCCTTTTCCGCTTTCATGGGAGTCGCAGTGGCGAGCCGGAAGGTCGAGCCCTTCGACACCGAAGTGACGCTGCCCGAATGGCAGCTGGAGCCCGACGAGGAGGCCTATTTCGGCAGCGCTGACAACGGCACGTTCGTCGATGCCGATGGCAATCCGGTCGGCGAACGCGGCGAAACCCCGACGACCGCGGAAGAGATTGTGGGAGAGCCCGTAATCCCGGATGACAGCGGCAGGCCGCCATCCGACCTCCTGCCTCAGGCAGCGCGCCCGAACCAGTGAAGCGCGGCCCCGTGCGTGCGCAGCCAGCGCCGGGCAGGGGCAGGATCGGAACCATGGAGCTCAGCCACCAACGCATGAAATTGCGCTCCATGATTCATGTGGATCCGGTGTGCGACTTCGTGCGCGACGGTCGCCCGGCGGACGTGATCGGGTGCAAGGATCAATCGCCAGCTATAGCGGATATCGCCCGAGGCAGCGCAACTGCCCCAGCGCGACACGGGATCGCCGACCGCCACCCGGCCGAGCGCGACACCGATCTGCGCGGCACAGGCGCGGCTCTCTTCTTCGAGCAAAGCGCGCGCTTCGCTCTTGAGCCAGCGAACCAGCCGCGAATCGAGCGATGTGCGCGGGCCGCCGATGCGCAGCGTCGATTGCTGGCGCTGGGGTTTGCGAGGATGGTGTTCTGCCCAATCGAGAATCAGGCTGATCCCGGCCAGAGTCAGCGGCATGCCCGGCTCGATCGGCTGGGGCGCCGGAAGCGCGGCCAACTGCGTCTCGATCCAGCCTCGCTTGGTTTCAGCCCAGCGGCGCGCCTCGACCAGGCCTGCGCGGCGCGGCACCGTCAGGCGCACGCTCCCGTCGCGCGGACTGACAACCAGACGCATCTGCCGCGCACGTGGGGAGCGCACCAGCACGAGGGGGCGCACATGCCCCCCGCCTGCAAAGACCGGCTCAGTCTCCGGCGTCGAGGATATGAAGTTCCAGATCGCCCGCATCGTCTTCCGATATCGTCCAGCCCCTGACCGAGGCGCCCGCGCGGTGAATAGCCTCACGATCGCCGCATACAAGATAGTGCCATTCGGGCAGCGGTTTGCCCTGTGCCCGCAGGACATAAGCGCAGCTTTCGGGCAGCCAGTCCATTTTTTCGAGCTTGGCCGGGGTCAACCGGATACATTCGGGGACATGGGCATGGCGGTGCTTGTAATCGGAGCAGCGCCCCGTTCTGCGGTCGAGCAGGCGGCAAGCGACATTGGTGGGGTGCAGCTCGCCCGTATCTTCATCCTCGAGCTTGTGAATGCAGCATTTGCCGCAACCGTCGCACAGCGCTTCCCATTGGGCGCGGTCGAGCCGGTGGAGCGGCACGTCTTCCCAGAAACGGCCGCTCATTTGACCCATCGCCCCAGCTCGCTCGCTATCTCCTGAGGCGATCCTTCTTCATCGATAAAGGCGATGGGAGCGCCGTCCGGACCGTAAAGCGTTGCCGAGCGGCTGTGATCGACGAGATAAGCCCCAGCCGTTCCACCAGGCGCCTTCTGGAAATAGACGCCATAGGATTCGGCGATTGCAGCAATGTCCTTTAGCGAGCCGGTCAGGCCGATCAGCCGGGGATGAAAGGCATCGGTGAACTGCGTCAGCACCTGCGGCGTATCGCGTTCGGGATCGACGGTGATGAAAAGCGGCTGAACCTTGGCCGCAAGCGCGCCATCCCGTTTCTCGAACGCCTTCAGGCCCAGCATGAGCTTTTGCACATCGACCGGGCAAACATCGGGGCAGAAGGTGTAGCCAAAATAGACCAGCCGGTATTTGCCCTTGAAATCGCCGTCCCGCACGATCCGGCCGTCTTCACCGGTCAGCGCAAATGCCCCGCCCAAATTTGCCCCCGCCAGGGGGGGCTGAGCGGATTGGCTCTGGCCGCATCCGGCAATCAGCAGCAGCGCGATCACTCCCGCAAATGGCAAACGCATCCTGTTCATCCTCTTGCCAGCCTTGCTTTGTTAAGCGCCTCTGCGCAAGAAGCGGGGCAAAGGCAACAAGGCATGACGATGGCTAAATTTCTCAAGGCGCTGGTGCTGCTCGGATTGGTAATACCCGGCGTCGCGCTGGCGCAATTCTCCGACAGCTACAATTTCCTCAAGGCCGTGCGTGAGCGCGACGGCGCCAAGGCGACCGAGATGATCTCGAAACCGGGCAACGTTATTATCGACACTCGTGACCAGTCGAACGGCGAAACTGCGCTTCATATTGTAACGCGCGAACGCGACGCCGTCTGGATGCGCTTCCTCCTTGCACGCAATGCCAAAACCGACGTGCGCGATGCCCGTGGCAACACGCCATTGATGCTGGCCGCGCAACTGGGCTTTGTCGAAGGCGCGCAGGTGCTCATAAACCGGCGGGCTAGCGTGGATCTGGCCAATAGTTCGGGCGAAACGCCACTGATTCGCGCGGTCCAGAATCGTGATGGGGCGATGGTGCAGCTGTTGATGACGAACGGGGCCAACCCCAACAAGGCCGATACCGGTGCCGGCCTGTCCGCCCGCGACTATGCCACGCGCGATCGCAGATCTGCTTCAATCCTCAGGATTATCGAAACGTCCAAGCCGACGGTCGCTGTGCCCAAGGCAGCCGGCCCGAAATAGCGGGCGCGGGCGTTTGATTTGGAGACCCAGCAATGATGCTGAATCGCCGGTCATTCATGGCGTTAGCCACCACTAAAACGCCTGTTCGTCTTCCGCCTCGACCGAAACGAGGAGGCGCCGCGCCGCGCGCCGCGCAAATCTAAGGGTTTCTACCTTGCGGCGGGCGGGCGCGAGCATGGCGGTCTGGGCCTCGCGCAGGATTGCAGCATCATAGCGGTCGGCCACGATCAGGCCGGTGCGTTCGGGCAGCATTGCGGGGCGATCGAGCAACGAGACGTCAAAACCCTGTGGCACTGCCCAGAAGTAGCGATCGCAATAATCGAGATAGTCCGGCCATTTACCATCGCCGAGCAAATCCGCCTTGGACACCTTGATTTCGACTATGGTCACAAGCCCTTTGGGCGAGAGCGCGAAGAGATCGACGCGCCGCCCATTCCCCAGCGGGACTTCGGCAATGCTCAGCAGGTCATGCCGCAAAAACAGGCGGGAGACGCCGCGCGCGACGTCTCCCGCCAAAAGTTTTTCTTCCAGGCTTTGTTCCGGCAAATCCATGGCCGGAGGCCATAGAACAAGTCAGGAACAATGGCGAGGGGTTATTGCAACCTAGCGGTAAAAAACGTGATTGCCGATCATCGCGATCCGGCGGAGCCGCCAGCCCGGAGAAACGCGACGGGCATGGAAGAACAGCGCGTTGTCCACGCTCGAATCCCACATGTCGTCGCGCGCGATTTTGGCAATGGCCACCGCTTGCCGCCAATGCTGGCCGCCGCGAGCGATTGGAGGAAAGCCGCCGCCGCGAACGAAGGAGAATTGGCTGCGCTGGAAAACGACGCCGCAGATCGACGAGGGGAAGCGGCCCGAGTGGGCGCGGTTGAGTATCACCTTGGCAACGGCGAGTTGACCATCGAGCGGTTCGCCCTTCGATTCGAAATAGACGGCCCCGGCCAGGCATTCTTCCTCGCGATCGGCGGTCGCTGAGTTTTTATGCATCGCGACAAGTTGCGACAGCGAGCGCGCTTCGCTGGCATCGTCCTGGCTGTCGTCGGCTGTCGTCGGCGCGACCGGCATTTCGGGAATGATGGTGTAATCGACGGGGGTTTCGCCCTCGTCTGCCGCTGCCTCATAGACAGCGCCGGGAAGCAGCGAGCTTTTCTCTGCTTCCACAATGTCCGCCGCCCCGAAGGCCGAGGCAGCACCCGAACCGCTTAGCGCAGTTACGGCAATAAACGAAATGGCCGCGCAAAAGGCGATCCGCTTGACCTTACTCATGGGTACACTTGCTTATGCAGTGGACGGATCGGCCGAAAACCCAACAACCCGGTTTTCGCGATTGTCCCCTGTCTGCGTCCCTGTCCAAAGCCCTACAACATTTTGGGTGGCGACAAGGCTACGCGCCTAAATATTGCGTTTCGCTAATTGTGCGCTGCAGCAAAGTCAAGCCTCGGTGAGGATTTCCGCGATGAAGCGTTCCGCATCCGGGACGTCCAGTTCGATCAGCCAGAGATCGGGATCGCGGCTCCTTCGACGGAGAAAATACTCCGATATTTCCTTTGTATTTTCAATGTCTTGGGGGCCAGATCGACTCCATAGATACCGCCCGGATGGATCGAGCATTCGCTCGTAAACCCCCAAAAAAGACCCTTTTTCAAGCATCTGCACCACAATCGCACCTGACGTCGGATCGCCCTTGGCAATGACAGCCGCAAATCCTCCTTGATGGTTCGCCAGACGCATGAGCGCGCCCGCCAGCACCGCGCTGGTCAGCCGTGCTTCGCTCATCGCGCTGCGGCATAGAGCGCGCGGTAATGGGCTTGTACCATGACATCGCCGCCCTCAGGCGGCATGGCGCTCTTCTAGTCCGGCAAACAGCGCATAGACCGCATCGTCGGACACCGCGCCGCGCAGCTTGGCAACAAATCCGGGATCGCGCAGCCAGCGGCTGATTTGCGCCAGCGCCTTGAGATGTTCGGCGCCAGCATCGGGTGGCGAAAGCAGGCAGAAGACAAGATCAACCGGCAAATCGTCGATAGCCTGCAAATCGACAGGCTGGGCAAGCCGCGCAAACATTGCAACAATGTGTCCGAGTCCGTCAATCTTGCCGTGCGGGATTGCAACGCTCTTGCCAAAGCCGGTCGAACCGAGCCGCTCACGCTCGGTCAGTCGTTCAGCCACTTCGTGCGCATTGAGGCCATATTCACGTTCCGCAACTTGTGCGAAATGCTGAAACAATGCCTTCTTGGTGGTAACCGTCAGCGAAGACGCAACCGCGCCCGCACTCATCATATCGCCGAGCAAAACCATAACCTGTCCGAATTCCTGTCTTGGCTGTCAGCGAGTGTTACTGGTTACGCTGGGGTTCGACCCAGCCGATCATGCCATCGCCGCGGCGATAAACCATGTTCAGCACGCCGCTGCCACTGTTTTTGAAAAGGAGCGCGTTGGTGTTGCGCAAATCGAGCATCATCACCGCGTCCGAAACCGTCGCATCGGGCACGTCGACCCGGGTTTCGGCCACGATCAGCGGCGCATCCCCAACCTCTTCGGCCTCCTCGCCAGCGTTGAACACGGTGTAACCGGCATTTGTTTCAAGCACGGGCAGGGCGTCGAGCCCACCACCGTTGCGATCTTTCAACCGTTGCTTGTAACGTCGCAGCTGGTTTTCCACCTTGTCGGCCGCCCCGTCAAAGGCGTACCGCGCCTCCTGTGCTTCGCCAGCACCTTTCAGAACCACGCCGTGCATGACATGGGCAACGATATCGCAGGCAAAGCCATGATCGTGCGGACCTTTGCCGAATGTCACCTGCGCGGAAACCGCGCGGGAAAAATATTTATCGGCGATGGCCTGCAGCCGCTCGGTCACATGGCCGCGCAGCGCATCGCCCGTATCGACCTGATGCCCCGAAACGCGAATATCCATGCGTGACCTCCAATCAAAGCGGGGCGCTCTAAGCGCGCGCCGCGTCGCCGTCAATTGCCACCGGATCGGCGGGCTTTTCTTCAGCCATTGGCCCGTCGAGCCAGAGCGGGTTCGAAAGTTTTGCGATAAAAGCGCGGTGGCGAGCCTGTTCTTCCGCTGTCGCTTCATGCGCGCGCGCGGCCCGATAGGTCGGTTTTGCCGGTGCAGCTATCGGTCCGCTGCTCCGGGTTCCAGTCGAGCGTTCCTCGGCAAGCGTATCGGCTAGCGAAAGGCCGATCTGCCGACCGCCCGTAAGTTCGACGTAGATTTGCGCCAGGAGCTGGGCATCGAGCAATGCGCCATGTTTGACCCGGTGGCTGCGATCGATGCCAAATCGCATGCAAAGCGCATCGAGGCTGTGCTTGGCACCGGGGTGGCGAACACGGGCCAGCGCCAGTGTATCGACCATTCGCGATTCTGGAATATGGAGCCGCCCGCACACACCAAGTTCATGATTCATGAACGAAAAGTCGAAGCGCGCATTGTGTGCGATCAATGGGGAATCGCCCAGAAAATCGAGCAAATCCTCCACTTTCTCCTCGAAGAGCGGCTTGTTGGCGAGAAACGCGTCGGAAAGCCCATGCACTTCCTGCGCCGCTGGATCCATGGCCCGTTCGGGATTGAAATAAGCATGGAAACTGTTGCCGGTTTCCACGCGGTTGACCAGTTCCACACAGCCGATTTCGACCATACGGTCACCATTGGCCGGGCTCAGCCCCGTGGTTTCGGTATCGAAAACAATCTCTCGCATTCTGTGACTGTTTATCTGCCTCTTTTGCCACGGAGGCAAGCGACAAGGCGCCGCAATTGTCGTTCGGTCTCGCTCTTGAGGCGGCCTGTCTGGATCACGAAATCGGCGCGTCGGCGCTTTTCGGCGTCGGGGGTCTGATGCGCAACGATATGGCGAAATTTGCTTGTCGTCATGCCCGGCCTGCCGAGGACGCGCTTGCGCTGCATCCAGGCCGGGGCCGAGACCACGATGACGAGATCGACCGTCTTCCGGCCCCCTTTTTCGAACAGCAGCGGAATATCGAGCACGACCATCGGCCGTGACCGGTTCTGCCGCAGCCAGCGCCGACGCATCTGCCCGACCGCCGGGTGGACGATATGCTCAAGCGCCTTCAGTTCGTCGGGTTTGCCGAATACCGCTGCTCCAAGTTTCGAGCGATCGACGCCGTCAGCACCAGTCGTTCCGGGAAAACGCGCCTCAATGGCGTGGAGGAGCCGGCCGCCCGGCCCTTGCAAGGCGCGCACGGCGGCATCGGCATCGAATACCGGCACACCGGCACGGCGGAACATGGCTGATACCGCCGACTTGCCCATGCCGATCGAGCCGGTTAGGCCTATGACGATCATTGGGTGAGCAAGGCCCGGAGTTCCTCATCGCAACCGTCGGGCGGGGCGATGTCGAAGAACAGTTCGAATGCCAGCGCGGCCTGCCCGACCAGCATTTCAAGGCCATCGACGGTTTCCAGACCGCGCGCGCGCGCCGCTTTCAGCAGGCCGGTTTCGAGCGGGGCATAGACGATGTCGTAAACAATAGCGTCTTCGGAAAGCGGAGACAGGTCGAGGTCAAGCTGCGGCTGGCCCTTCATGCCAAGGGGGCTGGCATTGACGAGCAGAGCTGCAGGAGGAAGTACTGCACTGAGCGGCTTTACCTGCCCTTTCAGTCCGAAGCGGGCAAGCAACGAGGCACCTTTCAGCGCGTTGCGCGCGAGGATCGTCACCGGGCCAGCTTCGATCTGGGCCAGTGCGAAAAGGATAGCATTGGCCGCGCCGCCGCTGCCGATAACAATGACCGGCGCACCTTCGAGCGGTGCATCAAGGATCGGCCCGAGGAACCCTGCGGCGTCGGTGTTGGTACCAAACAGCATAGCATCCGGCCCGTGCGCGATCGTGTTCATCGCACCGATCGTTGTGCGGACGCCCCCGGGATCGGAAACATGATCCATCGCCGCTATCTTGTGCGGGATGGTGACATTGCAACCGCGCCAGTTCGCGTCCTTACGCCTTTGTGAGAAATAATCCCCCAAGCCGTCGGGCAGAATCTGGCAGGCGCGGTATTCTGCTTCAATCCCAAGCCTTTCGAGCCAGAAATTGTGGATCAGCGGCGACTTCGAATGGGCCACAGGATCGCCAATCACTTCAGCATAGGCCATCGTCATGACGCCAGTACTCCTCGCGTCCTGAGATAGTCGAGCAAGGGCAGGAGCGACAGGCCGATGATTGCGAAATGGCTGCCTTCGATGCGGGAAAAGAGCTGCACGCCTGGCCCTTCGATGCGGTATCCGCCGACACAGCCGAGCAGGACATTCCCCTCCATTGCGACATAGTCGGCGATGAAAGCGTCGGATAACGGACGCATTGTCATCTTGACGCGTTCGACGTGGCGCCAGACCGCACGGCCGCCTTCGGCGATGACCATCGCGCTGTAGAGGCTATGGGTCTTGCCTGAAAGGTTACGAAGCTGACCCGCAATGACCTCAAGACTTTCGGCCTTGTCGAGCATCGTGCCATCGTCGAGCGCCAGCGTCTGGTCGCAGCCCAGAACAAGATCGCCGGGATGCTTGCCCGATACTTTCAAGGCCTTCAACTCTGCCAGTGCGTCGGCAAGGTCGCGCGCGCCCAGCCCTTCGGCGCGTAGTCCGGCCTTGGCCGCATCCTCGTCGATTAACGCCGCCACGACCTGATGCGGCACGCCTGCGTTTTCCAGCAAGACCCGGCGCCCGGCGCTGCGCGAGGCGAGCACCAGCATCAGCTTGGGATTCCGGCGGCGTGACGTTCATTGTAGAGATTGATGATCGCCGCCGCCGCCTCCTCGATCGAGCGTCGTGTTACGTCAATCACCGGCCAGCCATTGTCGGAAAACATTCGGCGCGCATAGGCGAGTTCGCGCTGCACCGCTTCCTGATCGACATAGTCCGTGTCGGGCATCTGGTTCAGCGACAGGAGCCGGTTGCGACGGATCTGCACGAGTCGGTCGGCATTGGTCACGAGCCCGACAACCAATGGGTGTTTGAGCGCAAACAAGCTTTCGGGCGGCGGCGATTCGATCACGATCGGGATGTTGGCGGTCTTGTATCCGCGATTGGCGAGATAGATCGAGGTCGGGGTCTTCGAACTGCGCGACACGCCCGCAAGCAATATATCGGCCTCTTCCCAATTCTCGTGCCCCACACCGTCATCATGGGCGATCGTGAACTGGATCGCCTCGACTCGCGCGAAATAGGCAGCGTCGAGCATGTGCTGCCCGCCCGGGCGGGCTTTTGCCGTCTGGCCAAGCAATTGCGAAAGCGCGTGCACCACCGGATCGATCGCGGCGACCATTGGCAGGCCCAACGCGCGGCATTTGGTCTCAAGCGTGCGGCGGACATCGGCGTTGACCATCGTGTAGAGGATCAGCCCTGGATTTTGGGCGATATCGGCCATGATCCGCATCAAATGACCTTCGGAACGGACCATCGGCCAGAAATGCTTGATCGTTTCGACCGAATCGAACTGCGCCAGCGCGGCCTTTGCCACGGTCTCGAGAGTCTCCCCCGTCGAGTCGGAGACGAGATGGAGATGGAGGCGGTTCACGCGGGAAAGGCGGGTGTGGACAACATTGGGGACAGCGCTACCCCAAAAGGCTGCGCAAATCCAAGCTCCTGATTAGACCCCGGAGAGCGGAATTTCCTCCACAAGGCTTTCAACAGGCCCGCGATTCCATCCACTGCCTGTGGATAGCAGGGACAGGCTGAACGACTCGCCAGCAATTCGTCGAGCCAAAGCCGACGGGCTGTTGGCAATTTGCGGGACAGCGCATAAACCCGCCAACCAAGCCACCCAACTAACAACTACAATCCTCTTATATATAGAAATGATTAGGTAAGTATGGCGGACACGAGTGCCAAACCCTTGCTGGCAGCGCTGCGAGGTGAACGCCAGGGCGTCCCGCCTGTCTGGCTGATGCGTCAAGCCGGGCGCTATTTGCCCGAATATCGAGCGCTGAGGGCGAAAAAGGGCGGGTTTCTCGAACTGGTCAATGATTCGGCAGCGGCGGCGGAGGTTACGATCCAGCCGATCAGGCGCTTCGGCTTCGATGGCGCAATCCTTTTTTCCGACATTCTCGTCATTCCGTACGCAATGGGTCAGGATCTCTGGTTTGAGGAAGGCGAAGGCCCTCGCCTTGCCCCGAAGCTGGTTGATCATGCGCTCGACAGCCTTCAGGCGGCTCTTGGGCGGCTGGAGCCGGTCTATGAGACCGTCCGGCAGGTCGCAGCAGCTCTTTCGCCCCAAACCACCTTCCTGGGCTTTGCAGGGAGCCCCTGGACGGTTGCGACCTATATGATCGCGGGACAGGGCAGCCGCGAACAGGCCGAGACGCGACGCTATGCCTATCGTGATCCGAAAGCCTTTCAGGTGATTGTCGATGCGATCGTGAAGCTGACGGTCGATTACCTCTCCGGCCAGATCGAAGCGGGCGTCGATGCGGTGCAATTGTTCGACAGCTGGGCGGGGAGCCTTTCGCCCGCCCAATTCGAGCGCTGGGTGATTGCACCGAACGCGGCGATCGTGGCGCAGTTGAAGATGCGCCACCCAGGCACGCCGATTATCGGCTTTCCCAAAGGTGCTGGTGGCAAGCTCCCTGCCTATACCCGCGAGACGGGAGTTGATGCGCTGGGTCTTGATGAAACCGTCGATCCTGTCTGGGCGAATGCGAACCTGCCGCGTGATATTCCCGTGCAGGGCAATCTCGATCCGCTCGCGCTGATTGCAGGCGGTGAGGTTCTCGAAGGTGCGGTCGAGACCATTCTCGCGGCCTTTCCCGAACGCCCGCATGTCTTCAACCTCGGCCACGGCATCCTGCCCGACACGCCGATTGCGCATGTCGAGGCTCTGCTCAAAAAGGTGCGCGGATGATGATCGGATTCCTGGGAAGCGCCTATCTTTGGGTGAAGGCGGCGCACATCATCTTTGTCATTTTCTGGATGGCCGGCCTTTTCATGCTGCCGCGTTTCCTTGCCTATCATCAGGAAGCTGATCCGGCTTCGCCCGAAAATGCGATCTGGGCCGAGCGCGAGCAGCGGCTTCTCAAGATTATCATGGACCCCTCGATGATTATCGTCTGGCTGCTTGGCATCGCATTGGCTCTGGATACCGGAGCTTATACGCAACCCTGGTTTCACCTGAAGTTTCTCTCTGTGCTTGGCCTGTCCGGCTATCACGGCTGGATGGGTGCCTATAGCCGCAAACTCGCCAAGGGTACGCGGACGCTGACGAGCAAGACGTTGCGGATGCTCAACGAAGTGCCGGGAATTGCAGCGGCTGTGATTGTGATACTGGTGATCGTCCGGCCGTTCTGACGATGGCGCCAACAAGCCGGGAGGTTCAGGCCTTGGCAGTCCTAGTCCGCCTCCGGCTATAGCGCATCGAACCGCCGACCATCCCGAATCCGCTGATCATCATAGCCCAGGTGGCAGGTTCGGGAACCGATGCGAAGCCCAGTGCAACAGCTTCATCATTCGTCAGCAGGAAGCTGAAGAGGCGCGAGGCGATTAGTGACTGGCCATTGGGGCACCCAGCACGAAGCGCAACCTGGCTGCTCACACCGCCAACGCCTGAAGTGCAGACATCGAACTGCGCCCCGGATCCGCTCTGGGTCACCGAATAATCATTGTCTGTTGCGAGGATGAGCGACAGCCCGCCGTTCGCAAGCCTTGGACCAAAGGCCAGCCCTTCAATCTTTTCAGGGATGACCACGCCAGCGGCAAGAAGTTTGGCGCGGATATCGAGAAAGGCGGTCTTGGAGACGGGAACGACACCCACCGGCAGGCTGTTCGAGTTGGCGAGGCTGATTCCTGCGACATTGGTTGCGCCGGCGAGATCAATGACGAAGGCTGCCTTCAGGCCAGAGGGTATCGCCGAATTCGGATCATCCACGCCTTCGCCACGATTGTCGCGCTCGAGCACGATGAGGCGACCGTCTGACAGCGCGTAGATCGACGAAGCGCCGATTGAACGGCCTTGGTTCGTCGCGCTGAAAATATTGTTGGGGACGATTGTGTTGATCGAGGAAACCGATTCGAGCTGATAGATATATTGGGCCGTCGAGGTACCAGTCGCCACATCAAAAGCCACAATGCGGACATTGCGGCTGCGTCTACCATCGTTCTGCGCACCTTCATTGACGAGCGGATCTTGCAGGATGGCATAGGCCGTCTTGCCATCGGCTGAGACGGTCAGCCCCTCAAAGCCCCGATTGTCCTGACGCCCGCTGACGATGTTGGGACGACCCGCAACAAAATCGTTGCTGCCGTCGCCCTTGGTCGGGAGCAGGTTTGCCGGGGTGGAAAAGATGCGCAACTGTTTGCCATTGGCATCGAATTCGATCACCGAAGGGCCGTATTCATCCGAAACAAGATAGTGGCCATTGGGCAGCCGGACGAGGCCTTCGGGATCGAGTGCCAGACCAACGGTCGATGCATTGCCATTGAGCAGAAACGGGTTGAGCCCCGAAAAGGCCGTGCCCAGAGGATCGCGGAGGATCGTGGTCGCGTTGAGAGAGAAATTGCTGATCGCGCCCGTGTTATAGTCGAAATTCAATCCGAACGACTGGATGCGCGGGGCATAATCGATCAGGCCGCCGCCCGGTCCGCGATCGGTCAGGCCATAAAACTGGTTGGTCGCGCCGTCATAGACAAGGTCGGAGCCGAACCCGCCGAGACGATTGAAGTTGGGGCCGTCGCCGAGCATCGCAAGATCGGTTGCAGACCCGCTGATTGCAATCTGGTTGACATAGGTGATCGCTGACGCCGGCGCCGCCAGCGCTGCACAGGCGAGAATGAGGAGAGTCTTGGTCTTGCGCACGAATCATGCCCCCTTGCCCGAGTTCAACGGTGAAGCAGTGATAGGCTTTGGTGACGCGTACGCGGCATTTTCATGACGGTTGTGTGAAAACGCGGACGGCCCAGTCGTGGTGGTGATGGGTGTGCGGAAAAATCTTGACGGAAAGCGGCGTGGCGGCTGCTCGCCTTGACTTCGCCCGCCCCGCCCCCTATTTCCCCGCCATCCGCTGGGCCATTCGCGCCATTCAGCAGCTTATCCAATCCTGATTTCGCTGTTCGCGGTTCTCCCACCACATTCCATATGGAATCCAAGAAATGCATTTGAAAGAACTCAAAAAGAAAACCCCGGCAGAACTCGTCGAAATGGCGGAAGAGCTGGGTGTCGAGGGCGCCTCGACCCTACGCAAACAGGATCTGTTGTTCGCGATCCTCAAGGTTGAAGCCGAAAACGGCACGCAGATCATGGGCATGGGCACGATCGAAGTGCTGCAGGATGGCTTTGGCTTTCTGCGCTCGCCCGAAGCCAATTACCTTGCCGGGCCGGACGATATTTATGTTTCGCCCAACCAGGTGCGCAAGCACGGGCTGCGCACCGGTGATACGGTTGACGGCGAAATTCGCGGGCCCAAGGATGGCGAACGCTATTTCGCGCTCAACAAGGTGACGGCGATCAATTTCGACGATCCCGAAGTCGTCCGCCACCGCGTCAATTTCGACAATCTCACCCCGCTCTATCCGGACGAGAAGCTCAATCTCGATACGCTCGACCCGACCGTCAAGGACAAGTCGGCGCGCGTGATCGACATCATCTCACCCCAGGGCAAGGGCCAGCGCGCGCTGATCGTAGCGCCGCCGCGCACTGGCAAGACCGTACTGCTCCAGAACATTGCCAAGGCAATCACCGACAATCATCCCGAGGTATTCCTGATCGTCCTCCTGGTCGATGAACGCCCGGAGGAAGTGACCGACATGCAGCGTTCGGTGAAGGGCGAGGTGATTTCCTCGACCTTCGACGAACCCGCACAGCGCCACGTCCAGGTTGCCGAAATGGTCATCGAAAAGGCCAAGCGCCTTGTCGAGCACAAGAAGGATGTTGTGATCCTGCTCGATTCGATTACGCGTCTCGGCCGGGCTTACAACACCGTTGTCCCGTCATCGGGCAAGGTGCTGACCGGCGGTGTCGATGCCAACGCGCTCCAGCGCCCCAAGCGCTTCTTCGGTGCTGCCCGCAACATCGAGGAAGGCGGATCGCTTTCGATCATCGCCACCGCACTGATCGATACCGGCAGCCGGATGGACGAAGTCATTTTCGAGGAATTCAAGGGCACGGGTAACTCCGAAATTGTCCTCGATCGCAAGGTTTCCGACAAGCGTATCTTCCCGTCACTGGATGTCGGCAAATCCGGCACCCGCAAGGAAGAGCTGCTCGTCGAGAAGGGCAACCTCGCCAAGATGTGGGTGCTGCGCCGCATCCTCATGCAGATGGGCACCGTCGATGCGATGGAGTTCCTGCTCGATAAGATGAAAGATTCGAAGACCAATGAGGATTTCTTCGATTCGATGAACCAATAGGGCGCAGGTCATGATTCTCGAACATGCGCTGTTGCAGGTTCGCGCAGGCCAGGAAGCGGAATTCGAGGCGGCGATGTCCGCAGCGAGGCCGCTGATCGCTGCATCTCCCGGGTTTCAGGGCATCGAAGTGCGGCCGGCCGCCGAAAGGCCGGGCGTTTACCTGCTCATGGTGCAGTGGGAGTCGATTGCGCATCACCGGGATGGATTTCGCACGTCGGATCGCTATCAGGAATGGCGTGCCTTGTTGCACCCATTCTATGACCCCATGCCCGAAGTACGATATTTTGGAGATCCTTTGTGATTGATCTGGTGATGCTCGCCACGGCCGTTTCGCCGTCGCTTGGGGGTCCGACCGAAATCTGGGCGGCGATTGTCCGGGATTTCTCGAACATCACCGAACCGGCAGCCTTTGCCGCATTCCTGCAGGTGCTGATGATCGACCTCGTGCTGGCGGGCGACAATGCGATCGTCGTCGGTGCTCTTGCCGCCGGCCTTCCTGCCGAGCAGCGCAAGAAGGTGATCCTCATCGGCGTACTGGCGGCGCTGGGCTTGCGCATTGTGTTTGCCCTGATGGTTACCTGGCTCCTCGGGATCGTCGGGCTGGTGCTGGCGGGCGGGCTGTTGCTGATCTGGGTGGCGTGGCGGATGTACCGCGACCTCCACCGCTCGGAAGCGACCGAATCGCCGGGCTCGCCCGAGATTGCGGGCGATGAGGATTCGGGGATTCCGGCGTCGAAGAGCTTTGCTGCGGCGGCCTGGTCGGTCGCCATTGCAGACGTATCGATGAGCCTCGACAATGTGCTTGCCGTGGCAGGAGCGGCCCGTGAGCATCCCGGCATCCTGATCGTGGGGCTGATCTTCGCGGTCGCACTCATGGGCATCGCGGCCAACATCATTGCCCAATATATCGAGCGTTACCGCTGGATTGCCTGGGTCGGTCTTGCCGTCATCGTCTATGTTGCAGGCAAAATGATCTGGGAAGGCTGGCACGATGTCAGCCCCCATGTGATGGCTTTTGCGGGGATGTGATCGCCCGCATTGAGCTACTGACGAAAAGAATCTCGGTCGATTTGAGCGAACGTATTTTTGGAGATGTCAGTTATTGTCGCTATTTGGCAGTTTACTGCTTGTCGCAAAGCGCCAGCCTCCAGGGCTATTTCGATAGGCTCGATGACGTTGGCATCCGTGTTGCCGCACCTCTCCGGGCATTTCTGCCCGGGGAGGTGTCGGGCTGACATTACACTGCCGCGGAAACGCGGGTCACATTGCGCCGCCGCAGGGTGCTGCCGATCAAGCCAAAGCCGAACAGCATCATCATCCACGTTGCGGGCTCGGGTACGGCGCCCTGGGCTGCGATGGCGCGAACGTCGAGAACCAGCGTATCATATCTCATTCCCGCAGGTGAAAGGTCACGCAACCGCAGCGGACTCGAAAAATAGGCACTGTTGAACGTCGTGGTGATCTTGTTGGTCGGGTTTAGCGGATCGCTGTTGGTATTGGTGGTATAATTCGCGCTGGAAATGAGCGTATTCGCCGAATTGAAAAGGCTGTAGATGCCTGACAACGTGCCACCGCCCGGCGCTAACTTGAAATTTTCGACACTGACGAGCGAAACTTCAAAACCCGCAACCGGTGAAAAAATGAAATCCACGGGTTCGGGGCCGGCGTTGCTGCCGGTTGCAAACGCAGCGTTAAGATTCGAGTAATTGATGACGTTGAAGAACGCCGTTTCGGCAAAGTTCCAGTTGCGATAAGTGATTGCAAGCTGGGCGGTTGAGCCATAGGTCGGCAGTAACCCTTGGCCAGCCGTGCAAACAAGCACGCAAGCGTTCGACGCATCGAAACTGAGTACAACAGGCGCGGCACTGGCCGGTGTCGTCATGGCAAGGCAGCTTGCCCCAACCGCAAAACTCATCAATTTACGCATGTTGAAAATCCCCATGTTGAGTGGATATCGTTCGCGCCCGCCCGGGCCGGAATTTTCCGGCTCTCACAACATCAAGCGCGGGAGCAGGGGGAAACAGGTCAACGAATTTTTAACTTTTTCGAATCCCGAATCGGGACGGGCAAAAACCCTTGTGCCGCCAGGGCCATGCTCATAGCTTCGGCACGGGAACGGGGGCCGCATGGAATCCGAACGATCAAGCGACAGCCTGCTTGCGGCATGGCATGACGGTGACCGGCTGGCGCGTGATGCGCTGGTCGCACGCCTGCATCCCGAACTTGCCCAGGTTGCGGCGGCGCGGTTACGCTCGGAACCCAATTCGTCCTTGTCGACGGGCGATCTGATCAACGATGCGATCATCCGCCTGATCGGACTTGACCGCATCAATTTCGCAAATCGCGCGCATTTCATTGCGCTCGCGTCAACATTGATGCGGCAGATACTGGTCGATTATGCCCGCGCCAAAGCAACCGACAAACGCGCTCACCATAAGGTCGAGCTCAACACCCGCATCGAGGGCGAGCAGAAATTTGACCTGAATACGCTCGATTCCGCGCTTATGCGGTTGGGAGCAATCGATATGGAATTGGCCGAACTCGTCGAGATGCGCTATTTCGGGGGCATGACGCTCGCCGACATTGCGACCGTCAGCAAAGTTTCCGAAGCGACCGTCAAGCGCCGCTGGCAAACCGCCCGCGCCTGGCTCACCGATGCGCTGGCCAATCCCATTGACGGGCACTGATCCCAAACTCGAACGGCGCGTCCTCGACCTGTTTCAGGTTCTGCTCGACGTGCCGCCTGGGGAGCGGGTGGCATGGGTCGAAGCGCACAGCGACATCGACAGCCCGTTAAGAACGCGCTTGATGGCGATGCTGGCGGGCGACAAACTCGCCAATATGCGCACCGGCGGCGTCAGCGACATGATTGTCGACGAACGCTTGCCCGAGCGCATCGGAGCGTACCGGATCACCGGCCTGATCGGGCAGGGCGGGATGGGTGCGGTCTATCGCGGCGAGCGTATGACCGGCGATTTCGACCATGTCGCCGCGATAAAGGTGATCCGCCCCGGCGCGTTGTCCGAGGCGCTTCTCGAACGGTTCCAACGCGAGCGGCAGACACTGGCGAGCCTATCGCACACCAATATCGCGCGCCTGTTCGACGGCGGTACGACGGAAAAGGGCGATCCCTATATCGTCATGGAATATGTCGACGGCGTGCCGCTCGGCACATGGATCGATACAGCAGCCGCATCGAGGGCGGAGCGGACGCAGCTGTTCCTCGACATCTGCTCGGTCATCGGTTTCGCGCACCAGAATCTCATCGTCCACCGCGACATCACGCCGTCGAACATCCTTGTGGCCAAAGATGGCATGGCAAAGCTGATCGATTTCGGCATTGCCCGCCCGCCAGTTGCCGATACCGAAGCCTCGCCGTCAACGTCGCGCAAATCGCTTGCGGTGACCCCGGGATACGCCGCCCCCGAGCGCCTGGCGGGCGAGGCGGCGACGACGCTGTCCGACGTCTATTCGTTGGGCATATTGCTCGACAGGTTGCTCGAAAGCGACGACGATTTACGAGCAATCATCGCCCAAGCCAGCGCCACTGACCCTGCCGATCGCTATCCCTCGGTTGATGCCCTTGCCGACGACGTAAAGGCATGGCGCGACGGTGAAGTGGTCGCAGCGCGCAAGGGTGGCAAGCGGTATGCGATGGGCAAGTTTGTTGCGCGGCATCGGATTGGGGTAGCGGCCAGTGCGATTGCTCTGATCCTGTTGATTGGCGCGCTCGTTACCACGCTCATTGCAATTCATAACACCGAAATTGCGCGTGCGAATGCCGAGAGGCGTTTTTCCGAAACCCGCAGCATTGCCAAAACGATGCTGTTCGACGTTTATAACGAAGTCAGCAAGACACCGGGCGGAACCAAGGCGCGTGAACTGCTGGCGCGCACGGGCCTCACGTATCTCGATGCGCTGGCGACCGACAAGAACGCGCCGATCGACGTCCGTACCGAAGTCGCAATGGGCTATATCCGCCTGTCGCAAGTTGTCGGTGGCGGGCTGGCTAGCCAGTTGGGCAACCTCGCTGACAGCAATGGCCTCGTCACCAAAGCCAAAAACATACTCGTTACAATTCCTGTCGATCAGCGCGGCAGAAAACCTGTTGCACGTGCTTTTGCCGAAATGCTCATTCAGCAATCGGGCAACGATCTTTACACCAACAACGAGATCAAGCGCGCGCGTGCCGAAGCGACCGAGGCGCAGCGCGTTCTCCTGCCCTTCGCCCGACAGGACGAGGACAGCGCTCGCTTATACGCGACAGCCGTCCAGGCCGAAGGCGACAGCCACGGCTGGGACGACAACTTTGTCAAAGCACGTTCGATCCATCAGCGAGCGGAAGCGTTCATCGTCAGCCTGCCCCCGAAGCTGCGTGACTCCTCAGGCGTGATGAAGGCGCGCTCGGCAAACATGCGCCTGCTCGCCGAGGCAATGCACCAGATGAAAGACGATGCAGGGGCGATCAACGCCGTCGACCGCGCGGTCGCGATGAACGAAGCACTGCTGAAAACCGCGCCGGATGATCCTTCCGTCCTGCGCAAGGTTGCCGCCTCGCTTTGGTATCGCGCCGTGTTGTTACGTGAATCGAAGCACGATGCGGCGGCAGCGGTATCGATCAACCGTGCCGTTGCACTTGCCCGTGCGATGCAGGCCCGCGACCCGAACGACAAGGGTGCGCTTAACCTGTTCGCCCTCACCGCCGAAGTGCAGGCGCAGACGCTTGCCGATGCGCGCCGCTTTTCCGAGAGCTACGCTATCAGTGACGACGTCATCGACGCACACCGGCGCCTCGTCGCACTGGCGGGAAATGTGCCGGGCGCGCTCCTCTCCATGGCGGCTGCAATCGATACCCGCGGCGGGAGCTTCTATAATGGCGGGGCGTACGCACGTGCGTGCGAAAGCTGGAAGGAGTCGCTTGCGATTTATCGCAGCCTCGACAAGCGCGGGGCGCTTTCCGATTTCTACCGCAAGAATGGCGTGGGCGAGATAACGGCGCGACTGTCGAAAACCTGTAACCCGCCGCGCGCGGCACTTACAGGGCAACCTCGGCAATAGCGGTGCCTGCTCCCAAATTAAAAGCCGGTCAAACTTTTTGGCAAATAAGGCCAACATCATCGCCCAGTATATCGAGCGTTACCGCTGGATTGCCTGGGTCGGTCTTGCCGTCATCGTCTATGTTGCAGGCAAAATGATCTGGGAAGGCTGGCACGATGTCAGCCCCCATGTGATGGCTTTTGCGGGGATGTAGTCTGCCGCGGTATGTTTCTGTAACTATCTCAGGTTATTGGCAAAAAAGTCCGTCGTCCGGGCGTCGGCAACCCGCGCACCACCTTCGTGGCGGCGATTTCCGGTTTCGGTGGCAAAGGCGTGATCGAGTCCCGGATAGTCGTGGAGCGTAACCTTGGGGTGGCTGTCCAGCCCTTCGTGGATTGCAGCTTGCGCTTCGGGGCCAACGAAATGGTCTGCGGTCGGGATGTGGAGCATCAGCGGGCGGGCAATGGCGTGCGATTCGCCCAGTAACTGATCGATCATCACACCGTAATAACCGACCGAGGCATCGATATCGGTCCGGCAGGCGGTCAGATAGGCGAGCAGGCCGCCAAGGCAATAGCCCACGGCACCGACCTTCTCGACGCCTTTGGCGCGGATTGCCCGGATCGTATCCTCGATATCGACAATGCTCTTCATCGAGCCCTTTTCCGCGCCGTAGCGATTGAAATAGCCCATCGCTTCCTTGAAATCCGCTTCGATGTCCGAATCCAGTTCGATGCCGGGCTTCATCCGCCAGAACAGGTCCGGCGCGACCGCAAGATAGCCTGCACGCGCCCAATTGTCGCATTTCTGACGGATGCCCGCGTTCACGCCGAAAATCTCGTGGATGACGATGATCCCGCCCCGGGGCGCGCCTTCAGGCTCGGCCATGTAAGCGGAAAATGCACCGATCTGGATGGTACTCATAACAATCGTGTCCTTATTCCATGGGAATGCTCAGCTTCAAAATCGATGAGCCAGGCCTTGGTTTCCGGCCCGGCACCCCCAGAATAATATTCCCGCCCTGCCGACGATATTACGCGATGGCAGGGGATGATAATCGGGAAGTGATTTGTCTTGCAAGCCTGCCCTACGGCGCGGGCAATCGAGCCTGAACGGCGTGCGAGCGCCCCATAAGTCTCCGTTTCGCCAAAAGGGATGGATGCAATGGCCAAGCGCAGCCGCCGGGCTTCCTCAGTGGCGGCGGTTTCAAGGGGGAGGTCGAACGATTTGCGCTGCCCGGCAAAATAGCTGCGCATTTGATCGACCGCGCAATCAAGAGCGGAATTTCCCTGATCTGCGCGCTCCATGCCGGTTCCGGCAATGATTCGTGCTGACGTCAGGACGTCGCCCGCCGCCACAAGTTCGACCATGCCGATCGGTGTTTCGATGCGGGCAGTTGCGGGCGCGGCGCACATGCGGCAAGGTTTAGCACCGGGCCTAACGGAGACCAGCCATGAAATTCAATATCGAAGTCGATTGCACGCCTGAGGAAGTACGGCGGCTTGTCGGCCTTCCCGACCTCTCGGGAGTGCACGACGTGTATCTCGACCAGATGAAAACCGTGATGACGAAGGGCCTGTCGCCCGACATGGTTGAAGGCATGGTTCGCAACTGGGTGCCGATGGGTGGACAGGGCGTCGATTTCGTCCGCGACCTGATTGGCCAGTTCTCGGGCGCGGCGGGTGGTGCGAGCAAAAAGAAGAAGGACTGATCCTGCCAGCAGGCGATACCATCTATGCCCTGTCGAGCGGTTTGCCACCGGCGGGAATTGCGGTCGTGCGGATCAGCGGGCCGAGGGCCGGCGTTGCACTCGACCGGCTGGCCGGCAAGCGCCCCGACCCGCGTCGCGCGAGCTATCGGGCGATCCGCAACGAACAGGGCGCGCTACTCGATCACGCGCTGATCCTCTGGTTTCCCGGCCCTGCGACCGCGACGGGCGAGGATCTGGCTGAAGTGCACCTGCATGGCGGGCGCGCCGTGCTGGCTTCGGTTTTGGCGGCGATCGGGGCAATCGACGGGATGCGCGCCGCCGAGGCGGGCGAATTCACGCGCCGCGCGTTCGAGAATGGCCGGATCGACCTTGCCGAAGCCGAGGGTCTTGTCGACTTGCTCACCGCCGAGACCGAAAGCCAGCGGCAATCGGCGCTTGCGCTGGCCGAAGGCGGATTGGGGAGGAGGGTCGCGGGCTGGCAGGCCGAGCTCCTTGGTATCTCCGCGCGGATCGAGGCCGAATTCGATTTTTCCGATGAGGGTGATGTCGCCAAAGGTGGAGGAAGGTTGTGGCTGGAACGCCTTTGCGCGCTGGGCGATGAAATGGCGGTAATGCTCGCAGCGCCGGGTGCCGAGCGACTGCGCGATGGTGTTCGGGTGGTGCTGGCGGGCCCGCCAAACTCTGGAAAATCCAGTCTTTTCAACAGTTTGATTGATCGCGACGCTGCAATTGTATCCGAAATCGCGGGGACGACGCGTGATCGCATCGAGGCCCCTGTTGCGCTTGACGGCGTTCCGCTGCTCCTGATCGACACGGCAGGGCTGCGCGAAAGCGGCAGTTCGATTGAAGCGATAGGCGTCGCACGGGCCGAGGATGCAATGGCGAATGCGGACATCGTTCTCTGGCTTGGCGAGAGCGGGGAGGCTCCTGTTGATGCGCTCCTAATAGCCGCTAAATCCGATTTGGGCGGCTCACGCCCCGGCCTGCCTGTCTCGGCGCAGGCGGGCGAGGGCATGAACGAACTCCGGGTCGAACTGCTCGCCCGTGCTCGCGCCCTTCTGCCCAAAGCCGGGGCGCTCGCACTCAATCAGCGCCATCGCGCGATCCTTTCGGATGTGCTGGGTGAACTCGAGGCCGCCAGGAACGAGACCGACGCCCTCATCGTCGCCGAACATCTCCGCCGCGCCCGCAACCACCTCGACCGGCTGACCGGCAAGGCGGGCGTCGAGGACATGCTCGATGCCTTGTTTGGTGCGATGTGTATCGGGAAATAGCACATGTTTCACGTGAAACATGGTTTGACCCGCCCGCGGCACGGGCGTAGCGGCCGGCGATGATGCGCAGCTTTGATGTCATCGTGGTCGGTGGGGGCCATGCCGGGTGCGAGGCCGCCGCCGCCGCGGCAAGGATGGGTGCACGCACGGCGCTGGTCAGCTTCCGGCGCGACCAGATCGGGGCAATGTCCTGCAATCCGGCCATTGGCGGGCTCGGCAAGGGCCATCTGGTGCGCGAGGTCGATGCATTTGACGGTATCATCGCGCGCGCAGCAGATCATGCCGCGATCCACTATAGGATGCTCAACGCATCCAAGGGCGCAGCGGTGCAGGGGCCGCGTGTCCAGGCGGACCGCAAGCGCTTCAAGGCCGCTATTCATGAATTGCTCGACGCGCAGCGAGGGCTGGAGATTGTCGAGGGTGAGGCGGCTTCGCTCATCTTCGAGGCAAATCGCGTTTGCGGGCTGATGCTTGGCGATGGCGGCGAACTCCACGCCGCTGCCGTTGTGCTGGCAACGGGCACGTTCCTCAACGGCAAAATGTTTTGCGGTGAAGCGCAAACCCTCGGCGGACGCTTCGGGGAGGCCTCTGCCGTTTCGCTGGGACAGCAACTGCGCGCGCGTGACCTGCCGCTCGGGCGGCTCAAGACGGGCACACCGCCGCGACTCGATGGGCGGACGATCGACTGGGCGGCGCTAGAAGTTCAGCCGTCCGATGACGGCGACTGGACCTTTTCCGATCTCTCGGTTTCTCGTGAAACGCCGCAACTCTTCTGCGCCATCACACGCACCAATGCGGAAACGCATGCCGTGATTCGTGCGAATCTTGACCGTTCTCCGCTGTTTTCGGGCGATATTGAGGGGCAAGGGCCGCGCTACTGCCCGTCGGTGGAGGATAAGATCCACCGTTTCGGTGATCGCGACGGGCATCAGATTTTCCTTGAGCCCGAGGGGTTGGACGATGCGATGGTCTACCCCAATGGCATTTCGACGTCGCTCCCCGCAGACGTCCAACTGGAATTTCTCCGCACCATTCGCGGCCTCGAGCGCGTCGAGATCGCGCAACCGGGCTATGCCGTGGAATATGACCATATCGATTCCCGGGCCCTCCATCCAACGCTTGAACTGCGCGAGATTGGCGGGTTGTTCTGCGCGGGCCAGATCAACGGCACGACTGGCTATGAAGAGGCATCGGCGCAGGGACTGGTCGCGGGCGTCAATGCTGCCGCGCAGGCGCTTGCCCGGCCAGCGATCATTCTCGATCGCGCCTCCTCCTATATCGGCGTGATGATCGATGATCTGGTCTTGCAGGGAATCACCGAGCCCTATCGCATGCTGACGGCGCGCGCCGAGTATCGCTTGCGGCTCCGGTCGGACAACGCCGCGACACGATTGACGCCGCTCGCGCTCAGCATCGGCTGCGTCAATGTTGCGCGCCGCAACTGGTTTGTGGAATATCGCGACGAGCGGGAACGCCTGACCGCTGCCCTAAAATCACGAATCGCCATCGATCCACGTGGAACGGGCGGGGAAAAATATTGCCTGTTCGAGCTGATTCGCATTGCGGGCCTGGATTGGAACGGACTGGCCGAATTGTTACCAGAACTGCCAGAATTCCGGCCTTCCGTAGTCGCCGAAGTGATCGAGGACGCGCGCTATGCGCCCTATATCGCGCGTCAGGAGGCCGAGCTTCGGGCAATGAAGGCCAGCGAGGCGGTACGGCTGGGAAAAGTGATCGACTATCGGGCGATTGCTGGCCTTTCCAAGGAAATGGTTGAGCGGCTGGAAGCGGCGCGACCTGAGAATCTTGGTGCGGCCGAACGGATTCGTGGTGTGACTCCGGCGGCGCTTGCTGCGATTCTTGTCCATGCCAAGCGGAAGGCGGCATGACCGAGGATGAAGCAAAGGCCTGGCTGACTGAAACGCTCAATGTTTCACGTGAAACGCTCGATCGGCTGGAAGCGTTCGCTGCCGCGGTCATCGAGGAAAATGCTCGCCAGAATCTGGTCAGTGCAGCGACGATCCCCCAGCTTTGGGCGCGACATATTGTTGATTCGGCACAGCTGCTGACGTTCGACGTTCCGCACGATTCATCACCGTGGCTCGACCTGGGAACCGGCGCCGGTTTTCCGGGGCTGGTGATCGCCATTCTTTCACCTCGCCCGATGATTCTCGTCGAATCGCGGCGGAAGAGAATCGAATTTCTTTCGGATCAGGTCGAGAGCCTGGGCTTGAAGCACGTTTCGGTTCATGGCGGGCGGCTTGAAACGCTGGCCGCGCCGCTGGTCGGCGTGATTTCAGCACGCGCTTTTGCGCCTTTGCCCAAACTTTTGGCGCTCGCGCACCGCTTTTCCCGAAAAGAGACGATCTGGTTGCTGCCAAAAGGACGAACTGCGCGCGAAGAACTGGAATCGGCGCGCGCTTCATGGCAGGGTGTGTTTCACGTGAAACCCAGCCTGACCGACGCCGAAGCCGCGATCATCGTCGCTACTGGCGTAAACCCAAGGAAAAGCGCCCGATGATCCGTATTGCCGTAGCCAATCAGAAGGGCGGAGTGGGGAAGACCACCACGGCAATCAATGTGGCGACGGCCCTTGCCGCGACCGGCTGGAAAGTGCTGCTGGTCGATCTCGATCCGCAGGGCAATGCCTCGACCGGTTTGGGTGTGCATCAAGCGGAACGCGTGCGTTCGAGCTATGATTTGCTGCTCGGTGATTGCGACCTGACCGAGGCGGTCATTCCCACACGCATCCCCAGGCTCGACCTGATCGCATCGACGCCCGACCTTTCGGGCGCGGAAATCGAACTCGTCGAGTTCGAACACCGCACGCATCGGCTGCTCTCTGCGCTGGAAACCGCCCCTCCCGGAAAATGGGACATTGCGATGTTCGATTGCCCGCCGTCGCTGGGGCTGCTGACGCTCAACGCCATGGTCGCGGCGCAGTCTTTGCTGGTTCCGCTGCAGTGCGAATTTTTCGCACTTGAGGGATTAAGCCAATTGTTACAGACAGTTGAGCGAATCAGGGGGAGATTCAATCCGACTCTTTCGATCCTTGGTGTTGCGCTGACCATGTATGACCGACGAAACCGCCTGACCGAGCAAGTCGCGCAAGATGTGCGCGCCTGTCTGGGCAATGCGGTGTTCGAAACCGTGATTCCGCGCAATGTTCGCCTTTCCGAAGCGCCGAGTCATGGTCTTCCGGCCTTGATCTACGATCATCGCTGCTCGGGCTCCGAAGCCTATATGGCGCTCGCCCGTGAGCTGATCGGGCGGCTACCACGGCAAAAGGCGGCGGCATGAGCGACGAGACGCCGGCCACTCCTTTGAAAAGGCGCCCTTCAGGGCTTGGCCGGGGATTGTCGGCGCTCCTCGGCGAAATCGAGCGCGATGCCCCCGTCGCGCTCGACGGGACGGCGGCGCCCGAAGGCGTTCGGATGGTCGATGTTAACCGGATGCGGCCGCTGCCCAACCAGCCGCGCAAGACTTTCGACGACGATGCTCTCGATGAACTCGCCGAATCGATCAAATCGCGTGGGATGCTCCAGCCCATTGTCGTGCGCGATCCTGATCACGACGGCCATTACGAGATCGTCGCGGGCGAGCGTCGCTGGCGCGCGGCGCAACGGGCGCAATTGCACCAAGTCCCTGTAATTATTCGGGATTTCGACGACGTTACCGCCCTCGAAATCGCGATTATCGAGAATATCCAGCGCGAACAACTCAATGCTTGGGAGGAGGGAGAGGCCTATCGCCGCCTGATCGACGAGCACGGCCATACGCAGGAAGCGCTTGGCAGGATTGTCGGAAAATCGCGCAGCCATGTTGCCAATCTGATGCGGCTGCGCAACCTTCCGCTGCCCGTCCATGGCTGGCTCGCGGCGGGCCAGATCACGATGGGGCATGCCCGGGCGCTGCTCGGGTCGGACGATCCCGAAGGGCTTGGCCGCCAGATCGTCCAGCGTGGATTGTCGGTGCGCGAGACCGAAAGGCTCATCAAAAAGGCCAAGACCCCGCCGCGGACACGCGCTGCATTGGCTGGAGGCAGGGGGGGCGATCCCGATCTTCTGGCGCTTGAGCGGCAGTTGACCGACATGCTGGGCCTCAAGGTCAAGATCAACCATCAGTCGCGCTCGGGCTCAATGACTTTGGCCTATTCCTCGCTCGAACAGCTCGACATGATCTGCCAGCGCTTGAGCGGAGAGTCGATTTAGCCGGGAATTTTGCCGATTGCCCGCTCCATCAGCCGGACACGGATCGCGCTGGCAAGGTTAGGCGGGTCAACAGCCTCGATCCGCGCGGCGTCGATTTGCGCAATCAGGGCGTTGATCGGAAGCCGCTCCCCTTTGGCCGCGCGTCTCAGTTCCTCCCAAAACACGGGTTCAAGGCTGATCGAGGTTTCGTGGCCCGCAATCGTGACCGAGCGTTTGACTGGCCCGGCCATCAATACATGTGCTGCCCGCCGTTGATGGAAAGCGTCGACCCGGTAACGAATCCGCCGTCTTCGGAGCACAGGAAAGTCACGCCGCGCGCAATTTCGCTGGCTTGGCCGAGGCGCCCGACAGGGATCTTGGCGACGATCTTTGCGAGCACCTCGGCGGGCACTGCGGCAACCATGTCGGTGTCGATATAGCCCGGGGCGATAGCATTGACGGTGACGCCAAATTTCGCGCCTTCCTGCGCCAACGCCTTGGTGAAGCCGTGAATGCCCGATTTGGCGGCGGCATAGTTGACCTGGCCATACTGTCCGGCCTGCCCGTTGATCGAACCGATATTGACGATCCGGCCCCAGCCGCGTTCCTTCATCCCTGCAAAAGTGGCCTTGGCCATGTTGAAGCAGCCGCCCAGATTGGTGTCGATCACTTCCTTCCAGGCTTCGTAACTCATCCTCATCAGCGTCCCGTCACGCGTGATGCCGGCATTGTTGACGACCACATCGATAGGCCCGAGATCGGCGGCGACCTTCGCGCAGCCGACGAGGCAGGCTTCGTGATCGGAGACATCCCATTGATAGGTTGCGATTCCAGTGCGGTCGGTAAAGGCCTTGGCACGTTCGGCATTCCCCGCATAGTTGGCGGCGACGGTGAAGCCCGCATCTTTCAGTGCAACACAGATTGCTTCGCCAATGCCGCGGCTGCCCCCGGTCACGATTGCCACTTTGCCCATCAACACTCTCCTTATTCTGGTTTTGAGGCCAGCCTAGAAAGAGCCGCGCCAGCCCGCAAGTTCCCGTGAAAGTAAAGTTGTGAGCATTGCGATTCCGGGCGCGCTATCGTTGAGACAGGGGAGATAGGCGAAGTCACTGCCACCGGCGTTGAGGAACGTCGCGCGCCCACGAACGGCGATTTCCTCAAGGGTTTCGAGGTTATCGGCGGCAAAGCCCGGCGCGATGACCGCGACCTTGCCAATGCCCTTGGCCGGGAGCCCAGCCAGCGTCGCATCGGTTGCGGGTTCCAGCCATTTGGCCCGGCCCAGCCGCGACTGGAAGCTCACGATAAGTTCGCGCCCGAGCGATTCGGCCAAGGATTCGGAAAGCAGGCGCGCGGTCTTTTGGCACTGGCAATGATAGGGATCGCCGAGATGGAGTGTGCGTTCGGGCACCGAATGGAAGCTGGCGATGATTGCATCGGGCGTGAAGGGCAGCGCGGCGAGGGCTATTTCGGCGCTTTGTTTGAGCGCTGCAATATAGGCCGGATCGTCATGATAGGGCGGAAGCGTCCGCAATGCCGGCTGCCAGCGCATCTTCGCAAGTGCCGCGCCCACCGCATCCGTCACCGTCCCCGTCGTCGCGCCCGAATATTGCGGATAGAGCGGTGCGATCAGGATGCGGTCGCACCCCGATGCCTTCATGGCCTCGAGCCGCGCACCGATCGCGGGTTCGCCATAACGCATGGCCCAATCAACCAGCACCGCATCACCCAGCGCGACTTGTACCGCTACGGCCTGTTTGCGCGTTATGACCGTCAGCGGCGATCCTTCATCGGTCCAGATCTTCGCGTAAGCCCGCGCCGATCTGCGCGGGCGGGTGTTGAGGATGATCCCGCGCAGGATCGGCTGCCAGAGGAATGGCGGAATCTCGACGACGCGGCGATCCGAGAGGAATTCCTTCAGATAGGCGCGCACGGCCTGTGGCGTCGGCGCGTGCGGAGAACCGAGATTGACCAGCAACACGCCGATTCGGCCCACGGGTGCGGAGGGATGATCGGCGGGTCGGCTCATCAGGCGGTACCCGGCGAAAGCGGCAGCGACCGGAAACGCCGTCCGCTTCCTGCGAACAGCGCATTGGCGATGGCCGGCGCGACTGCGGGCACGCCAAGCTCACCCGCGCCCCCCGGGGCTTCGTTGCTGACAATCAGTTCGACGATCATCTCGGGCATGTCCGCCAGATGCGGCAAGGCGAGGTCGCGCAGGCGCAGCGGCCCGGCAATGCCGCGCTTCACATGCACCGCGTTGCCGATTGCGGCGCCCATGCCGAAGAGCAGGCCGCCCTCGATCTGCTGGCGGGCAATGTCGGGATTGATGACGCGCCCGATATCGGCAACCGCAACCAGTCGCGTCACCTTCACCCGCTGATCATCGCCCAGCTGCGCTTCGGCCAGCACGGCGATATGGCTGCCCGCTATCGAATGGCAGGCAATGCCCTGCCCCGTGCCCTGCCCGCCGCCTTCCCAGCCGCCCTTGGTGGCTGCCTTTGACAGGCACAGCGCCAGCCGGGGATTGCCGCCGAGCAATGCCATCCGGAAGGAGAATGGCTCAACGCCGCTTTCGCGCGCGAGTTCGTCGATGAAGCACTCGTTGAAAAAGGCCGTGTAGCTGTGCGCCCGCCCGCGCCATGGCCCGGTTGGCACACCAATGTCTGCCGGATGATGGTCAATCCCGAAGGTTTCGATGGCATAGGGCGGGATCGCTCCGTCCACCGCGTGCGCGTGCTGTTCGCCAGCATGTTTCCGGCGCGCCTCATCGGCCGACAGGCCGCCCAGCGTCCGCGAGCGCATTTCGCCGAGCGCGTTGGGGGCGGCAATCCGGGCCTGCCACGCGTCGATATGCCCCGCGCGACCAAGCCGCGCCGCCATCCGCGCTCTTGCCGCCGGGCGGAACGGTTCATGCATCATGTCCTCGGCGCGCGACCAGACCAGTTGCACCGGGCGCTTGAGCTTGAGCGCGAGGATCGCGACCTGGCCGGCAATCTCGACCTCGTATTTGCGGCCGAACGATCCGCCGACGAGCATCGGGTGGACCGTCACCTTTTCAGGATCGAGCCCGATCGCCCGCGCCGCCGCTTCACGTGCGAGGCCCGGCAATTGTGTGGCGATCCAGAGCTGGAGCCTGCCATCGGCAAGCGCAGCCGTGGCGGTCAGCGGCTCGATTGCGGCATGGGGCGCGAGGCCCACGGCATATTCGGCCTCGTAAAGTTTCGCGTTTGCAAAGGCCGTATCGAGATCGCCTGCTTCGGCAACGCGTTCTCCTTCCGCATCGAGCGCGGTCTTCAGCGCCCGCTCGATCATCCGATCCCCGGCAAGACGGCCGCGGGTTTCAAACCTCGGGCGCATCGCGCCCAGCGCCTTGTTGGCTGCCCACCAGTTGGTCGCAGCCGCGGCGACCCAGCGCTCATGTTCGACGATCTGGAGCACGCCGAAAATCTTGTCGGCGGCGGCCTTGTCGACAGATTTCAGGCGTGAATCGCCCAGCGGCCCCTGCCGGATTGCGGCAAATACCATATCGGGCAGGCGGATATCGCCCGCATAGTTCGCGGAGCCGTCGATCTTGGCAGGAATATCGAGCCGGTTCATGCCGCGCCCGGTCAGACGGTTGACGCCGCTTCCCGTTCGCAATGGAATATCGTCGGGCAGGCGCAATCCAGCGGCCTCTTGGGCGAGTTCGCCAAAGCGCAACCGGTCATCGCCGCGCGTCACGAACCCGGCTTCGGTATCGCAGGCGCGCCAATCGGCATCCCAGCGTTCGGCGGCGGCGAGACACAGCAGCGCGCGCGCGGCGGCCCCTGCCTGACGCGCCGGGCCTTCGAACGCGCGAACGGTGGAAGAACCGCCGGTCGCCTGCACCTTGTCTTCGGGCATCCAGCCCTCATGCCATTCAGCGGCAAAGACGGTGTTGGCATAGACGGGATTGAGCGGTGCCGGTTCGACCGCAATCGTCCGCCAGTCGGCGCCCAGTTCGTCGGCAATGATCTGCGGGATGACGGTATAGCTGCCCTGCCCCATCTCGACCTGCGGGACGACGACGGTCACATGGCCGTCGGTCCCGATCTTGAGCCAGGCATTGAAGATGCTCTCTCCTTCGGCTGCGACAAGATTGGGCGGATAGACGCGCGGCCAAAGCGCCCAGCCCACCGCCAGCCCGCCGCCAATGGCGGCACCTGCCAGCAAGGATCGCCGTGAAATCTCCATCGGTCGGGGCTTAGAGGCTGATCGATTCGGGGGGAAGCCCCTGGGGGGATCGGGCGCGTGTACCATGTGGCGCTCCGGTATCAAGCAGAGCGGCGCAACAGTTGGGCGGTTGTCACCAATATGGACTCATTTTCCAGAGGAGTGTAGATGAAAGTATGATAGGCACCGCATACTACTGGGAAATTTCCTTTCTGTTGCGTAATTTGTTCGCCATTCCAAATATTGGGAGGAGATATTCATGCAACGTTTTCAAATGGCTATGGCTTTGGCAATCATTTCTGCCCCTGCTATATCAGGATGCGCAAACTTATCTTCGTTGACGAAGATCCAACCAATTCCATCCGATGGAAATCATTGGCTCGTTTATGATGCCACACGCCGCGGCGCCTATGTCAGAAAAGGGGCTGACGGAAAGGTGAGCATCTGTGCGGAGCCATTCCCCGATTCCGTATACAGCTTCATCAACAAGCTGAACCTGCCCATTTCGGCCGCCGGAGAAAAAGGAGAGATTGCCGCCGATCTGACTGCAAACGCCATCCAGCTTGCGGGCCGCGATCGCATGGTATTGGTTGCTCGGGAGGCTCTCTTCCGGCTGTGCGAGGCCAATGCGAACGGAAGCCTGAAAGAAGGAGAGGCCTTCGACGGATTTCAGGAAGTTATTTATATGCTCACGGTGATGGCCGAAGCTGAGCGAGCCAAGGCGATCAGCGACATCGGCAAGTCCTCTCCACAAGCTGCAGCCGCTATCTCGCAATCGTTTACAACTTCTCCGTCCAAGAAGTAGCTTAAGCAGCGAGGGGATCCCCAATTTAGGGATCCCCAATCGAATCACTTACCCCCGCATCCCTGCCCAAACCTTGCGGTAATCGTTGCGCAGCGACACCTTGTCGATTTTCTCGGTGCCGAGGCGCGGGAGCGGTTCGGGCGAAATCCAGATTTGCTGCGGCACCTTGAACGCAGCCATCTGGTTCTTGAGGAATTCGCCAAGCGCTTCGGGCGTCACGCCCTGGCCGGGATGGAAATAGACTACCGCGCCCACCACTTCGCCGAGCCGTTCTTCGGGCAGGCCGAAGACGCAGGTTTCGGCGACGGCGGGGTGCTCGTAGATTTCGGCTTCGACTTCCTGGCACGATATATTCTCGCCGCCGCGGATGATGATGTCCTTCTTGCGATCGACAATGAACAGGTAATTGTCGGGATCGAGATAACCGATATCGCCCGAGCGGAAATAGCCGTCCGCCGTCATGCACTGCGCGGTCGCGTCGGGTTCGTTCCAGTAATGGCTGAACAGCGCAACCGAGCGGATCGAGATTTCGCCGCGTTCGCCCTGCGGCACCGGCTTTCCGGCATCGTCGAGAATGGCGAGATCGACCAGCGGCTTGGTCGCGGTGCCGGTGCTGTTGGGCTTTTCGAGATAGTTGGTCGAAAAGATCCCGGCGCCGATAGCGTTGGTTTCGGTCAGGCCGTAGCCAAGCGCGGGCGGTGCAGTCGGGAATTCCTCGACCAGCCGCCGGACATGATCGACCGGGCGCGGCGCACCGCCACCGGCAAGGCCCTGGAGCGTCGAAAGATCGTATTTATGCCGATCCGGATGGGTGAGGAGTTCGAAACTCATCAGCGGAACGCCGGTGAAATTGGTGATTTTCTCGCGCTGGATCAGCTCCATCGCCATGATCGCGTTCCATTTGGGCATCATCACGATTTTGCGACCGATCGCGAAGCTGACCAGCATGATCGGCACCTCGCCCGTCACATGGAATAGCGGCACGGTCAGAAGTGCGGCATGCGGCGGGCGATCTTCCTTGATCGTCCCGTCTTCGGTGCCGATCTGGAGCATCGTCAGCGCCTGGACGATATAGTTGAAGGCCGCCTGCACGACCGCGCGGTGCGTCGAAACGGCGCCCTTGGATTTGCCGGTGGAGCCCGAGGTGAAAAGAACCGTCGCGAGGTCATCGCCGGTCAGCTCGGGCAGCGGCGTTTCCATGCCGCCGCCCGCCGCCATCAACGGGGCCATTGCCTGGTCGATGGGCAGCGCAATATCGAGCGTGACGATGCGGGTTGCGCCCTTGTATTCCGCCTCTTCAAGACGCTTGGCGCGGGGGGGATCGACAAAGACGATGCTCGCTTCGACATCGTCGATCCCGGCGGCAAGCTCGCTTCCCTGCCACCAGCCATTGAGCAGCGTCGCGCACCCGCCCGCCATCAGCACCGCCATATAAAGGACGACCCAGCTTGGCGCGTTGCGCATCGCAATGCCGATCCGGTCGCCGCGTTTCACGCCATGACCCTCGACCAGCGCGCCTGCAACCTTGCGGGCAGCGGCGTAGGTTTGGGCGAAGCTCAGCCGTTCGTCACCGTCAACGAGGAACGTGGTGTCGCCGTGCTGGGCGCAGAAATGGGCGAAATAGTGGGTCAGCGCGGGCGGCGCGGCCGCTATCATCGGCACATCGACGCCGTACTGGCGGAATATGGTCAATGGCATCGGCCCTTGCGCGCTTGTCAGCGCCGCGGTGACTTTTTCAAGGCGCAGGTCCAGCTCAGAAGGCATTGTCGCTCTCTCCCTCTTGGTCTTCTTGTTTGCCCTCTCTATGGAGGGGAAAATTGCCGGGGAAAAGCCTTGATCCTGTCGTTGCTCGCCGAAGCCAGTTCCGCCATCCGTTATGACGATCTGGGACTCTCCCCGATTGCGCTCGATCTCGGCTTCTTCAAGCTGCGCTGGTACAGCCTTGCCTATATCAGCGGCATCCTTGTCGGCTGGTGGTATCTGCTCAAGCTGATTGCACAGCCCGGCGCCCCGATGGCCCGGCGCCACGCCGATGATTTCGTTTTCTACGCAACGTTGGGGATCATCCTGGGCGGGCGGCTGGGCTATGTCCTGTTCTACAAGCCGGAACTTTTTCTGACCCCCCTCGAGGTGCTGAAGCTTTGGGAAGGCGGCATGTCGCTCCACGGCGGGGTGATCGGCGTGGTCGTTGCGATCAGCTGGTTCACACGGCGCAACCGCCTGGGCTGGCTGCGGGTTCACGATTATGTCGCCTGCTGCTGGCCGTTCGGGCAGTTTTTCGGGCGGATGGCGAATTTCGTGAATGGCGAGCTTTGGGGCAGGCCCACAACCCAGCCTTGGGGAATTGTCTTTCCAGGTTCGGGGGACGAGATCAGCCGGCATCCCAGCCAGCTCTATCAGGGCGCGACCGAAGGACTTTTGCTGGGGATCATCCTGTGGTTCCTGTTCTGGAAAACCGATGCGCGCTACTATCCCGGCCGTCTCGTCGGGGTGGCGATCCTTGGTTATGGCGGGATGCGCTTCTTCACCGAATTCTACCGCGAGCCAGATCCCGGCGTTTCCGGGCTGTTCGGCTTTAGCATGGGGCAAACGCTGTGCGTGCCGATGGTTCTGCTCGGCCTCTACCTCATCCTGACCTCGAAAATGCGTCGCGAGCGGGTTGAAGCTGTTGCCGGAACCGCAAGCGTCGCCTGAAGCCCACCTGCCCGAACGGCTCGCACGGGCGATCACGCTTCGCGGGCCGATTCCGGTTGCGCAGTTTATGGCGGCGGCCAATGCGCAATACTACGCGACGCGCGATCCGCTGGGCGTTGACGGAGATTTCGTCACCGCGCCGGAAATCAGCCAGATGTTCGGGGAATTGGTGGGTGTCTGGCTGGCCGACCTTTGGATGCGGGCGGGAAAGCCAGAAGTGCATTTTGTGGAACTCGGCCCGGGGCGCGGAACACTCGCTGCCGATGCGTTGCGAGCGATGGCGAATGCCGGGCTGACGCCGCCGGTTCACTTCGTCGAAACCAGCCCGGTGCTGCGTCGGGCGCAGGCAGGCAAGGTGCCCCATGCGATCTTTCACGACGATGTCACAACGCTGCCCGATGATCGCCCGATGCTGATCGTCGCCAATGAATTTTTCGATGCGCTGCCGGTCCACCAACTCGTCAGGGGGGCGGAACATTGGCACGAGCGCCGTATCGCCTGTCAGGATACGCTGTTCCTGCCAGTCACGGGCAAGCGGATTCCCGACGAAGTGGTGGCCGAAGCCTTGCGTGATGCCCCGCCGGGGAGTGTGATCGAAACGTCGCCGGCCAGCGTCGCGATTGTGCGGGCGTTGGCGGAACACGTCGTGAAACAAGGCGGCGTCGCGCTGATCGTGGACTATGGCTATGACGGGCCGGCAATCGGGGAGACGTTGCAGGCCGTGAAGGGCCATGGCTATGCCAACCCGTTCGAGTCGCCCGGCGAGCACGACCTGACGGCGCATGTTGATTTCACGACGTTGGCGAGCATGGCCATTCTGTCTGGGGTCCAGGTTCATGGCCCGGTCTCGCAGGGTGAATTCCTTGGCGCGCTTGGCCTTGCCGAACGGGCTGCGATGCTGGCGCGGGCCAATCGCGAACAGGGCGAGGCTCTCGCCGAGGCGCATCGCCGCCTGACCAGTCCGGCCGCGATGGGCAGCCTGTTTCGCGCTATGGCGCTCGTATCGCGCGACTGGCCCGAGCCTGCCGGGTTCTGATAGGGGGCAAACGATGGAGCCGGTTGAAGTCATCACCACAAAGGCGCTCAAGGGGCTGCCGCATGGCTTTCTCGGCAGGAGGGGCGGGGTTTCGACGGGCGTTCATGCCGGACTCAATGCCGGGTTGGGTTCGGACGATAATCGCGCGACGATTCTCGAAAACCGGAAGCGGGCGGTTGAGGCAGTGCGGTTCGGCGCGTCGCTGGTCACGCTCCATCAGGTGCATTCGGCCGATACTGTCGCGGTCACCGCAGCCTGGCCCGATCAGCGCCGGCCCCATGCCGATGCGCTGGTGACCGATCGGCCCGGATTGCTTCTCGGCGTCTTGACGGCAGATTGCACTCCGGTCCTGCTTGCGGATCGCGAGGCGGGCGTGGTCGGTGCTGCGCATGCGGGCTGGAAAGGAGCGCTGGGCGGCGTGACCGATTCGGCGATCGCGGCGATGGAAGGGCTTGGCGCCTCGCGCGACCGGATTGTCGCGGCGATTGGTCCGGTGATCGCGCGGGTTTCCTATGAGGTCGATGACAGCTTTGTGCGCCGCTTCGAAGAGTCCGATCCGGCCAATGAGCGCTTTTTCTCGCCCGGCCGCGCGGGGCATCAGCAGTTCGACCTTGAAGCCTATGTGGCGGCACGGCTGGCTGCGGCCGGAATCAGGAAGATCGAGCTGCTCGGGCTCGATACCTATGCCGATCCCGAGCGCTTCTTCAGCTTCCGCCGTGCGACCCATCGCGGTGAGCCAGGCTATGGTCGGCAGATTTCGTTGATCGGGCTTTCCGGCTGATCGCGTTTCGGCTAGGCTGCACAACAATATTACGCATCACTGAAAGCAAATTACATGACCGACCAGCCCGAAACCCCGCGCCGCCGCCCCAAAGCCGATGTGAGGGCGATCGGCAATCGCCGCCTCCAGCCCAACACGCTGATGATGGGGCATGGTTTCGACCCGGCGCTGTCCGAAGGATCCTTGAAGCCGCCAATCTTCCTCACCTCGACCTTTGTGTTCGAGAATGCGGCGGCTGGAAAGCGCCATTTCGAGGGCGTGACCGGCAAGCGGCCGGGCGGAGCGGAGGGCCTTGTCTATTCGCGCTTCAACGGCCCCAACCAGGAAATCGCCGAAGACCGGCTGGGCGTCTGGGAGGATGCCGAGGATGCGCTGACCTTTTCCAGCGGAATGTCGGCAATCGCGACGGTGCTGCTGGCGTTCGTCCAACCGGGCGATGTGATTGTCCACTCAGCGCCGCTCTATGCCGCGACCGAAACGCTGATCGGCAAGATACTGGGCAAGTTCGGGGTGACCTGGCTCGATTTTCCGGCCGGCGCCACACCTGAAGAAATCGATGCCGTCGTTGAAAAGGCGCAGGCCCAGGGCCGCGTTGCCATGATCTATCTCGAAAGCCCGGCCAACCCGACCAATGTTCTGGTCGATGTCGAGGCGGTCGCCAAGGTGCGCAACGATCGCTTTGGAACCGGCGAAGATCGCCCGCCGATCGTGATCGACAATACTTTTCTGGGGCCGTTGTGGCACAAGCCACTGGCGCATGGCGCCGATATTGTCGTCTATAGCCTCACCAAATATGCCGGTGGGCATAGCGATCTCGTCGCGGGCGGGGCGCTAGGGTCGAAGGCGCACATCAACACGATCCGCTCGATGCGCAACACGATCGGGACGATCCTTGATCCCAACAGCGCGTGGATGTTGCTGCGCAGTCTCGAGACGCTCGAGCTGCGGATGAGCCGCGCGGGCGAAAATGCTACGAAAATCTGCGCCTGGCTCAAGCAGCAGCCCAAGGTCGAAAAGATCGTCTATCTCGGCTTTCCGGAAAACCAGCGGCAGGCCGATATTTACAACCGCCACTGCACCGGCGCGGGATCGACCTTCTCGCTCTACCTGAAGGGCGGCGAGGCGGAGGCCTTCGCGTTCTTGGACGCATTGAAGATCGCCAAGCTCGCGGTCAGCCTGGGCGGAACCGAAACACTGGCGAGCTGTCCTGCGGCGATGACGCATCTTTCGGTGCCCGACGATCGCAAAGCCGCGCTCGGGATCACGTCGAACATGGTGCGCATCTCGATCGGGGTTGAGGATGCCGATGATCTGATTGCTGATTTCGAGCAGGCTCTGGATGCTGTCTGATCCTATAAATCTCCTATACGGCGATTTATCTTGACAGTGTCACGCTATTTCGACTAGAACGTCGACAATCCAGAAAGCCGATTCGCGCTCACCCACATCCCCCGGGATGAATGGGCGCATTCTGGTGCGTCATGCAGAGAGGAGAGATTGCCATGCAGAACACCCTAATCCCAGTCCAGAACCGCCCAGCCCCGTTCCCCGGCCAGTTTGCGCAGCACCCCGTGCGGGTTGGCGGCGAAGGGTTCGTCGGCCCATATGAGGCAGGGCGCATCGGAGGCGTGGTCGGAATAGAAACGGATATGGGCCGCCTCGCGGGCAATGCCCTGCGCCGCCATCCAGTCCTTCACCATCGCCAGCTTGGCTTCGCCATAGCAATTCTCGCCGTCGATTTTGGGGGAGATGCTGTCACCAACAGGCGTGGCTTTGGTCGCAATAGCGTCTGCACCGAGCAAGCGCCCGACTTGTGAAACGTAAAAACAATAGGAAGCACTGGCGATGACAATACGGTATTTTTCGGCCCTGTCTGCGTCGATCCGGTCGAGCGCCTTGCCGAATATGTTCTTCGCCAAAGTACGTTCTGCAAATCGGGCGGAAAGCCGGGTCAGGGCTGCCGCGTCGATCCTTCTGCCCAGCATCAGCCCGAGGTTGATCTCCTTCAATCGCCCCCGGTCGATCACCCTGAGCGCATAGCCAAGAACGGTGAACATCAGGAGCGGCGCCAGCACGATNNTGCATGATTTCGCCATAATGGCATTGCACCTTGCCCGTCAGCAACGAATGTATCAGTGTTTGGGGATTATGGCGGAACCGACCATCCCGATGGCCGACTTTGTGGAGGAAATGGCGGGCGATGTGCCCGTCTTGCGCTTCATTGGCCGACTGACGCTGGCGCGGCTCGGAGACTTGCCCGGGCGGCTTGAAACACTTGCCCGGACGCCCAGGCGGATCGACCTGTCCGGCATTGAGCGACTCGACACGGTCGGGGCATGGATCGTCCACAAGCTGGCGACGGAGCATGGTGCCGAGATCACCGGACTTTCTGACGATCATGCCAAGCTGATCGGGCAGGTCGAGGGCGCGGGGCAGCCGGTCAAGATGCGGCCCGAGCCAATGGCGCCGTTCCTGAGGGTACTCGACGAAATCGGCGATGCGACGATGATTGCGGGACAAACGATGCTCGGCCTGTTGTCGTTCTTCGGTGCGATCCTGATCGCATCCTGGGCGGTGATCCGTCATCCTCGCCGGTTCAGGGTCAATGCCGTCATCCAGCGTTTCGAACTTGTGGGCGTCAAGGCGCTCGCCATTGTCGGGCTGATGAGCTTTCTGATCGGGATCGTCATTGCCCAGCAGGGCGCGGTGCAACTCCGCCAATTCGGGGCGGAGGCGCTGACCGTCAATTTGATCGGGCGGATCACGACTCGCGAACTGGGTGTGCTGATGACCGCGATCATGGTTGCGGGACGCTCGGGCTCGGCCTTTGCCGCGCAAATCGGTACGATGAAGCTGACCGAGGAAATCGACGCCATGCGCACGATTGGCGTCTCTCCGATCGAGGCGCTGGTGCTGCCGCGGATGCTCGCGACCACGGTGATGATGCCGCTGCTCGGGTTTTTCTCGATGATCGTCTCGATGATTGGCGGCGGGATATTCTGCTGGGTCTCGCTCGATCTGCCGCCGCTGACCTATATCCAGCGGCTGCAGGAAGTGATCCCGATGACCGANNGTGCAGGCGATCTTCCTCGTGATCGTGCTCGATGCATTTTTTGCGGTCATTTTCACCTCGATCGGCTGGAGCTGATGAACCGCGACGATCCTATCGCCATCCGCGTCCGGGGGCTGAAAAACAGTTTTGGCGAACAGGTGGTGCATGATGGCGTCGATCTCGACGTGCGCAATGGCGAGATCCTTGGGGTCGTCGGTGGCTCGGGCACGGGCAAATCGGTGCTGATGCGCGCAATCATCGGCCTGAAACGGCCCGATGAAGGCGAAGTGACGGTCTTTGGCGAATCGATGCTCGACAAGGAAGAAGTGGACGCGCTCGACATTCGTCGCCGCTGGGGCGTGTTGTTCCAGGGCGGTGCGCTGTTTTCGACGCTGACCGTGGCCGAAAATGTCCAGGTGCCGTTGCGCGAATATTATCCCGATCTGCCAAACGAATTGCTCGACGAGATTGCGGCCTACAAGGTCGTGATGTCAGGGCTTCCGGCGGACGCGGGGCCGAAATTTCCGGCCGAGCTGTCGGGCGGCATGAAAAAGCGCGCCGGGCTGGCGCGGGCATTGGCACTCGATCCGGCCTTGTTGTTCCTCGACGAGCCGACGGCGGGGCTCGATCCGATCGGGGCGGCGGCTTTCGATGAACTGACACGCGGGCTCAAACACACGCTGGGCCTGACGGTGTTCCTGATCACGCACGATCTCGATACGCTCTACGCCATTTGCGACCGGGTGGCCGTTCTGGCGGACAAGAAAGTGATCGGGGTCGGCACGATTCCGGAGCTGCTGGCAATGGATCATCCGTGGATCCAGCAATATTTCAATGGCCCCAGAGGCCGCGCCGCAACTGCGGCGGTTGATCGCAACACGAAAACAGAGGCATGATAGGCTGATGGAAACCCGTTCCAACCATATCCTTGTCGGCGGCGTGGTGCTTGGCCTGCTGGCCGCGCTCATCGCGTTCATCGTCTGGCTCGCCGGGGTCAGCGGCGGCGAACTCAAAAGCTATGATATTTTCTTCCAGCAATCGGTCGAAGGGCTCTCGAAGGGCGGGATTGTCACTTATGCGGGCGTGCCTTCGGGCGAGGTCAAGCATATCGAACTGTGGCGCGACAATCCCGGCTTTGTCCGCGTCCGCATTGAAGTGAAGCGCGAGACGCCAATCCTCCAGGGGACGACCGCGAGCCTGCAGGGGAGTTTTACCGGCCCATCCTCGATCCTGCTCGATGGTGCGGTCAAGGGCGCGCCGCTGATTGAGGATAATGGCCCGGCGGGGGTGCCCGTGATCCCGACCAAGCGCACGGGCCTTGGCGCGCTGCTCAACAATGCGCCGCAGCTGCTCGAGCGAATCTCGACNNATATTGGAGAACACCAATCGCCTGACCGCGACACTGGCGAAGAACGGGCCGCAGATCGATGCGGCACTGGCCGAAACGCGAATCACGATCAAGCAGGCGGGGCTGGCCGCCGAAGAGCTTTCCAAGCTCGCGGGCACGACCAATATGCTGCTCGACGCCGAAGGTCGACCGATGGTGGTGGAACTGCGCAAGACTGCCGCGCAGGCCCAGAAAAGCCTTGCCAGCCTCGACGCAGCGCTGACCGAGGCGAAACCCGGCATCCAGGCGCTTTCAAACCAGACCATTCCCGAAATCGGCCAACTGGTGCGCGATTTGCGCACCATGTCCGAAGCCTTGGGATCGGTTGCAACCAAGCTCGATCAGGGTGGGGCGGGGGCGCTGATCGGATCGCCCCGGCTGCCCGACTACAAGCCCGGGAGAACAGGCAAATGATAAGGACAATTTCGGTCGCAGCGCTGGCCATCGCGCTATCCGGCTGTGTCAGCCTGGGCGGAAAGCCCCCTGCTTCGCTGCTCAACCTCACATCGGTGGCGAGCATGGCCCCGAATGACACGCGGACGGCGCAGGCGGGCGAAGCGATCACGATCGACGTGCCCGTCGTGCCGCAGGCGCTCGCCTCCAACCGGGTGCTTGTCATGGATGGCGCAACCGCTCTCGCTTATGTGAAAGACGCTGCCTGGGTCGAGCCCCCCGCAAAGCTATTCCAGCGGCTGGTTTCCGAAACAGTGGCGGCCAAGACCGGGCGGGTGGTGCTCGATCCACGCCAGTTCGCACTCGATCCGGGAACGCAGGTCACGGGAACGCTGCGTGCCTTCGGGATCGATTCGGGGGCCGGACAAGCGGTGGTGATCTATGATGCTGCGATCAGCAGCGACAATGGCAAGAGCGTCAGGACGCGGCGTTTCGAAGCGCGTGTGCCGGTGGGCAAGATCGAGGCCGGGACGGTTGGCCGGGCCCTGAATGCCGCTGCGAACAAGGTTGCCGAAGACGTCGCAGGCTGGATCGCGAGCTAGCCTTCTTCGGGCAGCAGGAACTTCACCTTGCGCGTCGAGAAATCGACCGAGACGCGGCGGAAAGAGCGCAGGCTTTCGACGCCCAGCAGCATTGACGGCTTCCTTGAAAGGCCGAACAGCTTGAACGGGTGCGCATCGGCAAAGGCGATCGCCGCATTGCCCATAGAAACCCCTCCGATCCTCAACTTTGTCACAACCGTATATTCGGCGGGCGTCTTGCGGCCCAGCACATCGACCAGGCTGATCGGCCTGATCTCGGTTTCGGGGATCCGCTTGACCAGCAACGCGCGCAGCCTCAAATTGGCGATGCTGTTCTGTGCGCCGGTATCGACCACGACCCAGATTTTCTGGCCATTGGCATCGGCATCGACCATCACAAGTTGACCCAGCCGCGTTTGCGCCGTCACAATAATGACATCGGCATCGGCGGGCACGGCCTGTTCGGGCGAACTTGCCGGTTCGACCCGCATCGTATTGGCGACAAAGTCCATCACGATACGCTGGCCCTTGAGGCTGTCCACACCCAGCAGGCCATCGGCGCCGACATAGCGCATCGGGAGTGCTGCGGCCTCGACCTTGCGCGCGATGTTGGTTGAAACCTGGACGGTGTTGATTTTCACGAGATTGACACTCGCCGATCCGCCCATAGCGTGGAGCTTTGCCTTGCCCGCCTTTGGCAGGTCGAGCCGTTCGGCCAGCTCTTCGGAAATGACCGTCCGGTCAGCGCCCGTATCGATGACAAACTGGAAAGGCCCGAGGCCGTTTATGAACACCGGCACCGTCATGCGCAACGCGCCGTCATTGGCGGTAGCGACCACATCGCCCGCGCTGGTGGTTTCCGTCACGACCGCCGAGTTGGCGATGATCTGCCCGGCCGGCGAAACCGCGACCGTCTGCGCCAGGGCAGGCCCGGAAAGCGCAGCGGTCAGCGCAAGAAAAGCAACGGGAATGCGGGCACTTGCCATGAAATGGCTCCTCTCCATTACGTCATCCCTGACAATAGCATAGTTTGCACGCTGCAATGGTCAACATTCGTGCAGGGGCTGGATTTACATCATCGCCTCCGCAGCGAGCGTTTCGGCCTCGATCAGGATCGCATCGTCGGTATCCGGTCCGGCGACGCTCTCACGCCCGATGAGGATCAGGACTGGCACGGCGAGTGGGGAGACATGGGGCAGCACCTTGTGGACGATGCTCGCCGCCGCCCGGTCAAGGAGGGCACCGAGCCGCCCGACATCGGTCATTCGCGCGCGGGCGTCCGCCCAGGCGGCCTCCAGCAGCAAATGGTCAGGCTCATATTTGCGCAATACGTCGTAGATCAGGTCGGTCGAGAAAGTGACTTGCCGCCCGGACTTGCGCTTTCCGGGATGCTGGCGCTCCACCAGCCCGGAGATCACCGCCACTTCGCGAAAGGCGCGTTTGAGGAGCGCGGACTGTTCGACCCACTCGACAAATTCCCCGCGCAAAATGTCGGGTGAAAAGAGCGGGCGCGGATCGGCGACAGGTTTGAGGCTCCAGATTGCAAAGGCATAATCGCTGCAGACAAAACCGACCGGTTGCAGCCCCATCGCGTCCATCCGCTTGGTGAGGAGCATGGCCAGCGACTGGTGCGCGTTCCAGCCCTCGAAGCTGTAGGCCACCATATAATGCAGCCCGTCTCGCGGGAAGCTCTCGATCAGCAGCGCGTCGGGCGCGGGCAGTATCGAGCGGCGCGCCTGCATTTCGAGCCATGTTCGCACGTCCTTCGGGAAGCGCGGCCATTGCGTCCGGTCATGGAGGAATGCGCGCACACGGCCTGCCAGATGCGTCGTCAATGGCATGCGCGCTCCCATATAGCTCGGGATGCGGGCCCGACGGGTGGTGGCGCGAACGACCAGATCCATCGCATCGACGCCTTCGACCTCGAGCGACATGCCGGCAAAGAAGAAGCAATCGCCTTTGACCATGCTGGCTGCAAAATATTCGTCGAGCGCGCCGAGCTTGCGGCCATTGCGAAAGCGCACGGTGAGCATCGGCGTATCGACGATGATCCCGGCATTGAGGCGATATTGCGCGGCGAACTTGGGATGGGTGATGCGCCAGCGGCCATCGGGCGCGCGCACCAGCCGCCGGAACTTGTCATAGGCTTTGAGCGCGTAGCCGCCGGTCGCGATCAGGCCGAGCACGCGCGAGAAGGTTTCGATATTGAGCGCCTGATAGGGCGCCGAAGACTGGATCTCGGCCAGCATTGCCTGTTCCTCGAAGGGGGTGGCACAGGCGCAGGCCATGATGTGCTGGGCAAGAACGTCGAGGCCGCCGGGGCGGAAGGCCTCGCCGTCGCGTTTTCCCTCGGCAATGGCGTCAATCGCGGCCTGCGCTTCCAGATATTCGAAGCGGTTGCCGGGAACGATAATCGCTTCGCTCGGTTCGTCGAGCCGGTGGTTGGCGCGCCCGATCCGCTGCATCAGCCGCGATGAGCCTTTGGGCGCACCCATCTGGATGACGCAATCGACATTGCCCCAATCGACGCCGAGATCGAGGCTGGCGGTCGCGACCAGCCCGCGCAGCCGCCCTTCGGCCATAGCGTTTTCGATCCGCCGCCGCGCCTCGATATCGAGGCTGCCGTGATGGATGCCGATCGGCAGTTTCAGCTCGTTCGCCGCCCAGAGTTCCTGGAAGATCAATTCAGCCAGCCCGCGCGTGTTGCAGAAGACGAGCGTCGTCTCGTGCATCTCGATCTCGGCCATCACTTGCCTAGCCGCATAGCGCCCGGAATGCCCACCCCAGGGGATTTCGCCTTCGGGTAGCAACATGGTGATTTGGGGCGGTGCTCCCGGGTCGCCTTCGACAAGGCGGACGGCTCCAGCATTTCCGCCGGGCGCAAGCCAGCGACAATAGGCGTCGGGATCCGCGACGGTTGCTGACAGCGCGACCCGACGCATGGCGGGCGCAATGGCCTGCAACCGGCCGAGCGAGAGGCTCAGCAGATCGCCACGCTTGTGCGGGGCGAAGGCGTGGACTTCGTCGATGATGACCGTCTTCAAACCGGCAAACATCTGGAAGCTGTCCGGATAGGAGAGCAACAGGCCGAGCGATTCGGGCGTCGTGAGAAGGATCTGTGGCGGCCGCACCCGCTGCCGCGCCTTGCGGTCGGAGGGGGTATCTCCGGTGCGGGTCTCGACGCGGATGTCGAGGCCCATTTCCTCGACGGGCGCCAGCAGGTTGCGTCGCACATCGACGGCCAACGCCTTCAGGGGAGAAACGTAGAGCGTGTGAAGCCCGTCGGTCGGGCTCTCGATCAGATCGGCCAGCGAAGCGAGGAACCCGGCGAGCGTCTTGCCCGCGCCCGTAGGCGCGACGAGCAGGGCATGGCCCCCGGCGCGCGCGGTATCAAGCATCTCAAGCTGGTAGCGGCGCGGTGCCCAGCCTTTTCCGGCGAACCAGTTTGCAAGAATTGGGGGAAGGTCGGTCACGCAGCGACTGTCAGGCCGCCGCGCGCAAGAATCAATGCCCGACCGCTTCCCCGCGTTCCAGCCCGGACGCCGCCAGCTGCGCGTCGATTTGCGCCATCAGCCGGTCGAGTCCGGCCTGATCCTGCGCTTCGGCGCGGGCGACGAGTACGTCCTGCGTGTTGGAGGCGCGGAGCAGCCACCAGCCATCGGCGGTGTTTACGCGCGCGCCATCGGTGCGGTTGACGGTCGCGCCATCGGCGTCGAGCCTGGCGAGCACTTCGTCGACCACTGCGAACTTTCGGCTCTCATCGACCTGGAAGCGCAGTTCGGGCGTGTTGATCATGTTGGGCATCGCATCTTTGATCGCCGAGAGCGATCCGCCTTGCTCGGCAATCGCCTGCATGAAGCGCACGGCGACATATTGCGCATCGTCAAAGCCGTACCAGCCATGGCGATAGAAGATATGGCCGCTCATCTCGCCGGCGAGGGGGCTATCGACCTCCTTCATCTTGACCTTGATAAGGCTGTGGCCGGTCTTCCACATCAGCGGCACACCACCGAGTTCGGCGATCCTGTCGTAAAGCGCCTGGCTTGCTTTCACATCGGCGATAATGGTCGCGCCGGGTTCTTCCTTCAGAACCGATTCGGCCAGAACGGAGAGAATCTGGTCACCCCAGATCACTCGCCCCTGCCCGTCTATCGCGCCTATCCGATCTCCGTCGCCATCGAAAGCCACACCGAAATCGAGCGATTTTTCGGCGACAAGCGCCTTGAGATCGGCCAGATTCTCCTCAACCGTCGGATCTGGATGATGATTGGGAAAGCGCCCGTCGATTTCGGTGAACAGGAGGTGATGCTCGCCGGGGAGCAACCGCGTCAGCTTCTCGATCACCCGCCCGGCCGCGCCGTTTCCTGCGTCCCAGCCGATGCGGAAGGCGCGGCCGGGATAGTCGCGCGCAAGCCGGGCGACATAGGCGTCCTCGATGTCGTGCTCGCTGACCAATCCCTGGCCGCTCTCCCAGTCGCCAGCCGCGGCCATTGCGCCAAGCCGCTGGATGTCATCGCCGTAAAAGGGCCCGTGCGCCTTCACCATCTTGAAGCCGTTGTAATCGGCTGGGTTGTGGCTGCCGGTTATCTGTATGCCGCCGTCGACACCGTCCAGTATGGCCTCGGCATAATAGAGCATTGGCGTTGGCCCTAGCCCGACGCGGATCACATCCACGCCGCTTTCGGTGAGGCCTTTGACCAGTGCGGCTTCGAGCATGGGAGAGGAAAGACGACCGTCATAGCCAACGGCCACGCGCTTCCCGCCTACGCGCACGATGATCGTGCCAAAGGTGCGACCAATGGCATAAGCATCGGCGTCGGCCAGCGTTTTGCCGACAATGCCGCGAATATCATATTCGCGCAGCGCGACCGGATCGAAATTGTGGGACATGGGAAGCCTATTGACCGGAAATGTTACGAAGCAGTGTATCGCGCGCGCGATTGACCTGTGCGGCCAGTTGGGCCGTGCCGCCCGCATCGGGGTGAACCTTTGCGATCAGACGCTTGTGCGCCTCGACAATGATGGCCGGATCGGCATCTGGAGGGACTTCGAGCAGCCTGGCAGCTTCGGCAACGCTCATGGCATTGCCGGACAAAAAGGCGCGCTTGGCAAGGAAATAAAGGGCGACAAGCAGCGCAATGAAAGCGATGAACTTCATGCGAATTTGAGCTCCTGCTGGCCGGTTTCGCGCACCGGAAGCGCCAGCCCGGCCACCATCTCGCGCAATTCCTGCCGCGCGGCGATATGGCTCAGGCCGATCCCGCCAATCGCTTCTACGTCGAGCAGCGTCAGCCCCTTGGGGAAAAGTTCGCGGTAGATCACGCGTTCGCCAAGTCCCGCGATCGTGCGGAAGCCCACGCGCTTGGAAAGTTCCGCCAGCGCCTTGCCGACGCGGCGCATATTGTGCGCGTCGATATGCTGGAGCCGGTTCCTCAGCACGATCCAGTCCACCGTCGTGCCATCAGCACGCGCGCGTTCCTTGCGTAGATCCCAGATAAGCTCGGCATAGAAACTGGGGCGCTTGACGCGGAAGGTTTCGGCATCGACCTGCCCGATCAGGTCGAGATCGACGAAACTGTCATTGATCGGCGTGACGATCGTGTCGGCCCGGGTGAGGGCGGCGCGTGAAACCGGATCGTCGCGGCCCGGCGTATCGATCACGATGAAGTCGGCATCCGATCCGATCCGGGCCATTTCCTGATCGAGGCCTGCAGGGGTCATCAGGTCGAGCGTAACATGCCGCGGCGATGGCAGGTCGATCTGCCGACGCCGTCCCGTGGCCTCCCGATTGTCGAGATAGCGCGACATGGTCTTCTGACGCGTATCTAGGTCGATCGCTGCAACCCTGTGGCCGGTGCTCGCCAGCGCTACCGCCGTGTGCACGGCGGTGGTCGATTTGCCCGTGCCGCCCTTTTCATTGGCGAAGACGATAACATGTGTGTTCTTCGCCATTGGCACCCCGGCTCGACCCCTTGATTCATTGTTCCGCGCCCGCCAAGGGACGCGCAAACACCCTTATCGGAGCACTCTGGCCCGTGCAAATCATCCGTCAGCTTTCCGCACTGCGCGAACGCACCAAATTGATACGCGCCGGAGGGGAGAGCCTTGCCTTCGTTCCGACAATGGGCGCGCTCCATGAGGGGCATATGGCGCTGGTCGAACTTGCGAAGCGGCAGGCGGATCATGTAATCGTCTCGATCTTCGTCAATCCGATGCAATTCGGGCCAAACGAGGATCTCGCCCATTATCCCCGGGCTGAAGAGGCCGATGCTGTGCTCTTGGCTGAAGCGGGGGTCACGGCATTGTGGCTGCCGACAGTTGCCGAGATCTATCCGGCGGGCTTTGCCACCGAAGTGTCGGTCGCACGGCTCGGCGACGGACTTTGCGGCGCGGCACGCCCGGGGCATTTCGATGGTGTCGCGACGATTGTTGCCAAGCTCTTCAACCAGGTTCGACCCGATATTGCGATATTCGGGGAAAAAGACTGGCAACAGCTGGCGATCGTCCGCCGCCTGGCTCACGATCTGGATATGGAGGTTGAGATTGTCGGTGTTCCGATACGGCGCGAAAGCGATGGCTTGGCGTTGTCCTCGCGTAACGCCTATCTTTCGGTCGATCAGCGGAAGGCGGCGCCGGCCTTGCCCAGGGCCTTGCAGGCGGCGGTCGCGGCGATTGAGGGTGGTGCCGACATCCCGACAGCGCTTGCAGCGGCCGAGGAACGGCTGTTGTCGGCAGGATTTACCAGCGTCGACTATGTCTCGCTGGTCGATTCGGTCTCGCTGGAACCCTTGATGACGCTCGACCTCGAAGCGCGGTTGCTCGCCGCGGCACGAATCGGGACGACGCGACTGATCGACAATTTCGCTGTCCGGCCAAAAAAGTGATGCGCGCGTTAACACTTTGTTGAGCATGTTCGACTGACAACCCCCTTCAAGAGTTTGGTGAAGGGGGTTTTACCGTGGCAAGCAGTTTCATAAGTGCGAGTTTCCTGATCGAAAGCCGCCTGGCCGATGCCGCGCGCGGCGACGCCCGGGCATTTTACGATCTGGGGATCGCCTATTCATCGGGCAGCGCAGGGGTCGAGGTCGATTTGATCCAGGCGCATAAATGGTTCAACCTTGCAGCCCTTAATGGCAGTGAACGCGGCCAGGAATGCCGGGCCGAAATCTCCGAAGACATGACCGCGCGCGAAATCGCCGAAGCGCAACGACAAGCCAGGGCATGGCTTTCCGAAACGACTCGCCGGGCCGCTTAGGGCGGCCTGATCCTTTTTGTCATTCCCGCGAAAGCGGGAACCCAGCGCCTCCGGGCCTTGGGCACTCATGGGTTCCCGCTTTCGCGGGAATGACAAAAGTGGGAAAGGTGCTTGAAATCCCTAGCCACCCTTCCTGAACGGGGTCATTTCTCCGAGGAATGCAATTTCATTGTCCACCGCGCGGCGCTCGCGTTCGACAAAATCGGCGACGGCGGCCCTGAAGCCCCTGTCCGCGATATAGTGCGCCGACCAGGTCGGCACCGGACCATAGCCGCGCGCCAGCTTATGCTCGCCCTGCGCGCCGGCCTCGACGCGGCCCAGGCCGTGCGCGATGGCAAAATCGATCGCCTGATAATAGCATAGCTCGAAATGAAGGCAGGGGACTTCCTCGCTGCATCCCCAATAGCGGCCATAGAGCGCGTCTGCCCCGATCAGGTTGAGCGCCCCTGCAATGGGTTGCCCGTCGCGCAGCGCGAGCACAAGCAACACCTTGTCCGCCATGGCCTGGCCCAGAAGGCTGAAAAAGGCGCGGGTCAGATAGGGCCGCCCCCATTTGCGTGCGCCCGTATCCTGATAGAATTGCCAGAACGCGTCCCAATGCGCTTCGGCGATGGCGCCGCCGGTCAGCCCGACGATCTCAAGCCCTGCCTGCGCCGTCGCGCGTTCCTTACGGATCGCCTTGCGTTTGCGCGAAGAGAGGCCGGCAAGAAAATCGTCGAAACCCGCATAGCCCGCATTGATCCAGTGGAATTGCGTGCCTTCGCGGATCAGCCAGCCCGCCGCACGAAATCGCTCGATATCGCGCGGTTCAAGGAAGGTGGCGTGTGCGGACGACAGCCCGTGTCGAGCCACAATCGCTTCGGCCGCAGCAATCAGCCCACGCGCCACCGTTTCATCGTCCGCCAACAGCCTTGGCCCCGGAACCGGCGTAAAGGGCACAGCCATCAGCAGTTTGGGATAATATTGCCCGCCCGCCCGCGACCATGCATCGGCCCAGCCATGATCGAAGACATATTCGCCCTGGCTGTGGCTTTTGACATAGGCCGGGGAGACGCCTGCCAGGCGTTCGCCGGCGTCTATCGCGATGGGAAGGGGCTGCCAGCCGGTCTCGGTCGTCGCACTTCCAGAGGCTTCCAGCGCCGAAAGAAACGCGTGGCTGAGGAACGGATTGCCCGAGCCTGCGCACGCGTCCCATGCCTTGGCATCCAATGCTGCTACGCCATCGGCCAGCCGTGCAATGATCGTACCGTCGGGATCGTCGGCCATCACCCCGCTCCGGGTTGCGGCTTTTCGTATATTACTTCGTCCGCATGCGCGAAGGCGGTGTGCTCCTGCTCGGCCGTCCGGACGGTCCAGGTCAGGACTTTCAGGCCGCGCGCGCGTTGCTGGCCCGCAAAGGACGAGGGAAGATCGCGAATGTCATAGGCAAGGAAATCGGGCCGCGCCTGCCACAGCGAGAAATGGCGTTTGGCGCGTCCTTTGAGCGAGGCGAAGCGTCCTTCATCCCCCTGCTCGGTGATGACCAGCCCACGCACATAACGTGGCGCATGATGGCGGAACCAGCGCCCCACCGCCGGGTTGAACGACATGATTGCAACCTCGCCACGATACCCCTCAAGCGCGCGCCGAACCGAAAGGCAGAGTACTCCGACCAACACTCCTGGAGCCTTCACCTCGATCAGGATCGGCGCACGCCCGGCAACGAGCGACAGGATTTCGGGCAGACGCGGGATCGTCTCGTCCGTGCCCTTGAGGATGATCCGGTCAAGTTCGGCGCCCGACCGGCCGGCAAAATCACCTGTGTCGTCCGTCAGGCGTCCGAGCGTGGCATCGTGGAAGACGAAGGCTTCGCCCTCCTGTCCGGCCTGCACGTCGAGTTCGATGCCATGGCCTTGCGCCACGGCGTCAAGGAATGCGGCCCGGCTATTCTCGACGATCTTACCGCCATGCAGCCCGCGATGGGCAAAGGGCTGACGGGCGAGGAATTCCACGCGCTTTGCCTCGGGCGGCGGCGCGATCAGCGAATCAAGCGGGCTTAAGAGCGACAATCGCATCGACCTCTACGGCTGCGCCCATTGGCAGCGTCGGCACACCGATAGCGGCGCGCGCATGTTTGCCTGCTTCGCCGAATATTTCGACCATCAGTTCGGACGCGCCGTTGCCGACCTTGGGCTGGTCGGTAAATCGCGCGTCGGAGTTGACGAAGATGTTTAGCTTGACCACCCGTTCGACCCGATCCAGCGAACCGAGCGCAGCCTTGATCTGTGCCAGCACCATCAGCCCGCAGGCTCGCGCCGCTTGCACGCCATAGGCAAGGTCTCGATCTTCCCCCAGACGTCCCACCATCAACTGGCCGTTCTGGAAAGAAACCTGCCCCGAGACATAGAGCATACCGTTCGCCTCGGCCGTAGGCACATAGGCCGCAACGGGCGCTGCGGGCGATGGCAATGCGATACCCAGTGCGACGAGGCGGTCTTCATGTCCGGGCGTCAACGGGGCCGGATTCATCTTGAGCGGCTTGGTCTTGGTCACAGCGGAACTCCCTCAAAGCGGTCAATAATCCAGCTCGTCGCATTCTGCCAGTCATCGATGCGCCGGTGCGCGGCTTTTGGCGTCTTGATGAACGGCTGGAGGCGCGGCTCGCCCACCATGTGCAGCCGCCAGACATCGGGCGCATGTTCCGCCACCGAAACATGCTGGTGCGCGAGGTCATCCACGAAGACGGTTACGGTCGGCGCATAATTGGCGACGATGCGCGCGAGCGGCTCACCCTTGCCGCCCTGGTTGGTGATGACGGGGAAATCGATCCCGACTTCGCGCAACTGCTCGGTGCGCGATTGTTGGAAATCGTCGGTCAGGTTGGTCAGGATGACGACATCGCCATGCTCCGCCAATGCGTTGATCGCGTCGACAGCGCCCGCAATGGCCTGCTGGCGCGGCATTTCGCTTTTGAAGAAATCCTGGAGCAGCGGCCAGACATTGGGGCCAGGCACCAGCTCGCCCGTTGCCTTGTGGCGCAGTGCATTGGCGAAATCGCCCAGATCGAGGTCGAAATGAATGTGGTGCGCTTCGTCCAGCCATTCGGCGAACGGCACGACCATGTGCAGCAAGACTTCATCGCAATCGGTGATGAGCAACGGGCGGCTCACGAATTGGGCTCCGGCCGGGCAAGGCTTTCGGGCCGTACTCCAAGCGCTGCGGCACAGGCGAGCAGATCGGGTTGATGCGCCTCAAGAAACGCGAAAACCGCATCGTGTAGCGCGGCGTCGCCAAGCCTCGCGCGCAAATCTGCCACCTCGAGCCCGGTCAGCGCCAGCAACCGTCCGGCGCGGGTATCGTCGGACAATATCCAGGCGAGCGCGGAAAGCGCCAGCGCGGCTCCGTCCATTGGGCCATCATGGGGGTTTGTCTCTGCCTTGAGCATCGCCTAGAGGATCGTTCCGGGATTAATCTGAGGAAAGATGGGCGTGGCAAAAAGGGTGCTCGTTGTCGAGGACAATGAACTCAATCTCAAACTCTTTTGCGATCTGCTGCGCGCGCACGACTATGAGGCGGAAGGGGTGAGGGACGCGCGTGAGGCGATCAACCGCGCCACGCTGTTCGCGCCGGACATCATCATCATGGATATCCAGATGCCCCACATCAGCGGACTCGAACTGATCGAGGCGATCCGCCGCGATGTCATCCTGCGGCGCATTCCCGTCATGGCGGTTACTGCCTATGCCGGAAAAGGCGACGAGGAACGGATCCGCGAAGCCGGGGCAGACGCCTATGTGGCGAAGCCCATCTCGCTGATGAAGTTCATCGGGGTTGTAAAGGAACTGGCCGCAATCGCCGATTCGCGTGCGATGGCCTAAGCCCAAGCGCTATTTGATCTTGGTTTCCTTGAACTCGACATGCTTGCGCACGACGGGATCGTATTTTTTGAACGAGAGCTTCTCCGTCTGGGTGCGCGGATTCTTCTTCGTGACATAGAAAAATCCGGTGTCCGCCGTGCTGGCGAGCTTGATCTTGACGGTGGTTGGCTTGGCCATGACCTGAAAACCTTTGNNCGGGTGGGAGGCTTCTGTTGCCCGGCGCCTGAGCCATTGGTCAGGTTCCGGGGGTTTCTGTTGCCCGGCACCCCCGGGGGCCGCTGGTGTCTGATTCTGTTGCCCGGTTCAGCCCGACCGCGTTATGTTGGTTAACCCTGGGCCGTTAGGCCGTGAGGTTAAGCAGCAATAGCAAGTGCTTCGTTATCGTTGGCACTTATGAGTTTGAACCATTTCACGGCTTATTCATGCCGGGCAAAAACACCGCTTTTCAACACACGTCGATCCTAGTTCGGCCCCGTCAGGAGGCCCGCATTTGCGAGCATTCTGGTGGAGCCGCCGGGTACCGCCCCCGGGTCCGCTGCATCTATTGCACGGCATCATTTATCGCCATAGCCGGGCGAACCCGGCACTCCCCAATATAGCGGCGAAATCCTGAATGTTAAGTGCATGGTGATGAAGGGCCGGGGTTGTTCCAATCTCTACTCGCCGCTAGGGTGATTAATATGCTAACACAGCGCTCGCGTTACGGCCTCAGAGCCATGTTGCTTCTGGCCCGGGAACCGCAAGGGCATGCTCCTGTTCCGATGAGCCGGATTGCGGTCGAAGCCAGCGTTCCGCGCAAATTCCTCGAAATCATCCTGACCGAGCTAAAGGCGTCGGGTCTCGTCGTTTCGACGCGCGGCAAGCAGGGCGGCTTCGCCCTTGCGCGGCCGCCGCATCTGATTTCGCTTGGCGATATCATCCGTGTGATCGAAGGGCCGCTGGCGCTGGTGCCCTGTGTCAGCCGGACGGCCTACAAGAAATGCAAGGACTGCCGAGACGAGGAAAAGTGCGAGATCAGGCGCGCCATGATGATCGTGCGCGACGACACCGCACGCATTCTCGACGGCACCAGCCTTGCCGCCGCCGTGTCGGAGGACAGGGCGGCGGCCTGACCGGTTCGTCTTGCCGGCGAAGGCCGGTATCCAGCCCGATCAAAAGACTCTTCCAACGACTGGGTCCCGGCCTCCGCCGGGGTGACGATCAGAAAAGCTTCACTTCTTCACCGAATCCCGGATTTCGCGCAGCAGCAGGACATCTTCAGGCGTCCCCGCATCGTCGGCGCGCTTCATCATCTTGTTGGCGCTGCGCACAATCATGAAAATGACGAACGCCAGGATCACGAAATTGATCAGCGCNNGTGGCGATAGTCTTGCCTGCGGAATCGCCAAGCAACACGAATGAATTCGTGAAATCGGCACCGCCGCCGGTCAGCAGCCCGATGACGGGCATCAGTATATCGTCGGTGAAGGACGAGATGATCTTGCCGAATGCGGCACCGATCAGCACACCGACCGCAAGGTCGAGCACATTGCCCTTGTTCACAAAGGCCTTGAATTCGTTCAACATTCTACCATTACTCCCACAAATTGGCGACTGCCCGCCGCAAACTGGCACAAAACCGTGCGATTGCAAGCATATTGCGGGCGGGCCTGTGGCTCCCTATCTTCTGTCCGACGTCTCGTCGTTGGGAGAATGAATGTGACCAAGATCAATCGCTTTCTTGCCGTGCTGGCCGCACCTGCCCTTGCGCTCTCGTTGAGCGCCTGTGGGGTCAACAGCGTTCCGACCGCCGAAGAAAATGCAAAGGCCAAATGGGCGAACGTCCAGGCCGATTACCAGCGCCGGGCCGACCTGATCCCCAACCTCGTCGAAACGGTCAAGGGTTTTGCCAGGCAGGAATCGACCGTGTTGACGCAGGTGACGGAAGCCCGCGCCAAGGCAACATCGATCCAGGTCAATGCGTCCGATCTCTCCGATCCTGCCAAGGTGAAGCAGTTCCAGGAGGCGCAGGCGGCGCTTTCCGGCTCGCTCGGGCGCCTGCTGGCAAGCGTCGAGGCCTATCCCGACCTGAAGTCCAACGCCAATTTCCTCGCGCTCCAATCCCAGCTCGAAGGAACGGAGAACCGGATCAATATCTCGATCAAGGATTACAACACTTCGGTGCAGGCCTATAATACCACGATCCGCACCTTCCCGGACGCGATCGGGGCGAAGATCTTTTACGGTGCCAAGCCGATGACCACCTATGAGGCAACCGCAGCCAATGCGGATCGCGCGCCGACGGTCAAGTTCTGATCGAAAGGCATCAACAATTCTGCAAGCTGGCCGTGATTGCCAGCGTGCTTTTTGTTGCGGCGTGCAACCGCCAAGCGCCCAAAGCGGCGGCCGATGGGTGCACGATCAAGGGAATGCGGCTTTCTGGCCGAGTTGTTGATGGCGCGAAAGTGTTGACCGAAGAACAGAAGACCGCCTTGGCGAAGGAGTTGGCATTGCTTGAAGCGCGCACGCAACATCAATTGGTTGTTGCGACAGCAAGTTCGCTCGAAGGTTTGCCGATCGAAGAATATGGCCTCTGCCAGGCGAGACGATGGGGGATCGGCCGTAAGGGCGTCGATGACGGCGTCCTGCTTCTTGTGGCCCCGAGGGATCGCAAGGTTCGAATCGAGGTTGGCTACGGATTGGAGAAGCCCTTGCGAGACGATGAGGCCGCCAATATTGTTCGTATGATGCTCCCTTCGTTTGAGCAAAGTCGTTACTTTGAGGGCATTCAGGCCGGTACGCGGGGCATCGCAGCCGAGATCGGATCAACTCAGTGAAGCGCATATTGATCTCCGGTCTTTGCTTATTGCTGGCGTTTGCAACGGCGCCCGCCCATGCGCAGACCTTCCCGNNCTCGAAAAGGAAAGTTCGCGCCAGCTTGTCGTCGCGACCGTGCCCAGTCTCGAAGGCTATCCGATCGACGATTACGGCTATCGCCTCGGCCGGACCTGGGGGATCGGGCAGAAAGAGGCTAATAACGGTTCCATCCTGCTCGTCGCGCCCAATGACCGCAAGGTGCGGATCGAGGTAGGCTATGGTCTCGAGCCGATCCTGACCGACGCCTTTTCGAGCGTAGTCGTCAACAGCCAGATCATTCCCATGTTCAAGGCTGGCGATTTTTCCGGCGGGATCAATGCAGGCACCGATGCAATCATTGCCCAGTTGAAACTGCCGCCCGAAGAAGCNNTTTTTCTTCTTCATCTTGCCAATGCTCCGCGCGATATTCGGCAAGGGGCGCGGCCGCCGCCTTGGCAGCGGGCCAGTGATCATCTGGGGTGGTGGCTCAGGCGGGGGCGGTTGGGGCGGTGGAAGCTCCGGCGGCGGCTTCGGTGGAGGAGGAGGTTTCTCCGGCGGCGGCGGTTCATTCGGGGGCGGTGGCGCCTCCGGGGGGTGGTGATGGCCAGGGCATTGATGATGACTGAGGCCGATCACAAGCGGGTGAGTGAAGCCGTCCGTGCCGCCGAATCGGGAACGGCGGGCGAGATTGTAACGATCGTCGCCGATGCGTCGGATCGCTATCTCGATGTTGCGCTGTGGTGGTCGATCACCGCTGCCGTGCTGGCGCTGGCGGTTCTGGTGGTTTTCCCGGATTTTTATGTCGGCCTGACCGAAAGGTTTTCGAATGGGTGGGTGACCGAATGGTCGCTGGCCGAAGCGTTCGAACTGGCGCTGGCCGTGGTGGTGCTGAAATTCGTCGGTGTGCGGCTGATCCTGCAATGGATGCCGCTCCGTCTCTTCCTCACCCCGCGCATCGTGAAGGCGCAGCGCGTACGGCGGCGCGCGATCCGCTATTTCAAGGTCGGCGCGGAACGACGCACAGCGGGGCGAACGGGTGTGCTGCTCTACCTCTCAATGGCCGAACATATTGCCGAGATCGTCGCCGACGAAGCCATCCATTCAAAAGTTGCGCCCGAAATGTGGGGCGAAGCCATGGCCAAGCTGGTCGCCGAAGTGCGCGAAGGCCGCATTGCCGATGGCATGACGGCCGCGATTGGCGATGTTGGCGCGATCCTCGGCCAGCATTTCCCGCGCGCGGACGGTGATTTGAACGAACTTCCCGATCGGCTGATCGAACTTTGAGCCAGGCTGAAGAGATCGTCTGGCAGGGTCGCTTCATTACCGCCAAGACGCGCGGCAAGTGGGAATATGTGTCCCGCGCGCGCGGGATCAAGGCAGCGGTGATCCTTGCCATCGAAGATGGTCATGTCCTGCTGGTCGAGCAATATCGCGTGCCATTGGACGCCAATTGCCTTGAGTTGCCGGCGGGCCTTGTGGGCGATGAGACCGAGGGTGAGGCGGTTGAGACTGCTGCGGGACGCGAGCTTGAGGAGGAAACCGGCTACCGGGCCGACCATATCGAGATGGTCGGCGAATTCTATTCCTCCCCCGGCATGGTCAGCGAGAGTTTCTATTTCGTCCGCGCACACGGATTGAACCGGGTTGGCGTTGGCGGCGGGGTTGAGGGTGAGGACATCGTTGTTCACCGCGTGCCGCTTGGTGAGATGGCGGCGTTTGCCGCGGCCAAGCGTTCGGAAGGCTGTGTGATCGACGCCAAGCTGTTGATGCTGCTCCTCAACCCGGCGGGTTGAAGGCGTTTACCGGAAATTTTCGGCGTACGTCTGGAGCTTCAGGACTTTCTGCGCGGGCGGAACAACGCTCACGGCCAGGCTGTTGCTTTCGGCATAGGCCTTGGCCGCGTCGAGCGTCGGGAATTTGAGCACCAGTTGCTGCCGCGTGTCGCCGCTTCCCGCCCAGCCCATCAGCGGATCGGCGCGCTGGGCGTCACTCGGCTCGTATTCGAGGATCCATTCATTCGTGCCGTACCGGCCGGATTGCATGGCGTTCTTTGGCTTCTGGTAGATGCGCGCGTCGGTCATGATCGATCCTTTCCCTCAATCACTTCTGGCGATCAAGAGCCTTCTTTGTCTTGAGGCTCGCAACAGCTGCGGCAGGATCGTCGGGCCAGTTGTGGCGTGGATAGCGCCCGCGCATGTCCTTGGCGACATCGGCCCAGCTCCCTTTCCAGAATCCGGGCAAGTTGCGCGTCGTCTGGATCGGTCGTCCGGCGGGGGATGTCAGCGACAGGATCAGCGGAGTGCGGTCTGGCCCGATGGTGGGGTGCCGTGCAAGGCCGAACAGCGCCTGCACACGCAATTCGACGGTCGGGCCTGCCTCGGCTGCATAGTCGATGGCATGCGTCGTTCCTGCGGGGGACGTGAAATGCGCCGGGGCAAGGCGGCCCAGCCGTTGCTGCCCCTCCCATCCGATCAGATCCCAGAGTGCGGCATGGATTGCATCGGCCCCGATATCGGAGAGCCTCCTCCTGCCCGGCAGCAATGGCGTTAGCCATTGTCCGAGCGTTGCGAGCAGCGCATCTTCCGAAAGCGAGTCGATCCCGGCCCATCGCGCGCGCTGGCGAAGATCGAGCGCCGATTGGGGCCAGTGCATCACCTCCAGCCCATATTCGCGCACACCTTCCAGCAAGGCTGCGCTGATTGCGTCGGGCGTGGCGGGGGCATTGCCCGCTTTGGAGAGTGTGATCGCGCCGAGCCGCCTTCCGCTTGTCGTGCGGACGCTGCCGGTTTCGGGATCGAAGCTGACATGGGTAGAGCTCTCGATCCGATCGGCAAACAGGGCTTCGATTTCCGTGGCTTCGATTGCAACGGCAGACAGGATTCGTGCGCCCGACGCGGCACCCTGGATGTCGGCGACTGCCAGCCATTCGCTGCGCGCCAAAGGGTGAATGGGATCGAGCCGGAAACCACGTCCGCCGCTGCTGATCCACTGTTCGCCGCCGATATCGCGGCGCCTGGCAATCCGGTCGGGAAAGGCGAGTGCGATGCATTGGGCAATTCCCGCCACCGTTCCCGCCTCCTCCGGCGAGCGGGAGGGGAGTAGAGCTTCCCACCGTCGGGCCAATCCCCTTGCGGCTTCGGCGCGCCTGCCCTTTTCCCGCCGCCAGCGTTCGAGGCGCACTGACAGATCGGCATCGCTGCCTCCCAGTCCGCGCTCGGAGAGTAGAACCGCGACCTCGGCAGCGGTCGAGCCCAACCCCCTCTCGCCTGCGCGTACCAGCATATGGGCCAGACGCGGCGGAAGGGGGAGCTTCGCAATGGCCCGGCCATGAGCGGTCGGGCGGCCATTCTTGTCGAGTGCTTCCAGCGCCGTCAGTCGCTTGCGTGCCTCCGCGATGGCGGCCAGGGGAGGCGGATCGAGCCAGTACAGCGTCGCCGGATCGCTAACCCCCCAGATCGCGCAATCGAGGACGAGCGGGGACAAGTCAGCTTCGAGTATTTCGGGCGGGTCGAAGCGTGGCAGGCCCGTAGTCGCTGCCTCTTCCCACAGCCGGTAAGCGACGCCTGGCCCCTGCCGCGCCGCGCGACCTGCTCGCTGGATCGCGGCGGCCTGGCTGACACGCTCTGTCACCAGCCGCGTGACACCCGCCGCCCGGTCATAACGTGCGCGCCGCGCAAGGCCGCTGTCGATGACAACGCGGACGCCGTCGATGGTCAGGCTGGTTTCTGCAATGCTCGTCGCCAGGATCAGCTTGCGACCTGCGCCTTTGCGGATTGCGGCACGCTGCTCTGCAGGATCGAGACTGCCGTGCAGGCGGTGGATTTCGGGAACGATCCCGTCGAGCCGCTCCGCCGTCCGCTCGATCTCGGCAACGCCGGGCAGGAAAGCCAGCACATCGCCCTGCTCGTCAGCCAACGCCCGGCGGATGGCGGCAGCCATCTCATCCTCGATCCTGGCTTCTGCCCGGCGGCCGATATGTTTGAGCGTCAGGGGGTGGTTCCTGCCTTCGCTTTCGATCACCGGCGCAGCCATCAATGTCGCAAACCGCTCCCCATCCAGCGTGGCCGACATCGCCACCAACCGCAGGTCGGGGCGCAACGCAGCTTGCGCGTCAAGCGCCAGCGCCAGCCCGAAATCGCCGTCGAGACTGCGCTCATGGATTTCGTCGAACAGCACGGCGGAAACGCCCGACAGCTCAGGATCGGCCTGGATGCGGTTGCGGAATATGCCCTCTGTCAGGACGAGGATACGGGTCTTGCCAGACTGTTTCGAATCCAGCCGCGTGGCGTATCCGATGGTTCCGCCCACGACCTCGCCCGCCAGTTCGGCCATCCGCTCGGCGGCAGCGCGTGCGGCGAGACGGCGGGGGGAGAGGAGCAGGATTTGTCCGTTGCACCAAGGCTCACCCAATAGCGCAGGAGCAACCGCAGTGGTCTTGCCCGCGCCCGGCGGCGCAATCAGGACGGCATTGGCCATGTCGCGCAGGCTGGCCAGAAGCTCCGGCAGGACGGCATGAACGGGGAGCGTTTCAATAGGCCCGCGCAATGGCGAACTCGACAGCCTCGATCAGGGCATTCTTCGATGCGCTCGGTGCGAACGGCCCCAGCGCGTCGATCGCGCGCTGCCCGTAATGCCGTGCGCGCATCATCGTGTCATCGATCGCGCGGCTTTGGGTCAGCAGTGTCTTGGCTCGGTCAAGATCGTCGTCGGAGATGCGCCGACCTTCCATCGCTGCCTGCCAGAAGGCCTTCTCCTCGGACGAGCCGCGCGCATAGGCAAGGATGACAGGGAGCGTCACCTTGCCATCTCGGAAATCGTCTCCCACGCCCTTGCCCATTGTCTCGGCGTCCGACGCATAGTCGATCGCATCGTCGACCAGCTGGAAGGCAATGCCGAGATTGCGGCCATAACTGTCGAGCGCTTCTTCGGTCGCTTCGTCGCGTTCGGCGACAACGGCCGAGATGCGGCAGGCGGCGGCGAAGAGCGCTGCGGTCTTGGCCCCGATAATATCGAGATATTTGTCCTCGCCGGTGGTGATCTGGCGCTGCGCGGTAAGCTGGTTGACTTCCCCCTCTGCAATCACTGCAGATGCGTTGGAAAGGATCTTGAGCACCTTGAGACTGCCATCCTCGACCATCAGCTCGAACGAGCGGCTGAACAGGAAGTCGCCGACTAGCACACTTGCGGGATTGCCCCAGATGATATTGGCCGTCCGCCGCCCGCGCCTGAGGTCTGAGCCATCGACGACATCGTCGTGCAGCAGCGTCGCCGTGTGGATGAATTCGACAGCGGCGGCGAGTTTGTGGTGCCGCGTGCCCGAATAGTCGAGCAGCCGCGCCGTCGCCAGCGTCAGCATGGGGCGCATCCGTTTGCCGCCGCCGGCAATCAAATGTCCGGCCAGTTCGGGGATCAGCGGGATTTGCGACTGCATCCGTTCAAGGATGACGGCATTGACCTGATTCATCTCGCCCGCAACCAGGGCAATGATGGGATCAAGCGAAGGCTGCCTGTCCGGGCCGATACGGTGAAGCGTTGCGCTCATGATGGCGTTTCCTCTGGCGGGCAAGTGGCTAGCGTGCAAGTGCAAAGCGAGGGTTGATGCTTGCATCGCCCGTCATTTGCGAACATGGATTTCGTCCGATGACCCATGATCCGTTACAGCAGTTTCGCCAGAGCATCGACAATATCGATGCCGCTCTGGTCTATATGTTGGCCGAACGGTTCAAGGTGACGCAGGCCGTCGGGCGCCACAAGGCCGAAAACGCGCTGCCACCGGCCGATCCGGAGCGCGAGGAACGCCAGATCGCCCGGCTGCGCGCTCTCGCGGCCGAAGCAAACCTCGATCCCGACTTTACCGAGAAATTCCTGCGCTTCATCATCGACGAAGTGATCCGGCACCATCAGCAGATAAATACCGATAAGGGCTGAAATCTTGCCGTGCCGCCGCCCAGTCACTAGCTAGGGCGGATGGCAGACCCTTATTCAACCCTTGGCGTCGCGCGTGACGCGGCCGAAGCCGACATCAAAAAGGCTTATCGCAAGCTCGCCAAGCAGCTTCATCCCGATACCAACAAGGACAATCCCAAGGCGACCGAACGCTTTGCGCATGTGACCAACGCCTATGACCTGCTCTCCGACAAGGCCAAGCGAGCGCAGTTCGATCGCGGGGAAATCGATGAGAACGGCAATCCGGCCAATCCCTTCGCGGGATTTGGTGGTGGCAGGCCCGGCGGCGGGCAGGGGGCTGGATTCCAGGGTGGTTTTGGCGATGCAGCGGCGGCCGATCTCGGGGATTTGTTCGAAGGATTGTTCGGCGGTGGACGCGGGCGTGACCGCGCGGGCGGGTTCGGAGGCTTTGGCGCGCGCACCGCACCACCCCCGAAGGGCGCAAATGTCGCGTACCGCCTGGCTGTGTCGTTCGAGGATGCCGCGAGCCTCGCGCCGCAGCGGATTACCCTGCAGGACGGCAAGACGATTGACCTCAAGCTGCCTGCCGGGGTCGAAACGGGCACGCAGATGCGGCTTTCTGGCAAGGGGCAGGTCGGCCCCGGCGGGGCGGGCGATGCCATCGTCACCATTGATGTCCGCACACATCGTACGTTCGTCCGCGAAGGGGACAATGTCCGGCTCGACCTGCCCGTCACCCTGAAAGAGGCATTGGTCGGCGGGCCGGTGAAAGTGCCGACGGTGGAAGGGGCCGTCATGCTCAACATTCCCAAGGGCTCGACATCGGGCAAGGTGCTGCGGCTGAAGGGGCGCGGCTTCACCGGCAAGGGCGGCGCGCGCGGCGACCAGCTGGTCACGCTGATGATCGATGTCCCCGGCGACGATGCCGCGCTCAACTCCTTTATGGAAAGCTGGGATGATCCGCGCGACCCGAGGGCTGGCCTGACCTGATGCGCGACGTATCGCCCGAATCGCCCGAAGCGAGGCGGGTTCATCCCGATGCCCATCCGCACCGGACAGGCTTTCTCGGCCATATCGGGCCTGGATCGCACGTCTTCGAATTCGTCCGCCGCGCGGTCGTCGGCGTCTATAATGACGGCTTCATTCATGCCGGAAACCTTGCCTATCTGACGCTGCTGGCGATGTTTCCGTTTTTCATCATCCTCGCCGCCGCCGCCCAGCTTCTTGGCCGGCCGGAGGAGAATCTGGCAGCGGTGCATTCGATCGCCCGCGCCTTCCCGCCGTCGGTGGGAGCGATGGTCGAAACCACATCCGCCCAGGTGCTTTCGCTCAGGACTGGCCCACTGCTCTGGTTTGGCGCGGCCATCGGGGTCTGGACCGTGACCAGCTTTATCGAAACGATCCGCGAGATTCTTCGCCGCGCCTATGGGACCCAATATGATCGCCCCTTCTGGCAATACCGCCTGATTGGCGTCGCGATCATCGTCGTTGCGGTGGGCATGCTGATCGCGGCATTCTCGTTGCAGGTCCTGCTGACCACCGCCGAGGAAGTGATCACCCGTTTCGTCCCGGCGGCCGGATCGTTTGCGGACCGGCTCGCCAGTACGCGATTCGTCCCCATCCTGATGACCTTCGTTTCGAGTTACCTGCTCTTCTGGGCGCTCTCGCCGAGCCGGTATCGGGGCCGCAGTAGTCCTAAATGGCCCGGCGCGCTGTTCGTGACGCTCTGGTGGTATGTGGCACTCCTCCTCCTGCCACGCGCGCTGGCGCTGTTCGGAGGCTATACGCTCACTTATGGCGGCCTGGCCGGCGTGATGGTCGCGATGCTGTTCTTCTGGCTGATCGGCTATGGCTTCGTGATCGCGGCGCACATCAACGCAGCGCTGGCCAATCCTGATCATCATCCGCTAAAGGGCCATACAATTCTGGATGATCTTGCGGAGGCCAAGTGGCTGGATACATGAAGGGAAAGCGCGGGCTCATCATGGGCCTTGCCAATGATCGCAGCCTCGCCTGGGGCATTGCGCAGAAATTGGGTGCGGAAGGGGCGGAGCTGGCCTTTTCCTACCAGGGGGAGGCGCTGGAGAAGCGGGTTCGCCCGCTCGCCGAGCAGCTGGGCAGCGATTTCCTGATCGATTGCGACGTTGCAGACATGGCGGCGCTCGACAAGACGTTCGAGATCCTGGCGGCGCGCTGGCCGACGATCGATTTCGTCGTCCACGCCATCGGCTTTTCGGACAAGAATGAGCTGCGCGGCGGCTATGTCGATACCAGCCTCGACAATTTCCTGATGACGATGAACATCAGCGTCTACAGCTTCGTCGCGGTTGCGCACCGCGCCCGCGCGATGATGCCCGATGGCGGGGCGCTGCTGACGCTCAGCTATTACGGCGCCGAAAAGGTCATCCCGCACTACAACGTGATGGGCGTTGCCAAGGCGGCGCTCGAGACGTCGGTCAAATATCTCGCCAATGACCTTGGCCCGTCAAATATCCGGGTGAATGCCATTTCGGCCGGCCCGATCAAGACGCTTGCGGCCTCGGGGATTGGCGATTTCCGCTACATCATGAAGTGGAACGAATATAATACCCCGCTCCGCCGCAACGTCACGATCGAGGATGTGGGCGGCGCCGGGCTTTACCTGCTTTCCAGCCTTGCGTCGGGCGTGACGGGAGAGACGCATCACGTCGATGCCGGCTATCATGTGATCGGCATGAAGCAGGAAGACGCGCCGGATATTGCGCTGGCCTGAATGTTGATCCGGTCGGCAGGCGCGAACGATGATGCGGCTATCTTCGCCCTCCATTGTGCGGCTTTTGGCGGCGATGCCGAGGCGCGGCTGGTGCGCATGCTCGATCAGGATGGAGACGCGCTCGTATCGCTTGTCGCTGAAAAGGATGGCGTTGTTGTCGGCCATGTGATGTTCAGCCAGATGAGTGTCGAGGCAGATGGCGAAGCCGTGCCGGGCGCTGGCCTTGCCCCGCTGGGCGTCCTGCCCGCGTTCCAGTCAAGCGGCATCGGCACCGCTTTGGTGCATGAGGGGCTGGCGCGCTTGCCCGCCTTTGGCATCCGGATCAGCTTCGTTCTCGGCCATCCCCCCTATTATCCCCGCTTCGGCTATCGCCCGGAACACGCAGAACCATTTGCCTCACCCTATGCCGGGCCGCACTTCATGGCGCTGCTGCTGGACAAGTTCGGGCCATTGCCTGAAAGAGGCCGGGCGGACTACGCGCCCGCCTTTGCGCGATTGGGGTAAGCAGCTTGAGCTACAACAGTTTCGGCCATGTCTTCCGCTTTTCCACTTGGGGGGAAAGCCATGGGCCTGCGCTGGGCGCAGTTGTTGACGGTTGCCCGCCCGGCCTCCCGCTGTCCGAAGCCGATATCCAGCCGCTGATGGATCGCCGCAGGCCCGGCCAGTCGAAATTCACGACGCAAAGGCAGGAGCCCGATGCCGTGAAGATCCTTTCGGGCGTGTTCGAGGGGCGGACGACCGGCACCCCGATCAGCCTGATGATCGAGAATGTCGACCAGCGTTCGAAGGACTATTCCGAGGTCGCAAAGGCCTATCGCCCCGGGCATGCCGATTACAGTTACGATGCCAAATACGGCTTCCGCGACTATCGCGGCGGCGGGCGGAGTTCGGCACGCGAAACGGCGGCGCGGGTCGCGGCGGGTGCTGTTGCGCGGTTGGTGATACCTGAAGTCGAAATCCTCGCCTATGTTGTCGAAATTGGCGGAGACGGCATCGATCGCGACAATTTCGAAGCCAGCCAGATCGGCAAGAACCCGTTTTTCTGCCCCGACGAAGCGGCGGCGGGGCGCTGGGAGAGGTTGCTCGACGATGCCCGCAAGGCCGGATCGTCGCTGGGCGCGGTCGTCGAATGTGTCGCGCGGGGGGTGCCCGCGGGCTGGGGCGCGCCGCTTTATGCCAAGCTCGACAGCGAACTGGCGGCGGCGATGATGTCGATCAATGCAACCAAGGGCGTCGAGATCGGCGCGGGCTTTGCGGCCGCCCGGCTCAGGGGCGAGGAGAATGCGGACCGGATGCGACCGGGCTCGAACGTGCCCGAATTCCTTGCCAATAATTCGGGAGGGGTTGCGGGCGGAATTTCGACCGGCCAGCCGGTGGTGGTGCGCGTTGCCTTCAAGCCGACCAGTTCGATCCTGACCCCGGTCGAAACGATCACCCGCGAAGGCGAAGCGACCGAAATCGTCACCAAGGGCCGGCATGATCCATGCGTCGGGATTCGCGGGACGCCGGTGGTCGAGGCGATGATGGCGCTTGTGCTTGCGGACCAGAAACTGCTCCACCGGGCCCAGTGCGGAGCTTAGCCTAAGAGGCGGCGATGGCAATCTGCGGCAGGACATAGTTCCTCAGGATGGTGATCAGGATGATCACCACCATCGGCGAAAAATCGATCGTGCCGAAATCGGGCAGGATGCGGCGGATCGGCCGATAAAGCGGCTCGGTCATCTTTTCGAGCGCCTGCCAGATTGCCCGGACGAATTCGTTATAGGTGTTGATCACGTTGAACGAAATCAGGATCGACATAACGAACTGGATGACGATGATGATCCCCAGAATGTAGAGGAGATAGTCGGTAATCCCGAGAAACATATTGGCCAAGTGGCGTCTCCTTCAACTTTAGCGATGCACCAGCGTGCCCGCGCCGCTCTTGGTGAAAATTTCGACGAGCATGGCATGCGGAACGCGCCCGTCAAGGATGACGGCGGCTTCGACCCCGCCCTCGACGGCTGTTATGCAGGTTTCGAGTTTCGGGATCATCCCGCCGGTGACGGTCCCATCCGCACGCAGCGCCATGATCTTCGCGGGATCGAGGTCGGTCAGGAGCGCGCCTGCCTTGTCGAGCACACCGGACACGTCGGTCAGGAGAAAAAGCCGGTCTGCGGCCAGCGCGGCGGCAATCGCGCCCGCCATCGTATCGGCATTGATATTGTAGGTGTGCCCGTCCGACCCGACTCCAATCGGCGCAACCACCGGAATCATTCCCGCTGCCGAGATCGTATCGAGGATCGTGCGATCGACCGATTTGGGTTCGCCGACAAAGCCGAGATCGACTGCGCGTTCGATATTGCTCTCGGGGTCGCGCGTCGTGCGCGTGACCTTTTCGGCCGTCACGAACCCGCCATCCTTGCCCGAAATCCCGACGGCCTTGCCACCCGCCGCGGCGATCCAGGACACGAGTTCCTTGTTGATCGCGCCCGACAGCACCATTTCGGCGACCTTGGCGGTCTCGGCGTCGGTCACGCGCAGGCCATCGACAAAGCTTGTTTCGACCCCCAGCTTCTTGAGCATCGCCCCGATCTGGGGCCCGCCGCCATGAACGACTACGGGATTGATGCCGACCGCCTTCATGAGGACGACATCGTCGGCAAAGTCGCGCGCGGCTTGCGGGTCGCCCATCGCATGCCCGCCATATTTGATGACGAACGTCGCCCCAGCATAGCGCTGCATATAGGGCAGCGCTTCGGTTAGCACCTCGGCCTTGGCGAGCGCGGATTGATCGGGTGCCTGTCTGCTCATTATGAGGCCGCGCGCTATGCGGTTGCGCCCGCGCGGTCAAGTTTGCGGCCAAGGCTGACCCCAAGCTGGATCAGCGGCGGCACCATGACGATCGAGAGCGCGATCTTCGCAGTTATGCCGCTGACGAGCAGCGGCCAGAGCGGCAGGACGCCCAGGAATGCAATCGTCAGGAAAAGGCCGGTATCGACAATCTGGCTGGCGACCGCCGCGATCATCCCGCGCAGCCAGACAAGTTTTCCGGTGCCCTCCCGCAGCGCGTCGAACAGCATGACATTGAGCGTCTGCGAAATCCCGTAGGATATGAGCCCAGCCAGCATCAGCCGCGATCCCTGCCCCAATATCCCGGCAAAGGCCTCTTGCTGCGTCCAGAAGCTCGCCGAAGGTAGGGCGATGACAAGCTGGATCAGCAACGCCGACAGGATCAGCGGGATGAAGCCGTATCGCACCAGCTTTTGCGCGACGGCAGCGCCATGCAGTTCGGAGATGGCGCTGGAGAGCACGACAAGCTGGAGAAAGGCAAAGATGCCGGCCTCGACCGTCAGCGGGCCGATCGCCACGATCTTGGTGCCCAGCACCCCTGCCATGCAAACGAGTCCGCCATAGATGAGCGAATAGATGAACAGTGAGCGGGGCATAGTCATTTCCTTCAAACCAGCTCGACGAAATCGCCATAAGCGACAAGTGTTCTGTCATGCGTCATCAAGCGCATGTCTTCTTTCCCAGCTTGCGCGACAAGGATGCGATCAAAGGGATCGCTGTGGCGCAGGCCAAGATCGTCAACAGCCGCAGCGTGTTCCGGCTCGATCGGCAGGAGCATGAAGCCTGTACGCTCAAAATCTGCGAGCGCCTCATGACCAGTCATTTTCATGTCGTCGGGATGCCCCCGCCGCAATGCGCTCTTGATGGCGATTTCCCAAATGCTGGCGGCGCTGACATGAAAGTCGTTTGCCGGGTCAGAAATAAGGAGGCGCGCATCTTCAGGCAATCTGGGATCGCAGGTGACCCACCAGACGGCGATATGCGTATCGAGCAGAAACCTCACTCTGGTGCCCGGCCCTCAAACAAGGCCGCGATCATATCATTGTCGCGATCAAAATCATCGGGCAGCCTGTATTTGCCCTTGGCCACGCCGAAGCGGATCGGCTTTCTGGGCCGCGACTCGATTGCCGTCAGACGGGCGACCGGCTTGCCGTTGCGCGCTATGATCACTTCTGCTTCGATGCCGGTCTCTACAGCCTCCACCAATCGCGACAGGTTGCTCTTGGCTTCGTGCATGTTGACCGTAGACATGGCGTCGACTTAGCTAAGATTAGCTAAGCTGTCAAAGACGCATCGCGCCAAAGCACGCCCGCACTTCGCTGACAAACGCTTCCGGTTGTTCGAGCGCGGCGAAGTGGCCGCCCTTGGGCAGCTCGTTCCAATAGACGATCTGCTTGTAGCGCGTTTCCGCCCAGCGCCGCGAGAGGCGGAACAATTCCATCGGGAACAGGCTGCACCCGGTCGGGATCGAAACCTCTCCTCCCCGGAACTTGCGAAAGCTGTGCCAGTAGAGCCGCGCCGAGGACGCGGCCGAATTGGTCAGCCAGTAGAGCATCACATTATCGAGCAGGTGATCGCGGCTTATGATGCTTTCGGGATTCCCGTTGCAATCGGTCCAGCCGTGAAACTTCTCCAAAATCCATGCCATCTGCCCGACCGGCGAATCGGCCAGGCCATAGCCGAGCGTTTGCGGGCGGGTCGCTTGCTGGATCGAATAGCCGGTGTCCTTTTCCTGATACCATTGCATCCGGGCGAGCGCGCCCATCTCGAACGGAGTGAGGTCGTCGGGCAAGGGCTGCGGCAGTGCGCCGACGACCATGTTGAGATGGATGCCCGCGCATTGCCCGAGATTCTGACTGCCGATTTCGGAGGTGACCGCCGACCCCCAATCGCCGCCTTGCGCAAAATAGCGGTCGTAACCGAGCGCACGCATCAGATTGTTCCAGACGCGCGCAATCCGGTCTACGCCCCAGCCCGTCTCGGCCGGTTTGCCCGAAAAGCCGTAACCGGGAAGCGACGGGATGACGAGGTGGAAGTCTTCGGAAAGCGGCGCATTGACGCCAAGGAATTCGAGGACGGATCCCGGCCAGCCATGCGTCAGCAGCAAGGGCCGTGCCGCCGGATTGGCCGAGCGGACATGGATGAAATGGACATCGAGCCCGTCCAGCGCGATCAGGAAATTGGGCAGCGCATTGAGCGCCGCCTCGCACCGCCGCCAGTCATAGCCGGTCGCCCAATAATCCGCGACCTCGCGGACATAGGCGAGAGGGATGCCCTGATCCCAATCGTCGACCGTCTCCTTTTCGGGAAAGCGGGTGAGCGCGAGGCGTGCCTTGAGATCGTCGAGCGTGCTTTCGGGTATATCGATCGTGAACGGGCGGTGTGACGGCACATTTGCTCTCCTGTTTGCCAGACGTTGCAAGCGAACACCGCGCATGTCGAGCGTCAAATACCCGCCCACTCCAGACCGCCCGGCAGCTTTTGTGCGCAATAGTCGACTTGGACGACGCGTCGACTTCGCGGCTTGGAGGCAGGCCTCGATGCGTGCAGGATTGGAGTGGAGTACATCCAGATATCACCCGCCTCAGCCAAGCAATCGGACTCACCAAAACGCTCCAAAGCGCTGGCATAGTCGGCCTCCGCGACTCGCCCCAAGCGGTGAGAGCCGGGGATGATTCGCAAAGGCGCGTTTTCCGCATCCACCGGGTCCAAATGGATGCGCACGGTGATCATACCGGCAAGCAGCTCAAATGGTGGCTCAACGTGCTGAATGCCCTGCTTGACGGTCCAAGAGCGGAATCCGGGAAATTCCCTACGTTGCGTCACCGCAATTGTTCGATCCTGATGCCAGGCGAGTGGCCAGTTATTGAGGGACGTTTTGTTGAAAAGAATGGCCCGGACCGGCCTTGCGCCGTCACCGATTACGGCCGCGACGAGCGACCAAGGTACAGAACCAAGGCCGATCTTCTGTTCGAGTCCTGATACTCCCCGAAGTCTTGTTCCTGCTTTCTGTTCAGGCAACTGGAGGAGCAGCGCTTGCCAATGCGCGGGTTCGATGGCCTTCGCCACACGAACAGCCCCGTGCCGCTCAAGCGCCGTTCTCACCGCGTCGGCACCGGCTCCGGCCCCGTCCAGTCATAAAAGCCGCGTCCGGCCTTTTTCCCCAGCCATCCGGCCTCGACATATTTGACGAGCAGGGGCGCGGGGCGGAATTTGGGATCACCGGTGCCGGTGAACAGCACGCGACAGATTTCAAGGCAGGTATCGAGCCCGATGAAATCGGCGAGCGTCAGCGGCCCCATCGGGTGGTTGAGGCCAAGGCGGCAGGCGGTGTCGATGTCGCGCATCGTCGCCACGCCTTCGCCCAGCGCAAAACAGGCCTCGTTGAGCATCGGCATCAGGACGCGGTTGACGATGAAGCCCGGCGCGTCGTTGGCGTGGACAATCTCCTTGCCAAGGCTGCGGCCATAGGCCTCGACGGCGGCCACCGTCGCATCGGCAGTGGCAAGGCCGCGAATGAGTTCGATCAGCCCCATGAGGGGCACAGGGTTGAAGAAATGGACGCCCATGAACCGCGCCGGATCGGGCGAGGCCTGCGCCAGCCGGGTGATCGGGATCGACGAGGTATTGGAAGCGAGGATCGCGTCGGGGCGCAAAACCTTGCCAATATCGGCAAAGATCGCGCGCTTGATCTCCTCGCGCTCGGTTGCCGCTTCGATCACGAGATCGGCTTGGGCGAACGAGGCGGAACCGGCAACCGGCTCAATCAGCGCCA
>CXWL01004468.1_pt1 | contig 100337 bp, 91 predicted proteins | sample 590931 | NCBI WGS metagenome assembly CXWL01 (sample SAMEA3498368, study PRJEB10139) | groundwater metagenome | biome: water well; material: biofilm material | place: Germany | collected 2015-04-27 | reverse complement strand
TTCCGGCCGCGAGCTTGGCCGAGGCCGCAGCACCCTGCAAAGCGGCCACGCCCTTGGAGGCGGCGGCCGTGCCGCCCACGGGAACATTTTTCGTCGCGGCATAACCGACCTGGGAATTGCGAACGCCGAAGGCGCTTGTGCCCGAGGACGTCGACGCCGATCCAGCTCGACCGCCGGCGGCCGAGCTCAGGCCGGATATCGCTCCTCCAGACAGTTTCGGCGAGGTGAAGCCGCGGTGCGCTTTCTCGCTCCAACCGCCCTCGCCGCGACTGACTTTCTTTAACTCATCGGCCAAGGTCGAGCCGGAGGCGGCGGCCGTCTCGGTCGGCGCGGGGGCCTCGGACGGGGCCTGATACAGGCGTGAATTTTCCTCGTCGATCTTCTTTTTGGCCGCGGCCTCTTCCGCCGTGCCGGCGGGAGCGCCGGTGTCGGCGGCCGTCAGAGCTTGCTCGACGCCGGCGTCGTTCTTGGGCGCGCGACCCACGACGGTGGAACCGATGGACGGCTCGCCCAACATAGGGGTCAACAGCCAAATGCCGGTACCCGCGAACCCCGCGAGGATCGCGAACCAGAACTTCTTATAAGGATCGTCCGCGTCGGCCACCGTGCAGCGTGGCGCGACGGGACTCAATATGACGTTCATAGGGCCTTATCGAGTGTACCCCCCACCCTATTTTTTGTCAAGGAAACGCCCCATTTTTACCGAGTTTTTACTATTCCCGGTTTTAGATGGGCGCGCGGACTTCTAAAGCCTTTACAGCGGCCTTATACAGCTCTCCGCAGCTCGAGTAGCGCTCCATGGAGCGCGGAGACAGGGCCTTAAGGAATACCTCGTCGATGGCCGTGCCCAATTCGGGGGTCAGCTTGGAGGCCGGGAGGAACTGGCCCTGCATCTTGTCGACCATCTCGTTGGCGCCCTTAAAAGGCAGGCCCCCGGTGAGCAGCTCGTAGAGGGTGACTCCCAGGGAGAAGACGTCGGACTCCTTGACCACCGCCCCCAAGGCCTGCTCTGGGGCCATGTACACGGGGGTGCCGACGATGGTGTTGGTGGTCGTGAGCAGAGAATCCTTGACCTGGCGGGCGATACCGAAATCCATCACCTTCACCCAGCCGCCGTCGGCGAACATGATGTTGGAGGGCTTGAGATCGCGGTGGATCACGGAACGGGAATGCGCGTGATCGACGGCCTCCGCCACCTGTCTCAGGATCTCGAGGGCGCTGCCGCGCGGAAGGCGGCGGCTGGGAAACTCGTTGATGAGGGCGTCCACGGTGGTGCCGGAGACGAATTCAAAGATCAGATGAGTGTCGTGATTATCGCGGATGATGTTGTAGATGTCGACAATGTGCGGATGATGCAGCGAAGCGACGAGCTCGGCCTCCTTCATAAAGCGTTCGCGCTCGCGCTCGTTGGCCTGCAGCTCCTCGCGCAGCTTCTTAATGGCGACGGGGCGCTTGAGCACGGTGTCCCAGCCCTTGTACACAGCACCCATACCTCCCTGGCCGAGGAGGCCGACGATCTCATACTGGGGATCGATCCTTTTAGGCATGCCTGAAACGGGGCCCTCCTCCTCCTCGGTTGAGCCCCGGCGCTTGAGCTTCCACACCAGGATAATGACGCCGGCAAACAAAGCCAGGGCGGTTAGTCCGATCTTGTCGTGACCGGCGTCGAGAGGCGACGGAGCCTGGACCTCTTCGGCGGCGGGCTTGGCCGTCGTGGACAGACGCGTGACGGCCGCCTCGAAATCGGCTCGGTAATTGGGCTCAAGCTCGGAGGCGCGCTTGTAGTCGGCCAGGATTTGCTCGACCGCCTGGCCCAAAGCCTCCTTGGCCTGCGCCCGCTGCCGGTAGCCGGAGGCGAAGTTCGGGTTGTAGGCCAGCGACTTGTGGGCGTCGGCGAGCGCTTCGGCATAATTGCGGCCGTCGTTGCCGAGCTTAGCGCGCAGGGCGTAGGCGGCGGGCAGGTTTTCGGGGTGGTCCTGCATGGTCCACAGGCCGATGGCCCGCGTCACCTCGGTCAGCGCCTTGGCCAGATCGCCCAGGGACTGCCAGGCCAGGGCCTTCTGCATGTAGGCGTCGGCGAAAGTGGGGTCATGCTGTTGCGCCGAGATGGCCGCATCCAGCGATGCCTGCGCCATCGTGGGCCCGCTGACGAGCAGCCGGATCGCTTCATCGAGCTTCTTGATCGCCGCCACGCGGTCGGTGGCGCGTTTGCCCGCCAGCTTCACGCGCGGGTCGTCTTCGATGCTGGGCATGGGCAAGCCTTCGGGCCATGAGGCGTTGGCGGGGGCTGGGGCGATGGGACTTCCGCCAGGCTTTACTCGGTCCTTGGCGAACTGGTAGATGACGCGCGCGTCCTTGTCCTTGGGAAATATCTCAAGGACTCGTTTCGCGTCCTCCGTCGCCTTGGGAAAATCGCCGGCCTGGAACGCTCCCAGCGCGCGTATGCGCAGGGCGTCGGCCGTCATTTTCGGATCTTTCTTGGCCTCGGCCAGCGCGACCGCCGTGTCCGCGTAGGTCTTGCCCTTCGTCCAATCACCGGCCTGAACCGCCGAAGCGGCGGCGGTGTTCTGAACCGCGAAGCTCTGAGGAAATTTCGCGGCGTTCTCGTCGCGGCGGGCATCGATAACGTCTTGGGCTATCTTGATCTTGTTGAGAACTTGGGGAGTGGTCTTGGGGTCTCGAGCCTGGGCTTGGTTGAAGATTGTGGCTTCGCGGATTTTGGTGTTTTCTTCTACAGCAAATAACTCATCCTGAGTATTGAAGCCATCGGGGGTTGCCATCTGAGAAATTAACGACGCTTTGAGCGGAGCGGCCACGCTCCTTTGGCCGCAGCATAATAACAAAGAAAATAAAAATAGCTGACGAGTGCTAAAATAGGTCAAATTAATCACATGAAGATAAACATCGCCCTATGGCTAAGTATTGCGGCCCTCGCCAGTGTTGTCAATGCCCAAGCCCCAAAGACAATTAAAGGATCGGACAAAAACGGTTTTCCTACTCTAATCAAAATAGTAATGGAAACCGGCGTTGACGACAAAATAGGGAGCAATCTCGCACCAGTGATCGGGCTTCCCAAAGCCATGCCAATGAAGCTCAGAAACATTCTTGTACCAGGAACAAAGAAAGACAAGGATACTCGTTCTTTCCTCGTTATCATCGACGAAGATAAACACCCGTTCTGCGTTTATATGGTCCGAATGAAAACATCTGGCCGGGATCAGACTGCTCAATATTTACGGATTAATCTAGAAGGAAAATTGGAAAAGACCGTCTCATCTCAAGGCAAACTGGATGAAAATGGCAAAGCAATCAAGGGATCCGGAGTAAAATTTGAGCAGGATATCGATTCACCTGAAGTGAAGAAGGCCTTCGACGCGGAAATGTCCTATTGGCTGAAGGACTGGCTTAAAAGAGAACAGAAGATCGATGGGAAATCATCTCGATAGGCTTGGCTGTCCTGCCCCATTGCGCAGTTGACGCAGGGGCCTATGCCGCGAATGTCCGAGTGTGCTTTACTTCGGGTGAGAATAAAGTCGCAGATATTGTAGGGAGGTTCTATGATGAATCCGATGGACGGCGGTTGCGGACACATAAGCGGCGCGCTCATGGCGGCGACGGCCGCGCTGGGCTGGTGGATTTTGCGCCAAGCCGAAAAGGACGTTACCCTGATGCGCTGGACGGGACGCGTCGTTGGCTGGACGCTGACGGCAGTCGGCATGTGCGGATTTCTCTGCGCGGCGGTCAGCCACGCCAAGCGCTTGAGCTCCTGCGGCGGCCAGTCGATGGCGAAATGCGCCCATCATGGGAGCATGGGCGGCGGATTGCCCTACGGCCATCCTTCTATCGAGGGTCCCGGCGCCGTCGAGACTCAACCCGCCGCGATCGGAAAGCAAGCGAAATAAGGCCCGCCATTAGGAGGCATGGCGCTTAACGGAGTCTAAGCGCACTCGGCGTGGCCGGAGAAAGCGTGGGAGTTAATACGACTTTGACGATCAAGACGAGCCCGGCGTTGCCGTCCCAATTGGCGATGGGAGGAGCCGCAATCGTCGGCGTTCCTCCCTGCAGCCGGCCGCTTCCCAATGCCAGCGCGTTTCGGACGTCGTACCATTCGTATGAATAGGAGCCTGCCGGAAGCTGCAGCCGTGCGGCCGTGGTGCTTTTCGTCCCCCAGAAATAGGCGAGGTACTGTGATCCAATCTTGGCTATGACCTGCCGATTGCTCCCCGCGGGGCCTTGTGTGACAAGCGCGTCGAATTCTTTGCCGGTCGCGTCGACAGGCGACAATTCCCAGAACCGAAGCTTGGCCACGATATCGCGCAGGGCCCGCAGACGCAGGGTGTTTGTAACCCACGCGCTTGAGCCGATGCGGTTGGAATCATCCTCGTAGAAGGCGCAATGCCCGCCGGCCGTAAACATGCCCCACAACTGGCGCGTCATGCCGTTTAGATCCGGATAAGGGTCCAGGGTTTCGTTTAATTCGAGCACCTTGCCCTTGGTTTGCGCGGTATGAAGCAGCGAGGAAATGATGTTCGGATTCGGCCCGTTGAAATGGAAATTCAGGACGTCTATATAAGGTTTGTCCCAGAAATATTGGATTCCCGTCGTCTGCGGGCCCACGTATTGGTGGGAATGCGTCGTGACGAGCCGGGGGGTCGCCGCGCTGATCCGTTGAGCCCAAAAAAGCTGCCAAGGATATACATTGTCGATATCGGCATTCTGAAGTGGAAACTCGTTGGCGACTTCGAAGTATACGTTCGGGAATGATTTCAGCTCGGCGATGGTCTTGTCGAGGAGCAGTTGCTGGTAATCTTTCAAGGTCCGGCCGCTGGAGGACCTTTCCGGGTTGCTGAGAGTAACGAATTGCGGGTTGAAGTGCCCCGAAGCGTTAGTCGTGAATGCTTTGTTGATGTTAAAGGCCTTGTTCCATGCGGGACGGGAAACAGTATTGGACCAATCCGACGCGGCATCAATATTGTTGGCCGTGAAAATAGCGACTTCTACGATGATATCGCGGGCCTGGGCTGCGGCTACGAAACTCTTAAGCCGAGTCCAATACGCGGCGTTCCATGCGTCCAGATTGAATTTTCCGCTCGTATACGGCCACGGCTGAAGATAGTTGGGATTCCAATAGGGATATATCCATATCCGGGTCTTATTTAAACGGTATTGCTTGAACTTGTCCAGCGCCGCGATATAGTTGACGCTGGGATCGGCCGCGAGTTCCTGAGTGTCCCACCCCACAAGGTATATTGGAGCGCCCTTGTAGGTAAACCAACGGCCGCTTCTGCTTAATTCCTGGGGTGTGGTCTGTGCTGTGGCCGTCTGGGCGGCGAGCAGCAGGGTCACGAGTATCGATGTGTTCATAGTTTTAGTGTCACGTGGGACCTTGTGCACGCGCCGCGGAGGTCGCGGCATCATGGTTCCTATCGCTACAGACCCAAAGCTTTGTTGGTGACTAGTTGAATGTCCGTCACTGTGCATGCCCCGTCCTTGTTGACGTCCCCCGATCCGCAGGCGGCCCCGCCTGCGGCCTGGTTAACCGCGACCTGAATGTCGGTGACGTTGGTGATCCCGTCGCCGTTTAAGTCCGTTGTGCTCCTCACCGTGAGATTAGGGCTCAGCGCTAATCGGGTCCCAGAACCGGTGTTGGCGAAGAACCTGAGGTTGTAGACCCCGGCGTCCATGGGTGCGGCAAACGTCAGCTGCACGGGCGTGGGCACGGCGGTCGTGGGTGCGGTTTGGGTCCCGTTTAAGTACTTCCAGTTGCCCTTGTAGCTGTAAGCCGAGTCGGGGGCGGTGGCGAGGTAGACAGCCACCCATTGGGTGGCACTCCCTGAGCCGCCGTTGACGGTGGCAGTCAATGCCCCTCCGGGTGCGGCTTGCGCGGCGCTAAGTGTTACGGAATGCGTCGACGTCTGGGGCGCGTTGACAGTCAACGTGAAGGCGGAAGTTTGGGAAATCCCTCCGCCCGTGGCCGTCACCGTCAGCGAGGCCGTCCCCAAGGCCGCCGCAGTCGAAGCCGAAAGTGTTAAGGTCGAGGAACAGTTGGGCGTACACGACGTCGATGAGAAGCTGCGGGTAACACCCGAGGGCATGCCTGAGACAGACAAAGACACGGCCTGGGCCGTGCCCGAGACCAAGGAGGCCGTGAGGCTGTTGGTGACCGCGCCGCCGCGGGTCACGGTCTTGTTGCCGCCGTTAGACAGCGAGAAATTAAAAGCCGGCGGGGGCGGGGGCGTGGACCCACCGTACTCGTAGGCCCCGATCTCGAAGGCTCCGGTCTGAGGACGCGCCGCGCCGGCGAAGTCCGTCGTCACTCCTTGCGCGTAGAGGTTGAGCCCCCTGTTGATCGCGGGACTGTTGGATTGGAGGTGAAAGTCTGGAGCGGATGGGATGGTCCCAGGAGCGTTCACGAAGCCGGGATTGGCCGTATTCACCAGGTTATTGCTGAGGGTGTAATGTCCAAGACGTAAGTCCGTATAACAGGTGATGACGCCGCTAATGGTGACGCAATCATTGATGGGGGTCATCGATCCCGCCCCCGACGCGTAGAACACGTTGTTGTTAAGGACATTGCCACTGCCACTGTTGAGGAACTGAACGCCGTTGGTGCCGCTGGCAGATCGCAGAGGGCCGCTCTCGTAAAAGATGTTGTTGAAGACCTTGTTGTTCATGGCTTCCGCTTGCCAGATAACGATACCCGCAGCACCGTTATAGGCCAATATGTTGTTGGCGATCAGGAAGTTCGAAGCCCCTGCGTAACTCCGGTCGGGCACCGTCCCCTTTTTAGGAGCATAACTCCCCGACCCCTCCCACGTATAACCGGCCACCTGGATACCGAATGTTGCATTGCCATAGACTAGATTGTTCGTAATCACATAGTTCGACCCTGTGAGATACATGCCGTGGTCAAGTTGAGTGCTACTCCCGTTTTGGCTGATAACGTTGCGGTCGATCGTTATGTTTATCCCGCCGCCAAGAATTCCCTGACCTTTACTGCCATGAATCCAGTTGCGGCGGATGGTAATATCATTGGCGCTGGTGTTAAATTTTATGCCGTCCCACCCCCTGCGTATCTCGAACCCTTCAATGGTGATCCAGCCAACTGGATTAGTAAGATAAGCAGCTATCTCGAACCGGTTCACGACATTGTTGGTCGGGGTCACGCCAAAATCGATGACGGGCTTCTCGCCGGGCGCGTTGAGAAGTTTGATAGGCGCGCTGGCGGTGCCAGATTTCTTGAATAGGATTAGTTTTTCATTATACGTGCCGCCCCGTACATAGGTCGTATCGCCGGCCACCATCGTGTTGACGGCCTTGGCCACCGTTTTCCACGGCGCGGCCGATGCCCCGGAATTGGCGTCGTTGCCCGTGGTCGCGACATAATAGGTCGCGGCGTGGACCGTCCGCGCGGCAAGCAACATTAGCAGTGCCGCCGTCAGTGGCTTAAAGCGAAATGGGGGCGCGAAGAAGTGATTGTCGCACATGGAGTCAGCATAGCCCCGCTTCCACGCGTTTTTGTTTCTGAACGGCAATAATTGGGTGACGTTTCGGTAAAATCCAAGTAAAAGCGGCATAGCGCGTGTAGACACCCGGGCGAGAGTCCCGGCATTGGTGTCTAAGCCCGTGGTCGCGACATAATAGGTCGCGGCGTGGACCGTCCGCGCGGCAAGCAACATCAACAGCGGCCATACAGACCGGCGCTTACATTATCTTACGGCATGAGAATCCGGAGGCTGGAGTCGAGTTAGGACGACTTTCTAGGCCGCTTCCATTTCTTTAAAAGAACAGCCGCCTGAAGGGCATGCCGGATGAAGGGATCTTTCCGCGCTAAAGGCGCTTCGGCCAGAGTGAGATCAACGCGTTGATCTCCGGTCTCCTTCTTAAATTCGGCGAGGAGAAAGTGTTTTTCGCTTTGCAGGGCTTTAATCGTGGGCGACGGAGCCAGCACCAGCAAATCGATATCTCCGCCTTTAAGATGATCCTGTACACGGCTTCCGAACAAGTAAAGTTCGGCCGCGCCCTTCTTGACGCGAGAATCCAGCACCGCGATAAAGACCTCGATGTCTCGCCGTTTAAGCCTCATCTTTTCGGCGTCTTGGTCAATATTTTTTCAATCCGCAAGACCTCATCCGCCAATTTCCTCGATTTCTTAAAATAGTCGGTCAAATCCGCGTCCGTATATTCGTGCGCCGTGATGTTGCGAAGCTCACGGATCGCCATCCACCGATCGGCGCTTGCGATCAAGCCGTGTTTTTCAGCCTGATTAACGAAATCCCTTAAAGTGCCCTCGAAACCGGGATCGTCCTTCAATATCCGCGAGCGCAGATATTTCGTCAGAAATAAGTCGACAACGCGCGCAAAACGAGCGGAAAAGCTCTCCCAAGTCTCCAATTGCTCTTCATCGAGTTTGGCCGAATCCGCTGGCAAACGACGAACTTTCTTGTGGCTGTAGCGCAAATGCTCCAGGGCTTTCTTAAGCTTTTGAGCATGGCCCAGGAGGATATGATCAATCTCGCTCACGACGCTCATGCTATCAAAATTTCGCCTTGACTTCTTCCGGGGATCGGGAGCGGCGCGCTGTTGCTGCAGACAGATTATATCCAAGAAACCGTCGATGCTTATGAATTCGTTGGGCGTCAAGCGCCTGGCCCGGAAGGGCTCTATAGAACGCGCAGTCCGGTGGGACGGCGAGGCGCAGTGCGATCCTGCGTCGGCGCGACGGTCGGGCATCCAATGTTGGCCGTATCTCGCGGTGCTAGCGCATCCAACACCAGCGCATTGGGGTCGTAACTGGTGCCGTGAATGGCCGAGGTCTCATTTATCACTCGCTGATTCAGGGAGCTTGGAAGCGGCCAAAGGGATTGGGTTGTATGGGTCGTCACGATACTCGTCCCGCTAAACGTACTGATGTACCGACAACGTGTGTCCGCGCCCACACGCCCCCCGTTCTCTCCCGCCGTTGCCGCCGGCGAATTCGACTTCACGTAGGCGATTGAATTGAGCACCGGATTGACACCAGTCGTGACGAAGGTTTTGTTGATTGCACTGCAGAGCGCGTCGAAATCAGCTGTGGTGTTGTTGTAGAACAGCCCATACGTCAGCTTCGCGTCGCCAGGAACAAGATTCGGTAGCGTGCGGCATCCATAGGTATTATGCGCCGACAACACATTCCGCATGAAGTAAGTCGAGGATTTGTCCGCGTCGTATTTCTCATCGAGAAACAATCCTGACGGCAGATATGACTCCGTATTGTTTCCCGCACCATAGAGGGTGGCATAGTTGACCTGGACGTTTTGCCCGTTGACCACATGCAGGCCTCGCCCGACTTGATACGAAACGATGTTTTCGAGCACCGGGTTGGTCAGACATGGGTCGGCGTCCGTATCAGTGCAGTGCGATGCGACCGAGAATCCGTAATTAGGATACCGCATGGCAATAGACCCAAGGATTTTATTTCTGTGCCCTTGCTCACCCGTGTTGACCCAAATAATCATTCCGGCCTGGTTGAACCTCAGATGGCCTGCCCAATTTTTGATGCCGATCGCGATAACATTCTCCACCACGTTATCGGATACGCCATACAGCTGCAAGGGTTCGCCGTGATTCTTCGAACTGGGAAACGTCGAGCATCCCGAGAAGGAAGTGCCTCGCGAGTATCCCCCGCCGACCAACACAGACCGCCGAATGATGTTGTGGTGGCTGGCCCCGAAGGTGTTGTACAAATTGCGCCCATGCCCTCCGAAAATCGAGTCCTCAACCATTGTGTAGCTCGACGCCCCAATAATCTGCATGACGTGGTGATTGAGGTACGCAACCCCCGGGCAGGCCGTGGAGTCCGGGTACGGGTAATAGTTGCCGTTGTAGGCCGAGATGCGTCGAAAATTCAGCCAGGTGCTGTACTCGACTGTCACCACACTCTCAGGGGAATCCTGGATGCGGACGCCCTCTAGGTTGACATGTCGGACGCACTTCCAGCGCAGCGGCACGTTCGTGAATTGTCCATCGATAATGGCTCCACCATCGGTGGCCGCTCGAACGGTCAGAGGCTGCCCGGCAGCTCCGCCCTTCCACGTCGAGCATGTTTTTGTCGTCGTGTTGTAGTTCCCAAGCAGGGTCAACATTTGGTTCGCCCCGGTGTAGGTCCCGTTGTTCAACACGAGGGTATCGCCCGGCGCGGCGAGCGCCCACCATGAGGCAATCTGGCAGGGCGACCCCTGGGTACAGGCGGTCCCCGAACCGGAGGCTGAAGCATAAAACGTCGCGCCGTGAGCCGACGTCATGGTTGCCAGCGACAGGAATAGAGCGCGAAGCATCACGGTATCCGCGCGGCAAGCAACATTAGCAGTGCCGCCGTCAGTGGCTTAAAGCGAAATGGGGGCGCGAAGAAGTGATTGTCGCACATGCAGTCAGCATAGCCCCGCTTCCACGCGTTTTTGTTTCTGAACGGCAATAATTGGGTGACGTTTCGGTAAAATCCAAGTAAAAGCCTCTCGCCCGCAGCCTGCCGGCCAACTCGATGCGCTTGAGCCCGCGATCGGCTAGATCACTCGGCGGCACCAACTGTCAGCAACTACCGAAGATTCTTAGGCGCACCTGGAGGAACTTTATCGGCGCTTGCGCCCGCACCCTCGATTTCAGAAGAGGCGCCGATCCGCTGGCCGGCGTCGGTGTCCCAGCCTGCGACCATGTAGTGAGAAATACCCTTGAATCCGAAGCATTGGTTCGCTGTGTTTTCTCCCCGGTAGAGATTGATCAGCAGCTTAGTCATCACCTCCGGGGGAATCCTCGGGTTAACGGGGTTAAGCTCGGTGCCCGCAGCGTCCGTGTCGATGACAAGCTTTTCTGGAAGGCCGTCGGTCACGTTTTTTAAGTAAATTTGCTGGCGCCAATGCTGTCCCGTGTTGGCCGCGTTTCGGTTGACCATAACGACCTCGATGCGCCACCATCTGTTCAGCCAGTCCGGGATGGAGGTGTTGGCGTTATCCGGTCCCGGCCCGCTTAAACAACAGTTTTGAGGCGGATTCCACGTCGTAAAATTGTAATTGTGAAGGTACCCGAAGGTAAAATCGGTCAGCAGGCCGGCGCTGAATTGATGCAGCTTGGCATTGCAACCGTAGAACCCATCAGTCGGGTTGCCGAAGGAATAATCGGGCGAGTGATAGATGTAGTACCGGAAGGCGATACGCTTGGCGAAGGTCACGGCATCAGGCATTTGATGGCCCGTGAACCAAATGCCGCGATGGTTCTGAGGGCCCGAAAGAAAGCGCGTCACGCGATGACCGGCGGGCAGCCGCGATAACGCGGCGGCGTTTGGCGAAGCGATCAAGTCGAAAGGCTCGTTGCGGACGACCGCCGCGCCGCCCAAGCCCTCGCCGTTGCACTCCTTTACCGTGGAATCATTCGGGTTCTAATGGGCGTGCGACCCGTAGTCCACGTATGCCGTGGCCTGAAGCGGCTCCGAGCAGACGCAATTGGCGCCTAGATCCTTGCACCGCTGCTCTTCAGCTGCCGCATGCGACGCAAAAAAAAAATACAGGATCGAAAACGAGCAAACCGCCATCGATTGTAAAGGGCGGCTTCTGAAGGTTGGTGAGTTCATCGCATAGTATAGACGCAACGACGCGCTCCTTTATTTCGAAGCGGTGAAAAGACAGTAAAAAATGAAAATGGTGGGTGGCATGACGCTTAACGGAGTCTAAGCCCCCTCGGCTTTGCCGGAGAAAGCACATCTCTAGGAGCCGATGCGGCTTTGACGATCAAGACGAGCCCGGCGTTGCCGTCCCAATTGGCGATGGGAGGAGCCGCAATCGTCGGCGTTCCTCCCTGCAGCAAGCCGCTTCCCAGTGCCAGGGCGTTTCTGACGTCGTACCATTCGTAAGAATAGGTGCCTGCCGGAAGCTGCAGCCGCGCGGCCGTGGTGCTTTTCGTCCCCCAGAAATAGGCGAGGTACTCTGATCCAACCTTGGCGATGACCTGGTGATTGCTCCCCGCGGGGCCCTGGGTGACAAGCGCGTCGAGCTCGTTGCCCGCCGCGTCGACAGGGGACAATTCCCAGAACCGAAGCTTGGCCACGATATCGCGCAGGGCTCGCAGGCGCAGCGTGTTTGTAACCCACGCGCTTGTGCCGATGCGGTTGGAATCATCCTCGTAGAAAGCGCAATGCCCGCCGGCCGTAAACATGGCCCACAACTGGCGCGTCATGCCGTTTAGATCCGGATATGGGTCCAGGGTTTCGTTTAATTCGAGAACCTTGCCCTTGGTCTGCGCGGCATGAAGCAGCGAGGAAATTATATTCGCATCCGGCTCGTTGAAATGGAAATTCAGGACGTCTATGTAGGGCTTGTCCCAAAAATATTGTATTCCGGTCGTATGCGGACCGACGAATTGTTGGGAATGCGTCGTGACGAGCCTGGGGGTCGCCGAGCTGATCCGTTGAGCCCAAAACAACTGCCAAGGATAGACGCTGTCGATGTCGGCGTTCCTGTCGGGGAACTCATTGGCGATTTCGAAGTAGACGTTCGGAAACGATTTCAACTCGGCGATGGTCTTATCGACAAGCAATTGCTGGTAGTCTTTCAGCGTCCGGCCGCTGGAAGACCTTTCCGGGTAGGCGAGATCAAAGAATTGCGGATTAAAATACCCGGAAGCGTTGCCTGAGAATGCGTTGTTGGTGTTGAAGGCCTTGTTCCATGCGGGACGCGTGGCGGTATTGGACCACTCGGCCGCGGTATCGATATTGTTGGCCGCAAAAATAGCGACTTCCACGATGATATCGCGGGCCTGGGCCGCGGCCATGAAACTCTTAATCCGAGTCCAATACGCGGCGTTCCAGGCGTCAAGATTGTATTTTCCGCTTGCATACGGCCACGGCTGAAGATAGCTGGTATTCCAATAAGGATATATCCATATCCGGGTCTTATTTAAACGGTATTGCTTGAACAAGTCCAGCGCCGCGACATAGTCGACGCTTGGATCGGCCGCGAGTTCCTGCGTGTCCCACCCCACAAGATATATTGGAGCGCCCTTGTAGGTAAACCAGCGGCCGCTTCTGCTCAATTCCTGGGGTGTGGTCTGTGCTGCGGCCGTCTGGGCGGCGAGCAGCAGGGTCAAGAGTATCGATGTGTTCATAGTTCTAGTGTAGCCGATTCATCTAAATTCAGCCTGCGATGAATCTTAAGTTAGTCTTTAGGAGCCTTTATAATCCCAGCGATCTATTGACGACAAGCTGCACATCGGCCACGTTGCACACGCCGTCTTTGTTGACGTCTCCCGACCCGCAGGCCGCCCCGCCCGCGGCCTGGTTGACCGCGATCTGAATGTCGGTCACGTTGGTGATCCCGTCGCCGTTGATGTCGGTGACGCTCCCGGAAGGGGCGGCGTTAAACAGGGCCAAGACCTCCGCCGCACTTAAGGCCCGGTTGTAGACTTGCGCCTCGTCGATCAGGCCGTTGAAGGCGCGATCTCCGGCCTCGCGATTTCCCAACATCATCTTGACGGCGGGCTTATTTAAGAGCCCCGTCAATGCCGGCTGCTCGATATAGGTCGCCTCCACGCCGTTGACATAGAGATGCGCCTTGCGGTCGCCCGCGTCGTCGTAGCTCACCGCCACGTGCTGCCACGCGTTGAGCGCGATAGCCCCCTTTCCGGCGGTTGTCATGAACTGGGCTCCGGCCGTGCTGTAGATGATGGCTCTGAGCGTGTTGCTGGAGTTGCCGGATGAATAAAATTCAATGGAGGATGCCCTCGAGGCGATCCGTCCATAACCCGCGCCCCCCCAGCCCGCCGGACGTATCCAGGCGGCATAGGTGAAGGCGCCCATATTGCTCGTCATAGAACTGATCCCCAAATCCGCGCGGTCATCGACGCCGTCGAACTGCAGGGCGTTGCCGATGCGCCCCGTAGCGCGGATGGGGTCGGAGGTCTCAGCGGCGCTGCTTGCGCCCAAGACGCCCGAGGCCCCTCCCGCGGCGTTGATGAGGTTCTGCCCGGAGGTTTCATCGAGCTTCCACCAGCCCACGGGCCCGCCGGAGGGCGGCGGCGGTGGCGGGGGAGTGGCCGCATTGACGGTCAACGTAAAAGCTGAAGTCTTGGTGACCCCGCCGCCCACAGCGGTGACGGTCACCATGGCGTTGCCCGTGGCGGCAGACGCTGAGGCCGAAAGGGTCAAGACCGTCGTACAGTTGGGCGTGCAGGAGGCCGGCGAGAAGCTGCCGGTGACACCCGAGGGCAGGCCTGAAACCGACAAGGACACGGCCTGGGCCGCGCCGGAGACAAGAGTTGCAGTAAGGCTGTTAGTAACCGAACTGCCCTGGGTCACGGTCTTGTTGCCGCCGTTAGACAGCGAGAAATTAAAGGCCACGGGAGCCGGCGCGGATCCGTATTCGTAGGCCCCGATCTCGAAGGCCCCGGTCTGGGGGCGGGCGATACCGGCGAAATCCTTGGTGACGCCCAGGCTGTAGAGATTGGCCCCCGCGTTGATGGCGGGTGAACCAGCCAGAAGATGGAAGTCGGCGCCCGCCGCATTGACGACCCCGGGATTTGACGTCAGGTTGTTGCCCTCGATCGTGGTGTTCGTGCCTTCGTTCACAATTTGCCCATCCGGGTTGCCCCATGAAATGTTGTTGACGATGCGAGTATTTTCGTTGGTTGCGCCGTCGACCTTGATGCCGTATGTGACGTTGCCGTAGATCGTATTATTGGCAACAAGTGTGTTATCGGCGTTTCCCCATACGCGGACGCCGCCGTAACTGTTATAGACCAAGTTGTTGTACACCCGGTTATTGCGCCCCCTGGTAATAATGACGGAGGCGCTGTGCTCTAACGTTGTCTTGAGGGTCCCCCGTATTCCGTTGTCATAAAATCTGTTGTTTCGAATTATCCAGTCGTTGACGGTATGCTCCGTGCTGTAAAGATGAAGGGCATATCGACCGGTATTGTGGATGACATTGCCCTCAATAAGACCCTTATCAAAGTACGCATAGACTCCGTAGCTGGTGCAATTGTGAACATAATTACCAATGAACTCGTTGTCTCCGGCCAAGTAAACGCAGGTGCCTTGTGTATTTGCGGGTATCTCTAATGAGCCGTTGCCTGTGTTTCTAAATTCATTGTTAATGATGCGAATATGGTGGCTATGGGCGTAGCCATCCGAAGTCAATGGATTTGTGCTCGCGTATACGCCATCCGTTCGCAGCGCCGCAAATTGAGTGTTTGCTCCGTCAATAGCGAGACCGCTTAATTCAATGTAGGAATTTCTTATGGAAAACCACACTGCATAATGATTGATACCGATTACGGCATCTGGCCTGAGTACGACTCGCTTTTCCTCACCGGGGTAAGCCGCGTAACGAGTGTAGGCCCCCGGCGTGCCGTTGCGAAAGATAAACTCGCTGACTCGGTCCATCATTATCTCGTTATAGGTGCCCGCCCGGATGTAGAGCGTGTCGCCCGCGGCCAGCTGTTGGGAGCCCCTCTTAATGGTCTTAAACGGCGAGGCGAGAGTCCCGGCATTGGTGTCTAAGCCCGTGGTCGCGACATAATAGGTCGCCGCCTGAACCCGGGCGGACCCAATCGCGCACATCAATGCCAGAACGATCTGCGCAGCAGTCAGTTGCTTTGATCCGCTCATTTTTCCCCTACAGCCCCAACGCCTTATTGATGACCAACTGTATGTCCGAGACATTGCACACCCCGTCCTTGTTGACGTCTCCCGACCCGCAAGCGGCCCCGCCCGCGGCCTGGTTGACCGCGATCTGAATGTCGGTCACGTTGGTGATCCCGTCGCCGTTGATGTCGGTGACGCTCCCGGAAGGGGCGGCGTTAAACAGGGCCAAGACCTCGGAGGCGCTCAAAGCTCGGTTGTACACTCGCGCGTCATCAAGCTTCCCGTTGAAATTCTCCCCGCTGACTCGGCTAGCCCCCAGCTGCAGCGTGCCCGTGCTCGCAACCGGCGCTCCCGTCACCGCCGCCGAGGACGTCAGCACCCCGTTTCGGTACAGCCTCAGCACGCTCCCATCATTGGTCGCAGCCAGATGCGTCCAGGCATTGGCCGGCAAAGGATTGCGGTCGCAGGCGGTCTTAGTTCCGGCTGAGCCCACAAAGCCGACTAACACAGCTCCATTGCCGCAGTATCCTTTGACCGAAGCGTAGAGGAAGTGGGAGTAGTTCTTGACCATCACGGACTTGAAATTCGTAGTCGAGATCGCGGGGTTGACCCAGGCCGCCATCGAGAACGCTCCAGCCAGCGCCAGCGAGGGTGAATGGGGAATGGTCACGCTGTCGTTGGTCCCGTCAAAGGCCAGGCCTGAGCCCATGCGTCCGGCAGTCCAGACGGGGCCGTTGGTCAGCGTTCCGTTGTTGCCGCTGCCGGAGCTATCTGCGGCGGAGGCGCCTGTATTCTCATCGAGCTTCCACCAACCCACAGGACCTGTGGGAGTCGGGGGAGTGGTCACGTTGACCGTAAGCGAGAAGGCCGAGGTCCTGGAGATCCCGCCGCCGGCGGCGGTGACGGTCACAGTGGCAGAGCCTGTCGCAGCTGAAGCCGAGGCGAAGAGGGTCAATGTCGAAGAGCAGTTGGGCGTGCAGGAGGCTGGAGAGAAGGAAGCGGTGACGCCGGTGGGCAGTCCCGAGACCGAGAGGGATACCGCCTGAGCTGTCCCCGAGACGAGAGTTGCAGTAAGACTGTTTGTAACCGAGCCGCCTTGGGTCACAGACTTGTTGCCGCCGTTAGACAGCGAGAAATTAAAGGCCGGCGGGGGTGTAGAACCACCGTATTCGTAGGCCCCGATCTCGAAGGCCCCGGTCTGAGGGCGGGCGACACCGGCGAAATCCTGGGTTACGCCTGCGCTGTAGAGATTTACCCCCGCGTTGATGGCGGGCGAGCCCGAGAGCAAATGAAAATCCGCGCCCGCTGCATTCACAAAATTCGGGTTAACCGTCGTCAGGTTGTTCTGAAGCACCGTGCTAGTGCTGAGGTTCGAAATCTGCGAGCCCCCGTTGCCCCACACAATGTTATTGCTCACGCGCGCGTTTATGCTTCCGCCATTCCCTGGCTGCGGGGCTATGATAGTTATGCCATTGCTGTCATTTCCGTAGACCGTGTTGTTGGCGATCAGAGAATCGACAGCATAGTGAGCGACGGAAATGCCCCCATGGCTGTCATAGACGACGTTATTGTAAAGCTTGTTGTTCCGGCCGCTTGAAATTATGATTGCCGGGGCTGTGCGCAGCCTATCACCCGTGAGCGAGTGGTCGTATCCTCGCCCCGTGCGGTAAAAGATGTTGTTTCGGAAGGTCCAGTTATCGACGGTATAGCCGGTGGCGCTGCTCTCGTAGTGATGGATGCCGTAGCCGCCGGTATCGTGAAATATGTTGCCGGCGACAAGGCCGTTATCGCCTGACCCCGTATACATCCCATAATCGCTCATTCCGTAGATTTCGTTGCCGATGATTTCGCTGTCGCGGCCGCCGCCGAGACCCATGCCTGAGTTCCGGATGACGTTGCCGATAATGCGACTACTGCGGATTCCTTTTATTCCGTATCCGGGTATAAATGGGATTCCGTTTATTCCGGGGCCGCGCACATTATTAATCCCATCAATTGTCAAACCCTTAAGCTCGATATAGGCGGCATTCTCTGAGAAATAAACCACATGAGGTGATGGCAAATCTGTTTGGGGATTCTTGATAATGACCCTCTTTTCCTCACCAGGATAGGCGGCGTAGCGGGTATATGCGCTTGGAGTGCCGTTACGAAACGAAAATCCGCCGAGACCGTGGTACATCCCTTCGTTATAGGTGCCCGCCCGGATGTAGAGCGTGTCGCCCGCGGCCAGCTGTTGGGCACCCATCTTGATGGTCTTAAACGGCGAGGCGAGAGTCCCGGCATTGGTGTCTAAGCCGGTGGTCGCGACATAATAGGTCGCGGCATGGACCGTCCGCGCGGCAAGCAACATCAACAGCGCTGCAGTCAGTCGTTTCAAGCCAAACGAAGGCGCGAAGAAGCGCTGGTCGCACATGCAATCAGCATAGCCCCGCTTCCAAGCGTATTTGTTTCTGAGCGGCAATAATTGGGCAACGTTTCGGTAAAATCTAAGTAAAAGCGTTTTGCCGCCCACAGAGAGAAGTCTCTGCTCGTCCTAGGCTTATCCGACCACTTGGGCCCCATGCAGAACAGCGAGAACAACGACAACGCCATCCTTAACCCGGTAAACGATGATGTATGGCGTCCCCGGGACAGCCAGTTCACGAGTATCAGGGTAGCGCCCCGCCTTGCCGATCTGCGGGAAGGACGAAATCGCGCCGGCTGATTTTATGATCTGTTCGGCCATCGCGGCCGCGGCCAGCGGATTGTACTGTTGGATGTACTCTCGAATTTTTTCGAGGTGCCGCTTCGCGCGCGGCTGCCAAACCATGCTCACGCTTTAGGCGCGGATTTCTCGCCTGGTTTTCCCCATGAACTGAGCCACGCAACGATATCCTCGTTCTGAATCACCGGACCGGCGGCCTCTGATTCCGCGAAGCTCGCGGAGATTTCTCTCAACTGCCACTTCTGAATGAGGCAATACTGCTTGACGGCCTCCTCGCCGATCCAAGCTCGCGAACGATTCATCGCTTTTGCCAGCTCATCAATCTCGGCGAGGACTTCGGGGCTGACTCTCAGGCCAAGCATCGTTTTATTTCTATCCATATGTAACATACTGTAACATTATTTCAATAACATGTCAAGTCCTCAGCAACCAGAAAGGGGGCCAACCAAGGGTCCAAATCATAGCCATTAGGCACCGCGTGCTGCCTCAACCAGCCGCGATCAGGAACCGCGGGGCCTTAAGCGACGGAGTCGATTAAGGGACGCGCGGGCTTGCCGTATTCTTTGAAGAGCTCGACGATCTCGTCGTAGTCGAGCTCCTCGCGCTTGAGCAGCTCGGCGGCGACCCGTTCTACGATATGCCACTCGGCATGAAGCGTCTTGTCGACTTCCGCCAAAGCGCCCTTGAGGATTTTATTGGTGTCGTCGTTGAGACTGCGCTTGACCTCTTCGGAGATATGCTCGGGGGGCATGGTCGCGTAATTGCCGACGTAGCCGCTAGCACCCATGCCGATGGACCACACCATCCAATGGGCGTGGTGCATGGCGTTGGTAAAGTCTGACCCCACGCCTTCGGTGGTCACGCCGTACTTGATCTTTTCGGCCACATAGCCGCCCAAAGACACTTTGACGTTCGCGTATAACGAAGCCGAGTCATCGAGGATGATCTCTCCGCGCGGCACGGAATGAACCACGCCCAGCACGCCGCCGCGCTCGATGATGGACGCCTTGAACACGTCGCGGGTGGGATGCTCGAGGTACATCATGACCAGGTGGCCCGCCTCATGGAAGGCGGTCATCTCGCGTTCTTTAAGCGTCATGCTCACGCGATGCGCAATGCCCAGCTCGATACGGTCGAGTGCCGCCACGCAGTCCTTGTAAGTGACCAGGTCGCGGCGCTCGCGAATGGCGATGAGCGCGGCTTCTTTGAGGACGTTTTCGATGTCGGCCGGCGAGTAGCGCACGGTCTTGCGCGCTAAACGGGCCAGGTCGATGGTCGGATCGGTCTTGAGCTTCTTGGCGTAGTACTCGAAAATTTCTAAACGTTCTTTAAGATTTGGAAGATCGACACGGATAGTCCTGTCCAAACGGCCAGGACGGACCAACGCCGCATCCAAAACATCTAGATTTGCATTGGTCGCGGCGATGACCACGACGTTGGCGTCGCTTTCGTTGAGGCCGTCCATCTCGACGAGGAGCTGGTTGAGCGTGCTGTTGGACTCTGAAGTCCCCCCGTCCATGTGCGTCCCAAATCGCCGCGCCTGGCCGATGACCTCGATCTCGTCGATGAACAGGACGCAGGCGCCGTGGGCCTGCGCGTAAAGGCGGGCGCGGCGGAAGATCTTGCGCACCCGGGCAGCACCCGTGCCCACGAAAATCTCGATGAACTCGGAGGCCGCCGAGGTCAGAAACGGCACGCCCGACTCGCTGGCGATCGCCTTGGCTAGCAAGGTTTTTCCACAACCGGGCGGGCCCGCCAGCACCATGCCGCGGATGATCTTGCCGCCGACGCGGCGCAGCAGCGCGCGATCCTTAATGAGCTGCACGATCTCGCCGGCCTCGCGCTTGGGCTCGGCCAAGCCCACCACGTCGCTGAACTTGACGTTGATCTTCGTCGGATCGACGCGCTTCTTGGAAAGCTCGGTCAACCCGCCGTACTGGAAAGTGTAGATAAAGAAGACGAAGATCATCGAGTTGAGGATGCTCATCGGGAAGGACAGCACGTTAAAGCCAATGATGTAGCGCGCCACGCTTTCCTCAAGCCGCGTCAGGTACCACAGAGGCATGATGATCGCCGCCAAGACAATCACGCCCACGATGACGTGGACCCAGTAGAATTCCCACCACAGCTTGATTTTCGCCCAGTTCATTGGCGTATCATAGCATGTCGAGGACGCGGGCCCCGTCTGGCTACTTCGCGGCGCCGGGAAGGACGAATTGGATCGGCCGGTCGCGGTTGGGCACGTACTTCGTCGAGCATATAACGAAGCCCGTGGTCTTATAGAAAGGCATATTCAAAGACTTCGTGCAGGCCGTCACCGTCACCACGTTCCAGACCTGCGTGCGCTGGATGCTCACCCCGGGCACGGTGGGACAGTCCCTCGTCGCGCGGCACTGGTCGGTGAGGTCGAGGAATTTCCCGGCACTCGTCTGCGTCTTGCTGCCGTCGTCCCACTCCAGGATTTGCGAGGGAGCGCGATAGCCCAAATAGGTCATGACTTGCTGCTGGATGTGAGGGCGCAGCGTGCCGTCGTCCCAGCCCTCGTAGCTCGCGTTGCGGTGGCTTTCCAACTGCCAGCGCCGGGCCGCGTAAAAGGAAGCGATCTCGACTTTTTGCATTAAGATCAACAACGCAAAGACCTTTGCGAAGGCGAACAGGAAGAACATGAACATGGGAAAAAGGAGGACAACCTCCGTCGTTGCTTGTCCTCTTTCGTTTCTCAAGGAAACTCCCGGACTTGGAACTTCGGCGTCGGGTTAGGCCACACGCTGGCCTTGGAGTCATAGCCGATGGACACCGTCGTGTGCACCTCGGGCGAGCCGTTGCGGAAATGCTGCCCCATGGCGGTGAAGTCGACGTTGAAGTAATTCTTGGCCGGCACCTGCCAGCGCAAAGACAGCGACAGGCCGGGGAAATCGCTGCCTCCCGCCGTCCGCAGCTTGCGGATAAGGCTGTCCTCGACGGTCTCCAGCTGGAACATCCCGCCGCCGTCGTCGGAGCAGCCCGGCGACTCCGGAAGAACCTGGTCCTCGTCGGTTTTGACCGGCTGGTATTGCTGCAGGCCTGAGCCGGCCATGTGTTTGAGGCCGTAGTAATTGAGTTTGCGCGCGCAATGCGTCTTGGATTTGAAGTCGCCCAACGCCGCGTCGAAGCTGCGCGCCAGTTCGTTGCCGTAGTTGGCCCCGTCGCCGGTGTTGAGGTAGTAGGATTTCTGCAGAAAACTGTGGTTTGAGTCCTTGCTCAGGCGCTTGAGCACCTGCCACTGCGCGTCCTCGACGGAGCCCAACAGGCTGAAGACCTGGACGTAGAGCTTGTACACCTCGCTGGCCAAGTCGTACTGGTGCCAAAACTTCTCCGTGTTGTCCAGCGTGAACAGCTCCACGGGATCTTGGATCGTCGGGTTCGATGAGTTCTTGCCCACGCCCGCGCCGCCGTAGGCGATATCCCAAACGCCCTTGTCGTTGTCGCCGCTGTACTCCTTGACCCCACTTTGGCTGCGCGGGAAAATCCCGTTTTGATAGAGGATCTCGGCGTAGCTGGTCTTCTGGCAATTCTCCACGCGCCCCTCGCACTCCGCCGGGAAATCGTCGTAGCCCTGCTCGAAGATGCGCATGGGGAAGGCGCCGTTGATGTAGGCCGTGCGGTTGAGGAAGTCGGAGTAGTTCGTCGCCTCGACGAAGGCCGCCGCGTCCATGGCGAACTGATGCCGGATTTTTTCTTTCGACAGCTTCGCCGTCTCATAAATGAGATAGACGAATAAGAAAAGCGTCGGGAAGAGCAGCATCGCCGGAATGACGATCTGCCCCGCCCTAGACTTCCAGGGCCTCATACCTAATTATGACGCCCGCATCGTGCGGATTCAATGTCTAAACGGTTAAATTTACAATGTCAAGTCTACTTGACATTTTATCATTCGCGTGCTATCCTGATAGAAGCCATGAATGAGCATACACTGTCGACTTTAATGCAGGTTCGTGACCTATCGCAAAGCGATCTGGCTCGTTATGCCGGAGTAACGCGGCAGGCTGCCTCCTTGTGGTTTCGGTCGAGCGGGCCGATCAACGTCCAAAGCCGGCATCTTGAGAAACTAAGCGCGGCTTTGGGCGTGAGCATGGATGAACTCGCGAGGCCTTTGCCTGTTTTGGACGATGAGTCGATCGCGGGGCTGCTGTCTACCGCGCTTTTGTGGGATAAGCTGTTTCCGAGCTTACGAGATTTCGCGATCGCGGCCGCTCGCGGCGAAGAGCGCGCGCTCGCACGGTTGGCGCAGGTTTACGGCCTTTACGCGGCCGAGCGGATGGCCGGCCGGAGGATATGGAATGACTTCCCCAGGTACAAGCGCCACATTCACCCCGTCCGCCGTCGCGAACTGGAACGTTTATGGGATTACGAATCGAACCTAGGCCAGGCCTAGCGCCAAAGGTTCTTCCGCGTCCGCTCTACGACGCCTTGCGCCATGTTTTCAGCCAAGCTCCCGACGGCTGCATGCTGGTCGGGGGCACGGCTTTGGCGGGCTTTTATTTCGGTCATCGGCGCTCCGACGACATGGATATTTTTACCCGCGATCCTCGGGCTCAAGAAATCGCGATCCGCGCCGTCGCGTCTCTGCGGGGCCTTGGCGCCGAACTGCGGCCGGACACGCATTCGCCCTCCTATTATCGCGCCACCATCCAATGGCAAAATCATTCCTTCACCGCCGATGTCGTATGCGATCCTTCGCACTTCGAGGAAGGACGATCCACCCTACTGCCGGATGGGATCGTGGTGGCCGAGATCGAGACACTGTTAATGACTAAGGCCGCCACTTTAGTCAGCCGGTGCGGCGAAAAAGATCTCTACGATCTCATCTTCATCCTCGACCGCCTCCCAGACTTGACGCTTGAACGTCTAATGGAGATGGGCCGCCGCGTCGACGGGGGAATGACCGCCGAGAACGTGCTGCTCAGCGTTCTCGGCACGCCCCTGCAGAGGACGTCGTGTGATTTCGCCATCGACCCTCCCCTGGACTCTAAGCAGGTCTACGATAAGATCCTGGCTTTTCAAAAAGGCCTGATCCTTAACCTGCGCGCTTTAGCCAAAAAACAGCCCATACCGCCTTTAGGAGAGCTGATCAAAAAAATAAAAAAGCTTCGGTAAACCCGGCCTAGCCGGCTTACCCGGGCTTGACTTCGGGGCCGAGGAAGGCGGGGCTGGCTTGGCTGTACTGGTGCTTGGGCGAGTCGATCTCGAAGCTGGCCATGACCAGGCTGCGCAATTGCCCCCCCAGGATGCGGTGCACGCGCAGCTGGTAGGTGGTGGAGTAGGTCTCCCCGCGCACGTTCTCGATCTCGACCCAAAGCCCGCGGTCGCCCCAGAGCCCCAGCACCTTGGCGATCGAGGCGCTGTAGGAGGCGTAGTCGGCGTCGGCCATGCGCACGGTCGCACCCATGTTGCAGATCAGCAGCCCCACCTCGGGATCCTCGGGCGGGATGTTCTTGGCGATGAAGGCCGCGGCCTTCTCGGGCGGGCAGGCCGCCAATTGCAGGAAGGCGGCCGCCTCTCGCGTGCGCTCGGCGATCACATCGAGAGCGGCGTCAAGCTCGGCGATGCCCTCGAGATTGTCGGGCCAGATGCCCGCCGTCAGCCAGCGGCGGTCGGCGATGTCCTCAACCTGCAGCGGGCGATAGTCGAGCCCCACGCGGGCCGCGACCAAGGACGAATCAAAGCCCTTGGGCGTCTGCACCACGTCGGCCGCGAGGTTGACTCCGGCGCCGGCGTTGACCTCGACTAAGTAGAACGGCAGCTCACGGCGCTGGAAGAAGAGCATCGCCGGGCTCGTCCACATCTGGGCACGACCGGCGATATAAGTGCGCCGATGCCCCGTTTTCAGGTTCTCGAAGAAGGATGCCGGCGGATTGGCCAAAAACTTGGCGAGGGCCACGGACGGGTCGGCCTCGGCCGTGCCGCCGCACGACGGGAAGTAGGGCACCAGCGGACAGTCCTCGTCGCTTAAGGCCTCGAAATGCAGGCAGGTCAGATACAAGCTCCAGGCCTCGCTCCAGGCCGTAAACGAGCGCTTGTCCCAGGCCTTGGCCACCGGCTTCCACCACGGCGGCTCGCCGCGCCGCAGCTGCTCGGCGGTCCAGCGCAGGATCGCCGAAGTGACGGGAAGAACCGAGGCCTGTTGGGCCCCGCGGTCAAGCTGGGCGACGAACTCCTCTCTAATCAACGAGCGCGAGGCGTAAGGTCAGGTCGGTTCTTCGGGCGAGATCAGGCCCATCTCGATGCCTTTGACGACGGCCTCGGTCCGGTTGCTGACCTCGAGCTTCTGGAAGATCGCGTTGAGGTGGTTCTTGATGGTCTTCACCGAACAGGCCATCTTTCCCGCGATCTCCTTGTTCGACTTGCCCGAGCCCAGCAGAACGAGCACCCGGATCTCGGTCTTGGTCAGGGCCACGGGCGAGTTGCCCTCGCCGCTGGACATCTGGCGCAGGCCCTGGAGGAGCTTGCCCATCACCTGCTGGGGGATCATCACGCCGTCGTTGGCGAAGGCCTTGAGCGCGTTAACGAGCTCCGCGGCCGGCAGCATCTTCGAGAGGTAGCCGTTGGCGCCGGCCTGGATCGACTCCATAACGTGCGCCTCGTCCTCATAGGAAGACAGGATTAAGACGTTGGTGTTCGGACAGTCCTTGCGGATGAGGCGGGTGGCCGCCACGCCGTCGAGATGGGGAAGCTTGATGTCCATGAGGATGACGTCGGGCTTGAGCTTCTTGGCCAGACGGACGACCTCTTGCCCGTCGGCCGCCTCGCCGACTACTTCGATGATCTTCTCGTTCTCGAGCAGGTCCTTGATGCCTTCGCGAAACAGCGTCTGGTCATCTGCGATCAAAACCTTCACTTTTTTCTTCGCGGTCGCTCTAGCCATGTCGATCCCCCCGGGTCGTTTAGTCTAGCAGAAAAATCGGATATACGCTCGCAATGTCAAGCCTTGCGCCCGGACGGGATGGTGAACAGGAACGCCGCCCCCTTGCCCACCCCCGCGCTTTCCACCCAGATCTTGCCGCCGTGATTGTCCACGATCTCGCGCGAGATCGACAAGCCCAAGCCCAGCCGGCCCCCGCCCGAGCCGCCGGAGCCTTGATAGAAGCTCTCGAACAGCTTGCCCAAATCCCCGGGAGCGATCCCGTCGCCGGTGTCGCGCACGGCAAAGCGCACCCCGTCGCCGTCCTTCTGCGCGGTCACGGTGACCGTGCCGCCCTTGGGGGTGTGGCGGATGGCGTTCTCCAGCAGATTGTTGAGGACCTGGGCCAGGCGCCGCTTGTCGGCCGTGATCGTGGGCAAGCCCTGCTGCAGCTGCGCCTTGACCGTCAGCCCCCGCACCCCCGCGCGGGTCTGCGGCCCCACGATGGTCTCCGCGACCAGCTCGCCGGGGTCAAAAAGGTTCTTGGCCAATCGGAACTTGCCCTGCTCGATGGAGGCCCAGTCGACGAGGTCCTCGATGAGCCGCGAGATCTGGCCGATGCCGTTGGAGATATACTGCATCTTCTTGCGCTGCTCGTCATTGGGCACAATCGAATGCGCCAGCATCTCGAAGCTGACCTGAAGGGTCATTAAGGAATTCGACAGGTCGTGCGAGGCCATCGACATGAACTTGGACTTCATCGAGGACAGGCGCGAGACCTGGTCATTGGACTTTTTTAAGTCCTCGATGAGCCGGCGGTTCTCCTGCTTAAGCCGCATCTTCTCCAACGACTTGACGATGGCGCGCTTGAGGTGGTCGAAGTTGACGGGCTTGGCCAGGAAGTCGTCCACCGACTCCTGGATGGCCTTGAGCGCCGTATCAAGGGAGGCGTGAGCCGTGATCATGAGGATCTGGCTCTCGGAATTGAGCGCGCGGATCTGACGGATGGCGTCGATGCCGGTTCCGTCGGTGAGGTTGTAGTCCATCAAGATCACGTCGAAAGCGGTCTTCTTGACCTGGGCCACGGCCTCGGCGGCGCTGGCGGCTGACGCGGTCTCGTAGCCCTCGATCTCCAAGTTATCGCTGACGCCCTCGCGCATGTTGGCGTCGTCATCGACGATCAGTATCTTTCCTTTCATTTTAGGCTGCCGTGGGCAAGTATATACGGAAAGTCGTGCCCACGCCAACCGTGCTCTCCACGTCCACCCGTCCCCTGTGGCGATCGATCACCTTGCGCACGACGGCCAGACCCAGGCCCGTGCCGCGCGCCTTGGTGGTGAAGAAGGGCGCAAATATCTTATCGAGCACGTCGGGCGGGATGCCGTTTCCGGCGTCGCCGATGTCCAGGCGCACCCAACCCGCCTCAGGGATGCTGGTGCGGATGGTGATCTTGCCCCCCTTGGGCGGAGGCATCACCTCCACGCCGTTGCCGATGAGGTTGCGCACCGCCTGCTGCATCTCGGTGGTGTCGATCTCGATACCCGGGTTGGCGGGGTCGAGCGTTTTGTCGACGGTGACGTGCGGCGGGAAAGGATAGATCGACAGCAGCTCCTCGAGCCAGTTGTTGAGCAGCACGCGTTCGGGCTTGAGCTCGCGTTGACGCGAATAGGTGAGGATCTCGTTGATGATGCCGTTAGCCTGCTGGATCTCGGACTCGATGATCTTGATGTGCTTGGCGATCTTGGGGTCAGTCTCTTTTTCGGCGCCCTCAGCGCCCTGCCCGAGCTTGGTCTTGATGAAGTAGATCGAGTTGTTGATGACGGCCAGCGGATTGCGGATCTCATGGCCGACGACGGAGGCCATCTGGCCGATGGCGGCCAGGCGCTCCTTCTTGATGAGCTCGTCCTGCGCGGCCTTGAGCTCGCGCGTGCGCGCATCGACGCGCTTCTCGAGGAATTTGGTGAACTTTTCGAGCTCCTGCTTGGCGTGGATGAGTTCGCCCGTCTTCTCCTTGAGCGACTCGCTCATGCCCAGGAAGGTGTGGGCCAAGTCGCCGATCTCATCGTTGGTGGTGACAACCTCGGGAAGGTCCTCGAACTGGCCCTTGCCCAAGCGGTCGGCGGCGTCTTTAAGTATGCGGATGGGCTGGGTGATATGGCTGGCCACGGCCAGGGAGAGCAGCACGGTAAACAGCACGACCCAGATCAGCACCCGAAAAATCTGCGTCTTCATCTCCGAGGCGGTCTGGTAGGCGGCCTCCACCGGCTGCTGGATGTAGACGATCCAGTCGAGCTTGTCGATGAGGCTGAAGGCCCCGAGCAGGCGTCTTCCGCCCTCCAAGGAGATCTCGCCGCCGCCCTTGACGTTGTCCTGCGAAGAGAGGACTTTCTCGACTTCAGCCGGCATGCGCGCGTCGGGACGGTAGATCTCGCGCGGGTCGGAATGCGCGATGAGAAACCCATCGCGCGTCATGACCGCAGCCGAGCTTTTTCCGGAGGCCGGAAACTCCATGGCCAGCATGGTCGACAACCCGTTGAGGCTGACGCGCGCCGACACCACGCCCACGGTCCTGCCCGGCGAGACGCGCTGGTCGACGATCGGCACCGAGATCGTTACGGTCGGGTACAGCCCTTGAAAACGCTCCAGATGGCCGATGAACTGCCCGCGCGCGCCCGCGGCGCCCGTGAAGACCTCCGCGTTCCTGAAGTCGCGCATGGCAGGCGCGGCTCCCAGGAAGCGGCCCAGGCGCAGGACCTCCATACCCCTGTCGTTGAGGACCGACAGCTCCAGCACCGCCAGATGAATCTGCAGGATGCGGTTTAAGTACTGCTGCTGCTTGCCCGGGCTCATGGAGACGAAGTCCTCGAGCGCGGCGGTCTCGGTCAAGACGTTGCGGAAGGTGGTGACGTATTTATAGGTCGTATCGGAGAATCCGATCGCCAACGATTCCTGCATGGACAGCGTTTCCTTGCGCAGCGATTGCTGCGTGATGCCCACCAGATGCCAGCCCACAAACCCCATCGGGGCCAGCGAGATCAGTAAAAACCAGACAAGCAGCTTATAAGCGAGCTTGCCGCGGTTGCGAGAGGGGGCCATGGGGTTGGTATTCCGTGCCTTGAGTATAAAGGGCGCGGAGCACGAATTTGTTGCGGCGAAAAGTCGGATTTAACTCTTCGCGGCGTTGCGGGACAGGAGCTGCTTGATACGGGCTGAGAGCTCCGCCAGGTCGAAAGGCTTGGTGATGTACTCGTCGGCTCCGAGCTCGAAGCCCTGCTTCTTCTCCTCCGATGAGAGAAAGCGGCCGGTCATCATAATCAGGATCGTGGTCTTGGAGCGCTTGCGCAGCTCCTGGCAGATCTGGAAGCCCGAGGAGTCGGGCAGCTGGATGTCCATGATCACGATGTTCGGGTCGAGCTTGGAGGCGGCGGCGATGCCGTCTTTGGCCGCGCCGGCCTGGTGGCACTCGAAGCCGTCGAGCTCGAGGACTTCGGCTAAGCTCTCGCGAAGATGGGCGTCGTCATCGATGATCAGAAGTCTGGGATGTTTCATTTTACCTCCTCATCTCCCCGCCTGGGGGGATGAGTTTATAGCCGACGCAGGGGATGGTCGTGATGTACTTGGCGGCCACGCCCAGCTTCTCGCGCAGCCTCCGCACATGCACATCCACCGTGCGCGGCGAACCGAAATAGTTGTAGCCCCACACGCGCTCGATGAGGTAGGGGCGGGAGAGCACGCGGTTGGAAGAGCTTAAGAAAACGTACAGAAGGTCGAGCTCCTTGGAGGTCAGCGGCACGCGCTTGCCGGAGATGTGGAGGGTGTAGCTCGTGAGGTTGAGCTCGATTTCCCCCATCTTGATGAGCTCCTCGGCCGCGTTGACCTGGGTGCGGCGCAGCACCGCCTTGATGCGGGCCAGACACTCGGCCGCGTCCCAGCTCAGCAGCAGGCACTCGTCGGCGCCGGCCTGGAAGAACGCCAAGCGCAGCGAGACTTTGTCCTTGGCCGTGGCGGCCGCCGGGGCCGAAGAAGGGCCGGAGCGCCCGAACAGCGCGTAGGCGTGCTTGGAAGGGGCCATCGCCGCGGAGGGCTGGTCGGAATGCTCGATGAGCGCGATGATCGGCATCTGGCGCGCGGGGCCTTTGGCGCGAAGGGAGCGCACGAACTCCACCCCGTCCTCGTCGACGAGCTTCTGGCCGACGAGCAAAAGGTCGCAGCCGCGGTGCGCCAGCAGGCCGGTGACTTCCTTGGCCTTCTGCGCGACGGTCACCGTCATGCCCGCGCCTTGTAAGGCCTCGAGGATGACGGCTGCGCGATTGGGCTCCCTTGAGCCGTAGACGACGCTGGTTCTCATCGGAGCTTAAGCCTCGTCCTCGAGGTCGAGGCTGAGGCCGCCAAGCGAGCTGATGGCGGAGAAGAAGTTGTACACGACGCAGACAAGGAGCAAAGCACCCTCGGTGAGCACCGCGTAGAACAAGGTGTAAAAGCCCACCGACATCGCTTTCTGGCCCATGCTCAGCGTCGCGTTCTGCATATTGGGCGTGATCACGAAGGTGACGAGCCCGCCCAAAAATCCGAGGAGCATGACGGTGCCGGTGATCGCCGGCCGGGTGGCCAGCAGGATCGACACGGAGGCCATGAGCGCGCCGACGACGGCGAGCATGGGCTTCTCGGCGAAGCCGGCGCCGAGGGCCATCATGGCACCGGCCAAAGCCGCGATGGGAAGCACGGGATGCGTGAACCAATAGGGATCGATCCTCTTGACTCGATAGCTCATGCAGGGCTCCTTAATAGTGTTAACAAGTCCGGCAAGAATAACAGAACTGGGGACCTTTGACAAGTCATTTCAACTGTTGGCGCCAACAGTCGAGGAACAGATCACTCTTTACGCACTTGGGCGTCAAACCCGTACTTCCGCAGCTTCGCAGCGACATGAGCCTCATAACCATCTTGGGATTTCAACTTCACGAATCGGCGCAAATCATTCTTCGCGCGAACACGATCGCCAAGAGCCTCGTAGGCGAGCGCGCGACGATAGAGCGCCCATCCATAATCAGGTTGTTTGGGAATCCCCTGCGTATAGGATTTTATGGCCGCCTTGTATTGTCCAGCTTCGTGCAAGGCCCACCCCTTATGATAGAAAACAGCCATTCCTGGTCCCGTTCCCGGCCCGTCTTCATCGCATTTTTCCGCTTCCGCGATCGCGTCCAGAGCCTTGTCGTATTGTTTTTGTTCCCTATGGGCGATGGACATTTCGATCCATGGCCATGCGTTGCGTGATTTGTCCAAGGCGACAGCTTCTTCCAGATCGTTCGTCGCCACCTCATATTTCTTGAGGCCCATGTATGATTGAGCCCTGACCATCAGCATCGATACTCGGTATTCGCCCGTCAGAGAAGCATTCAAACAGTTGTCGAGATGTGACAAGGCCGCGCGGTAATTCTTTTTTTTCGCTGCCTCGCTGCCGGTCCGACAATCGAGCGGTTGCGCCGATGCCGGCGACCAAGAATTGATTGCCGTCGCGATTATGATGAGATGCAATAATTTCATGGATTCTCCTGACGCCTAACCATATTCAAGGGGACGGGGCTTGATACATACGGTCTCATATTTGATGCCTTCCAAATCCTTAAAAAAGAGAGCGTAATAGTGCGCCGGCGTGTATTCCGGATACTCACTCTGCGCACCATCAATTATCCAAAGATAGGAAAGAGGCTGCTTCTCTCAGTCCGGACATATGAGGGCATTCCGATTCTCTTGCCGCGGGAGTTCCTTCAAACGTTCAAGTAATCGCAGAAAAGAGGAGGGCTGGTAAAATCGTATAGCGCGGGTTATGCTAACGACATGCGCTCGATTTTTGCGGCCGTGCTTGGCTTCATCGGCGAGGGCATCCGCTTCAGAGGCGGACAGCCCTTTCGAAGCGGCCCAATTCTTTCCCAGGAGTTGGCCCAGACGCCCCCGTGCCTTCTGTCGCGCCTTGTTGGTGCGGATCATGATTGTACCTCGATACCGCTGTTTTCACTTTAAGGATTTTTTATTTGGCTCGCGATGTCGGGAGCCAACTGCTGAAAATGCTTCAGGTTCCAAGTGTAGATGGTATCCGCCTTCGCTTTGCGCGCGCATTGCAGCAGCAGCGAGTCGTAGATGCGTCCGCCCGAAATCCGTCTTTCCGCCGTTTTCTCAATCACCGCGAAATATTCCTCCTCATCGAGCGCGATCGAGGATAGCCGCGAGCGAACATCGCCAAGAAACAGCAGCGCCTGTTCGGGAGCGATCATCGGTTTTAGGGGCAAGCTTGTGAGCGCAGAATAAAGCTCCGCGAGCGTATGCGTGCCGCAGAAGGAATGCTTTTTGCCGGCACCGGCAAAGACCTTCGCGCTGGCTTTATGGTGGGGATGGTCGCCTAAGAAAGCGGCGACCAGGACCGAGGTGTCGAAGAACTCGCTCACCCTGCGATCCGGCGATTGCGCTCCTCGCGATCCTTGTCGATCCAATCGGCGATATCGACGCCTTTGAGGGGACGCCCCGTGCGGTATACCCAGAAGCCCTGCTCTTTTTGGAGAGGTGCGGTTTCATAGATGGGCCGCAGCGTGATCTCGTCGCCCGAGCTTTCCAGCTGCAGGCTGTCGCCCGCGGCCAAATGGAGCTGATCGCGAAGCGGCTTGGGAATCACCACGCGGCCGGCCTTGTCGATCGTGAGCTTGCTCGTCATACTGGTATTATAAAATGGTATTTACCATTTGTCAATACCACTTCTATCTCCCTTGAAGGCAATTTGCCCCGCTTCAACCCCTGAAAAACCTTCGTTTTTGAAAAAATAATGATTATAAAATAAGCGTTATTCATATCGCGCGAGATGTGAATAACATTTAATTTTGCAGTATTATTTTTTTAAAAACGAAGGAATGTCCAAGGTCGATTGCCCCGTAAAAGTCTGGGAACTTAGATGCAGCAGCTTGTCGTAAAACGACATCGCGACGTCATGTCTTTGCCGGTGATCTAGATTCGCGCGCCGATCGTCTTCGGCTCGAAGAGAATCAACGTGCGGCGCAGCTCGCCGTCCTCCTCGAGGTGGACGGCCTTGACGTGGCAGGGCTCGGAGCGGAACATGGTGTCGGCCTCCACGGCTTGGTTGGGGCGGTCAAGTGCCACGCCCACCAAGCGCAGGACGTCCTGCTGCTGGCTGTCGATGACGTCGAGCAGGTGCAGCTTGCCCTCGCCGGCCGTGGTGCCGGTGACCGGGAAATTGGTGTAGAGGACGGTGTTGTCCTCGTCGACGACGATGGCGCGGTGGTGCTTGGAGACGGCGGCTTTGAGGATCGATTCCCACCAGCGCGCCTCGGCCACGCCGCGCTGCTTTTCCTTGACCATAGAGTTGGCGATCTCGGCCTTCACCTTCGACAGGAAAATATTGATGGCGCCGGCCAACTCACCGATCTCATCGTCGCGGCCGGTAAATTTAAGCTCGAGATGCTTAAAAGAGATCGACTCGATGGCGTCGCGCAGATTGAGCAGCGGGTTGAGCACGAAGTGGTACAGGAAAAAATAAAGCGGGATGCCGAGCAGGAGCAGGACGCCGATCGCGCCGATGGCGTACTTGTGCATGGCCTTGTTGATGACCTTGACCACGCCCTCGCGGCTGACCTGGAGATTGAGAATACCAAGGACCTCACCCCGGAGCGCTAACGGAATGGCGATGTCGTAGAGCGGCATGTTGGGCACCGGTCGCACGATCGGGATCTTGGCCTGCCAGGCTTGTTCGATGGAATCGGTGGGCAGGCTCACCTGCTTGGCGAAGTCGTCGAAGCTTTTGGTCATCATCGACGGGTCCTTAAACCAACGCACCTCGCCGTATTTGTTGAGATACAGGAGCGCGGCCACACGGTCGTCCTTGGCGAAGCGGCTGACGGTGTCGAGCTCGGGCATCGAGATCACGCCTTGGTTGCGCGAGAGCCCCTCGATCAAAGACGGCGCGTACAGGCGGACCATGTCGATGGACTCCTGCTTGAGCTTCTCGTCGAAGGTCCACTTAAAGAGGTTGTAGTAGAAGATCCCGCCCAGGCACATGACGTAGACCCCGATGCCCGTAAACCACAGGAACCATTTAGCGGAGAGCTTCATTATTGCCCCGCGCCGTACAGCTTCTCGATCTTTTCCAAGCCCGCGACCGCGTCCGAGTTGCCCGGGTCAAGCTGCTTGGCGTGCAGCCACTTCTCGCGGGCCTGGTCGTAGTTGCTCTTCTGATAATAGATGATGCCCTCGAGGTAGGCCTGCTGAGAGGCCTGCTTGTTGCTTTCGGCCACCGTGCCGGGCGCCTGGCCGGCGGGCTGGCCCGGCGCTTGCCCCTCGTCTTTTTTGGCGGCGGCGGCCGCCGCGTCCTCTTCGGCCTTCTGCTTCTTGGCGTCCTCCTCCTTCTGCTTGACGGCCTCGATGGCCTGCTTCTTGGCGATCTCCTCGCGGCGCATCTGCTCCTTGGCGCGGGCGACGAGCTGCTCGGCGGCCTTGGGATCATAGCCGTACTCGACGGCGCGCCGCCACTCGGCGATCGCTTTTTCATAGGCGCGGCTCTCATAGAATCGGCGGCCCTCGGCGACGCGCTGGTTGGCGACCTCGGCGCGGATTTCGGCCTGCAGCTTCTGCGCCTTCATGTTGCCCGGGCCCGCCTCCAAGACCACGTCGAGCATCTTCAGCGCCTCTAAGACTAAGCCCTGACTATAGAGATTGAGCGCGGTCTGAAGCTTCTCGTTGGCGTCTTGGTCGCGCGACTCGGCCTCGACCTTGGCGATCTCAGCCGTCAGGCGCGGATAGCGGGGATTGAGCACGAGTGCTGCGTACCACTGGTCCAAGGCCTCGCGCAGGCGGTGCTGGCGGTAAGCCTGGCGCCCCTTGCGGTAATGGTCGTCGGCCATCTCGCCTCGGACCTTCTTCAGCCAATAGTAGGCCTTGAGATTGGAGGGCGAGAGCTTGTAGCACTCTTCCCAGCGCTGCGCCGCCTCCACCAGACGCCCTTGACGATAAAGCGCCATGCCCTCTTCAAAACGCTCCTCCAGCAGTTTTTTCTCGGAGACCCTCGGCTTCGTTGAGCCCTTCAAGTCGATGCTCGCGCGGTTGAGAATCGCGGCGTCTTGATAGGACGGATCGATGCTGAGGATCTTTCGAGTGAGATCGTTGGCCGCCTCGTAGTTGCCGGCTTTATACATCTCAAAAGCGTTGTCGTAGACACTGCGCAGCGTCTTGCGCGTCACGCGCGCCTTCTCGAGCTGGATCGTGTAGATGTATTTCTTCTTGTCGTCCTCGGAGGTGATCGTGCCCAAGTTGAGCTTGGACATGTCCAGGAAAAGCGAGTCCGTCTCGTGGACCTGCATCTTATCCGCCGCGCGCGCTTCGCGCGCGCCGGCTAGGAGCAGAACGACGAGCAGAGCGTGCCTCAAAACCCGAGCCCTCCTTGGATGAGGCTCTTCATCATCGGCGCCAGCATCATGATAAACACCGTCGGGAAGATGAAAATGAAAAGAGGGATGAGCATCTTCGTGGAGGCCTGCGCGGCCAGCTTTTCGGCCTTGTTGAGGCGGCGAAAGCGCATGTCCGCGGCGTAGTTGCGCAGAAGCTCGACTAAGCTCGTGCCCAGCTCGTCCGATTGGATGATGAGCCCGACAAACGAGCGAACCTCGGCGACGCCCGTGCGCATCGCCAGCCGCTTTAGGGCGTCGCGGCGGGAGTAGCCGAGCTGGACTTCGTTGACCATCTTCTGCAGTTCGTTCTCGAGCTCGGTGCGCTGCACGACCGAGACGTTTTTGAGGATGCGCTCGATGGCCGCCATGTAGTCGAGCCCGGCCTCGATGGTCAAGGCCATCAAATCGACCATGGTCGGGAAATTGCGCATGATGTCCGCCTGGCGGGCGCGGATGCGGCCCTTGAAGATCAAGTCGGGGACGAAGAAGCCGATTAACCCGAAACACGCCAAGACCGGTTCATCGGTCAGCACGTAGATGCCCGCCAAGAAGCCGGCGGCAAGCAGCTCCTTGAGATGCAGCATCTCCATGGGCGTGGGCTTCTGCGGGCGCCCCATCATCATGTGCACTTCCTCGAGCTTGACGTCGAGATGGAAGGTGCGAAGCAGGAAAAGATCCAGCTTCTCGAGAAGCGTGCCGTTGGGGTTCAAGCTCGAGAACGCGGAACTCGTGCCGACCTCCTTCTTGGCCAGCCGGGACAGATCGGTCTCGTCGGCCTCGGCCGGCGGTGCTAGCAGGCGGCTCATCGCGGTGTATAAGGCGACGGAGCCCAGCACTCCGACCGCGAGCAAAAGATAGTGCATCAGGGGTTGTATGGGCGCCATATCAGACGTTGATGTCCCCGAGCTTATTGACGATCTTCATGCCGATGGCCATCCAAACGGTGCAGAAGAGGAGGGTCATCACGCCCAGCCCGGTGAAATAGAACTCCTTCATCGGCCCAGGCTGGAAGGCGAACATGATCACGAGCATGATCCAGGGCATGATGCCGACGACGATCGCCTGAATGCGCTGCTGGGCCGTCATCGCGGCGGTCTTCTCGGCTAACTTGGACTCCTCGCGGATGTTCTCGACGATGCGGTCGAAGATCTTGGTCAGGTTGCCGCCGACGGAGCGCTGGATGATCACGGCTTTGATCATGTAGGAGAGAAGGCGGCTTTGAACCCGCTCCTCCACGCCCTCGAGCGCGCGCTCCAGGCTCGTGCCCAGCTGATAATTCTTCAGGCATAGCCCGAACTCCTCGGAGATCGGCGGCAAGCAGTCCTTTTGCACCATCTCCAGGCAGCCGATGAGATCGATGCCCGACTTGAGGCCGTTGGACATCAGGATCATCGCGTCCATGAGCTGGCTTTCGCATTGCTGGCCGCGGCGAAAACGGATGTTGCGCAGCAGCCAACTGGGCAGGATCAAACCCGCGTACAACCCGAAGCCCGTGAAGATGAGAAAACCGAACGGATCGAAGGTAAGCGCGCCCAGAGCCAAGCCCATGACCACGGGGGCTCCCACGAGATAGTGGATCTTGATGACGACGAACTGCCTCTCGTACTCGTGGGCCCACTCCTTGGCCTTGAGCTTGTAGCGCTCGCCGCCCTCGGCGATCTGATCCGCGTTGAGCGAGCCGATGGACCAGAAGCAGGCGAAGATGAGCCCGCAGCCGATCAGCTTGAACAGCAGCGCGGCGACCTTCGAGGCCTGCGAGTCTCCCTGTTGGAATTTGAAGCCGCGCGGCGGGCTTTGCAGGGTCTCGAAAGCGCCGTTCATCAAGGCGCCGATGCCGATGACAGCATCCCTGTATCTCTGTGTGTCGCCGTTGACCAAGCCGTCCATGACGCTGTCGTACTGCTTGTTGATCAGCTCAAAGTGCGCGATCACCGCGCGCCCGCGTCCGCCGAGGGAATCGCCCAGCCTCGCGCGCAGCAGCCGGTCGAACGACACTTGGAAGCGGATGCGGTTATCCTCGTACTCCTTAATAAGGACTCCCGGCGGCGTCAGCTTGCCTCCGTCGGAAGGCGGCAGGCTTTGGCGGACCAGCTCGAAGAACTCGTAGAGCACCGACGCCGGCGCCTGCCAAAGTTGGGCCTCATTGAGAATGCCTTCGTCCGGGTCCTGCCAGACCGGGCGCTTGAGCATCGCCTCCAAGGTCTGGTCCACCCATTTCGGAATCTTGAGGCTGGCGTCGCGATCGCGCTTGAAGTAGTGGTAGAAGATCTGGGTCTTGGTGATGGCACCTTCCTTTTTGGGCTGCCCGGCGCCCGACGATTTGCCCGAGCCGACCAGGAATTCGATCTGCTCTCGCGTGAACAGCTCGCGCTCCTGCGCCCCGGCGGAAGCCGCGGCCAAGAGCAGAAGGGCCGCAATAAGCGCCTTCATGCGCGCCCACCTCCGCCTTGAGACATCGCCACGGCTTCGGCGTCATCGGGCACCGTCAGTCCCGCGCGGATCATCTCATCGATCGCGTTGGGCAGGCCGTGCTTTTTCTTGGTGCGCTCGCTCATGAAGGCTTCCTTGGGAATGGTCAGCCCCTTGAGCTTGATCTCCTCGAAGAAGCGGGGAACGTAGTCGCAGGCGGTGAAGTAGCCGTAGCTGTTGCCTTTTTCGTCCATCGACGTTTGGATGAATCGGAAGATGTCCCGGGTCAGGATTTTCGTGCCGTCGCGGCCCACGCATTCGGTGACGTAGGTGGTCCGGCGCTTGCCGTCGGCAAAGCGCGTGATCTGGATGAACAGGTTGACGGCACTCGAGATCATCTCGATGAGCACGTTCATGGGCAGATCGGTGCCCGCCATCAAGCACATCGCTGAAAGGCGCGAGATCGCGTCGGCCGGGGTGTTCGCGTGCAGCGTGGCCAAGGACCCTTCATGGCCCGTGTTCATGGCCTGGAGCATGTCCAGGGACTCGCCGCCGCGGCACTCACCGACGACGATGCGGTCGGGACGCATGCGCAGGCAGTTCTTGATCAAGTCGCGGATCGTGATCTCGCCCTTGCCCTCGATGTTGGGCGGGCGAGACTCAAGACGGATCCAATGCTCGGCCAGCAGGCGCAGCTCGGCGGTGTCCTCGACGGTGATGATGCGCTCGTCGTTGGGGATGAAGTTGGAGAGCATGTTGAGGAAGGTGGTCTTGCCGGTGCCCGTTCCGCCCGAGATCAGGATGTTCTTCTTGACGATGACCGCGGCGCGCAGGAGATCGACGACGGAGGAAGTCGTCGAACCGAATTTGATGAGCTGATCGTGGGTGAAAGGTTTGGCCGAAAATCGCCGGATCGTCAGCGTCGGTCCGGAAATCGCCAAGGGTGCAATGATCGCATTCACGCGCGAGCCGTCCTTGAGGCGGGCGTCGACCAACGGGACCGACTCGTCGATGCGGCGGCCGACGGGAGCCACGATGCGCTTGATGACCTGCACGACTTGCTCGTCGTTGCGGAAGCGCATGGGCAGCAGGATCAGCTGCCCCTTCTGCTCGATATAGATCTTATCGTAGCCGTTGACCATGATCTCGTTGACGCTCGGGTCGCGCAGCAGCTGCTGCAGCGGGCCCAAGCCCAGAATCTCGTCGACGAGCTCCCCGGTGAACTGTTCGCGCTGGGCGCGCGAGAGCGATAAGCTTTGCTCGCGGTGAAGGAGGTTGTCGATGATCTGGGCGACCTTGGCATGGTTCTCTTGATTGGCGTTGGCGTCGTCGGAGATGCGGATGCGCTCGGTCTCCATGGCGCTGACCACGAGCTTATGCATCTTGCTCTTGAGCTCGTCCCAGAACTCCGGAAGCGGCCCCTGGCTCTTTTTAATCGTCGTCGCCGCGGCCTTGACCGTCTCGGCGGCCGCCGCGGGAGCGGCGGTCGGCTTCCAGAGTATATCGGCCGCGGAGGAGAACTCGTCGGAAGCGATGGACGTCTCCCAGTTCTTGACGGTGGGCGTGATCTCCATCATGCGGCCAAGCAGGATACGCAGGGACTTCACCCAGTCGCTCTGGAGCTGCTCGACGACCAGGATCTTCTGGGTGTTGGCGTACTCTGGGATTAAGTCTTCCCAGGGCATGTACGCGAGCACGCGCTTCTGGATCGCGTTGAAGAAGCGGTCGACCTCCTTAGGTGCTAATGCGCCGGGCAAGTTGGCCTGGTTGACGATGACCTCGAACTTGTCGAGAGCGAAATGCAGGGCCTTGATCTCGTTGAACAGGGCGTACGTCGCCTCAAAATGCGACCGCTGGGGAAGACACGTCCAATAGATGAGATCGGCCAAATCAAACGAGAATATCTGCAGCGGGAAAAATGGATCCACATCGAGAAACAGGTCGTAGGATTCCGCTAACGAGCCTAAAATCTTGACGACCATGTTCGGCGAGAGCTTCTGGAATTCGGCGCGGTTGGCGGCCAGCGGCAGCAAGCCCACGCCCCACTGTGAGATCGGGATGCGGCCCTTGAGCAGGCGACCCAAACCGCCGGTCGGGTTCTCTCCGACAAGTGAGACCATGCTCGCCAGGGTGGGAGGATTGACGCCCAGAACGAAGCTCAGATCATTTCGGCACATAGGATCCATGTGCACGATGACGACCTTTCGGTTCTGGCTCCCGGCCCAGGCTAAAGCCAAATTAAGGCAGGTCGTGGTCTTGCCCACGCCCTCCTTAGGGCCCGTGAAAACAACGACGCGGCCTGGTTCAGCCATGTGTCATTTCACGATCTCCATCGTGATGAACAGGAACAGAGATTTCTGCTCCTCGACGACGCTGGTCGTGGTGAAGAGCAGTCCGAGTATTGGGATGCTCCCCAAGAACGGGACCTTCGTCTTGGACACGTTCTTGGAGCTCGACTTCAAACCGCCGATAACCAAAGTTTCGCCGCTCTTGATCTCGACGGCCGTCTGAATCTGACGCGTGACGATCGAGGGCACGGCGGTGTTGCCGACCTGGACGGTCTTGGAGAAGTCGACGTTGGAGACCTCGAGCTGCATCTCGGCGCGAATGGTGTCCTTCTTGTTGGGATTGATGACGGGCACTATATTAAGGATGACGCCGAATTTCTTGAAGTCGGCGGTCACGGTGCCGTTGCCGTTGGCGGACGGAAACGGAATCTCTCCGCCGACCACGAAGTTGGCTTGGGACTGGGCCTGAACAACCACCTTCGGGTTGGAAAGAAGCTGCGCCTTGCCTTCCGTCTCGAGCATTTTCAAAGTGGTCTGCAGCTGCGTCTGCCGAGCAAAGTCCCCGATGCGATAGATGCCCGGGATCGTCTTCTCGGCAAAGGCGACGCCGGCCTGAAACGGCGTCCAGGCAAACCCGATGTCGCGCTGCACCGAACCCGAGATCTCCACGATGTCCGCCGAGACGGCAATGAGCGAGTCCTCCGGCTGAGCCGAGGAAGACCTCGCCAGGGTCGCGACCAGCGCCATCGCCGTCCACAGTTGTCGATTCATGTTGTCGGGTCTACAAGTCCGTTAGATCACCGGAAAAGCTTGCGGAAACTGGCCATCTCCATCGGATGCATCTCGGCGTCGCCGAGTCCTCTCATGATCACCGTCGTGCTGCCCTGACTGTTGGCCAAGGCCAAATACTGCGCCTCGTTGGGGTTAAGCGCCAGGCTGACCGAGGCTTTTTCCGAGAACGCGGCCGACTTGTCCTCTTTGTCGCCCAAATTCTTGAACTGCTTGGCGTTCATTCCCTGCCCCAAGTTCGTGCCCACGGCGATGACCAGCACGTTCTGAAGGATGGTCGCCGTCACCTTCTCCTTGCGGCCGTCGTTCATCATCGCGTCGAAAGTGACCATGACGTCGACGCGGTCGCCGGGCTTGATGAGAATCTTCATCTCCGGCTCGATGGGCAAGATGGTGCCGCGGTAGCCGGGCGGAATCTTGACGCTAAGCCCCGACTCCGGCGACAGCGAAATCAGCGCGGACTGGGTGAGCTGGTTGCCCTTGGGAACGCGCGTGCGGGTCACCAGATTGACGATGATCTTCATGTCGCTTTGCGTCTTTATCTCAATGGAATCCTGCTGCATGAACTTCCGCGGGATCTCCAAAACCTCGACCATGTCTTCCTTAAGGACGGTGCGCTCGGGGATATCGACACGGGCGGACAAGACCTTGGCGGTCTCATAGGCGCCGCGCAAGGCGCTCTCCTTGCTGGTCAGCACCATCAAGTAGAAAACGGCCGCGCCCATCGCCAGGAGCATCGGGACCAGCACGCCTTTCTTTTCCATAATCTCTCTGTCCTATTTTTTAAGAGGCTTCTCGATGGGCATCCGAACGGTCGCGCTGATCAGCCTCGTGCCGCTTCCCCGCGGATTGGCGAGGATAATACTGCTGATGGGAAACACGAGTTTGACGGACTCACTGCCGGTGATGATCAAATCGTTATTGTCCTGGTCGGCCTGCGCGTCGTGCAGGGTTTTCTCCGTGGAGCAGGCGACGGAGGCCGCCGGGAGGATCTGCTTCATGAACTCGCCGAGCTTGCCGCAGCCCAGGCCTGGGGGCGGCGTCCAGGTCATGCCGCCGATGCGCGCCACCTCGTAGGTGGCATGGTTAAGGAGGATGAGTTGAAACGACACGTAGCCGATCTCCATGATCGTGAACACGATCGTCAGGAAAACCGGCAAGATCAGGAGCATCTCCACGATGACCTGACCCCCCCGATCCGTCCCGCCCTTCCCTTGACGAAGAAGGGCGGGACGCTCGGGAAACTTTAGTTGCTGCCGGAGCCCATCTGACCCGCCGCGCCGGTGATCATCTGCTGGATATTGTTGAACAGCGTCGGCATGAACTTCTTGAGAGCCACTCCGGCCACCAAGACCACTCCGACGACCACCGTGAGCATCAGCAGATACTCCACGGTATTCTGACCGCGCCTGTCCGACGTCTTCGCTCGAATCCACAACACCACCTGAGACAGTTTGCTGACCATGTAAGCCCCCTCTTATTTTGGATATGTGGACAAGATCTTCACTCCCGCGATCGTGAACAGTCTGCGCAGCTGCCCCTGAAGGAATCCGAACATCCCCGCGAACACCATGGTCAGCGCCACGGTCGTCAGCAGATACTCGACGGCCGTCTGGCCGTTTTTCTCCCTTGCGATCCGACGGAATGAAAGCGTCCTCATCCGTGGTCAGTGTAACAGCGTGCATATAGGGTGTCAAGAGATGGTCCATTAAAATTTAAGCTTCACCGAGATCTGATCGACCGTGCCCAAGGCGCCGTAGGGGACGAATGCGTAATCCAGCGAGACTCCGTATCCGAACGCCTGCGACGTGTACATGCCAAAGCCAAAAGAGAGGCCGCTGGCGCGGTCCAAGCGCAGCGATTTCAAGGTGTCGTCGAAGCTCTGACCCAAGTTGTCCCCGTTTTGATAGCCCAGTCGGAAGGCAAGCTGGCCGACGTCGAGGTACTCTTCAGGCAGCTGGCACTCAAGGCCCAGACCTACGCGCGCGCTGCTGTCGGAGGCCTTGCTCAGCTCCAGGCCCATGGTCACGAACTCCCCCATGCGTATTCCGGCGCCGCCGCGCGTGATGCGCGCGACGTTCTCCGCGGACGAGCCGAAATTCTGCAGGGCAAAAGCCAGCGACAGCGTCGGATTGGGCTTAAAGATTGCGCCCAAGTCCCCGACGACGGTGTCATGGATGGAGCTGTTGATGTCCTCATGCACCACGCGCAGCGAGCCGCCCAGGAAAAGCTTCTCGTACCAGAAAGACCGGCCCATGCCCAGCGTGACGAATCCGTTGCGCACACCCACGTTGCTGTTCTGCTGGGGCACGCCGTTGGCGTCACGCACGTCGAATCCGTCGACGTTGATGTAGGAGACGTTAGCACCCCAGGTCGTGCGTCCCATCGGGTGCGCGTAGCCGATATACAACGGCGCGCTCACATCCTGCACGTAGCGCAAATAAGAGAAGCCGATCTCGCGCTGCTGGGTCACGGCCAAGCCGGCCGGATTCCAGATCAGCGAATCGGAACCCTCCGCCAGCGCCACGTAAGCCTTGCCCAGAGACAGCGCGCGCGCCGAGCCTTGACCGACCTTAAGGAAGTTGGCGCCAGCCGTGCCCGCGTTGGGATCAATGGCGCGCGCGGGGGCCGCCGCGAACGCGGCCCAGACCAGGAGCAAAACGGCGCGTTGAAGGCGGCTCATTGGATCAGCACCTTCTTGACGGTCTGCAGCACGTTCTTGCCGCCTTCGGACTCCTCGATGCGGATCACAGCGAAGTACAGGCCGCGCGCGACCTTATTGCCCGATTGGTTCATCTTGCTCCAAACGAACGTCACGGGACCGGCCTGATAAGAGGGCGGCACTTCGCCGAAATCCTTGTCCAGGACGACGTCGCCGGCCATGGTGTGCAGCTTCATCTTCACGTGCGCGCGGAACGGCGTGTAGATCTCGAATGTCGTCGAGGGGCCGGTGACGGGATTGGGATAGTTGAATGTGTTATTGGCAAAGTCTTCGGCCGGGGAGAGCGAGGCGTTGCGCACAACCGGTATTTCGTCGATCAGCCGGTCCAAGGACAGAGCCGAGGGATTGATGACGTCGCCGTTGATGTCGTCGATGGCGGCCAAGTCCGTCGAGCCCACGATCTTGAACTTATAGTTGCCGTCCTTGGTCAGGGCGAGCTTTAAGTCCGTCCCGTTCCAGACGTCGCTGATCGCCGTGCGCGCCGGACGCACGCCCACGATCCGCTTGACCAGCGACGTGGCGTCGGGAGGACTGGGAATGCCGGACGGGTCGAAGATGGTGCCCGGCTTGTAGATCTTGATGGCGACCTTCATCGTCTCCGAGACCTGATAAGCGATGGCGGCGTTGCCGTCGGAGCGAAGCGGCGTGATCGCCAAATCGTAGATGCGCAGAGGGTCGAAGGAGATCGTCAACTGGGCCGTCGAGCCGGAAGAAAGAGCCGACGAGACGTCCTCGGCAACGGCCCGCACAAGATAGAACCCCGTCGGAGGGAAGTTGCCGCGGTCGTTGCGGCCGTCCCAGACGTCGGTTTGCAGCAGGCCGGCGGGACGCACCGCACCGGAGACGATGGTGCGTACGACCTGCGAGGGGAGGCTGGTATTAAGGATCTGGATTGTGACGGAGGACTGGCGCGTCAGCGAGTAGTTGATCGTAAACGGATGCAAAGTGATGGTGTTGCTCGAGTTGAACATCTGGGGCGTGTCGGGCAGCACGTTGAACTGCGTGAAGATAATCGAGCCGCGGGCCACGGTCATGTTCCCGTATATCCGGTCGGTGGCGAAATACGCGGGCGTGGTCGTCGATTGAGCGCTGAGCGTGAAGACGTAGTTGCCGTCCGGGACGAAGATGCCGTTGGCGTCGCGTCCGTCCCAAAATTCGGAGATCTTCAGGCGGCCGGCGCGCATGCCGCGGAAGGTGACCACGGGCGTGGCGGGAGCGCCCGCGGAGTTCAGCACGGAGGCGCTCGTGCACGCGCCGGGCGGCGATTGCGTCGGGCAGGGAGGCCAGTTGACGTTGCTGTTGACGACGACGGAGCCGGCGGGATAGACGTTCCAGGCGACGAACATCGGCTGACTGAGCTGATACGACAAGGTGACGTTGTCGGAAGTGCCGCTGAGCAGAGGTGAAACGGTGACGTCGGTAATCCGGAACATGTCGACGGGGAACGAGGCCGTGGTCGTCGACGTTTTTCCGGGAAGCATGGGGTCGCTGGCACTCAACTGGACGAGATAGGTGCCGGAGGAGACCACGCGGCCCGCGTCATCGGCGCCGTCGGTCCATGACTCGGAATTGGCGAAGTTGCCGGGCCGGGTCTCGCCGTTGACCAGCGTCTTGATGAGCTGGGTGCCGTTGGCGTTGAAGATCTTCATCGTGACGTTGGCGTCGCGGGTCAGCGAGTAGCGGAAGGTGAAGGGGTTGACTCCGGCCAAGGCCGGGCTTGAGCCGACGATGGTCGACGTCGGCGTGATCTGGGTGATGCCCACCAGGCCGCGCACGACCGCGAGGAGGCCGCTCTTGGCGACCGTGGTCCAAATGCGTTTGTCGATGGTGGCGGGGTTGGTGACCGGCCGGTACGGAGTCCCGCGCTGGGACGGCAGGGCGGCATAGATCACGAAGATGTAGTCGCCGTCCTCCACGATACCGCCGTTGGCGTCGCGGCCGTCCCAAAAGCTGATCACCGGCACGCGCGGGGCCTTGATCTCGATGATGCTGCGCAGCGGTGCTACGGCGGTGCCGGTGCCGCAGGTGCCGAGCGTGGCGCCGAATTTCTTGACCGGCGTCTGAGGATCGCCGAGACCTGTCTCCGGATCTCCCGAGGAGCTCGTCACGTTGTTGAGCGTCGTGGTGTTGGCCAAGGGACAGAATTGGGTGCCGGGCGGATAGATGTCGATGTAGACCGTGGCCGCCTCGGTCAACATATAGGAGAGGACCGCCAAGGAGGTCGCGCCCCCGGCCAACGGCTGCACGCGCAGGTCGGTGATCTGAAGAGGATCGATGGCCACCTGGCGGGTCGTCGCGATGGAGAGATCGCCCATGCCGCTGGCCCCGGCGCTGAAGTTGGTGAATTGATCGGCGCTGTTGGCTTGGAACACGGCGAGGTAGTTGCCGGCCGTCAGAAAGGCGCCGTTCTCATCGCGCCCGTCCCAGGAGTCGCCGTTGAGCAAGGTACCCTGCGGCGTGCCCTCGCCGGTACGCGGCAGACCCGGCACTATTCTGCGCAGCTGGTCGAATGGCGATAGGCCGTTGTTGATCGTAAGATACATCGTCGAGTCTTTCGACAGGCGGTAGGTGAAATTGTAGGGCTGGGCGGCTACGCCCGTGAGCTGGCCGACCACGGTCGGCGAAGAGCGGATGACGTGCACGTTGGTCACGTCGACGTTGATCGGCTTCTGGGAGACGGCCACACCGTTGGAGTCGAGGGCCGCGCCCGAGGGATAGGCGCGCGTGGCCGTGATCGTGAGGTTGCCGGCGGCCCCTTGCTGGTTGGTCTTGACCAAAACGCGGAATCCGTACTGGCCGTTGGTCTTGCCGAACTCTCCCTGGATGTTGGCCGAGCCGTCCCACATCACGCAGGCGGCGGTGGTGCCGTTGCTGGGGATGGTCGGGGCGGCGTTGTTCGCCGAGCCGGGAGCGTCGATGAAGAAGGTGCGCAGAGGCGGCGTGGAGGCCGGGTCGAGAGGATTGGAGCCGTCCTGGAACTTGAACACCTCGAAACTGATCTCGTCGATGACGACGTCGCCGGCTTGATTGCTGCCCACGCCGACCTGCGTGCACAGAAAAACGCGGTCATTGCAGAAGTTGTTGCCCACCGTGCCGGTGGACAGCGGCGTGCCGCCGATATGAAAACTGGCGGTCAGCGGAGTGATGTTGCAGCGCTGGGGCCCATTGAGTTCGAACTCGATGTGCGGGTCGTTGGAGATATCGCCGTCGAGGGGACCGAAGGGAGCCCCCGCGGTCTGCAGAGGGCAGAGAAACTGGAAAGGAGGCGTGACGGTGATGCTGCAGCCGCCGCTGGGAGCCACGAAAGAAGTGTTGATAAAGACCTGCACCGAGGCGGTCGCCTGCGCGGCCGCGTCGGTCGCGGCCGCCAGGGCGACAGCGGCCGCCAGGAACATGGCCGCGATCCGTCTCGATGAACACCGGTGTAAAATCATGTTGTGGTCGATAGTGTAGGGCACTGATCTCAGTCGCGCATTAAGGGAATGTTAAAAATAGAGTCCGGCATGCGGCGGCGCAGCTGGAACAATTGGAGCGACGGCGAGGCGTGCGTGGCCGAAGTACCGACGAGCGCCCATAGGAGGCGCCCGCTCTTGGACGGTATGACGACAAAGCCGAGCACGGCCGGATCCGGCGCCGGGTGATTCTCGCGCAAGACCAAACGCTCATTCTCCAACGCATAGACCATGATGCGGTGGGACTTGGTGTCGTGCAGCCACAGCCGCCCTTCCACCCAGGCCATGGCGTTGGGCACCACGCCTTCCCCTATAGAGAAGGCCTTGTGCGTCGCCTCCTTGGCGCTGTGGCGGTACAGCGCGCGGTTGGCCGCGTCATAGGACCAGATCAACTCGCCGTCAAATGCCAGCGCGGTCGGCGCGGGGCCGGGCGCGGGATCGGACGAAATCATCGCCACCGGACGCTCCACGCGCTGGGCGATAAGCCGAGCCTGCGCGGCGTCGAGCGTCCACAGCAGCCCCCCTCCGAAGGCGAGCGCGGTGGGGCGGTAAGGGCCGGCCGCGGGCGGAGCGATCTCGCGCACGACGCGGCGCGGGTCGACGGGATCGAGCGCCAGCAAGCTCCCGCTCCAATCCGACATCCACAACATGCTGCCGTCGAAGGCGAGAGCGGTCGGGTTGGATGTCACCACCGGAGCCGAGGCCTGAGGCATATACCGCCACTGCTTGGCCCAGCGCTTGGCCGCTGGCGCGGCCGCGGCCAGCGCCAGCGCGAACGCGCACGCGGCCATCCAGCGCAGGCGCCTGGCGCCAATCGCGGCCGCCTTGCGGAGTTCATCGGCGGCCTTGGCCACGAGGACCCGGTCGCTTTCCTCGCGAACTTCCAGCATCTTCATACGCTCGGCGACCAGCTCGGCGGCGACCGTGGTCTCGCGCAGCTTGCCGGTGAGACTGTCCGTGTACGTGAGCTGGGTCTTCTCCTTGTCCTGCAGCTCCGCGTGCCAGGCCTCGCGCTCCCGGCGCAGGGTCTCCTCCCACTGGGCCAACTCTTGGCGCTGCGCCTCCCATGTCGAACGCTCGCGCTCCCACAGCTCGCGCCACTGCGCGCGCTCCTCATCCCAAAGCTTCTGCAGCTCGTCGAAATGCGTTTGCAGTTCGTCGGTCTTCTTAAGAGCCCGTTCGCGCTCCTTTTCCACGCGCTCGCGCTCTTTGCGCTCCAACAGCAGTTCGGCCAGCGTCTTCTCCAGCGCGTTCTTGGCCTCGCCAAGACTGCCCTTAAGGGCGCGCACGTTCTCGTCGGCCTGGGCGGCTTCCTTCTGGCGGCGCTCGGCCGAGGATTGCACGTCCTTAAGATCGGTGATGCTTTGCGCGTCGCGCTTCATCCACCGCGCCTCGGCTTCGCGCGCGCGGGCGGCCTCGGCGGCGACCCGCGCCTGCGCCTCTTCCAGGGCCGCTTCGATCCGACGTCGCTCCTCTTCGTGCTCGGCGCGCTCAACCTGGATAGCGCGGACCGCGTTCTCAAGCCGGTGCTGAGCGTCGATTAATTCTTTAAAAACACGTTCGTCGCTGCCCTCGGCGCGCTGTCGCAGCTCCGCGCTCTCGGCCTGCAGGGCTTCGGCGCGCGCGCGCCAATGGGCCAGAGACTGCTCCTTGGCCTCGAGAGCAGCACTCATCGCCGATTCGCGACGGCGCTGCTGGGTCTTGAGCATGGACACCGTCTCCCATGCGAGCTCGGCGCCGGCGGCCAAAGGGGGCAGGGCCGTGGGAAGGGCCGATTCCGCAGATACGGAACCAAGCCGCGACCAAAGCCGCTCGATCTCGCGGCTTAATTCTTCAGGCGGAAGATTTCCCACGTTAGAAGTATAAAGGCCGGACAGGCTCGCCTAATGTCGGATTTGTGAACGGAGCGCTCTGATGAGAACCGTTCCCAAACTAATGAGAACGGCTCTGGCTTCAATCGCTGTTAAGACGTTTTTAGCTTCGGGATGAATCTGATGACGCAACTGAAATGGTAGCGATCGTCTTTCCAGAGCGAATCCGTCTTTTTCATGGTGAGAACTTGGTAGCCGGCGCGATCCAACTTCTTCGTCACTTGTTCCATTTTCGCCTGCGCTTCCGCTTTTGCTTCCTTGATGGCTTGGTTATTATCGCAGTAGGCATTATAGTCGTCGAGCCAGGCAGGAATCTCTCCTAACGCTTGGGCATGATCTCATCTCCCATGCCGACGTTAGGAGAATAACAGCCGACGAGTCGCCGAGCCTGGGCCGAAAGCTTCTATTGTTTATAGGTCTAAAGGCCTACACTAAAACACTCGCCAGGGCCCAGGTTATAACCCCAGGCAGGATATTGATCAACGAGATTTTTAAATGACAATACTTTGTCCGGGGCGTGCCGCTCGCAGAGATCGAGAAACGCTTCCAGTGACCTGGGCGGTCGAGTTTCATCCTCTGGCCCGCGACCAAGACCTGCCTTCTCTCGACCAAGCCGCGCGGGCACAAATCCTCAAGGCCATTCGAAAGAAATTGACCGTCGCTCCGGAAGCCTCTGGGGAACGCCTGCGGGCCGAGCTTCATGGCTATTGGAAGCTTCGCGTCGGCGAGGTCTATAAGCAGATGTCCAATAGGCTCAAGACAATGTGACTCTCTGCCCTATTTAGCTAGCTGGAGCCGCCGCAGCTCCTGGCTGGCCTCGCCGAGATCGACGCCGGCTTCTTTGTACTCGCGCAGCAGGCGGTTGACCTGCTCCTGCAGCACCGCGTCGGAGGCGTCGGACATTTTCGCCTTCTGGTAGGCCTTCCAATCCTCTTCAAAGAGCATGGCCTTGGTCTTGCGCACGACGGCCTCGCGCTCCTTTCTCATCTTCTCGAACTGGTCGGCCGCCTTTTTATGGCGCTGCTCGATCTCCTTAAGCCGGCGCTTGGCCTCGAACTCGGAGGCGGTTTTCTTGGCCATCTCGGCGCGCAAGGCCGCCATCTCCGCGCGCAGCCGGTTGAGCTCCTCGGACAGTTTCCACTGCTTGAGCTCCCCGGCCTCCAAAGCCGAGCCGAGCTGGCGGCGGTATTTAAGCTCCTCGGACAATACCTTCTCGTATTCCCCCTCGACATCGGCACGCCCGAACCGGACGGTCACGGCCAGCCCGTGGCCGACGCGGGTCGTGCCGGTCATGGGCACCGTCATCGAGTAGTCGACGCGCGCGCCTTGCGCCCGCCAGCCCAGACCCCAGTTCCAAGTCCGCGACTTGTCGCCCAAGGACATGCCCGAGCGCAGCGCGTATTGGCCCGTCCGGGGCGTCGCCCACCAGCGCTCGAAGCCCAGCGCCATGGTGTGCTGTCCGGCGAAATTCATCGAGGGCTCGCGCTTGGTCAAATCCGCGGCCAAAGTGATGCCGCGGATCTGCTCGGCCACGCCGATCTTAAGCGCCAACGGCGCCCGGTCCGAGTAGCCGCCGGCCTTGAACTTTGGGCTGCCGAAGTTCAGCAGCGACACTCCCAGCGCGTATTTATTCTTGAAGCGCCACAGCGCTCCCAAGTCGAGGGCGACGTGCGTCCCGGCTTTGCCCCCGGAATCAAAAGAGCTGTTCAAATACTTAAGCCCCCCGCCGAAATCGAGCCCACCGCCCTCGTATTCCTTCATGCCGCGCGTGCCGTACATCACGCCGATGGCGCGATCGCCCGCGACGTTGGTGCGGCGGTCGTAACGCACGTCGAAACCGAAGGCGCCGTTGAATATCTCCTGACGCATGGGAACGATGACCCCTCCGCGCGTGGAGTCCCGATCCGACTCGCCGGCGGGCGTGTGGAACTGGCGCATGTAAGAGGCGGCGGCCTCGAGCGCGGTCGCCTGTCCGAGCGCGCCCGGGTTGTAGGCGAGCACCCCCGGATCGTCGGTCACCGCGCAAAACGCGCCGCCCATCGCCGCATCACGCGGGCCGAAGCCCGCGTCCTCGAAAGCCGCGCGGGCCTCCATGGGCATAAAAAAATAAAGAGCCAACAGCGCCCGGAGGGCCTGCCTCATGCCGCGCATTATAGCTTTAGCGCCCGAAAGATTGATTACGGCGGCGTTAAGAGGCGCGAAGGGCTATTCCAGCCGGTAGTCTTCGGGATCGAGCGCGACGGCGTTCAAATCCCAGGTCTCGGGCGGGGTCAAGCCCTGAGCCTCGAGCAGCCGAGCCGACGACCAGGAGGCGAAGGCATAAGAGAGTTTTGCGTCGCGCGCGTAGCTCTCGTCTCGCCCCCAGCCGCGGGGACGCCGCAAAACCATGATCGGGATGAATGGGCGCGGACGGACGCCGACGTGAGCGACGAGGCCTTCGGGCGACGACGGCCGCCCCGAAAGAACGCCGGGAGCGACTCCCGCGGCAAATACATCGGAACGTCCCGCCTTCTCCGCCAGCCATGCCTTCACATCGGTGAGCTCCGCGCCCGCGACCTCGCGCGCGGGCGTTCGAGGTTCGGTCAAATCCAGCCAACGCAGGCCGAACAACGCGGTATCCCCCCCGGCCAGCAGCGCGCCGCCCGGAGGCACGGCGCGGCGCAGGTTGCGCGCGTAATCGTAGGCGAGAAAGTCGTCGCGGCGCTCGGGAATCGGCGCGCGCAGGAAAAACGACCCGATGACAAGCGTTAAGCCTACCCATGGCGCGCCGATTTTCAGGCGTCCGACGAACTCCCCGGCGAAAACGGCGGCGGCCAGCGCGGGCACGAGAAACGCGGGTTCGAGGATGGAGCGGGCGACCCAATTCGCAACATCGAAACGCGAGAGAACGACGAACAATGGACCGGACAACAGCGCGCCGAGCAGAAGTCCCCCCGGCCTCAAACCATCCTCGCGCCAACACCAAATCAATCCGACCGCGGCCGCGACGGCGGCGGGGAAGCTCACGGATTCGGCCCAAGTTTTCAAGGACCAGACGATGAGCCCCAACGTTCTTTCCAACGTCAACGGAACGGCTAAGCCCGCAAATAACGTCCCCGCACCATATTGAGACCGCAGCGCCGTTGAGAGAGCGGGACCCAACGCTCCGAGACGGATCCATAGAAACAAATACAACGACAGACCGGCCGCTATCCAGGCAACGGCAACGCCTGCGGCGCGGCCCAACGACATGTTCCTTCGCCAAAGAAAAAATAATCCCGGAAGAAACAACAACAGACTTTGATGATTGACCAGACCTAGACCGATGAGCAACCCGGACAAACGAAGTCTTCGCCAAACGCTCGATTGATCGCCCTCGGAAAGAATGAAGAGCGTGACGACAAATAAAGCGTGAAGAGAATATTTTTCCTGGATCAGCGCGAATTTCCACAAAGGCGCGGAAAACATCCAGACCGCGGCCGCGGCAAGGCCCGGCCAAACGCCCCGACGACGCCGCACCGCGCCGAACAACAATACAACGGCGCCCGCCGCGGCCAGCGCCGACAGGATCGCCAAACGATAAGCCGGATTGCCCAACGGAAAGATCGTCAGCCACGCCCGGCCCAGCACGCTATATAAAGGATAGCCCGGCGGATGCGCCACGCCAAGCGTCAAAGCGGCCGAGGCCATATCCGCCGCGTCGCGGGGCGCGATCGCCGGCGACGCGCCCGCGAGATAGACGCCGAAAATAATTATAAATACCAGCGCGCTCATCAACTTTTTAGCGATCAAGCCCAACTTCTCAACGCCAAAGAAGGGTCGCAAGAACCGGCTTTAGCCGCGGATCTTCCGGACGACAATTGCCGCCACGCCGCATGGGCGATCATGCCCGCGTTGTCGGTGCAGAGGACGCGCGCGGGCAGGCGTACCTTCAATCCCGCGGCCTCGCCGCGCTCGGTCATCAAGGCGCGCAGGCGCGAGTTCGCCGCGACGCCGCCGCCGATAACGATATCTTTAACTTTGTAGCGCTTTGCGGCGGCGACGGCCTTATCGACAAGCGTCTCGACTATGGCTTCTTGGAAGGAGGCACACACATTGGCCAAAACTCCGCCCTTCGGTGCGGGCCGGCCTTTCAAATAATAAAGGACCGATGTTTTGAGGCCGGAAAAAGAAAAGTCCCAAGTTCCAGGCATCATCGGACGGGGAAAGGCGACGAAGCGCGGGTCGCCCTTGGCGGCCAATCGATCGATCTCCGGACCGCCCGGATATCCCAAGCCCAACAGACGCGCGACCTTGTCGTAGGCCTCGCCCGCAGCGTCGTCGAGAGTGCGGCCCAGGACGCGGTAACGGCCGGGTTTTTGCGCGAGCACCAAATCCGTATGGCCGCCGGAGACGACCAACGCCATCGCCGGCCAACGAAGTTTATGCTCCAATTCCGCGGCAAGAACATGGCCTTCAAGGTGGTTGACGCCGACGGCAGGAACCTTCATCAGCCGCGCCAAGGTCTGCGCCGCGACCTTACCCACAAGCAATGGCCCCATCAGGCCGGGCCCGCGCGTGTAGGCCACCGCGTGTATTTTTCCCGGTCCGGCTTCCTTTATAGCCCGCTCAACCGCGGGCATCAAGTTCTCGAGATGCGCCCGCGAGGCAAGCTCCGGAACCACGCCGCGGAAAGGCCGGTGCAGGGAGGTCTGAGAGGAGACGACATTCGAGCGCAGGCGTCCGTCCTCGACGACGGCGGCCGAGGTATCGTCGCAGGACGTCTCGATGCCGAGGACCCTCACCTCACCCTTCGCGCTTCAGCGTCCCCAGCACGTCGCGGGCCTTGAGCAATTCCACGGCGCGGTCGAGAACCACGTCGCGCACCATCTCCTCGGCCTTGACCGCCGATCGCGGCTTCTTGTCCTTGGCGTAGATCAGTTCCCATTGCGCGTACAGTTTGACCTCGGCGTCCTGCGTGACGGGCACGGCGATGTCGGGAACGATGCCGCCGGTCTTGTTCTTCTCGTCGCGGTGGATGGAGCGGCCGGAGGGCGTGTAGTAGCGCGCCACCGTCAGGCGCAGGCCGGACCCGTCGGGAAGCGGGATCAGAGACTGCACGCTCGCCTTGCCGAAGCTGCGCTGGCCGACGACGACCGCGCGCTTATGATCCTGCATGGCGCCGGCCACGATCTCCGAACCCGAGGCCGAGCCGCCATTGATGAGGACCACCAGCGGCAAGGTCGGATATGGAGCTTGCGCTGCCGCCATAAAATCCTGGCGGCTGTCGGGCTTGCGTCCCTGCGTGTAGACCACCAGCTTGCCCTCGCCCAGGAACATCGAGGCGACCTCGACGGCCGACGACAGCAGGCCGCCCGGATCGTTGCGCAGGTCGAGGATCAGGCTCGTGATGCCGTCTTTCTTGAGCTTCTTGAGCGCGTCGGCGACGTCGTCGGCGGTCTTGGCGCTGAACTCGGCGATGCGCAGGTAGCCCACGCCGCCCTCGAGCTTCATGGCGAGCGTGGATTCGATCTTCACCAGCTCGCGCGTGATCTCGACGTCCACAGTTTTCCAATTTCCCTCGCCTCCGTCCTCTGGGCCGCGCTCCAGGCGAAGCTTGACCTTGGTGCCGGGGCCGCCGCGCAGCTTCTTAAGCGCGTCGGGCATGCTCATGTCCTTGGTCCCGTCGCCGTCGATCTCCACGATGCGGTCGTTGGGCAGCACGCCCAAGCGGTAGGCCGGCGAACCCGGTATGGGGGTCTGCACGGTCAGCCAGTCGTCTTTAAGGGTCAAGCGCAAACCTATGCCGCCGAACTGCCCTTCCGTTTCGTTCTTCATCTCCCGGTGCAGATCCGGATCCATGAACTGGGAGTAAGGATCGAGCGTGCGCACCATCCCCGAGGCCGCGCCGTAGATGAGCTGCTGCGTGTCCGGGTCGTCGACGTAATTGTCCTGGACGAAGCCGAGCACGTCGACGAGAAGCTTGAGCTGCTCGTAGGTCTTATCCGCGTTCGCCGCCCAAGCCGGACGCGCGCACAGGGCGGCCGCCAGCGCCGCCGTGATCCAATGACGCTTCATATCGTTCTCCTCACTTCAGCCATTCCTCAGGGTCCAGCGCCTCGGTGCCGCGTCGCAGCTCCAGGTAGATCCGCCCGTCGCTGCGCGCGAGCATCTCGCCCACGCGCACCGAATCGCCCTTGGCCTTCACAATCTCGCCCAGCTCGCCGTATACGCTGAAAAATCCTCCATCATGATCGACGATGACGACTTGCCCGTAGGAACGGAACGGCCCTGTGAAGATGACCTTTCCCCGAGCCACCGCGCCGACTGATGCGCCGATATCCGAGGACAGCAGCGTTCCCTGGCGCACGGTCCAAGTGCCCAGCTCCGGGTCGCGCTCACGGCCGAACGAACGCAAGACTTTTCCCGGAGCGGGCCAGGGCAACGAATGCTTGGCAAGATCCAGCCGGGCGGTGGGCCCGGTCTTTCGATAGCGCCCGGCCTTGCCGAGCTTATCGAGCAGGGACGTCAAGGCATGGGCCGATTCCTCCAGCTCCTTGGCGCGGCGCACCGCGACCGCAACCTTCACCTGCGTCTGCTCAAGCGCCGCCTTCTTGGCCTCGTATTCGCGCCTGCCGCCGCTGAGCTCGGTCTCGGCGCGGCGGCGGCTCTCGGCCAGCTCCTGGGCCCGGCGCCTGGTCTCGGCGGCGGCCTCCTCGGTCTTCAGGCGAAAGCCCCGAAGGCCGCGCAAATGCCGGCCTTTCTCGATGAGGGCGCCGCGGCGGAATTCCTCGGCCCACAGGTCGCGGGTGCCGTAGGAGTCGCGGCTGGCCGCACTCAAGGCCGCGTGGCGCGCGGCCTCAGAGGCGATGGCGGCCGACCAGAAGCCGGCGACGCTGCGCGCCGCATCGAGGCGAGACCTCAAATCCGCGCGCCTGGATTCAGCGCGGCGGATGTCGGACTGCAGGCTTTCGACGCGCTGCCGCGACTGCGCGTCGCGGCTTTCCATGCCTTTGACGTCCTCGCCAAGCTCCCTTTCGGCCTGGCGCAGGCCGTCCAGTTCCCGCAAGGTCTGCTTGAGCTCGATCTGGATGCGCGAGAGCTCCTTGCGCTTGGCCTTGAGCTGAGCCTCGGCCGTGGCCGCGCCCAGCGCGAGCAGGCCGGCCACGATCAGGATTCGGCGCGCCATAGCGACAGCGACCAGCCGAGCATAGCACAGCAGGCCAGCAGCGCCAGCTGCGACGGCGGCGTCGGCAAAGCCCACAGCATCTCGTCCCGGCGCAGCGGCCAAGCGGCGGCCGTCGACAAGATCGAGCCGAAGGCACCGCCCATGCCCGCCCAAAACGCCCAGCGCAGGCCCGCCATCTGGACGCGCGCGGCCGCGGCGAGAGAGGCCAGGGCCAGGCCCGCGGCCAAGCACAGCAGTCCGTTGAGGGTCACGCGCAGCACATGCGCGTAAAAACGCAGGCGCAGGATGGACTGCAGCTGATTCGATTTATAGCGCACGTCCGACCAATCGGCCAGGCGCTGGGTGGAGTCGAGCCACGCGCTCAGGCGCGTGAGGGCCTGCGGCGCGGGCCGGACTTCGAACGCCGAGGGCAGGGGATTATCCCCGACTAAGGCCACCGACTCGGCCAGCTCGGCGTCCTCGCGCTTGAGCGCGGCCAAGGCCTCGTCGGACGAGACGAAGCGGACGTCGTCGACCTCTGGATTGGCGCGCAGCTTCTCCTCGAGCACCTTGATCCGGCCCTTCTCCAGCGGTGCGCGAAGGAACAGCACCACGCGGAAGTCGTCGCGCAGGGACGTCTCCAGGCGCGAACAATGCCGCTCGGCCAGCAGCAGGGTCTGCCCGGCAAGCCCCGCGGCGGCGGCAAGCGCGAACACCCACGCGATCCGAGCTTTCGCTCCCATTATCGCGATTTTACGAAATATGGGGGGATCAGCGGTAGGGGACGAAAACAGCCAGTCCGCGCTTGACCAACGAGACGACCGTGGGCAAGGCCATGAGCAAGGTGATGAGAACCAGCCACAGACCTTGCTCCCTGACGAAGCGCGCGAAGCCTCCGAACGAGGGCGTTCGACCGGGCGCGGGCGCCGCGGCCGGCGGCATGAGGGCGCTGATCTTGACGACGTTGGGCAGGCCCATCGCGCTCGAGAGGCGGGACAAGGGGATGTTTCCGGCCACGAAGGCGACAGAGCCCCCATTGGGAGTGGACTGCACGCCGTACACGCGTTGGATCTTGAAGCCCGCCCGCTCGGTCAAATCCTTGACCAAGGCCGCGATCGACTCCTCGGAATGCGCCGCGTCCGCCACGCGCAGCCCGATCATGAAGTCCCCGTTCAACGAGGTGGCCGACGGGCGGGACGAGCGCTCCACGGTGACGCGCTTGATCCCCGGACGCGCGACCACCGCCCACAACCGCGAGACCGGCAGCCAGCCGCTGATGCGCACTGAGCGGCCCACGCCGGGCGTCGGGGTAAACCGCATATCGGGCTTAAAAGACGCGGCAGCACTTAGTCCGGCGACCGCGTCTCGCAATGAGCCGGCTTCTTCCGGGTCGAGATCGAGCGATACGAATAGGCTTCCCTCTTCCGTCGGGACGGCCGCAATCGACGATTGCTTCTTGTCGGCGGCCAAACTCGGGCGCACGGCCTCGGGCCCGGCCCCGAGCAGGCGCGTCTCATAGTCGCGCCGCGCGTTCTCGCTGGCGGCATCCAAGGAGACCGACTCGACCGCCGGCCTCGCTTTCGCGGGCGCAACGGCCGGCGCGGCGCGCTGGACTCGCGCGGGCGCGTGCTCAGGCGCGACGGCCCGCCGCGTGGGATCTGACTCCATGTAGCCGCCGACCTCGGGAGTCGGGTGCGTGTAGCCCCCGCCCTCGCCGAAGGACTGATTGGACATGCCCCCGGACCCTGCCTGCTTGGTGGGCTCGGCGCAGACGGCGCCGGCGACCAGGACCGCGGCGAACAAAACGGAGATCAAGCGTCTCATAGTCGCCTCCTACGGCGATCCATGCGACCATTTCCTCGCATAAGCTCGGTCATGGCCCGATGTTATTAAGTCCCCCGGTCCAGGTCAATAGCCCTATCCTCAAATAGGTCCTATGGGGAATTGCCGCAATGCCCTATTGACTCAGGCGCCGAAGGTGCAATCCGCCTACACTTACGATATGACCTCTCGTCTCACCCCGTCGGCCCATGCCCTCTTTTTAGCGGCGCTGATCGTTTTTCTGCCGCTTAACGGGTCCGCTCAGAAGTCGAAAACGCCGAATATCGTCCCCCCCGGCGCCGGAAACGGCGCGAACGTCGGCTCCACGCCCGGCGCGGCCGCGATCACCCAGGTCACATTGGCCGTGCCGTCCGCCAATTCGGCGCCGCGGACGGTGTCGATGGCCGCCGCCATGTTCCCATCGGCGGCCTTGCCCTCGGGCGCGGTCGTAACCGGGCCGATGGCGACGGCTCCCCGCGCCTCGGCCGCACCGCAGAAGGCGTCTCCGCTTCAGACTCCGAAGGCGGACGGCGCTTCGATCGCCCCAAGCCGGAACGCTCCGACCACCGTGGACGATACTGCGCCGAAGGCCGGATCCATCGATTTCGACGGCGGCGTAGAACGAAAAAAGCTCGACGGCGATCCGGCCGTCGCGGCCGCCGCTCCCAGCGCGCGTCCTTCGATTCGCCGTCCGTATCAATTGGCCCTTGTCGGCAACGAGGTTCCGGCTTCGTTCATCGCCCGGCTCGACGCGCTGATCGCCGCGCGCCATCCCGGCGATCAATCCGATACCCACGTGGGCCTGGCCCATACCGTCCGGACGGCCAATATCGTCGCGGCCATGGGGAAGGCCGCCAAAGAAAGACCGAACGGGCAAATGCTTCTCGTCTTCTCCGCACTGCTGCGCGATATTCCTCCGGGCGATTTCGCCGTTGAGAATCTATTCGGCGATTTACCAAAGAACTTATTGTTCAACACGCATCTCATACCGGCCGTCGTCGCCGCTTCCAATCCAGGTCCGGATTCCGGAAGGGCAACAAGCGCGGCCCAATCCGATAAACTTCTCGCGCGCCAGCGCGTTTGGGCCGACCGCTGGGGTCGCCGTCTGTCATTTGCCGCCGATATCGCCGATTTCACCGGCACCCAGACCGAAGTGATGCGCGCCGCTCGAGCCGCCGCAAGCGTGTCGGGCCAACCCGTGCCGAGCGACGAGCAAGTCGCTGTCCGCGCGTCCGCGCGACTGAGCGCGTTGATGGAGAACTCCTCCTTCGCCTTGCTTCCGCAGGCGCTTCGGGCCAACGTCGAGGAATCGGCCCGCTTTCTGAGGTTGAAGGAAGGTCCGCCCCTGGCCCCCGGAACGATCAACGAATCGGCCCGCGCTCAAGCGCCCCCGCGCCGCGACTCGTCCGTCGAGATCGAGGTCGACACGTATCCGCAGATCTTGAAACTATTGACGACGGCGGACGGCACCGTGGGCGGCTTGCTCGGAGATCTCGCTCCGCCTGAAGGAAGTCCCGCCCGCGACGTTGCCTGGGATTCCCTGAGCCCCGGCGTACAGCTTGATTTGCTCAAGTTCGTCTCCGCGCATAAAACGACCACTTTTTTCGACGACCGAAGAATTACCCACATGCACGTTAAAAAGAAGGCGGTTCTGAAGTTCGTGAAAGAAACCACCTTTCTGGGCAAGACGTACCCGCCCGGCCGGCATCTCGTGGACATTTCCCGCGCCCTTCGCGACATCGTGGAATACCGCGGAGCGGATGAGGTGAATACCGTCACCGGCGTGGAACTGCATTTTCGAGACGATCAAAGCGCGGGCGCGGTCAGCAACGACGCCCGGCGCCTGCTCGAGGGAATCGGAGTTCCCATCACCCATCAGCATGTGCATATCGTCGCCCCGCTCCCAATCGAGGCGCTGGAGCGTGAACCCGACGTGCAGGCGGCCGCCATGGGCGACTTCTACCGCCGGGTCAATCTGCTGGCGGAAATGACGACCATCATCGACGACGGGGCCTCGGTCGACATGAACGTCAGCGGAAAAATCACTTATTTCGGGTACGCCAAGCCATGGACGATCTCCGGCGTCACTGAATATTTCGAGAATGCCGCCCTGCGTCGATACTGGCCCATCCAAGACACATTCAAAATCGCCTGGGTCGGCTTCCGCGGCAGCGACAAATACGATCAGCCCGGGCTGTACGGCTTTGAGTATCGCGCCATTTCGGCTGGCGCCAACGAGACGGACTATCGAGACATTTTAGACCGCATCCAGCAATCCATGCTGCGCGACGATTACGGCATTGCGAAGGATCGCATACGGCAGTGGCTGGCGGGCAGAACTGCCTCCAACGCGGTGACCGACGCCTGGTACAACCAGGATTGGTCCGTATTGGTGAGAAATGCGAAGCCGGAAGCGAAGGAAGCCCTGGGACTTACGGGGATCTTCAATCGAATTCTATGGGAGGTCGGGATAAAGAAAACTTTCGGATGGGATCAAGACAGCCACACGGAACTGAAGATGCTGATGCATGACTGGTCGAAAGACCCGCTCACGTTCCAGGACGAAGCCTTTCAACGGAAGATCGCCGACCAGCAATTGCGCGCCTTGGCCCGGTATCGGAAAGGCGAGAGCGTCAACGCGCTCATAAGCGATTTTCTCCTGGACTCAGGCCTCTACGCCGCCGTCTCGCGCTCGATCGGCCCCTCGGGCCGCTGAGTCAGCGCGTCTCGGACTTTAAGGACCGCGAATCGACCCGGCTTCGAAGGACGGCAAGAAGCAAGCCCACCGCCGATCCCAACCCGAACGCGGCCGCGCCCTGGAAGAGCGCCATCCCCATCGGAACGCCGCCCGCTCCCACGGCCGCGACCATGCCCGCCGGCGCGAACAGACCCAGCGCCAGCCAGCCGCGCGGATCGCCGACAAATTGGGGACCGCACGTCTGGCAGCCCGGCTCGCGCGCGTCGATGAGCACGAGTGCGATGACCAGGCTCGGCACGCCGACTAAGATCTCGCGCCAGCGCCACGGCCACCACCACAGCAGGTCGGCCGCGGCCGACAGCCGGTCCACCGACTCCCAAACCCCGGCGACTCCCAGGAACGCGCGCGGCGCCAACAGACAGGCCAGCCCCAGCGCCAGCCCCGCCGCCGCGGCGAGGTCGCGCACGCGTACCGGCGCGCGCCAACGCGCCTGCAGCGAGGAGCCTTCGCTGGTAAACAACGCCAGCGCGCCCAGCACCAGCGGCGCCGACAAAGTCCACACCGTCCAGCTCCGGGCGCAGGCCTCGCGCGCGCCCGGAGGCAGCAGCCCCGCCGCCAGCAGGCCCGTGGCCGAGGCCGTCGCCCAGACCGCGGCCACGCCGGCCAAGACCTCGGGCACCGGAGCCGCGATCGGAGCCCGTGTTACGACCCAGGAACGGACGGCGCGCTGCGCGCCCAAGCCGACGCGCGTCGCCAGCAGCGGCCCCAACAGGCCGAACGCGTAGAACAGAAAGAAGTTGAAGCGGCCGGACGCCTGCGCGGCGGGTTCGGGCGCGATGACCGCGGGCAAGCCGGCCGCCTTCACGACACCCAACGCCGAACGCAGCCGCTCCATGTTCTCTTCAAGCCCGAGCGCGGGGTCAGGACGCAGGATCAACAGCCTCTTGGAGCGGCCGTACACCGCGCGCATCAACTCGGGCGGATGCGCCGCGGCCGGCAACGCGCGAATCCAGAACCGCTGACCGGCGACGGACACGGCGGCTCCCGTCGACGCCGCCACGGGGATCAGCCCCGCCGCGGACACCGCCGCCACCGTTTCGGGATCGAAGCCCGCGGGCACCCGTGCTAAGTCCACGCCCGGCGGCAGTTCGATGACGCGGCCGGCCGAGGCCGTGGAAACGGCGATGCCGCGCGCGGCCAGCGCCGAGGACAGCCGCGCCAGCGTCTTGGCGTCCTTGGCCCACAGCGAGTCGGGCTTGGGCCCGCCGCCGGCCGAGACCAGACCCAGCGCGCGCAGCTTGCCCGCCTCGGCGCGCGAGAAGTGCAGGACCTCTCCGCGCTCAACGAGATCGGCGGCGCTGTCCTCGCGCAAGACCACGGCCGCCAAGCCCATGGCTTTGAGCCGTTCCCAAAATTCCGCCGGCGTAGCACTCGAGCGTCCCGACAGGGAAGCGAACACCTCGGCCTCGACGGCGGGAAGAACGGCGCGTTCTTCGATCCGGCGGTTCGCCCATAGCCACGCCGCGGCGGCGGTCATCAAAAGGAATAGAAGCCACGGCCGGCGGGAGGATTTCATTTGCGGCCGGCCTCCCGATAAAGCTCCACGTACTCCGACACGGACCGGTCCCAAGAAAAATCGCCAGACATGCAGGCGCGCACGCGCGCCCCCCAATGCGGCCCGCGCGCCGCGTCCAAGGCCCTGTCCAAAGCGAGGGCCAGGTCGGCGCCGTCGCCGGGCGCGCATAAAAACCCGTTGGCCGGGCGGTCCTCGGACGCCGTCTCAAAGACCGTGTCGCCCAGCCCTCCCGTGCGCGAGACCAGCGGTACGGAGCCGTAGCGCATGGCGATCATCTGTCCCAAGCCGCAGGGCTCGAAGCGCGAGGGCATGAGGAAGAGATCGCTGGCCGCGTAGACCCGGTGCGCGAAGGGCTCGTTGAAGGAGCGCTGGAAGTACACCGAGCCCGCGCGGCGGCGCTCGAGTGCCGCGAACATCTCGGTCAAGGACGGGTCGCCGGTGCCGATGACGACCAACTGGCAGCGGTCCAAGCGCGGCTCGACGGCGGTCAGGGCCAGATCCAAGCCTTTCTGATAGTCCAGCCGCGACACCACGCCGATCAGCGGGCGGTCGCTTCGCGTCTCCAAGCCGCACTCTCGCTGCATCGCCTCCTTGCACGCGGCTTTGCCCGCGGCCGCGTCGCCCTGCGCGTAGCGGCGAGGCAGGGCCGCGTCGCGCGCGGAGTCCCATACTTCCAAGTCGATGCCGTTCATGATGCCGCGCAGGTCCTTCGACCGGCGGCTGAGCAATCCTTCCAGACCGAAGCCGCGGTCGGGAGACTCTTGGATCTCGCGGGCGTAGGAAGGACTCACGGTGCTGAGACGGTCGGCGTGCGCGATGCCCGCCTTGAGGTAGCTGACCTGCCCGTAGTACTCCAAGCTTTCCGCCGACCAATCCTCGGGACCGAAGCCGGCGGCCTCAAGCGCCGCGCGAGGGAAATTCCCCTGGTAGGCCATGTTGTGGATCGTGAACACGCATCCGGAGCCGGAAAAATGGGGATCGGCGGCGTAGTGGCGCTTGAGGTGCGCGGCGACCAAGCCCGTCTGCCAGTCGTGGAGGTGGATCACGTCGGGCTTAAACCCAATCGCCTTGGCCCCCTCGAGCACGGCCCGCGAGAACAGGGCGAAGCGCTTGTCGTTGTCTTCATGATCCTTGCCGGCGCTGCCGTAAAGGCCTTCGCGGTCGAAGAACAACGGGTAATCGACGAAGTACACCGACACGCCGCGGCGATGCAGGAAGCTCAGCCCCACGTCGATCATGCCGCCGGACAAGGGCACCTTGATCGTCTGGGCGATCCCGCCCTCGAGCGAGGCGGCGCGCACCGAGCGGTACTTGGGCAGGAACAAGCACACGTCGTGTCCCAGCGCGCCCAGGCGCTGAGTGAGCGCGCCCACCACGTCGGCGAGGCCCCCGGTCTTGCAGAAAGGGACCGCTTCGCTCGCCGCGACGAGGATTTTCACGAACTTACGGCTGCGGCTCCACGTCGGACGCAGGTTCGGAGACCTCGGGCTGAGCTTCCGCGACGGCCTGAGCCTCGACGACGGGCTGAGCCTGCGCCGCGGGCTGCGCGTCCTCGGGAGAGAATCGATCCAGAGGCGGCAAATCCTCGAGGCTTCGCAATCCGAAATGGCGCAGGAACTCGAGCGTGGTGCCGTACATCAGCGGGCGGCCGACGGTCTCCTTGCGGCCGACGACCTTGACTAGGCGCTTCTCGAGCAAGGTCTCCAGGGCGGCGATGACCTCCACGCCGCGGATCTCCTCGATCTCGGCGCGGGTCAGCGGCTGTTTGTAGGAGATGATCGAGAGGGTCTCTTGAGCGGCCGTCGACAGCCGCATGGTCGCGCGATCGGAGAACAGCTTGCGCATGTAGGGGGCCAACTCCGGGCGCGTGGCCATCTGCCAGCCCTCGGCGACGGCGATGAGGCGGTAGCCGCGCGCGCTCTCCTCGAGCTCGCGGCGCAGCTCCTCGACGGCGGCCACGATCCGGTCCTGGTCGCGCACGTTGATCAATTTGCCGAGCTCGGCCGCCGACAGCGGGCGGTCGGTGATGAAGAGCAGGCCCTCGAGTGCCAGGCGCATCAGCGCGGGATCGTTGGCCGGAGACGGGGTCGGGACCGCGGCGGCGGACTCGATGGGCTCGGCGACCGCTTGGGCGCTCTCAGCTTCCGGGTTGGACATCGGAGTCTCCTGTGCTTCCGGGGTTTCCTGCGTCTCCGGCGACGGGGATTGGCTCATCGGCGGCGTCCTCCTTCTTGAAGATGGTGATACGGCCGAAATTCCCTTCCTGACGGATGAAGATCTTCTGCAGCTTGGTCAGCTCGAGCATGGCCAGGAAGCAGGCGATGATGCCGCGGCGCTTGCGCTCGTCGGCGAAAAGCTCCTCCCAGCGGAACATGGGCCGCGTCGAGAGCAGGAAAAGAATCTTCTCGATCTTCTCTTCGATCGGGAACTCCTCGCCTTCGACGGCGTGCGTGTCGTCCTCGGCGCCGGCCAAGATGGTCTGGAGGTGACCCATGAGCTCGAAGAGCGAGACGTTGGGGGACTTCTCGGCTTCCTCGAAGTGCGGGGCGCCCCGGTAGAAGACGTGGGACATTTCATCGGCGCGGTTGGCCAGGAAGGCCGAAGCGGCCTTGAACTTCTGGTACTCGAGAAGCTTGGCCGCCAGTTCCGCGGCCGGGTCGGGCCCCTCTTCGGCCTCAAGGCCGGCCGCCGCGCTGGGCAGCAGCGAGCGAGACTTGACGGCCATGAGAGTGGCGGCCATGACCAGGAACTCGCCAGCGATTTCGAGGTTGAACTCCTTCATCAGCTCGAGATAGGCCAGGTACTCCTTGGTGATATGCGCGATCGGGATGTTGTGGATGTCGAGGTCGTCTTTCTTGACGAGAAACAGCAGAAGGTCGAGAGGCCCTTCGAACAAGTCCAGGTTCACCTGATAGGCCTTTTCGTTCATAGTCGCAGCCTCATGGCGCGGCGGACGTCTTCCATCGTTTTCCGTGCTACGGCGCGCGCCTTCGCGGCGCCGGCCGCGAGAACGGCGTCGACGTCGGCGGCCTTGTAGGACTCGCGGCGCTTGCGGAAATCATCGAAGGCTGGGGTCATCTCGGAGAGCAAATCTTTTTTGCAAGGCATGCAGCCGATCTTTCCGGCGCGGCACACGTCGCCGCGCTCGGCGACGAAGGCGGCGTCGGCGTAGAGCTTGTGCATCGCGTACACCGAGCAGCCCGGCGGGTTCTCGTCGCAGGGCTCGGGATGGCCCGGGTCGGTGGCCGTCTTCCGGGTCGGATCGGTGTACATGGCCTTCACTTTCTTCTCGAGCGAGGCGGCCGTCTCGTAGATGTCGATGGCGTTGCCATAGGACTTCGACATCTTGCGTCCGTCAGTGCCGAGGACGCGGGGCGTCGGCGTCAGAAGGGGTTGAGGCTCGGCGAAAACCTCGCCGAAAGTCGAATTGAACTTGCGCGCGATCTCGCGGGTCAGCTCCACGTGCGGAAGCTGGTCCTGGCCGACGGGCACCTTGTTGCCGTGATAGAGCAGGATGTCCGCGGCCTGAAGGACCGGGTAGCCAAGGAAGCCGAAGGTGCGCAGCTCCTGCTGGGCGGCGGCGATGCCCTTGGTCGCGGTCGCGACGGCGGTTCCGCCTCCGGAGACTTGCTCGTGCTTGGTCTTGGCCAGCTCCTGAAGCTGTTCTTTCCAGGTCGGGTTGTTTTCAAGCCAGGACAGCGGGGTGACCATTCCCAACGCCAGGGCCAGTTCCGCGTGCTCGGCGACGTCTGATTGCTTGAAGATCACGCATTTCGCCGGGTCGAGTCCCGCGGCCAGCCAGTCGAGCACCATCTCGCGGCAGTTCTCTTGCAGCGCGGACGTGTCGCCATAGCCCGTGGTCAGCATATGCCAATCGACGACGGAGAAATAGCAGGGATATTGGGTCTGAAGGGCCACCCAATTCTTCAGCGCACCCCAATAATTACCGAGGTGCAGCCGGCCCGTCGGACGCATGCCGGAGAAAACGATGTCGGCGCGCTTCATTCCGTCGAGATTCTAGCCTTTTCTCGACGGTAATTCCAGGTATTTTTGCTCGGCGACGACCCTTTAATCTCGAACGCACCGCACCGACGCGGTGCCGTATTTTGACAAGTCCTGTTGTTTGCCATTGCTGAGGCGCTGACCCCACACGTTACTGCCGAACATGTCATTGGACGACCAGTACCAGCCGCCCGGATCTTCGCCTGTTAAATTGAAGGTCCCCGCCAGCGGTCCCTTTTCTCTATTTTGAAAGAGCAGGTCTAACTCCCATTTAGTCGGTACGCGCCAATCGTCATGGCCGGATTCTTCCAACTTCTTGCAATAGTCCATGGCATTATTCCAGTTGAGAGCAGTAGGGGCGTCCGCTGAAGCCACCGATAAAGATTGGGTAATCACGATCGTACCGTCATTCTTTTTTTCAACGGACGGCTCGGCTGCTGCGGCAGATCTCTTGCCATGGTTCATGACACAGGAAAACGCCAGCGCAAATGTGATGACAAAAATCTTGAATGGCCTTCGATGCATGGGCTGCCTCCTTCGCTTCTTGGCTCAGAGTATGACCCGTCTCCCGAGATTTATCAAGATCGGACGCTGGGATTGGAGAGATGGGCCCCGGCTCTGGCCGCGTGGTGCCGGCGCCATACCGTGAAATCCCCGAGAACGACTGAAAAACTGGTCATCCCTTCCGCGGACGAGACCGCGGCCAGCGTCAAGCGCTTCCATGAAGCCGTGCGCCGTTCGGAACTGGCGGACTTTCTTCGCCCCGGCTCGGTCAGCGATCCATCGCTCGGCGCGTCGTCCCCGCGGCGCGAACCAAAACGAGCCAGACCAAAACGGCGGCGTAGAGCTTGAAGTAGCCGGCGAACAGCGCCCAACGGCCCATGCCGAGATTGACGGCGAGAGACTTCGTCGAATTGAGCGCGGCGAGCACGACGATCGAGACGCGCATTCCCGTTGAGATGTCGGACTCGAGGGCGACCAGGGCCGAGGGGATCAATAAAAAGTAGGAGTAGTCCTTGAAGCGCGGCGCCAGCAGCGCGTAGGCCGCGCATAGGAGCAAGATGGTGGCCCGCTTTTTGGCGGCCTCATCTTGAGCTGCCGACCAGATGCGCCGCAGCGCGACGCCGGTAAACGCCGCGATGACGACCGCCCACGGCGCATAGATCAGCCGCGCCTGCCGCACGTAATCCAGGCGCAGATCCGGATTGATCTCCAAGATATGCTCGATGAAGCCGAGCACGGAGCAGTTGTTGGGTCCCCGTTCGTAGCGCCAGCCCTCTTTCATATCATGCAAACGCGCCCAAAAGCTTTCGAGCATTCCTGGATGCAGCACCCGGTTTAAGCCGAACAACAAGATCATCGTCATGGCGCCGACAAAAAACGGTTTCCAACCCGGTTTCGGCCTAAGAAGAACAAGGACGAGAAAAGGCGCCGGCTGCATCTTGAGCTGGGCCGAGACGGCGATGAGCAGGGCGAAAGCCATGTCGCGGCCGTCGACATACAAGGCGAACGCCGTCCAGATCAGCAGCTGCTCAAAGGACGCCCCGTTGCCGGAATGAAGCTCCACCCACAGCGGACCGCCGAAAGCAAATAGAGCGAAGAGGAGGCGCGCCGCGTCGGGCCCGGGACCTAGGAATCTTTTCCGCCAGATAAACAGCATGCCCAGAAAGATCAGGACTTGGAAAGCGTTCCAAGTACGCCCGGCCAACGACGAGCTCCAATCAAAGAAAACGGCAACGGGACGGTATAGATCGAACGCCAACGGCGGATAAAGACATGGATAGGTCACGTTGCCGATCACCAAGTCCTGCGCGTACGGATCGCCCCCGGAGGCCAAGACTTTGGCGCAGGACACGCAGATCTGAAGGTCGAGAAGCTTGCCCGGGCTCCACAGGAAAGCGGCGGCGACCGCCAAAGCCGCGGCGAACGACAGCTTCGGACGACTCATCGGATTGCGCTCACGTGTTTCAATCAACTATTGATAATCACTGTTTCTGGAAACACTGATTATCAATAGTGATGCTTTTTTCGAAGCCAAGACAACGCCGCCGCCCGCGTCTTCAAACTTCCCGCGCGCTGAAGACGCGCGGCTTCGTTCAATATTTCATGAAATTCCGGTCCCGGTTTTAGCCCGGCTGCGATTAGATCCTTGCCCAATAAAAAGCAGGGCTTGAGCGCGGCGGGCGGAAGCTTGGGCGCAAACCGCCGCACGCCAGCGACGATCTCCGGAGCGGGCGCGCTCCGCGGCGATTGATCGGAGAAGGCCAAGTTCAAGGTCTCGCGCAGGCGCGTGCGCAGATGATGCTCATGGGGGAAGGCCTCGATGAAGGCGCGGCCTTTCTCGGAGCCGAGCGCCAGCGCCAACGCGGCCAAGCGCGGCTCGACGCCGGCCGGCATTTTTTTATTCCAAGACAACTCAGGATGGAAGAGCGCAAGATATCCCCAGTCGCTCAACAGCGCGAACGCGGGGCCGGGATCTTTTTCGCCGAGCAAGCACATGAGTTCGTGAAGTAACCGGTGCGGAGACAGCTTTGCCGCATGCTGGGCCGCCAAGGCGTTCTTGGCCGCGTCGACAAGACCGGGCGCGGGACTCAGCTTCAGGCGGGCCGCGAAGCGTGCCCCTCGGAACACGCGCGTGGGATCATCGCGAAAACTGGCGGGATGAAGAACGCGCAGCACGCGGTCCTTAAGATCGCGCGCGCCGCCGTAGGCGTCGATCAAGGCCCGCGAGCCGTCGTCAAGCCGCACGGCCAGCGCGTTGACCGTGAAGTCGCGGCGGAACAAGTCCTGCTCGATGGGCACGCCCACCGCGTCGACTACGGGCAGGCACGCCGGCTCGGGATATTTCTCGGAGCGCGTGGTCGCCACGTCGACGCGGAATTTCCCCTTGGAGACGACGCGGCGCGTGCCGAAGCGGCCGAAGGACTCCACGCGTCCGCCGAGCAGGCGGGCCGCAGCGCTTGCCACCGGATCGGGATCGCCGGCCACGGTCAAATCGAGGTCGAAGTTCGGCCGACGCAGCAGCCAGTCGCGCACCGGCCCGCCCACCGCGAACAGCCGCACGCCGTGGGCGCGGGCTTCCTGCGCCAGCGGCTCTAGGATTTTCGCCGCGGCCGCGGGAACGGCGACGCGGACGGGAGGGCGCGTCAAACGTCCGCCATGGCCGCCGGCGGCAGGCCCATGCTCGGGTCCTTGACCAGCTTGTCGAGATAATCGGACCAGGCCGTGAGGCGGTCATTGGCCGCGACCAAGGTCTTTATACCATCCATGATAGAGGCCCGCGTCGCGGTCTTGCCGGCGTAGGGCAGCCAAGAGGGCGCGCCGTTTTCGCGCGCCCAAGCCGGGCTGGCCCGATAGACGGACAGGCCCAAGTCCTTGGCATAATGCGCCATCACGTCGCGCTCATCGCGACGCCAGTCCTCGAACTCCAAGAGCTGCGCCAGGCCGTCGGGGCCGAAAAAAACCTCGGGCACATGGCCGATGGGCAGATGGTCTCCCAACGCGCCGCGCATGGCGGCGAAGTCCGCCGCCATTTTTTCCCGCCACTTGTCGGCTTCCGCCCGGTAGGACACGGGAAAGACGAAGGCCAGGATTTCGTCGTCGGGCTCGTAGTAGATCCACGCCGCCTCGGGCAAAAATGCCGCGTTGCACGAGGGACAGAGGAGCATGTTCACTTCCGAGGCCTTGGCCTGATCGCGGAGTGCCGTGTCCTTGCCGCCGTGGACAAAGGTCCAAATAGGAGCGTCGAAGCCGTCCGTGCAGGAGGGGCAGTTCGCTTCGATCGTCCCTTGAAATGACATGAGCGTGGAATTATAGGACTTGAGCGCTCAGCGCGCCAAGCGCCGGAAGTATTCCTTGATCGCCGAGTCGGACTGGGCCGGGCGCGGCTCCCGCAGCGACCGCTCCAGCTCCTCGCGCAGCTCGCGCGGAGGACGGTAGTCGTCGGCCGAGGGCAGGCGCACCCGCCCCATGGCCGTCCCGCGCTGGCCGCCGGAGCCCCCGCCGGGCCGCGCGCGCGCAGCGCCCCCGGGCATTTCAAAAGGCTGTCCCATTGCCTCGCCCATGCCGCTGGCAGAAGGCTCGCCTCCGGAGGCCTTCTTCTCCCCTTCCTGAAGCATCGACAGCGCCGCTTCGCCGCGGCGCAGGCCTTCGGCGGCGTCGCCGCGGCGCAGGGCGCTCTCGCCCGTCTCCTGCTCCGACAGCGCCGCGTCGATGCGCCCCACGGGGCCGCCGGGAAGGTAGCCGAGGACGCTGGCCGCGTCGGTCACCTCGCGGCGCAGATTGCCGGTCTTGCCGCGCGCCAAAGCCTGCGCGTCGGCCGCCTCGCGCGCGGCGACGGCGTCGGGCGCGTCGCCGTCGACGCCGCGCTCCAAAGCGGCGGCGGCCTGCGTCCGTCCGGCGGCGCGCAGGCTTTTGATCGTCTGGTCGAACTTTCCGGCCGCCAGGCTTTGACGGGCGCTTTTTAACTCGCGCTCGGCGTCGGGAGGCGGCGAGGAGGCGAGCGCCGAATCGATGTCGTCCTGCGTGCGCCGCAGCAGGTCCTTTTGGGCGCGCAGCAAGGCGACCTGTCTGGCGGTCTCGCGGCGGCGCGCGGCGTCGACCGCTTTTTCCTGGGCCTCGACGGCCTCATGCCAAGCCTTGGCCGCCCGACTAGCACTTTCCTTGGCGCGGCCGGCGGCGGAACTCGCCGAACGCTTGCCCGATTCGCGCAGGCCTTTGGCCAACTTCGACAAACTCTCGGCCATCTGCCGCGCGGCCTTCGCCGCGGCGGCCGCGTCGCCGCTTTGCAGCGCGCGGCGCAGGTCCTTAGCCGACTGGCGCGCACCCTCCAACGGAAGCTCGCGGACCTTGCCGGTCTCCGGCGCCGCCTCCGGAAGCGCGTCGATGGACTTGCGCAGCTCCTCCATTGCAGCCTCCACTCCGGCCAAAGCCTTCTGCAAATCCGCAAGCTCCGCCGGCGAGGCGTTCTTGCGCAGCTCGGACATCGCATCAAGAGCCTGACCCATGTCCATGCTTTCGTTCTCGGCCGCCCGCGCGCTCTCGGCCATGTCCTGCGCGTTCTGCAAGGCCGCGCTCTCGCGCAGCGCGGCGGCGGTCGCGCGCGCCTGCTCGGCCAGCGCCTTCTGCTCGCGGGCCGCGCGCGGCAGGTCCTTCTCTTTGAGCGCGGCCTCGGCCTTGGGCAGTCCCTGCATTCCGGCCTCGGCCAAGCTCTCGGCCGCGGCCGCGGCTTGCTCGGACAACCCCGGGTTGGCGCGCGGATCCGACTGCAGGGCGTTGTTCCACATCATCAGCGCGTTGGCCGAGGCGGCCCAGCGTCCCGGCAGGGGGCGCGCGGCTTCCTTGGCGGCGGCCTCGTCTCCCGATTTCGCCGCGGCGGCCGCGGCCTCGGCGGCCTGCGCCGCGCGGTCAAGCGCCTCGAGAGCCTTCTCGCGCAAGGCGAGGGCTTCCTTGTGCGCGGCGTCGACATCGACGATCTCGACGGAGCCCTTTTCCGAGAGCGTGGTCTGCGGGGGCGACGCGTCGTCGGAGGCCTCGATCCAGAATTCGATGGTCCTGCCGGGCGTGTAGGAACGCAGCGGCAGCGCCGCGTCGCCCAGCGCCTCGGAGGAGCCTTTCTCGAAGGGCAGGGCGCGGCGGCTTTCTTGAGCGCCCGCGCGCGTGACCAGCTCCAGCCGCGTGATCGCCCCGTCGTCATGAGCCGCGTAGGTGATCGGCACGGAGTCGCGGGGACCGGCCTGGAGCGGCACTTGGGGCGAGAGCAGCTCGGCGGTGGGCTTGGCGTCGCCCAACACCGACAGCGCGTACGTCGGCGGCGCCGAATCGCGGCGTCCGTCGGCGGAGACCAGGACGAACGACAGCGTCGCGTCCTCCTGAGCCAAGAAGCCCGTCGACCAGCTGCCGTCGGAGGCCTGGCGCATGTCCGTCGGCGCCCCGAGGTTGGACACGCGCAGCGCCGCCGACGTCAGCCGCGTCTCGGCCGAACCTCGCACCGTCACCCAATCGCCGCGCCGCGCGGTCACCGGCGCGTCCTCCCCTAAAACGAAATTCTTGGTGCCGCGCGCGCCTTGAACGATCGCGCGCGCGGATTGAAATCGGGGTGCTACGACGGGCTGCAGGTGCTTGACGCTCGTGACCAGGTCGCGGCGGCGGGCGCGATAATCGAGCGGCCCCGCCAAAGGGCCGGTGTTAAACGACGCGGATTCGCCGTCGACGCGATCCCAGAGGGCGTCGCGCCAAACGCCATCGCCTCCGCGCGTCTGCAGGGCCAAGTCTGCGGGACGCAAGCCCGCCGCCGCGCCCGCCGTCGTCAGCCGCACGGCCACCGTCGCCGAGGCGCCCCAGTCCAAGCTCACGTCTCCCGGCAGCAGCAGGACCAGTCGGTCGAGCGGCGCGTCTCGCCAGGGAGCCAGCACCCGCAACAGCGATCCGCCGCGGGCGCCCGAGCCCAAGCACAACAGCAAAGCCGCGGCCGCGGCCCAGCCGCCGCCGCGCGCGGCGCGCGTGGGAGTCCAGGTGAACAGCGGCGCTTGATGCAAGCTCGCCGCCAATTCGTCGGCGCGAGTCACATGCTCGCGCCGCAGTTCCTCGGACACGCCGGGCCGATGCGACTCCTCGCGCAAGGCCCAGGCCGAGGCGAACATCGCGCGCGTCTGCGGCCACGCGCGCGCCGCCTCCGCGAAAATCCGCTCCCAGCCGGTCGCGCGCCACGGCGCGATGAGCCCGCGCCAGACGTACGCCGACAGTCCGGCCGCGCCGAGAATCCAGAACCCGGCGCGCGCCGCGCGCGGCAAGGTCAGAAGATGATCGAGCGCGGCCAGTGCTGCCGCGGCGGCCAAGCCCCAGCCCAGCGCCCGCGACGCCGCTTCCAAGATTAAAGAGCGGCGGCGTTGGGCGCGCCAGGAGAGCGCGCGTTGATGAAGACTCATTCCGGGATTATACGACTTCGGGGGCTTGAGGCACGGCGAGCCGGTCTTCGGCCTCGCGCAGGTCGCGCAAGGCCTCGCGGCGACGGTCGAGGGTGGAGCCCTCGGGCATGCGGCGCTTGGCGTTGTCGCGCTCAAGCTCCATGAGGATGTCCTCGGCGCGCACCAGCGCGGCGTGATGGCGGGAATGGAAAGCGTAGTTCCAGGCGCGGCGCATGTCGCGCACCACGTCCCACTCGGCGAAAAGCGTCTCGAGCAGGGTCTTGAGAACCATGCCCACACCCACCAGGCCCACCGAGAGGGTGAACATGAACTTCACGTACATCTCCATCGCGTTCATGGTCGCGTCCTACGACGATCGATGCGACCATTTCCTCGCATATGCTCGGTCATGTTAGCATTGTAGCCCGACGGCGTTTCGAGCGCACGGGCCGTCGGGGCCAGGATGGGGAGGGTCTTAAGACCTAGTTAAAATGGGCCTAGATTTCGCGCAGCCGCCGGCCGTAGCCCAAGGCCATGCCCGCCAGGATCGCGGCCATCCCCGCCGTGGTCCGAGCCACGCCGAAGCGCGAGGCCAGTCCGCCGACGGCGAAGCTTCCCAGCGGCGAGAGCCCGATGAAGATCATCGAGTAGAAGCCCATCACCCGCCCGCGGTGGCGGTCATCGGAAAGCTCCTGCAACGCGGTGTTGGCGCCGGCCAGCACTCGGATCGCCCACCAGCCGGCCATGGTCATGAAAAAACAGGATAGCGCGAAGTTCCGCGACCACGCCATCCCCGCCATCGCCACGGCCATGCCGAAACTGCCGCGCACGATCTCCCCGCCGACCCCGGCTGCGCCGCGGCGACGCGCCAAGGCCAGCGCTCCGATAGTGGCGCCTAGGCCGGAAAACGAGGATAAAATGCCCAGCCCCTTGGCTCCGGAATGCAGCACGCCCTCGGCGAACACGGGCATCAGCATGTACAGCGGCATCGCCGCGAGGCTGAAGACGCCCAGCGCCAGCAGGATGAGACGGATCGGCGCATGGGCGAAGGCGTAGGCCAAGCCCTCGCCGATTTCCTTCCAAATCCCCTCGCGCGTCTCCACGCGGGTGGGCTGGCGCACCTCGCGCACCCAAGACAGCGCAATCAGCACGGAGACGTAGCTCAGCGCGTTGAGCGCAAAGCAGCCGGCCTCGCCGGTCCAGGCGATGGCCATGCCCGCCACCGCCGGGCCGATGATGCGCGAGGCGTTGACCACTGTCGAGTTCAGCGCGATCGCGTTGTGCCGGTGCTCGGCGGGTACCAGCTCGCCGATGAGCACTTGGCGCGCGGGCAGGTCGAAGGCGTTGACAGCACCTAGGGCCATCGACAGCGCGAACACATGCCACACCTGCACGTGCCCGCTCCAGGCCAAAGCCGCAAGCAGGACGGCCTGCAGCATCGCCAGCAGCTGCGTGCGCTTGACTAAGCGCAGATGGTCGGAGTGATCGACCTTAAAGCCCGCGTAGAAGCCGAGCAGGAACACGGGGAATTGGCCGACGAAGGCCACCAGCCCGAGCATCAGGGGGTCCTTGGTCAGGCGGTACACCAGCCACGCCTGCGCCGTGGCCTGCATCCAAGACCCGACCAAGGAGACGAACTGGCCGAGAAAGAAAAGCCGGAAATTCCGGTGCTCAAGCGCGGAGAACATGGCGAGGCGATTCTACCAAACCGAGGTCCTACATCTTGAGTAGGCCCATTTTTCCCCGCTCCTTGCCCCAAAGGCCCAGGCCGACGAGCGCTTTCCTTACTACAGTAGATTTATGAACACTTCCAAGACGCTGCGCGACGGCACGCTGGTTCTTTGCGGAATTTTCCTCCTCTCCGGATCGGCGGCGGCCGATGAAGGCATGTGGCCTTTCCAGGGCGTTCCCGCGGAGACGATCCAGAAGGCCTACGGCTTCACGCCCAGCCAGAAATGGCTGGATGATTTGCGCCTGGCTTCGGTGCGGTTAAACGACGGCGGCTCCGGCTCGTTTGTTTCGAGCGAGGGGCTTTTGCTCACCAACCATCACGTCGCTCTCGGACAGATTCAAAAGGCCTCAAACCGCAGCGGGAAAGACTACGTCAAGGACGGATTCTACGCGCATGCCCCCGCCGAAGAGTTCAAGTGCGACGACTTGGAGGTCAACGTCCTCGAATCCATGGACGACGTGACCGCTCGGGTGACGGCGGCGGTCAAGCCCGGAGCGAGCGAGGCCGAGGCCGACGAGCAGCGCAAGGCCGAGATGTCCCGCATCGAAAAGCAGTCCCTGGAATCCACCGGCCTGCGCTCCAACGTGATCTCGCTGTACGCAGGCGGCCAGTACTGGCTGTACCGCTACAAGAAGTTCACCGACGTGCGCCTGGTCATGGCTCCCGAAAGCCAAGCGGCAAACTTCGGCGGAGACCCGGACAACTTCACTTACCCGCGGTATGCGCTCGATTTCGCGTTCTTCCGGGTCTACGAAGACGGCAAGCCCTACCGCCCGAAACATTATTTGCCCTGGAGCCGGACCGGTCTTCGTGAAAACGAGCCCTCCTTCGTCAGCGGGCACCCCGGATCGACCGCGCGCTTGAAAACGTTGGCGCAGCTTCAGACGATCAAGGAGCTCGAAGCTCCGGCCATGTTCGACGGGCTCGGCCGCACTCGCGCGGCTCTACTGGCCTACGGCGCCCAAGGCGCGGAGCAGAAACGCCAGGTGATGAGCAGGGTGCAGTCGATCGAGAACTCGCTCAAAGCCACGGAGGGCCGCCTCGCGGCCCTCAACAATCCGGCGTTCATGGCGACCAAAGCAAGCCAGCAAAAAGCCCTGCGCGACGCCGTCGATAAGGATCCCATCTTGCGCGCTCAATACTCCGCCGCCTGGGAAGACATCGCCAAGGCGGAAAGCTCTTATTCCGGCCGCTTCAAGGAATTCATGTACCGCAGGACGGGAGGGACGCTGGCGGGTTTGGCGAATACGCTGGTGACCTACGTCGACCAGCTCGCCAAGCCCAATGAAAAGCGATGGGAGGAGTATCGAGAGTCTTCCCTGCCTTCGCTGACTCAGCGGCTGTATTCGCCCGCCACTCTCTACCCCGGGATGGAGAAGGCGATGTTGACGGTCGGACTGCAGACCGCCCTCGAAAAACTCGGACCCGACGACACCTTCGTCAAAACGATTCTACAGGGCAAGACCATCGCGGAAGTCGTCGAGGAGGCCGTCTCCAAAACCAAGCTCTTCGACGTCGAGTACCGCAAGCAGCTGGTCGCCGGCGGAAAGCAAGCCATCGACGCATCGGAAGACCCCTTGATCCGCATGGCGCGGCAAGCCGCTCCGATCCTGTGGGAAATGCGAACATGGAAGGAGAAGACCGTCGAAGCCGTCGAGACCACGGCGGGCACGAAGATCTCGAAAGCGCGCTTCGCGGTGCACGGAAACAGCATCTATCCCGACGCCAACTTCACGCTGCGCTTGAGCTACGGCAAGGCGGCAGGGTATCAGGAAGATACGACAAGGGTCCCTTATAAAACGACTTTCTACGGCCTCTATGGACGGGCCGCGGACTTCGACAACAAGGAGCCTTATGACCTGGCGGCCAAGATCGCCGCGGCGCGCGGGGCGATGGATCTTGCGACGCCGATCAACTTCGTGACGACCAACGACATCATCGGCGGCAATTCCGGCAGTCCGGTCGTCAACAAGGACGGCGAGCTGGTCGGACTGATCTTCGACGGCAACATCCAAAGCCTGGAGGGCGACTACCTCTACCGCGACGCTCAAAACAGGTCGGTCGCCGTCCACTCGGCCGGAATCATGGAGGCCCTAACCAAGATTTACGGCATGGGCGACTTGGCCTCGGAGTTAACCCGCGGAGCGATGAAGGCCGTCACGAATCCTCAGCCAGGAAGCTAAATTCGCGTCCTTGACAGGTCCCCTCGCGGGTTCCATAATAAGCCCATGCTGGACATGGAGACGGTCAAACGCCAATTTCAACGCACGCTCACGCCCGGCTTCCTGCTGTTCGCCTTGGTCTGCGGCGTCGCCGGGACCGCGGCGGGCTGGACGCTGTGGTTGAAGCCGCAGCAAGTCACCGCCCAGCGGCGCTACCAAACGCACCAGGCCTTGATGCGGCTGCACGACATGCAGATGACCTACCGCGCCGCCCGCGGGACTTTCGCCAACGATCTCGACAGCCTGCTGGCTGCCTCGCCCGATGGCGCCAAAGTGCGTGAGATATTGCGCGCCAACGCCGACGACGCCACTTTGACCGTCGTCGGCGACGCTCAAAAATTCCGCCTCGAGGCGAACGTGCTCGATGGCGAGCGGACGCTCGTCAAGATCCGCGGGCCGATGGGCGCCCCCTAGGAGGCCGCACGGGCCTTTTCCGCCTGCGCTCCGACTTCAAGCCCGCGGGCGACCAGCCCGCGGCGATCGACACGTTGGTCTCGCGTCTGCGCGAGGGCGCCCCGGCGCAGACCTTGCTCGGCGTCACGGGCTCGGGCAAGACTTTTTCGATCGCCAACGTCATCCAACAGCTGGAGCGCCCCACACTCGTTCTCTCGCCGAACAAGGTGCTCGCCGCCCAGCTCTACGCGGAGTTTAAATCCTTCTTTCCGGACAACGCCGTCGAGTTCTTCATCTCGTACTACGATTATTATCAACCCGAGGCCTACGTCCCTTCCACGGACACCTACATCGAGAAGGACTCCTCGATCAACGACCGCATCGACCGGCTGAGGCTCAAGGCCACAAGTTCCCTGCTGGCGCGACGCGACGTGATCGTCGTCGCCTCGGTGTCCTGCATCTACAACATCGGATCGCCCGACGCCTACGCCAACCGCACGGTGCGCCTTGAAGTCGGCTGGCAGGTGACGCGCGACGAGCTAGTCAAGCAGCTCGTCGACGTCCATTACGAGCGCAACGAAGTCGACTTCACGCGCGGCAAGTTCCGCATGAAGGGCGGCGTCGTCGATATTTTCCCGGCCTACATGGAGACCGCCCTGCGCGCCACCTTGGGCGACGAGGAGATCGTCTCGCTCGTCGAGTTCGACCCCCTCACCGGCGCCAAGATCAAGGACCTCAAACGCGAGTGGGTTTACCCGGCCAAGCACTTCGTCACCGGCGGACCGGAGCGCGAGCGCGCCATCGCCTCCATCGAAGCCGAGCTCGCCCAGCGCCTGGCGTATTTCAAAAGCAAGGGACAATTGCTCGAGGCCCAGCGCCTGGAGCAGCGCGCCCACTACGATCTCGAGATGCTGCGCGAGATGGGCTTCTGCCACGGCATCGAGAACTACTCCCGGCATCTGTCCGGACGCCCCGCCGGCGAGCGCCCCTACTGCCTCATCGATTTCTTTCCCAAGGACCACCTGCTCGTCGTCGACGAATCCCACGTCGCCGTGCCTCAGATCGGGGGCATGTACGAGGGCGACAGAGCCCGCAAGCAAACCCTCATCGACTTCGGCTGGCGCCTACCCTCCGCGCTCGACAACCGTCCGCTCAAGTTCCCCGAGTTCGAGAAGCTCGCCGGCCAAACCGTCTTCGTCTCCGCCACACCCGGCCCCTACGAGCTCAAGAAGACCCAGGGCGAGATCGTCGAAATGGTCGTGCGCCCCACCGGCCTTATCGACCCCGAGACCATCATCAAACCCTCCGAGGGACAGCTCGACGACTTAATCGTGCGGCTCAAGGACCGCGCCGGAAAAAAGGAGCGCGCCCTGATCACCACGCTCACCAAGCGCACGGCCGAGGACCTGTCGTCTTACCTGACGACGAAGGGCATCAAGGTGCGCTACCTGCATTCCGACATCGACTCACTCGAACGCATCCAGATCCTGCAGGACCTGCGCGCGGGCGTCTTCGACGCGCTCGTCGGCATCAATCTCTTGCGCGAGGGCCTGGACCTGCCCGAGGTCTCGCTGGTGGCCATCTTGGGGGCCGACCACGAGGGCTTCCTGCGCTCGGAGACGACCCTCATCCAAATCGCCGGCCGGGCCGCGCGCAACGTCGGCGGCCAGGTCGTCCTTTACGCCGACGGGGTCACCGGCTCCATGAAGCGCGCCTTGGGCGAGATGGACCGGCGCCGCGCCAAGCAGCTGGCCTACAACCGGGAGCACCGCATCACCCCCAAGACCATCGTCAAGGCCGTGTCGGAGCTCGAGGAGTTCCAAAGTGCGGCCAAGCGCGAGGGCTTGATGCTCCTGCGCGACGCCGAAAAGCCGCTGTCGGCCAAGGATCTTCCGGTCCTGATCACGGAGATCGAAGGCCGCATGCGCGCGGCGGCCGACGCCTTGGATTTCGAGCAGGCCGTGGTCCTGCGCGACCAACTGCTTGAGCTTAAGTCCATGTCCGCCAGCCGCCCGTCGCGGACCACAAAATCCCGCGCTAAAACCAAGTAATTCCCTCTTCTTATTTCGAAACAATTTAGACCTTGCGGATGGGCCCAGGTCTGTTACCCTTAAAGCGAGCCCATGAGAGGACTTTTCCTCGTCTTATTGACGCTCGCCGCCGCCCCCCTCCGCGCCTCGGTCACCGCCGAGGAAGCGGCGATCGCTGAGCGTTTGGCGGGTCAAGCCAACGATTTTTTGATCTCCCTGCTGGGTCCCGGCCGCGGAAAGGCCGTGGTCACGGTGCAAGGCGAGCAGACGATTTCCTCGTCTCAGGCAGAATACATTGTTCCGACTTCCGTCGGCGGATCCTCCTCGGGCAACACGTTGACCTACCTTCCCGGCTACAACAAGGACGGCGGCGATAAGCCCAAAGAGAAAGCGCCCGTGGCGGGCATCGATTTGAACACGACCGTGCGCAAATCGGGCCAATCCTCTTCCTGGGATTCCGGCATCCAGATCAAGCTGGTGCGGGTGTCCGTCATTTTGGACGCGCGGCTGCCCAAGGAGCAAGTCGCCGTTGTCGCCGATCTCCTGCCCAAGCTTCTCAACCTCGACAAAGAGCGCGGCGACGAGATCTCCATCCTGCGCGCCGACTTAAGGCTCGCCAACTGGAAGAACATCGTCAAGGACTATCTGCGCAGCAAGGAGGGTGCTGGGACCGCGGCGCTTCTCTCCGGCGTCCTGGTCTTGATCCTGCTCTCGGGTCTGGTGCTGCGCTTGACGGCCAACAGCGCGATCCGGACTTTCATGGAAGAACTTTCCGCCCAGCACAAACCTCTCGTCGGCGTCGAACAGAATACCGGATCTCCCCCTCCCGCGGCCGGCGCCGCCCCTGAGCTCTTATCTGGAGGAATGCCCAGCTTGTCCCTCGAGGGCGAGCAGCCCGAGCTCAATGCCGGCGCGGCGCCCTTTCCGCAGCTCGGCCAACGCTTCGATTTCCTGACATCGCGCAGCCCCGCCTCGCTGGCTCTGCTCATCGGCGGCGAGCCGCCCCAGGACCTGGCCCTGCTCTTCGCCACGCTGGCGGCGTCGCATCCCGATTTGTCCGCCGCCGTTTTCTCGGCGCTCGACGGGGAGGTGCGCGCCAAGGTCTCGCGCACGCTCGCCGCCATGACCGCGGCCGATCCCGAGCAGCTGGAGATGCTGGAAAACCGGCTCAGAAACCTCGTCGATTTCGGCGTGCGCGGGCCCGAGCGCCTGGGTAAGATCTTAAGCCGCCTTCCCGCGGCCGATCGCGAGACTCTCTTCAACGAGGTCGTCTCCGCCAATCCCGACGTGGCCCAGGAGCTGGAGCGCTCGCTGTTCTCCTTCGAGGACATCGTCCAACTCAGGGAGGCGGATTTCCGGCGCCTCATCGTGGCCGTGCCTTACGCCGATTGGGGCATCGCGCTGCGGGGCGCCGGAGACAACGTGGTGCAACGCGTTCTCGGAGAACTGGAGCCCGGCATCCAAAGTATCTTAAAAGAGGCCATGGGCAGCCCGCAGCCCCGCGTCAAGATTCTCGAAGCCCGCTCGAAAGTCATCTCGCAGACCTTGGCGATGGTCTCGCGCGGCGAGATCGCCCTGCAGAACAACGAATCCGCGGAGATGATCTAGGCCATGCGCGACCCGCGTCTAACCGGAGTGCCCGATCCCCTGCTCAGCCCGCTGCTCGAGCGCCTGGCCATGCTCGAGACGGCCAAGGACGGCCTCGAGTACCAGCTCTCCGACCGAAACTTCACCGCCGAGATGCAGAATTCCCAGCTCCGCCAGCGGCTGGAGCAGGCTCAGGCCGAGATCGCCCGCCAACAGGAGGCCCTGGACAATTTTTGCGCGGAGATCCTGGCCGCCCTGCAGGCGCGGGACGCGGCTCAGGCCACGGCGGAGGAAAGCCTCAAGATCCGCGCGGCGGCGCTGGCCGAACGCGATCGCGCGCAGGGCGAGATCGACGCTCTGCGTCCGCAAGCGGATGAGGATCATCGCGGCCGCGCGAAGGCGGAGATGGAGGCGGCGGGATTGCTCAGGGACCGCCAAGCCCTTTACGAAAAGATCGAGCAAGAAACCCGTGCCAAAGAGACGCTGGCCACCGATCTCGCCGCAGCCGAAGCCAAACTTCAAGCCGAACGCATCCACGCCAACGAGAAGCTGGTTTCCGAGCTCGCAGCGGCGGAAGCCAAGCTCCAGACCGAACGCGGCCACGCCAACGAGAAACTCGCGGCAACGGAAGCCAAGCTCCAGACCGAACGCGATCGCGCGCAAGGCGAGATCGACGCGCTGCGCCCGCAAGCGGAAGAAGATCATCTCGGCCGCGCGAGGGCGGAGATGGAGGCGGCGGGATTGCTCAGGGACCGCCAGGCCCTTCTCGAACGGATCGAGAAGCAGACCCGAGCCAACGAGACGCTGGCCTCAGATCTCGCCGCGACCGAAGCCAAGCTCCAAGCCGAACGCGAGAAGCTGACCTCCGCGCTTGCAGAGGCGAAAGCCAAGCTCCAAGCCGAGCGCAATCGCGCGCGCGGCGAAATCGACGCGCTGCGCGCGCAGGCGGAAGAAGATCATCGCGCGCGAACGAAAGCGGAAACGGAAGCGGCGGGGCTGCGCGGGGATCGCGAGGCTCTCCTCAAACAGATCGAGCAGATTATGCGCGCCAGCGAGAAGCTGGCCGCCGAACTCGCCGCGGCGCAAGCCGCGCTCCAAGCCGAACGCAATCGCGCGCGCGGCGAAATCGACGCGCTGAGACCCAAAGCGGAAGAAGATCATCGCGCCCGGACGAAAGCCGAAATGGAGGCGGCGGAACTGCGCGGGGACCGCGAGGCGCTTCTCGAGAAACTCAAGCAAAGCGCCCGCGCCGGCGAGTCTCCCACTCCGGCGCCGGAGCCGGCGCGGGCGGACATTAAGCCCGATCCGGTCTGGGATACGGTGCTGCCGGCCTTGCGCGGTCCCGTCTCATCCGCTTTCGCCCGCCTGCGGCAGCTTCCGCTGGGGGCCATCCCGGAAGGGCCCCGGGCGATGATCCGCCTGGCCGCGGCGTCTTTGACTCAAACCTCGGACATGCTCAAAGCCTTGGAGGAATACTTCGACGACAATGCGCCGCCGGCCGCCGCGGGACGCGCCGACGTCCCCATCGAAGCCGCTCTCGCCGCGTGGGAAGGGCCCTTTGGCCAGCGCCGGATCAAAATCGTGCGGCGCGTGGAATCGGGCCTGCCTCAGGTTCTCGTCCGAGACCAGTCCCTGCGCGTGGCCGTCTTTGAAGTGCTGCGCAACACCTACGAGGCTTTGCCGGCCGGCGGAACCTTGACCGTCCAGCTCGCCCGCGACGCGGCATCGGGGGGGATAACCGTCCGTTTTACAGACAGCGGCCGCGGGTTTTCACCCTCGGCCTTGCTGACCCTATTTGCGCCCTTCGCCTGTGCCCGGCCTGGTCATCTTGGACTAGGACTCAGTCTCGCGCAGAAAATCCTGCGGCGCTGCGGAGGCGACGTCGCGGCGGCCAACGGCCCGGCCAAGGGCGCGGTGGTCACTTTCCGCCTGGCCCCTTCGCCCGCGCCTGCCCCGATTTAGCGGCCTGAAGCTGAAACGCTAAAACCCGTTAAGGGTGGCGCCCGGAATGCGTTTGGAAACGCTCTTCCGCGTCGTAGTCGTCGTCATGGGACGGCTCCAGAGCGCGCTGAAACGCGTCCAAATGCTCTTTCTCCCAGGCATTCAGCTTGTTTCGCGTCGTGACGCGGCCTAGGTTCTGTCCTTTGGCGCCGAACAGTGTTCCGCGCGCGCCAAACGAGTTGGACTTGGAGCTGAACACCGCGAAGCTCTTGTTGCCGTCGAGCACGACCGAGTATACGACTCGATCTTTGCCTTTCGCGAGCTCCGCCCGAACCGACTGGGGCAAAGTCGTCGTCTTGCGGACTTTCGTCACGACCGTCCCTCGGATGTCTTCCAAGTCGGTCAGGGTCCGAATTTCAAAAAAGCCGCGAGCCCACTCGACCGCGTCCTTTTCGGCGCGAGCCTTCTCGAAAGCATTGTCGAAATACTTATTCAAGGAAGCCTGCGCCGCGAGTATATCTCCGCGCTTCAACTGAGAGCGCAGTTCGGCCGCGGCCTTATTGGTCAAGGGAATGGTCGATTCCGGCTTACCGGGCGAACTCTTGAAGGGCACGAGCACCGCTTTTGCCGTGGCCCGTTGAGGGATGACGCCAAACCCGCCTTCCGCCTTTAGGGCGTACATCGGGCTGGGAATATTCGAGACGACGGCCTTCATTTGAGGAAGAAACGAAGGATTGCTCGTCATGACGGATCGGGACACCATCTGAGGAATGGTAAGGGCGAAATGGGAAGGCCCTATCAACACCACGGGACTGACGGTCCCGGCCAACGCCGCGGAATGAAGAAACAGGACGAACAAAGCTCGATTGATCATATTATCTCCCTACCTAGTGTATAAGTGGGTGGGTGCAAACGCCTGGGCCATTTGGGCCAAATAATCGACAACATAAGTCCTACCCTCATTTCCCGAAAGTCCCCCACAAAAAGTAAAATGGCCCCGTGAACAGGCTCAAGCCCGTCGATTACCTTCCCCTGCTGCGCGCGGCTTTAAAGGAAGACCTTGGATCGGGCGGAGACGTCACCACGCGCTGCTTCGTCCCGTCGAACGCGCGCTTAAAAGCGCGTATCGTCAGCCGCGAGCGCGGCGTGATCTGCGGCCTGGAGATCGCCGCCGCGGCATTCAAGGCCTGCGACTCGCGCATAAAGGTTCATCTCCTCGCCAAAGACGGCACCCGCGTACGGCCGGGCCAGGCGGTCATGGCCGTGTCGGGCGGTCGCGCGATCCTCACCGCCGAGCGCATCGCGCTCAATTTTCTGCAGCACCTGTCCGGCGTCGCCTCCACGACAAGACAATTCGTCGACCGGGTGCGCGGCACGCGCGCCAAGATTCTCGACACCCGCAAGACGCTTCCCGGCTGGCGCGCGCTCGACAAGTACGCCGTCGCTTGCGGCGAAGGGGTCAACCACCGCCGGGGCCTCTACGACGCGGCCATGGTCAAGGACAACCACTACCAAGGCCAAAGCCTGGAAGAAGGCGCCCGGCTCCTTCGCCGCTCCCACCCTAAAATCCCGCTGATCATCGAGTGCGATACGTCCGCGCAGGTGGCCCGCGCCTTGGCACTCAAGCCCGAGGTGATCTTACTCGACAACATGCGCGGCGCGCGCCTGCGCCGCGAGATCAAACACATCCGCAAGATCGCTCCACGCGTGCAGATCGAAGTGTCCGGGGGCGTGGACTACGGCGACGTCCGCGCGCTGGCCCGGCTGGGTCCCGACCGGATCTCCATCGGCCGGCTCACCCACAGCGCCCCCGCTCTCGATCTCGGGCTCGACCTCGTTTGAAGCTCTCGGGCGTGCGCCGCCTCGTCCGCCTGGACGAAACCGACTCCACGCAGACGGCCGCGCGGCGCCTGGCGGAGGAAGGCGCCCCCGACGGGACCTTGGTCTGGGCGCTGCGTCAAAAAGCGGGGAAGGGCCGCATGGGCCGCCGCTGGAGCTCCGCGCCGGGCGGACTATACGCCTCGTGGCTGCTGCGCCCGCGTTTTTCGCCCGAACGATTGGGCGAGCTCTCCCTGGCCTGCGGCGAGGCCCTGGCCCGGGCCCTGCGCGGCTTTGGCGCGAAGACATCGGTCGTGCCGCCAAACGACGTCTACGCGCTGTGCGCCGACGGCAAGGCGCGCAAGATCTCCGGCGTGCTCTGCGAGGCGGCGGGGGACTCGACGCGCCTGCACTGGCTGATCGTCGGCTTCGGAGTCAACGTCAACAACGCCCCGCCGCTCAAACGCGCCACCAGCCTGCGCCAGCTGACCGGCAAAGAGGTCGAGCTGACCCCCGTCTTGCGTGCCGTGATGACTCGTCTTTGCCGCGCCCGTCGGGCGGGCAATTTCCTATAATAATTACACCATGGCCGAAACCTATTTGACCCGCGCCGGACACGCGAAGCTCAACGACGAGCTTAAGGCGCTTATGAAGCAGAAAACCCAGCTGTCTCTCGACATCGGCGAGGCGCGTGAGAAAGGCGATTTGAAGGAGAACGCCGAGTACCACTCCGCCAAGGAGAAGATGGCCGAGGTGATGGGACGCATCGGCAAGATCACCGAAAAGCTCCAAAGCGTCAAGCTCATCGAGGAGATGAACATCCCCAAGGACACCGTCGCCATCGGAACGACCGTCTCCCTCGAGGACGGAGACGGCGACACCGTGGAATACTCGCTGGTCGGAGAGGACGAGTCCGACCCGATGGAAGGCAAGATCTCGGTCCAATCCCCACTCGGCTCGGGCCTGCTCGGCCGCAAGTCGAAGGAAACCGTCGAGATCCAGCTCCCCAACGGCCCGCGCTCCTTTAAGATCCTCAAGGTCGAACGCTCCGCCTGAGCCCCGCCGAACTCGCAGCACGGCTGAAAAGCCGCGCCCGCGCGGCCGGCGCCGACCTAGCCGGCATCACCGCCGCCGCGCCCGCGGCCGACTCCGCCGCCTACCAAGCTTGGCTTGACGCCGGCATGAACGGCGAGATGGCCTACATGGCCGACAACGTCGATTCCAGACGCGACATCCGCGCCTGGATGGCGGACGCCAAATCGGTGCTCATGTGCGGGTTCTCCTACGGCGAGCCCTCCTCCCGCCCGAGTTCAAAGCCCGGGCATGGACGCCTGGCGCGCTACGCCGTCCGCGCGGACTATCACGACATCCTGCGCAAACGCATGAACGAGGTCCGCGACTGGCTGGCGGCCGAAGTTCCCGGCGCGCGCGGCGTCGCCTTCTGCGACATGAGCCCGATCCTGGAGCGCTCCTACGCCCGCGCCGCGGGCCTGGGGTGGCAGGGAAAGAACGTAATGCTGATCGGGCCTCGCTTGGGCTCCTATTTCCTGCTCGCGGGACTGGCGATGAACGTGGACCTGCCCTCGGACTCGCCCGAGCCCGACCATTGCGGCAGGTGCCGCAAGTGCCTCGACGCCTGCCCCACCGACGCCTTCCCGCGCGAGCGCGTGCTCGACGCCTCGAAATGCATCGCTTATTTCACCATCGAATCCAAGGGGCCCGTCCCGGAGGGCTTCCGCGCCGGCGTCGGCGATTGGGTGTACGGCTGCGACGTCTGCCAAGAGGTCTGCCCGTGGAACCGCTTCGAGTCCCCGGCGCGCGCCTTGCCTCCCGCGAAGATCGCGACGGAGCTGCCGCTCGAAGAGCTGGCCGGGCCCGCATCGGAGGGCGTGCGCAAGAGGCTCAAGGGCCTGCCCGTGGCGCGCGCCGTCCGCAAGCGCCTGACGCGCAACGCACTGCTGGCCATGGGAAATTCGGGGCTGGAGCGCTACCGGCCGATTCTCGAGCGCTACGCCGCCGACGCCGATCCGGTCCTCGCCGAGCAGGCGCGCTGGAGCCTAGCGCGTTTGTCCGGCACGGCATAGAATGATAAACTCGCGCCCATGCAAGGTCGCCTGAGCCTCGCTTTACTGTTGGCGGCGTCCTCGATGCTTGCGTCCGCGCAGGAATTGGCGACGCCCGAGCTCGTCCCCAATCGCCAAATTCCAAAAGACGTCAAGGAAGCCCCCAAGTCGGAGGAGTCTCCCGCCGTCGTGCGCTGGATGATCAAGCCCCTCCGCAGAGGCATGTTCATCCGCCTGCCCATCATGGACACCGATCCCAACCGCGGCATCACCGCCGGCATCATGCCGATTTGGGTCATTCAAGGAGAGAGCGACGATCGGATCGAGCAGATACACGCCCCTTCGTTGACCTACAACCACACTTTCCATATCATCCCGACTTACCGCTACTACTACTATCCTCAAGACGACGCCAGCCTCGTCGCCCGGGCGTCCGCGTCCCGGTACGAGCGGGAAATACTGGGAGAATACCTCGATCGCGGGATACTCGGCACGGAGCACGACGTGCTCCTTCGATTTCAACACAACGTGGACGCCGGCCAGCGCTTTTACGGCTTCGGGCCCGACTCGCCGAAGGACGCCGAGGCCAACTACAAGGAAGATTACTGGCAGTACCGCGTCGGCGTCGGCACGCCCTTCGTCAAGAACGGGATTTGGCGCTACAACATCTCGCAGCACTTTCAAGCAGGCCGGATTTTGGACGGCCCCCTCAACAACCTCACTGCATTCCGGGCCCGGTTTCCAGGCCAGTACTCCGACGTCCGCCAGCAGACCACCGAGACCCGGCTGACGTTGGAATACGACGGCCGCGACCACGGGGCCACGACCGAGCGCGGGACTTTCTTCTCGACCTTCGCCGAGGGGTCCCTGCGCGATTTCATCAGCTCCTACGACTACCAGCGCTATGGGGTCGACTACCGCTGGTTCAAACCGTGGGCCATCGATAAGGTTTTCGCGGTCCAAGCGAGATACGAGCAGGTCATGGGCCAGAACCCCCCGTTCTGGCTCCTATCGCGACTGGGAGGCAAGTACTCCCTGCGCGCCTACGGAGAAGGCCGCTACATCGACCGCGGCATGTCGGTGGTCAACATCGAGCAGCGCTTCAAGGTTTTCGAGGAAAAAATGGGCGGCGTGACCACGGAGTTCCAGCTGGCGCCCTTCGCCGGAGCCGGCACCGTGTTCGACAACCCCAACCGCTCGGCGATGAAGTACGTGCGCGCGGTCGTCGGCGCCGGCGTGCGCGCGGTGGCCAAGCCGCAAGTCGTCGGCTCCATCGACTTCGGCGTGGGCCGCGAGGGCTTGGCCGTGTTCATGGACATTAATTATTCTTTTTAAGCCATGCCCTCGACCCCATTTTTCATCGGCGCCAAAGGAAACTACCCCGGACTGACCGTCGTGCTGCTCATCATCACCGGACTGCTCTCGCTGGCGGTGATCTACCTTCTCTGCCACCACCACTACCACCGCCGCAAGGCTCGAAAGCGCGGGGATCATCATTCCCACCACCATGGCCCCCACGGCGGCCATCGCGACGAGCACGACCGAATCTAAGGCGCCAGACTGCGGCGCAGGAAATCGGCGATCGCCGAGTCGAGGCGGGTGGTGACGACGGGGTCGGGCACCATGTGCGTGAAGCCGACCAGCGGCAGGAACTCGTGCTTTTTGCCGGCTCGAAACAGCGCGTCCGACAGCTTCAGGCTGTGCATGAAATAGACGTTGTCGTCGGTCGTTCCATGGATGAGCAGCAGCGGCCGAGTGAGCTCAGCGGCGTGGATCAAAGCCGAGCTGTCGTCGTAGCCCGTCTTGTTCTCCTCGGGCAGGCCCATATACCGCTCGGTGTAATGCGTATCGTAATCCCGCCAATCGGCGACCGGAGCGCCCGCCACCGCGGAGTGAAAGACGTCCGGACGGAGCATCGCCGCCAACGCCGAAAAATAGCCTCCGAAAGACCAGCCGTAGATTCCGACCTTCGAAAGATCTATTTCTTTATACTTGGCGCCGAGCTCTTTTAACCCGTCCGCCTGATCTTCGAGAGCGGCACGGATAAAATTCCCCTTGATCGCCCGCTCCCAGTCTCGGCCGCGACGCGGAGTGCCCCGGCCGTCCAATGACACGACGATGAAGCCCTGTTCGGCCAGCCATTGCTCCAACAGATACCGAGACCCCGCCATTGTGACGGAATTGTGATGGGGGCCGCCATAAACTTGAACGACCACTGGGTATTTTTTCGATGCGTCGAAATCCGCCGGCCGGATGATCGCCGCCCGCAGCGCACGCTTGCCCACGGTCGTGAATTCAATGCGGGGCACAAGGCTGGGCTGCTCGGCGACCGAGCGCAGCTCGCTCAACTCGCTTGCGCCTTGGTGCACGCTTTGCCGGCGCGAACCGTCGGCGCCAAAAGACGACAAGACATACGCCGCCGTGCCGCTGTCCGGGAACGAGGCGAAGTGCTGGCCCGGCGTCCGCGTCACGGGCTCGACCCGCGCGCCGTCCAAGGACACGCGGTACACGTGATTTTCGATGGGCTCGGGTCCCGCTTCGATATAGGCCTCTTGCCCGGACGCGTCGACGCCCTCCAGCGAACGATACCCCAGCGTCCCCTCGGTCAAGGTCCGGATCAAGGCCCCGTCGCGACCCCGCAGCTCCAATCGCCAATTACCGTCGCGTTCGCTGCTCCACAAGAACCCCTTTCCGCCAGGCAGCCAGCGCGGAACGGAGGGGTCGATGTTGATCCACGCGGCGTCTTTTTCCTTGAGCAGCGTCTTCGTGCTTCCGTCGGCGGCGACCGCCAGCAGCGCTTCCTCGGTCTGCCTCCGGTTCTGCACCAAAATGGTCAGCGGCGCGTCCTTCTCCCACACCACCTTCGCCAGGTAAGGATACGCGTCGCGGTCCCACGTCACCCACGTCGTTTCCCCGCCCGAGGACGGGATCAAGCCCAGCCGCACGCGCGCGTTGGTCTTGCCCGCGCGAGGATAAGGCCAGGTGCGGGGCTCGGCCTCGGGCCGCTTCAAATCGGCGATGTGAAATTGCTCGAGGCCGGCGGTGTCGGCCTGCTCGTAGGCGATGGTCTTGCCGTCCGGAGACCACCAATAGCCCTCGAAGCGGTCCATCTCCTCCTGCGCCGCGAATTCCGCCAGGCCGTTGGACACCGTGGAACTCGCGTCGACCGTCAGGCGTTTCTCAACCGGCGATCCGACTTCGATCGCGTACAGCTCGTTGTCGCGGACATACGCCACGCGGGCGCCGTCGCGGGAAAAACGCGGGTCGATGATGGCGCCAGCGGCGGCCGCCTGCTCGCTGATCTTACCAGACTCCCGCTCGACGACGAACAAGCGCGACGCCAAAGGCACCAACAAACGCTTGCCGTCCGAGGACAGATCGTACGAGGCGATGCCGCGCGCCGCCGAACGCGCTCTTTCTCGCCTTGCCAATTCCTCCGCCGACAGATTTTCCTGCGCGCCCTTGAGCACTTGATCGGCCGTCAGCAGGACGCGCTCTTGCTTGGTCTTGGCGTCCCAGACATACAGATCTCGTACGAAGCTGCGCGGCCCCGAGCGCAAGAACAGCACGCTCTCGCCGTCCGGGGCCACACGCACCGACGCCGGCCTGCCCAGAGAGAATCGGTAAGTGGCGGCATACTGCTCAATGAACGCCGTATGCTTGGCGGGCGCGATGCTTTGCGCGCGGACGATCGAGACGAGACTTAATGCGAGGAAAACGATCAACGCGTCAGCCGTACTTGTACTTGACGCCCATGCCGCCCGCGGGCCAATCGCAGACGATGTTGTCGAAGGGACAGAGCATGCGGCAGGCGCCGCACTCGATGCAGTTCTCGTAGTTGACGATGACTTTCTTGTGGGTGGCCTCCCACTCGTAGACTTTCGCCGGGCAGACGGTGGTGCAGGGTTTGTCCTTGCAGGCCGTCACGCAGGGGCTGTCGGCACCCGCGTTCTTGAGCGTGATGTGCGCCTCGTGGGACTTCTTCCAGTCCAGCGTGCCGAGCTTGGTCTCGACCGTGGTCTCGATCTTGATATCCATTAGATGCCCACCTTCCGAAGAGGGAACAGATCCCGCGCCACGCGGAAGAAGCCGCGCTTGGCAACCATTCCGATGGCGGTCTTAAGATGCGTGCGCTTGGGTACGCCGTCGGCGGAAAAGCGCAGGTGCGCCAGGTCGCAGGCGAGCTTGGGGTAGAATTCCAGGAAGCCCTCGGAGTTCTCCACGTGCTCCTCGAGATCGGCGATGTCCTCCATGTCGGAGAGGACGTAGGAACCCCGCAGCTTGGTCTCGTACGCGGACAGGGCGGCCTTGGTGTAGTCGCCCTTCTTCTTGGCCTCGATGACGGACTCGCCCGCGAGCTTGCCCGCGGTCATCGCCAGGTTCGAGCCCTCGCGATAGGCGGGGTTGGTCATCTGCGCGGCGTCGCCCGCGACCAGGAAGCCGTCGGCGCACAGCGGCGGCATGGACTTGTAGCCGCCCTCGGGGATCAGGTGCGAGGAATACTCGACCGTTTTTCCTCCGGAGATAAGTTTTTTGATCAGCGGATGCTGTTTGACGTATTCCAAATGGTCGGAAGGGCGGATTCTTGTTTTCTGATAGTCGGAGAGCTTGCAGCCTACGCCCAAAGATAGCGTCTCTTTGTTAGTGTAAAGGAACGAGTAGCCGAGCATGCCCATGGAGATCGAGCCGAACATTTCCATCGTAGCACCCTCGCCGGGGTTGAGTTGGAAGCGGTCCTCGATGACCTTGGGGTCGAGAGCAATGACTTCCTTGGCGCCCAAGGCGACCTCGGCGGGCTTGAGCTCGTCGATGAAGCCCGCCTTCTGCGCAACCAAAGAGTTCACGCCGTCGCAGGCGACGACGACCGAGGCGGTAAGCTCGTCGCCGTCGGAGGTCTTAATACCGGTGATCTTGCCGGAGGCGTCCTTAAGAACCTCGCGCACGGTCACGCCGCAGAACACCTCGGCACCGGCCTCCTCGGCCTTCTTGGCGTACCACTGATCGAACTGGACGCGGATGATGGTGTAGCAGTTGGGGACGCCTTCCAGGAACTTCTGCGAGCGGTAGCCGACGGTGACGAAGGAATCTTCGGTCGTGATGCAGGTGCGCTGCTCGACGATGGGCCGCTCGATGGCCGCGCCCGGCTCCTTCCAAAACTCGGGCACGATGTCGTGGAGCATATGAGAATAGAGAACCGCTCCCTGCACGTTCTTGGCGCCGGGGTATTCGCCGCGCTCGAGGACGACGACTTTAAGGCCCTCTCGAGCCATGACGATCGCCGCGGACAGACCGGCGGGGCCTGCGCCGACGACTATCGCGTCGTAGCCGGGTTCTTCGGCCATGGTCGCATCAGCCCGCGACCTTGGCGGCCGCGTCCTGGACGGTCTTGAGAAGCTCCTCGGTCTTAAACGGCTTGGTCATGAAGCCGACGACTTGCGGGAACTTCTGGAACAGCGTCTTGGAGGGTTCCAACGCCGTCAGGACCACGATGGGAAGGTCCTTGGTCGTCGGCTCTTGGGAGATCTTAAGCTGGAGAGAATATCCGTCGATGCCGGGAAGCATCACGTCGAGGACGAGGACGTCGGGCTTGACCTTGGCAATCGAGTCCCAGGCATGCCGGCCGTTGTCGCAGGTGTGGACCTCGAACCCGGCGTGCTCTAAGGTGTACTTCACGAGGTTGAGCATCTCGGGCTCATCGTCGATCACGAGGACTTTCTTGGCCATGGGCGCAGAATAACAATTCCCTTCGGCGAGCGTCAATGCTTGGACGCCGACCGCGCTTACTTGCCCGGGATCTTGTACGCCATCCAATAGGCGATTTCTTCGATCAGAATCGCCCGCTTCTCCGCCGCCGAATGCCGATAATCAGGGACCAAAGAGTCAATCGAGACGGAGCCGTTTGTATCGATGCTGAATCGATCACTGCCTGGAATAAAAGCAGGTCTAGCCGCTTTGACTAAGTAAAAATTATTAACACTAAAAGATCCATCACTATTCAGCCGTCCTGAGAGGCGGAACTCATGCGTCGCTATCAGGGAATAGAGAGCGTTGCCAGGCTGAGTTACGGCATATTTCGCCAACTCGCGGAACTTTTGCATTTGCTTCTCGGTGAGGGTCATGCCTTCTACCGCAGGAAGAACCAATGTTGTGTTCGCCGCAACCAGCCTGGGCATAGCCTTAAACGCCTGAGCCGATTTCGCGAACTCCTTGATGCTCGGTTCCACCAAACCGAACTCATCGGCGCGAGCTTGGGGGACAATTAAAGAAAGAGCCAACATCGCCATCACGACGGGTATTTTGTTCATTGTTCTTATTATAAAACTCATCGCCTGTTATCCGGTTAGGCCTTTAGGCCCCGAACTCATCGGCATTGGTCGCATTCGCTTTGCGCCAAAGGACCCATGCCCTACAGGACGGCCGGATCGATGAGGCTTCTAAACGCGCCGACGAGTTCCACCGCGGTTTTAAAGCGCTGCGCCGGCTCGGGAGCCAGCGCGCGCGCAAAGAACGCGTCGAGACCGAGCGGATAGTTCTTGTTTGCCCGAGACGCCAGGTGGTAGCGGCCGCGCGCGCGGTCGCGCGCATGGAGAAACGCCCGGCGTCCGGTCAAACGCTGGTACAGGGACTCGGCCAGCGCGAGCGGATCGGGCTCGGCCACAGCCGCCGCTTCCAGCGCCTGCAGCGCCTCGCGCGGCTCAAGCCGCCCGTCCCCAGGGAGAAGGGACTGCGGCGGGACGGCGTCCTCGCCGGTTTCTTCGTCCGCGCTTTTGGTCGTCACGCCCAATATCCAGCCGAACAAGCCCGCGACCGCGAGCACGATGAGGATCACGCCTAGGCGCCCGCCTCCTGAGGAGGGCGGCGGCGGCTGCGAGCGCGCGGCGGCGGCCGCCTCGAAAACCTTGCGGGCCGCACGCGCCTCGGTCAGAAGAACCAGGCGCGCCGGAGTCTCGTCTAATTCCACCGCGCGGGCAGCCGAGGCTTCCGCGGCGGAAAAATCGAGCGCGGCGAGCGCGGTCCGCGCCAACTGCTCTTGGGCGCGCGGGTCGCGGGGCGCTGCGGCGGCGGCTTCTTGGGCCTTGGAGCGCGCGCCAACCACGTCGCCCGCGCTCAGGCGGACGGCAGAGTCTCTCAGCGCGTCGTCAACGCCGGCGGAAGCCGGCGCGGCGATGAGGAGAACGGCTCCCAAAGCCCAGACCACGCCGCCAGTCTAGCACACTTACAGTTTATCGGGAGCTTTCGTCGCGTTCTGGTCGATGGGGTCTTGCGGAGTGACACCGGCATCCGGCGGCCTAATTATTCCCGAATTCCCGGATGGATACGCCCCGCCCGCGTGCGGCGCATCCAGGTCGAGCTTGACCGGGCGGACCCGGCTGTCCGAGTCCGGAAAGCCATGTATGTCATTGCGCCTCAAAATACCGGATTTAGACGATGGCATATCGTACTTAGCTTTCCGATAGTAATCTCCTGGCTTGAGACCCTTGTTGCCAAAAACGTCGTTGGGAAAGCGTTCGCCGTTGAAGATGCGCGGTTGGTCCTTGACGCTCTCATTCAACGCGCGCGCTCTTTCCACCTGTTTGCCATCCATGCCGGAAGGGGGGGTCCCCCAATTCGACTTGGGCACCATTTTTACCGCGTTATCAGCAGCATCATTGAGAAATCTGATCAAGTCACCGCGCGTTGCCAACCGCAATTCCCCCGTCCAAGACGACAAAGTCTTTATCAAAGCATCTTGCTCCTTCGAACCGGGCGTGACGAAACTTTCCAGGACCTGGACGCGCCAAGGGTCGCTGTTCGCCCTCCAAGCGCGCACCCCGCCGTTCAAAGCGCCGGCGTTCGCGTCCTCGTATACGAATATTCGTCCTCTGTCATTCTTGCGCATGAGAAAATCGTAGATCGGATCGTCGGTTTTGAGTTGGAAAACCTCCTCCGCTTTAGCCGTCGACGAGATTGGAAGGAGGCAAACGAGGGCGAGCAAGAAGGGTTTCATCGGGGGTTCTCCTAACGGCGTCTGGCGTTAGGGTAGCCCCGAAGCCTTGATTTGTCAATAGCAATAAGGCATCTTCCTCGTCGGAGACTCCCTCTGAAACGTGCCCAATTCGCCGCCCGCGTCTGGTCCAAACTCGTGGCTTTCGAGGCCGAGCAGACGCTGCTTACGCCCGGCAGCCGCGTGCTGGCCGCGGTGTCGGGAGGCCCGGATTCGGTGTGCCTGGCACATTGGCTGTCGGTGCAGGCGCGCCGAAAAAATCTGACCGTCGCCTTAGTCCACGTCCATCACGGCCTGCGCGGTCGAGCTGCAGACCGGGACGCCCGTTTTGTCGCGGACCTGGGTAAAAAACTCGGACTTCCCGCTACGATCGTGCGCGCGCCGGTGCGCGCGGCGGCGGCCAAGCGCGGCCTCGGATTAGAGGAAGCCGGCCGCAAATTGCGCTACCGCGCGCTGGCGGCCAAGGCACGGCGGGGGCGCTTTTCGGCGGTGGCCACCGGTCACCAACTCGATGATCAAGCCGAGACCGTCCTGCTCCACCTTCTGCGCGGCACCAGCCTCGAGGGCCTGGGCGGTATTCCCGTCAGGCGCGCCTTAGCCCCCGGCGTCGAGTTGATCCGCCCTCTGCTGCCCCTGACGCGGGAAGAGATTCTTCTCTACCTCAAGAAGCACGATCTGGACTGGCGCGAGGACGCCACCAACCGCGACCCCAAGTTCACGCGCAATTGGGTGCGCCGCGATGTGCTGCCTCTGCTCGAAAAGCGCGCGCCGGGCGTCAAAGAGCGCCTGGCTGCGATCGCGGCGAAGGTCAGGGCCGCGACCGGACGAAACTGATCAAATTTTCAAGAAAGCGTTTTAATCCCGGCCTTGCGAGCGGCCTGAACCAACGCCCTATCCAAGCTGGCCAGAGACAGCTGGCGCCTGGCCGCGAGCTCGAGATAAGCCGCATCATAGGCCGACAGGCCATGCTCCCTGGCTAAGGTGCGAAAACGCCAAAGGGCCTCAGGACCACCGGCCGTATCCGTCTCAACAGGCAGCCCGTGATAAAGTTCCAGTATGCGCAATCCATCAGCCTCGAGCAACCGCCCTCGACGTTCGGCCATCAGCAGACCATTGGCGATCTCATACCACCACAAGGATGGAATCCAAAGCACGGTCTTCGGGGCTAATTCGCTAAAAAATCGGCCGACCCGATCTGAAGCCTCATCGGGCAAAGCCCATGCCAAAGCGAAAGAACTATCGACGACCCATCCGCTCAAAGCCGGCGTCCTTCGTTGATAAGATCCTTCACTTTTAGAGTTCCGCGTATCCGTTTGCGGACCTCGCGGAAAGAGGCGGAGAGGCGTTTGAAGTCGAGAGGTTTTTCCTCCGACTCGAGGGGCTCAAGGCGCGCCACCGGCTTGCCTCGCCGGACGATCAGGTAGGATTGTCCGGCTTCGGCATCACGCAGAAGCTGGCCAAGATGGGTTTTTGCGTCAAAAGCACTTATTTTTTTCCGTCCCATTCAACTAGTTTAATAGACCAGTCTATTCATGTCAAGACCCAAATGCCTCAGCGGCAGAAGCCCGAACTCACGCGTTCTCCGAAGAGAGCTGGACGATCAATGCCGGCACCGGGTCGCCCGCCGCCTTGGCCGTGAGAGCGTCTAGGCGCTTCTCAAATCCTCCGCTACGCTTCGGAGCTGACTCATGTACGGATGATAGCTCCTCGGGAGAATGAATTCCAGACTAAGACCGGTAGCTTCCCGGCCTCAGTTCGCCTTGGCGCGAGAGCAGCGAGACGCTGCGGCATATCCTCCTCTGCGTTTCGAGCGCCGGCGTCCGGCGCCGCGGCTGCGCATACGCTCGCGAGAGCCAGGACGAGCCGGAACAGACCCAGGTGCGGAAGACGAGCGAGATGACCGCGGGGCGCATAGGTCAGGCTCCCTTTTTGTTTTTTGTGCGCAGGTTGAGGAACCCGGCGCATTTCTTGCCTCGCGGCTTCCACTCAAACCAGGTTTGACCGTAAGAGGGCGCGGCCATAAACCGCAGGCACATGGCGCGCAGGTGGCAGGTCGTCGTGGTGCACATCGTTAGGCCGGTCATTTGACGAGCCTGTAAAAGCCGAAGATGGGAATGATGAGAGCCAACGCGACATGCGCGGGGCTGGTGAAGGCGCTGCTGGGGATCGCGAAGACGAGCGCGGCGAGAAGGTACGCTGAGGTTTTCATTGTACTTGTGCAACTCCAAAGGCACCGGTAAGACCGGTGCCAGCATTCCTCGGCGGACGCGAATGTTAGTACATGAATGGATTGCGAGCCTAATGGTCTTTGGACTCATATTCAATCTGGGTCCAATGGTCCGAATCGGTGGCAACGGAGCTACAGCTTCGGCTTGAAGTCTTTCTCGACGAGACGTCGAAACACCGCGTTCTGAGCCGCGTCGATGGAGCGCGGAGCGCTGTAGATGAGAAGGTAAAAGCCCTTGGCAGCCGGCACCGCGACATGCTCCTCGCGCATCGCCACTTCCTTGGGCGCCATGCCCTGCGGCGGCACGAACTCCGTTGTGTCGCGCCGCAGGCGCAGCGCTTTGCGGCCGGCCGTCGAAATGGTTTCAACGGTCCCATTCTTCCAGCCTTTCATCGGGATCGATGAACCCTTGGCGAATCGGGCCATGTAAGCCTCGGGGGTGCCGTAAAGCGCGTGATCAGGCCGGACCCAACGCACGATGACGCGCGTCGGCACTCCCTCGGCGGAGGTGCCGGTCATGATGACGCCGTCGGGCTTGCGCTCAATCTTCCAACCGCTCGGAGAGAGGACCTCGAAGGAATCGCCGACGACGGTCTGAGCGGAGGCGGCCGACAGCGCTGCGGAAAGCAGAAGGACCGCGAGATTGATCGTCATTCCCCCTCCGAGTGCAGAATCGGAGACGGCGGCCCTTTCGCCCCGACCCGGTTGCCTTCCGAATCGAGGATTTTAAATCGTTCCATCGTGACTTTCTTCACGGCCTCTTGGCGGGTCCGCAGTTTGGCGTAAACCTCAGGCGCCTGCTTGGCGTCTTCTTTTGCCTTGGTCGCGAAATCGCGAAGCGAAGCGCTCCCCACGATGGGCAGCGCTTCGGAAAAAAGCTGGAAGGTAACGTACCCTTCCTTGAGCGCCGACCCGGCGTCGAGCCTCGTTTGCTCATCGGCGGAGAGCGAACGTCGTCTCGCTAACTCCTTCTCGACAGTATTGGCGATCCGGTTGTGCCAGAGAATGTTGCACCAAGCGTGGCCCTCATTCGACAGCATTTCGGGATAATGGGAGTTGGGGACGGTCCAGTCAAAATAATCCGGGCCTTCCTCCTTCATGCGCCGAGCGCGTTCAAGTCCTTCCCTGAGAGTGGTCGAATGGCCTACTTCCGCGTCGGCGAACGCACGGAACTTGGGATCATGATCCATCTTCTCCATCAAGAACAAGGCCTGAACCTGGAACGCCTCGACCTCGTGAGCTTGAGGAAAGAGGTGCGGCACCTTATTCTCGCGCGCCCAGACATCTTGGCGGTGATGCTGCCCCTCGTGAACGAAAGTGCCGACCAAAGTGCGCGCGAGATCTCCGAGCAAATCAGGATCGCTCTTGAGATCGGCGACGGGCCGGCCCCGCGATTTAAGGTACTCCTCGACGTAGCGTTCGTTGAAGTTCAAGGTATTCGTGCCTGTGACGTACCAGCCCAGAAATCTTTTGGTCGTGTTCATGAGTTTGATCTCAAGAGGCACGCCCTTGTCGACGTAGAATTCCTTGAGATCGCCGCCGGCGAACGTGCCCGCGGTTTCCTTAAGTAGCGCGGTCTTGAGCATCGAACCGACGATCTCGCGCGATCCGGCGTCGAAGCGCTGGTCCGCTCGCGGCGGCGCGGCCCCCAAAAGCTCGCGCGGACGCTCGCCGATATTGTCGAAGAAACGCGCCAGCGCGGCCAGGCGCGCCTCGGGGCTCTCCGCGCCTATGGCCTCGTCGAGCAAGGCCTTTTGGCGCGGGTCGGAGTGGACGCCGGCTTTCGCGCGGGCGGCGGCCAGCGACGAGACGGCCTGCCGCGCCTGATCAAGGCGTTTCCAGACCTCGGTCATTTCATGCTTTCCAAGGGCCTCCTCCGCCCGCTGGGCGCGAGCGAAGACTTCTAATCCAACCTTATCGTCCGCCGGATTGGCCTTGAGCAAGTCAGCCCGTTCCGCCAAGGCCCACTGGCGGATCAGCTCATGCCGGTCGAGAAAAGCCATCTTCTCCCACGCTTCTTTTTTGCCGTGTCCGACAACCCATGCCTGCTGCGGCCCGGACAACATCTTCCAATTCCACAGCGCACCCTCGATGGCGTCGATCTTCTCCGGGGTAATGAACGACAGGTGCCTCGTCGCCCAAGCGGGAAGGGCGACGGGATCGAGGCAAAACAAGCAGGACTGGCGGACGAGAAGGCTTAGGCGAATCGAGCGCGCATCGGACGCGCCGCCGAGCAGTCCTTGAAGATCCTTGAGTTCGGCCGCGATCAGAAACACTTCCTGATAAAGCATCGGGTCGGAAGCCTTCAATTTTTCTTGTCCGGCGGAATCGGACAGAAAAGCGTTGGCGGCAAAAAGATCCTTTTCTTCAAGAATGTTTTTCCGCAGGTACGCGGCATCGGAATCCTCCGCGAATGAAAGCGGAGCCGCCGCCGCCAAGAAGGCGGCCGCCAAAATGACGACGGCTCGGGGGACGAGATTCAACAGGGGTTCCCTCGCTCTAAGGGTAGCCCCGCGGCGCTATTAATTCAAGGCCGCGACGGGAGGATCTTGAAGGACTTAAGCACCGGCGGATCGTAAGGCCGATCGACGCTGTCGGTCGTGTTCCGCGGCACGGCCGCGATCGTTTTGGCAACATCCAGCCCCTCGATTAATTCCCCGAAGATCGTGTGCAGGCCGTCGAGGTCGGGGGCGGGTGCCAGAGTGATGAAAAATTGGGTTTGAGAAGTCCCCGGGCCCCAGCTCGCCATGCCCAGCAGCCCAGGCTTGTCGAAACGCGCGCCCGGCCGGATCTCATCGGCCACTGGCAGATGCGGGTCGCCTTGGCCCTTGCCGGTGTGGTCGCCGGTCTGGATCAGAAAATTGGGAACCACCCGGTGGAAAATAAGCCCGTCGTAGAAAGGCTTCGGGCGAGAGCACAGCGAGCGAAGATGCGCGATGGTCTTAGGCGTCTGGGCCTCATAGAGCTTCGCCACCATTCTGCCCTTGGAAGTTTCCAGCACGGCATAAGGACCTTCGAACTTGGGCGCGCAGGCCGCGCACAACAGCGCGGCGAGAACGAGACGCCTCACGCGGCTTTGCGGCCCTTGATCAACACGGACGGGTAACCGATGTCCAACACCTTGATCACACCGACCTGTTTCTGGGCATGCGGCGCCAACAAACCGCGTTTGGGCAGGCCCAAGGTCAACGTCATGTCGGCCGTCACGAAGACGCCGCTGTGATAGCCCGTGTCCGGATGCAGGCCCGAGGGAATGTCCACCGCGATCACCGGCTTCTTGGACTTGGTGATCTCCGAGATCATGTGATGGACGGCGCCGGCGGGCTTGCCGTTGGCGCCGGTGCCGAGCAAGGCATCGACGGCGAGATCGCATTCGGCCAATGCGGCGGCCAGGCCCGACTCCGGGCCTGCGTCTTTCGTCGCGACCTGCGCCGCGACGGCCTTGGCGAGATTGACGCGCACCAGCTCAGGATAGCGCCCGCCGTCTGAGCCTTCTTTCTTGGGAGGGCACAGGAACGCGGTCACCGCTGCCCCGCTTTCTTTGAGATAGCGCGCGGCGACGAGCCCGTCGCCGCCATTGGCCCCGCGTCCGCAGCACACGACGATCTTGGCTGAGGACGGCGAGATCCCGCGCTCGCGTAGGAAGGTCGCGGCCTCCGCCGCCACGGCGCGGCCGGCGTTTTCCATGAGATCCAACGCTTTAATCCCATGCACATCCGTCGCGGCCGCATCCAGCGCGCGCATGGCCGCGGCGTCGACGACCGGCAGGCCCTGCCAGACTTCGGGGATCGGCTCCTTCATTAAGACCAGGCGCTCAAGGCGGCCATCACGAAGCCTAACGCGGCCAAGAACGCGGCCAGAAGCACGAAAATCATGGCTCCGAGATAGGGGATGCCCAAAGTCAGCCAAGCCCTTCCGCCTCCGATGCCGTACTCGTCGCGTATGCCGCGGGCTTTATACGACAGCGACCACAGTCCCACGAGGAAGAACGTCAGCCGCACGCCCCATATCGGCTTGGCCAGGAAGGCTTGGCAGGTCAGCACC
>CXWL01003821.1_pt1 | contig 100518 bp, 68 predicted proteins | sample 590931 | NCBI WGS metagenome assembly CXWL01 (sample SAMEA3498368, study PRJEB10139) | groundwater metagenome | biome: water well; material: biofilm material | place: Germany | collected 2015-04-27 | reverse complement strand
CATCCGCCGAGAATATCGAGAGGAAACTCGACGACCGCGGTCGATCGCGGTGGGTGTAGATCTCCACGAGTCCGTCGATAGCCTCGGATCGCGGCCGGACATCGGGGTCGGTCAGGAAGACCAGCATCGAGGGCACGCCGGCGAGGTCGCGCAGGGAGGCGATGGCGCGGAGCACGGTGAGCCGCACCTCCACATCGGGATCGCGGACCAGTTCGGCCAGACGGGGCAAGGCCTCGGGCCGCCTCGACTTGCCAAGATCGCTTGCGGTTTTGCGCCTTACCGTGGGCTTGTCGCTGCGGAGCCCGTCGATGGGCCCTTCCGCCTGGGCTTGCGGCGAAATCGCCGCTCGTGCGTCCAAAGGATATAGGGACCCGATGACGAGCGACAGGAGGGCTCCTCGGCCAAACCAGAGTCGATGGAGGGGATTCATAAAAGACCTCGCTTTCACCACTTGAGCACAGGATAGCGAAGGTCGGGGCGCCCCGGACCATCCGCAGGAACGCGGCACGTGTAGGAGAATGATGAACATGTTGAGACTCGCCGTCCTGGTCTATGCCCTTGCCCTCATGGCAAGTGGCGCGTACGCCCTCCCCGAAGACGCCGCCGTCCCCCTCGCCCCCATCCCGTCGAATGTCGCCATCTTCCCGTTGAGCGAGCTCAAGCCCGGCATGAAGGGGATCGGACGCACAGTCTTCGCCAACCAGAAGATGGAGACCTTTGAAGTCGAGATCATCGGCGCCCTCCAGAACTCGGCGCCCAAGCAGACCATGGTGATGGCTCGCCTCAAGGGCGGGCCCCTCGCCAACACCGGAGTCATCGCGGGCATGAGCGGCTCCCCGGTTTACATCGATGGTCGATTGCTCGGCGCGGTGGCCTTCGGGTTCGGCTTCTCCAAGGAAGCGATCGCCGGAATCACGCCTTACGTCGAGATGACGGGTTTCTCGCGCTTGAACGACATTCTTCTGCGCGCCTCCACCACACCAGCCGACGCGACCATCCGGCCGATCCCCCTCCGCATGTCGGGCCTTCCCTTCCCCCTCGATCCCGACGCGCTGATCGCGAAGTTCACCGACTCCCTCGGCGCGGTGGGCAGCGAGAAGTCCGCCCCGGGCCTGGCCGGCATGTCGCCCCTGCCCATTCCTCTCTCCATGTCCGGCCTGTCCACCAACGCGTTCGATGCGGCCAAGGGCCTGTTTTCGAAGGTGGGTTTCGCGCCCTTGCAGGTGCCCTCGAAGGGCGCCGCGCCGGCCCCCCTGCCGCCTCTTGAAGCAGGTGGCCCGGTCGCGGTGTCGCTGATCCAGGGCGACTTCGACTTCTCGGCCACGGGCACTGTCACCCACATCGACGGTGAGTCGGTCTACGCCTTCGGCCATCCCTTCTTCGGCATCGGCCCCATCGACTTCCCCATGCGCCAGGCCTGGGTCTACGACGTCTTCCCGAGCCTCAACCAGTCGTTCAAGATCTCGAGCGCCCACGAGACCATCGGCCGCTTCCAGCAGGACCGCGCCACCGGCATCTCCGGAAAACTCGGCCCCGGGCCGCGCATGATTCCGGTCAAGGTCGTACTGCAAAACCGTCCGGGAATGAAGCAGGAATACTCGTTCAGTGTGGTCCAGGACGATCTGTTCACGCCACTCACTGTGTACGCCAGCCTGCTGTCCGTCATGCAGGGCCAGGAACGGGCGGCAGGACCCTCCACCGTCACCCTCGACGCCACTGTGAACTTCAGCAGCATCCCGGCCATGCGCCTGCAGAACCAATTCGCGGAAGGGCAGCCGGGGGCCATGGCCGCGGGCCTTGTAGGCAGCGCCATCGCCTTCGTGATGAACAACGAGTTCCGCCGGGTGAGCCTCGAGTCGGTCACCGTCAACCTGACCGCGCGCGAGGCCCAGGAGACCGCGGCCATCGATCGCGCCTGGCTGGAGCGCGATGGCCCTGTCCGGCCCGGCGACACCATCCCCATGAAGATCGCGCTGCGCACGTTCCGCGGAGAGGAGGAGATTGTCTCGATCCCCATCGAGATCCCCGTGGGCGCCGCTCCCGGCCGCTATGTGGTCCTCGTTTCGGACGGCGCCGCCCTCTCGATGGCCGAGCAGCGGGAGATGCGGCAGGCCTTCGTGCCCAAGAATCTCGACCACATCGTGCGCGCGGTCAACTCAATCCGCAAGAGCACCCAGATCTACGCAAGGCTCCAGCGCTTCGAAGAGGGCGCCGCGATCTCGGGCACACTGCTCCCCGGCCTGCCCCCCTCGATGATGCAGATCCTCGGCGGCAGCCAGGGTGGCGAACCGGTGGTCCGCACCCAGACCACGGTGGTGTGGGATGGCGAACTTCCCGTGGAATATTCCGTCAAAGGCACCCGTTTCATAGCCCTTCAGATTGAGCGTTGATTAAGGATTTCATGCCCTCTAGATTTGGCGCGTCCCTGCTTCTGGCCCTCGCCGCCGCCTCGACGTTCGCGGTCCAGCCCCAGTTCCTCAAGCTCTCGACCATGCGGGAGTTCCTCGAGGGCGATATCGAGGGTCTGTCCGTCGACTCCTCGGGTCGCCTGTCCCTGGCCCCCGCCGCTGTCGCCGGCCCGGATCTCGGCGCCCCCGCGGTGTGGAGCATCGTGGCCGATGCTCAGGGGGCGCTCTACGCGGGCACGGGTAACAACGGCCTGATCCTGAAGATCGAGAACCGCACCACCCAGACCTTTTACACCGTACCTGAGGCCGAGGTTCAGGCCCTCACCTTTGGTCCCGATGGCCGGCTCTTCGCCGCCTCAAACCCCGAGGGCAAGGTCTACGCCATCGACAAAGCGGGCAAGAGCACGGTGTTCTTCGACCCCGCGGAGCGCTACATCTGGGCCCTCGCGTTCGATCCTCAGGGCCGGCTCTGGGTCAGCACCGGCGGCGAGGGGAAGATCTACCGAGTCGACGCCAAGGGACAGGGCACCACCATCCTGACCAGCCAGGACGCCCACGTCACGTCCCTGGCCGTGGGATCAGGCGGCGCGGTGTTCGCCGGGAGTTCACCCTCGGGGCTCGTCTACACCATAGACGCCAAGGACAACGTGCGGGTGCTCTACGACTCGAACTACCGCGAAGTGAAGGCGCTACTGCCTCTGCCGAACGGTTCGGTCTACGCAGCACTGGTCGACGGCCGGTCCGAGATTCCACTCCCCCGCCCGACACCCTCGCCTTCTCCCGGCGCGTCACCCGCGCAGGAGGGCGCCACCGCCGTCACCTCCATCGAGGTCTTCGCTTTCCCCACCGCCCCGAGGCCTCCAGACGCCGGGCGCACCGGATCCGGCCCGGCCCGCGGGGCCATCTTCCTGGTCACCGCGCTCGGAGATGCCGACCAGTTGTGGAGCGGCGACGAATCGCCCTTCTTCCTTCTCAAACGCAACGACGCCGTGCTCTTCGGCACCGGGTCGAAAGGACGCATCTACGAGGTCCGCGACGACCGCACCTTTACCCTGGTGCGAACCATGCCCCAGGAGCAGCTCACCGCCGCGGTTCCCACCGCTTCGGGCGAGATGGCCATCGCCTCGTCGAACCCCGGCAAACTTCAGTATCTCTCGACAAGGAAGGAAACCAAGGGGGTCTTCACTTCCACACCGAAGGACTTCGACAACGTCTCCCAGGTCGGCGCCCTCGAGGCGAGCGCCGCGTCCGCAGCTCTCACGTATGAGATCCGCACCGGGAACTCGGCGGTGCCCGACACCACGTGGAGCAATTGGGAGTCCGTCACCGCGGGCAAGGCCCCAGCGCGCGCGCCCCAGGCCCGTTTCGCACAGATTCGGGCTACCTTTAGTGGCGCCGAGAACACCGCGCTGTCGTGGATGCAGCTGGCCTACGTCCAACGCAACGTGCGTCCCCTGATTCGAGAGATCACCCTCTACCCGGCGGGAGACGCGTTCCAGCGAAACCCTGGCGGCGCGCCGTCAGGGGAGCCGGAAGTCGCCGGCCTCGAATCGGGAACGCCGGAGATCAAGCCCCCGGCAGCGCTCGGAGGTCGTTCTTCGGACGCGGCGAACCTCGGGCGCAAACTCTTCTACCGGTCGCTGCGCACCATCAGCTGGCGGGCCGAAGACGTGAACGGCGATGCCTTGAAGTACGACGTGTCGTATCGGCCGGAAAACGCCACTAGCTTCACCCGGCTGCGCGATGGCCTTGAGGAGCCGGTCTTCACCTGGGATACGGCGACCGTGCCGTCCGGGCGGTATGTGTTGCGAGTCATCGCGCGCGATCAGGCCTCGAATCCGGAAGGGCGCGGTCTGTCGTACGAGAAGGACACCGAGGTGTTCGACGTCGACAACGACGCCCCGACCATCGAGATCGGCGCGGGCCTTGCTCCCGCGGGAGGCCTGAGTCGGGTGGTCATCAAGGACGCGATGAACGCGATCCGCAAGGCGGAATGGGCGAAGGAAGCGGGAACGTGGGCCGACCTGACGCCCGTCGACGGGGTCGCCGATTCCCGCGAGGAGACCTTCGAGTTCCGGGTCGATGGCCCGCCTTCCGCCATCGTCATCCGCGCGACCGATGCCTTCGGCAACGTAGCCCTGACGCGAATCCCCACCCGACGCTAAGCGCGGTGGCCAACGGCCGGCGCGCTGATTCCGTCGGTCCGGAGGAAACAGCACTCCTGCGGGCCGCGGGTCTTCGGGACAAGGAACTGGCCGAGCGTGCGTTCGCTTCCTATCGGGCGAACGTGCCTGAAGGAAGCGAAACGCTGCCTGCGCGACGGCTTCTTCCCGCGGTCGCACGAAACCTCGCGAACCTCGGGGCGCCGCGCGACCCCTGTCTGCTCCGCGTCTACGCCGAGAACTTCGGAGCGAACGCGCGTCTCCTCCGGGCGGCCGGCGATGTCTTGCGAGCCCTGCACGACGCGTGCATTCCCGCCATCGTGCTCAAGGGCGTCGCTCTCCTCGTCGTTCACTACAGGGACCTTGGAGCCCGGCCGATGTCCGACGTCGACATCCTCGTGCCCGAGGCTTCGGTGAGCCGCGCCCTCGATGTTCTCGAGGCGGCGGACTGGCGCGGGGATGCGGCTCGGGCCTGGCTCCGCTCCGGGATGCACGCAGGAGTGCTGTCAAACGGCGGCGGAGTGAGCCTCGACCTGCATCGGAACGCCCTCTACGAGGCCCGTTATGCCGCGGCCGACGAAGCGTTTTTCGCGGCGTCGATCCCGGTCGAGGCCGGCGGCGCCCCCGCCCGGGCCATGGCCGGTGACGACCAGCTCATCCACACCATCGTCCACGGTCTGCGCTGGAGCATCGCCCCGTCGAGCATCTGGGTCCTGGACGCGATCACCATTGTGCGGAACGGAGCCCTCGATCCCGAGCGCGTGCGGACCCGGGCCGCGGCCCTCGGCCTGACCCTGCCCCTGCGTCGCGGCCTGGAATTGACCCGCGATCTCCTCGGCCCCGAAGAAGCGCTGGACGCCCTGCTCGTTCCACTCATGCGCCAGCGCGAGTCGCTGGCCGCGCGCACCGAGGAGTGGTTCCGCGTGCGCGAACCTGCGGGACTGCTCGGCGCATTGCCCAACTTGTGGTTCGCCCACCGGCATTCGGCCCCTCCGGGGCAGATCGGTGTCGCTGGATTCCCGACGTTTCTGGCTCGCGCGTGGGGACTCAAATCATCGAGCGAGTTGCCACGAGTGCTGCTGGCGAAGCTACTTCGCGCCAGACGCGCGCTGCGCTGATAGCCGGCGCCGACGCCATTAGTCGCCGGTCGCTGAGGGTGGTCCGTGCTGCGAAGCGGTCGAAGCGACCTCGCGGGGTGGCTTCGACTGGACGCTTCCAGACGCGACTCAGCCACCGGGCGTGCGCCGCGCGGGTGCCCAAGGCCAGGCTGCGCGCCCCACAAGGGGTGCCCCTACTCCGCCAGGGCCGGCGAGGGCGCAGTTTGCGAGGCTGCCGCAGACGCCACGGCCCGCTGATGCGCGCGCCATCGCCCTTCCGCCTCTCGAATACACCCCTCACGGTCGCCCTTCCAACGGTCTTCGAAAGGCCCCGCCTCCTCCACCCAGGCCCACGGCATCCGTTCAACGATCGCCTGAGCCAGCGGGAGGATCTCCTTTGGCTCGATCCAGAGTGCTGTGCGGCGGGCGCAAGACTTCGTCCATAAGCCGATTCCCGCACGCTTCAGCTCGTTCGTCTTTGAATCGACGTCGGCAATGGGTGCGGCGGCAACTACGCTGCCCGAAGGCGCCACCAGAATCTCCGGATCGAGTGTCACGATCCACTGCGGCGTCACCCAGCATCTTCCAATCTTGGCCGTCGAGCCGAATCCGTTGATCTCCCGTTCGATCCGCTGGACCACCGCCGGGATCGGCCCCAGCGTCCGCAGATGAGCGAGATTGACGCTCTGCGCGTAACCCTTCCGGATGCGCAAAGAGATCGTGACTGCTTTGTAGCTGGCCCAAACCAGCAGAAGCAGCCCAACCGACGACCAGAAACCGGGGATCCTGTGGTTCGAATTGACGTCGACCATCCACTGAATGTCACCCCAGTCTCCAGCCTTCTTCAGCTCCGCCACGATCGTCTCGGGGGCCTCGAAGAGTTCTCCCGAGAACCCTACGATCATGGACGCCTCCTCGTTCGACTTGACCAGCACCCATTGCTCGTCAATCCGTCCAACGTAGAAGAAAGTCTTCGTATCCGGCAGAGGAACGCCGATTCGCCTCAGCCCACGCCTCCGGCCTACCCGAACGCTGGAAGAGGACGTCTCCTCGATGGCAAGAAGAGCCGGCGCCTCGGAGCGAACCGCGCGGGTGGCTCCGGGCGCCTGGAGAAGAGCCCCCGTAATGATTTGTGGTCCTCGCGCGACGTTGTAGAAGTACTTCCAATTGAGGCCGAGGATCAGCAGGGCCAGGACAAGACCCGCCCGGGCCAGGAACAGCGCACCCCCGTCGTTGGCCTCCACGGCAGCTTTTATGGCGCCCGGAGCCATGGTTGGGGGGCCGCTTTGTGCCGCACGGCTCACCGAGGCGACGCGCGGGATCGTCTGAACTCTGGGCTCTCTTGCCGTAGCGGATGCACCGGGCCCCGCTGCCACCGTGGCAGGGGCTGAGCGGGCCAGCCTCGGTCCGGCCCCTGACGGCCTCTGAGTGGAAACCGGGCTCGCCGGAATGCGATCTGGCTTCGCCTGACTCGGTGAGGCTTTCAGCCTGAGCGCGCCCGCATCCCTGCGCGCCCAGCGGACCCAGAAGGGTCCAACGATCAACCCGATGGCGGATTGAACGACACCTGCCCAGATGACCAGAGGGTTCCCGACCGTTGTTATCCCACCCTCTCTCACGAGCGGATAGTGCAGCCACCAAAGAACCGACAATGCCGCCATGCCGCCGAGATGCCAGGCCGGCAGCAGGAGCAACCTCTTGTCGAGGCCGGATGAGAGGACCTCTCGGGCAAGCAGCGCCGCGAACAGCGCGACGCTGGCGCTGAAGAACTGCGTCACCATCATCAACAACGAAACGTCTCTGTCTCGCAGCAACAGCGGGCCGGTGACGAGCCCCATCGCCTGGTCCAGAAAGAAACCCACGATGTAGAAATCGAGCAACCAGTTCCGCGAAGCGCCGCCCACACTCGCCATAGTCTCGCCCTCCATGGTCGCGTGTCGCCGCGGACCGCTGGGGAGAGTACCAGCGAAAACGCAGGCCTAGCAGCCCGTGGCGAAAGTCTGCCGGCATTCGACGAACGCTGCATCCCCGCCTGGCTTCTTCGCTCAGAAGCCCGAATATTCTCGATATTCGGGCTCTTCGGCTCATCGCCATCCGGGCGCATCGCTCGTCTCGGTGCTGGCGCGAAGCCTGCCCTTGGGGCACGGCGGACTTTCACCACGGACTGCTAGTGGAGTGTGCCGCCTTGTTCTTGCTCGGGGTCGGGAGTTGGCTCCGGGTCGGGCTTCTTCTCCCGTTCGGCGGATCGTGTCGCCACCGCGTCCTGAACGGAGCATCCGACCGCTTCCTCGAAGCGCTGCGAGTAGCTCACCACCGACCCCACCGAGCGGTCCTCCTCGAGGCGCTCGATGCGAGGGAGCGGATAGAAGGTCGTGACCAGGCCCAAGAGTTCATCCTCGTGCCGAGCCTCTTGCCGCATCCAGTCCTCGAACGAGTCGAGGCGCAGGCCGCGGAGGACCACACCCGCGGCGGACACCGAGATCACAAGACCCCAGATCTTCTCCTTCGGATCGTTCAGATAGAGGACCGCGGCCGACCCGTCCTGAAAGCCGATCATCAATGCCGTGCCCTCGCCCGGGACCGGGCCGAGGGCGCCTCCAGCGACTGAACGAAACTCGCGATCGCGGCAAGACCGCGGCGGAGTTCGTCCTGCGAGCGGGCAAAGGAGATCCGGATGAAACCGGGACAACCGAATCCCTCGCCCGCCACCACCGCCACGCCCTTCTCATCGAGCAGCCGCGCGGCGAAGGTCAGGGCGTCGGGCACCTGCTTCGAGAGCAACTTGCGGATATCTGGAAACGCGTAGAAGGCGCCTTGGGGTACGCGACAGGAAACACCGGGAATGGCCTGAAGCCCTCCAACCACGAGGTCACGCCGGGTCCGATACTCGGCGACCAGATCGGCCACGAAATCCTGGGGCCCCGTAAGCGCCTCGATCGCGCCGAACTGGGCGAAGGACGCGGCGCACTGGGTCTCGTGCGAGATGAGCGCCGCCACGCCCTGGATGACCGACTTCGGCGCGAGCAGCCAGCCGATCCGCCATCCGGTCATGCAGTAGGTCTTCGACGCCGTGCCCGCGATCATGAAACGGTCGCCGAGGATCTCGCGTGCCCTCGGCAACATGCGCGGGCTGCCCTCGACGTAGCGGAGGCGAGTGTAGGTGTCGTCGTAGATCAGGAACGCATCGGGCGCCTTGTCCTTCAAACCTCGCGCGATGTCGAGCAGGGCACGCTCGGTGATCACGGCGCCGGTCGGATTCGAAGGCGAGTTGATGACGAGGGCGCGGGTCTTGCGCCGCACTTTCCTGAGAATCAGATCGGGGTTGAACGCGAACCCCCTGGCGGCGTCGAGGGGTGCGAAGACGGGCACGCCTCCGACCAGTCGGGGCGCTTCCGAAAACGTGGGCCAGAAGGGAGTCGGGATCACGATCTCATCCCCAGGATCGAGGACGGCTCCGCAAGCGAGGGCATAGGCCTGCTTGCCGCCCAGAGTCACCGCCACTTCCGCAGGATCGAACCGAACAAAGTCGTCGGCAAGGTACCGATCGGCCACCGCCTTGCGCAACGCGGGCACTCCGAGTGAAGGCACGTAGCGGGTCTCGCCGCGGTTCATGGCATCGGCAGCCGCCTTGCGGATGCGTTCCGGCGTGCCCTGGTCGGGCTCGCCCACCGAGAAGTCGAGGATCTCTCGGCCCATGGTGCGCAGCAGCATGGCCCGGGCCGCGGTGGCCACCGTGGGCGACACCTCCACCGAGTCAACGCGCGCGGAGAGGTGAATCGCCTTCATTCCGAGACCCCGGGGGTCTCGCCGTGCTCGGCGCGCCTTTCTTCGGCGCGGGTCTTCACGGCGGCAGCAATCTTGCGCGACACGAGGCCGTCCACCGGGCCGCCGAGGAAAGCGATTTCCCGAACCAGCCTGGAGGCCACGTGCGTGAGATGCGGCGACGATGGCAGGAAGACGGTCTCGAGCCCGGGCCGCAAGTGACGGTTCATCCGGGCCATTACCGTCTCGTACTCGAGGTCGGACCCGCCCCGCACGCCCCTAACCACCACGTCGGCGCCCTCGCGCCCGGCCAGATCGACGAGGAGGCCGGCGAACCGGACCACGCGCACGTTGCGCAGCGTCGTCAGTTCGCGCTGGGCCATCAGGACCCGTCCCTTGGCCGAGAACCAGGGCTTCTTCGAGGCGTTCTCGAGCACCGCCACCACGACCTCATCGAAGAGGCCGGCCGCCCGGGTGATGAGGTCCAGATGGCCCAGGGTCATGGGGTCGAACGAACCTGGAATCAGGGCGACCCTCTTCGAATCCTTCTTGCTCACAACGACACCTCATTCCTGTAGATGGTCAGGCGATGGTCCGAGACCTTGACCTCGCGGATGCGCACCAGGCGCAGGATAGCCTCAGGGAGTTCGCGCTTCTTGAAATGTTCGGCAGTCACGTACCCGCGCGGGGAGACGAGCCCGCTGGCCAGGAGTTCGAGAGCCTCTTCGTAGGGGCCTTCGTCGTAGGGGGGATCGAGATAGACCACGTCGAAGGTGCGCCCCTCGCTGCGCAGCTTGCGCAGGGTCCGGAGCAGGTCGCCCTGCAGGACCTCCACGAGGCGGCTCTTCTCCCCCAGTACCTTGATGTTGGCCAGCGCGCTGGCAAGCGCCGCGTGCGAACGGTCGATGAGGGTGGCGTGGACTGCCCCCCGCGACACCGCCTCGATGCCGATCGCCCCTGAGCCCGAGCAGGCATCGAGGAAGGTGGCCCCCTCGATCGCGGGACGCATGATGTCGAAGTAGGTCTGCTTCACCCGGGACGCCGTGGAGCGCGTTTCTCCGCCCTTGGGGACCTTGAGTTTCCGGCCGTGGCCCTCGCCCGCGATGATCCTCATGCCGGGTGGATATCACAAACTACCGGGGAAGGCGAGAAGAGGAAAAACAGACTATCCTCGTCCCGGGAAATTCGTCCGGAGGGTACCTTTGGGGCACCCCTCGACCTGGAAACTAAGGCCGCCATTAATGCTCATCAACGATCTCCTCAAACTCGCGATTGAAAAGCGGGCCTCCGACCTGCATCTGAAGGTCGGGTCGCACCCGGTCCTCAGGGTCAACGGCGAACTGACGGCTGTGGTGGACCATCGCCGGTTGCAGACCGAAGACACCTTGAACATGGCGTTCTCGGTGATGAACAATCGCCAGAAGCAGAAGTTCAAGGACAGCTTCGACGTCGATGTGGCCTACTCCGTCCCCGGCCTCGGGCGTTTCCGCTGCAACGTCTTTCAACAGCGCGGCACCGTGGGCCTCGTCGTCCGCCTCATCCCGCTGAAGATCCAGACCATCCGCGAGCTGCTTCTTCCTCCCACCCTCACCAAGATCGCGGACGAGCAGCGCGGGTTGATCCTGTGCACGGGCGCCACCGGTTCGGGCAAGTCGACCACGCTCGCCGCCCTCATCGACTACATCAACGCCGAGAAGACATCGCACATCGTCACCGTCGAAGACCCCATCGAGTTCCTCCACCGCGACAAGCGGTCGATCGTGAACCAGCGCGAGATCGAGGTCGACGCCCTGAACTTCGCGGGGGCCATCCGCGCCGCCCTGCGCCAGGACCCGGACGTCATCCTGGTCGGCGAGATGCGCGACTACGAGACCATCGAAACCGCGGTGACCGCGGCAGAGACCGGCCACCTGGTTCTCTCCTCCCTGCACACCCTCGACGCCACCGAGACCATCAATCGAATCGTGTCCGTGTGCCCGCCTCATCAGCAGAAGCAGATCCGACGGCAGCTCGCCTCGGTCCTGCGCGCGGTTGTGTCGCTGCGCCTGGTGCCGCGCGCCGACGGCGTCACCCGCGTCCCCGCGGTTGAGGTCATGGTCTCCACGCCGTTCATCCGCGACTGCATCGTGAACGAAGAGAAGACCCGCCTCATCGCCGGCGCCATCGCTCAGGGCACCACCGAGGGCATGCAGACCTTTGACCAGGCCCTGTTCGACCTCTGCCAGAAGGGTCTCATCACCCGCGAAGAGGCGGCGCGGCGCTGCACCAACCCCGACGAGTTCCGCATGATGCTTTCGGGCATCGACACGGGCAGCCGGAGCGGGGGCATGGGCTCGATGACCGAACTCGAGATTGAGTAGCGGGCCGGACGACTCAGACTCCCCCGCGCAGGCCCGGAACGCGCTCGCCTTCATCCTGGCGAAGCTGGGGCGACGCGACCACACCGAGAAGGAATTGCGGACCGCCCTCGCCCGCAAGGAGTATCCCACGGAGGCGGTGGACGCGGCCCTCGCCAAGGCTCGGCGTGAGGGCCTGGTGAATGACGAGCGGCTGGCTCGTGGCCTCGCCCGTATGACGGCGCGGGCCGGGAAACGCGGGCCCCGCCGCATCGTGGCCACGCTGCGTCAGAAGGGGATCTCCGCCGAAACCGCCCAGGCCGTGACGAAAGAGGCGTTCGCCACGTCGGAGGAGGCTCCTTTGGGTCTGCTCCGCTTCGCCACCCGTCTGCTGGCCCGGGCCAAAGGCGAAACGCTCAGGGAGAAGCGGACGCGGGTCGTGCGCTCTCTGCTCACCCGTGGTTTTGAACTTTCCGAGGCCCGACGGGTGGTACGCCTCGCAGAAAACGCCCTGATGACCGAAAATACCGGCAATGACGCAGACGAGTAGCCGCTTCTCCGCCGACGACGTCCGTTCCGCCTTCCTCAAGTTCTTCGAGGACAGGCAGCACGAGGTCGTCCGCAGTTCCCCCCTGATCCCCCAGAACGACCCCACTCTCCTCTTCGCCAACGCGGGGATGAACCAGTTCAAGGACGTCTTCCTGGGCCGTGAGACGCGCGCCTACAAGCGAGCCGCCTCGTCTCAGAAGTGCGTCCGCGCCGGGGGCAAACACAACGACCTCGAGAACGTGGGCCTTACCGCGCGGCACCACACCTTCTTCGAGATGCTGGGCAACTTCTCCTTCGGCGACTACTTCAAGAAAGACGCCATCGCCTTCGCCTGGGAGTTCCTCACCGGCACGATGAGCCTCGACAAGGATCGGCTCACCGCCACCATCTTCAAGGGCGAAGACGGCGTGCCCCGCGACACCGAGGCCTTCGATCACTGGCGCGAGTATCTCCCCGTCGAGCGCATTCTCGAACTGGGCAAGAAAGACAACTTCTGGGCCATGGGCGATACCGGCCCCTGCGGTCCCTGCTCCGAGCTTCACTACTACCAGGGCGACTCACTCCCCTGCGCCGAAGTGGCCGAGGGACGCGCGTGTCTCGGCGTGGCCTGCGAGTGCGACCGCTACCTCGAGATCTGGAATCTCGTGTTCATGCAGTTCAACCGTGATGCGAGCGGAGCCCTCACTCCCCTGCCCGCGGCCTGCGTCGACACCGGCATGGGTCTCGAGCGGGTGACCGCGGTGGTCCAGGGCAAACTCAACAACTACGACACCGATCTCTTCACCCCGTTGATCGAAGCCACCGCGAAACTCGCGGGCGTCACCTACGGCGCGAGTCCGGTCACCGACATCTCCCTGCGCGTGATCGCCGATCACCTGCGCGCCACCACCTTCCTCGTCTCGGACGGCGTCCTGCCCGGGAACGAAGGCCGGGGATACGTGCTGCGCAAGATCATGCGCCGCGCCTTGCGTCACGGTCGCAAACTCGGCCTCAACAAGCCCTTCCTGGCCGACCTCGTGAGCGAACTGGTGGCGAGGATGCAGTCGGCCTACCCCGACCTCAAGGCCACGGAACCCACGGTCAAGAAGATCGTCCGGGTCGAGGAAGACCGCTTCTCCACCACACTCAAGCAGGCCTTCCTAGTGTTCGATTCGGTGGCCGCGTCCACCAAGACCGGCATCCTGAGCGGCGCCGACGCCTTCAAGCTCTACGACACCTACGGCCTTTCTCTCGACTTCACCGAGGAACTGGCGTCCGACCGCGGCCTCAAGGTGGATAACGCCGGCTTCGACGCCGAGTTCACCAAACAGCAGGAACGCGCTCGCAACGCAAGCAAGATGGGTGCGGTTTCCGGCGCGCCCGAGTACCTCACCCTGCTTGAGAAAGCGAAGACCGTCTTCGTGGGCTACGACCACCTCGAGTTGGACGGGGCCTCGATCATCGCGGTCTTCAAGGACGGCAAGCCGAGCAAGCGCCTCGACAAGGGCGAGACGGGCGAGGTCATCGTCGACCGCACGCCGTTCTACGCGGAGTCGGGCGGACAGATCGGCGACCGCGGTGTGATCTCCGCCCCCGGGTCGGTGGCCACCGTCTCGTCGTGCCGTAGCGCGGTGCCCGGCCTGTCCACCCACCTCGTCACCGTCGACGAGGGGTCCTTCGAACCGGGGATGGTCGTCCGCCTGGTGGTCGATGAAGATCGCCGCGCAGGGGCGATGCGACATCACACCGCCACCCACCTCCTGAACGCGGCTCTACGCGAGACCCTCGGCACCCACGTCAAGCAGGCGGGGAGCCTGGTCGCGAACGACCGGCTGCGTTTCGACTTCTCCCACTTCCAGGGTCTCGACGAGCGCGAACTCCGGGTAATGGAGAACCGCGTGAATGGCGAGATCCTTGCGAACAAGGCGGTAAACACCATCGAGATGACCCGCGATGAGGCGCTCAACTCAGGCGCACTCGCTTTCTTCGGCGACAAGTATGGCGAACGCGTGCGCGTGGTCGAGGTGGTCGGCTTCTCCAAAGAGTTCTGCGGCGGCACCCACGTGTCCCAGACCGGCGACATCGGCTTCTTCCTCTTCACCGCCACGAGCGGGGTGTCCGCGGGCACACGCCGCGTGGAGGCGGTGGCAGGCGGCGCGGCCCTCGAGAAGATCCAGCGCGACGTGGCCATCCTCGACGAGTTGTCCCACTTCGCCCGGGCCGAGCGCGGGGCGCTGGTCGACGAATACGCGAAACTCAAGGACGAGTTGAAGGCGCGCGATCGCGAGATCGAACGCCTGAAGATGAAGCTCGCCTCCGGCGGCTCGGGACGCAGCGAAGGCAACGATTCGGTGGAGATGGAGGGCGTGACCGTCTGGACGCCTCTTTTCGCCGATGTCGATCGAAAGGGCCACGCCGCCCTCGTTGACGAGTATCGTCAGAAGCGTGGCGACAAGGCCTTCATCGCGGTTTCAACCGCTTCCTCGGCTGACGGGTCGTTTTCCGTCATCGTCGCGGTCTCGCGTGACCTCATGATCCGACTCAAGGCGCCGGAGATCATGAAGGAACTTGGCCTGCGCGGAGGTGGTCGTCCCGAGTTCGCCCAGGGCGCGCTCAACGCGGGTGACGACGTTGAAGCCCTGCCCGGCAGGGCCCGGGAAATCGCGAAGCGTCTGCTCCAAGGGGCCACGGTATGAACCGGACGCGTGGCCGGATGAAGCCGATCAGCCTCGGCCTCGCCGTCTTCGCGGTCCTCGAGCTGTTCCCCGCAGCCGAAGCCGAGGCGCAGGTGTACCTCCGCCGCAACGCCCAGGGCGTGCTCGAGGCCACCGACGCCCCGGAGACCAGCGAGTTCCGCCTGCGTTTCTCGGCCAAGGGCGTGCTCATCCATTCCCGCGGTTTCAAGCGACGATCGCGTCCCGAGTTCGACCCCTACATCGAAGACGCGGCCGCGAAGTTCGGTGTGAACTCCGACTTCATCCGCGCCATCATCAGTGTCGAGTCCGCCTACGATGAGTTCGCGGTCTCCTCGAAGGGTGCCAAGGGCCTGATGCAGCTGATGCCGGCCACCGCGCGGAGGTTCGGCGTGGCGAACCCCTTCGATCCCGCCCAGGCCATCATGGGCGGCACCGAATACCTCGCCTATCTGCTGGGCCTCTTCCGCGGCAACCGCGAGCTGGCCGCCGCCGGATACAACGCGGGCGAGAACGCGGTGCTTCGTTACGGCGGGGTTCCGCCCTACAAGGAAACCCGGAACTACATCGTGAAGATCAACAACATCCTCGGCTCGGCTCCGCTGGTGATGGCCTCCTCGGAAACCCGCTCACCGGGCGCGCCCAGCAACACCCTCGGGTTCTCGGGCTCGCTGCCCCCTTCCCTTCAGCCGAAGAACGCGCGCTCGAACGTGGCCGCTACCAAACCCCGGAACGCGCGTCCGCTGGTGAGGGTCCCGCCGCGGTTGTACTATCGGTGGGTGGATGGTTCCGGTTCAACCCATTTCGCCGACTCTCCCCCCAAGGACGGCTCGGCCTTCCGCACCATCCGCGGATTGCCCTGAGCCCAGTCTGATGCCGTCGGTATCCCCTCTCTCCACCGGTCTCTTCGAAACCCACGTTCAACGGGCGAGGGCGTGTCTCTCCGAGGGCAAGGCCGACCTCGCGGAAAAGGAACTGGCCGAGGCCTACCTGCTGAAGCCGCGCGATCTGACCGTGCTCAGCCTGCTCGGCGTCCTGTACTTCAAGCAGGGGCGGCTCGAGCGCGCCGAGGAGGTCTTTGGCAAGCTCGCCGCGGGCGCTCCCAGCGATCCCGCGATTCTCTTCAACCTCGGACTGATCAACTTCAAACTGAACCGTTTCCGCGAAGCGGAACTCGCATTCACACAGTCGCTCGCGAACTCAAACGACAAACCCCGCGTTCACTTCTACCTCGGCGCCACCTACGAGCGCCATGGCCGCATCCGCGAAGCCATCCACCAGTATCGCCTCGCCCGCGCGTCGGGCGACGCCGTCAACGCCTTCCGCGCGCATGGTTCGGCCGCGACTGAGAAGGATGTGGGCGGGGAGACCTTGCCCACACCCGAGCCCCGGTCCGGTGCCACTCCCCTGGACAACGACTTTCAGGGAGCGCCCGACAGCGACGATGACGAGGTCCTGTTCGGCGCCTCGAAGCTGGTCCAGGTGCCGGGCGCCGAGATTCAGGCGAGAAATCTCGGACCAGTGTCTGACGCGCCGGTGGCCCTGCGTCCCGAGGTCCTGCGGCTCGGCTCGGAAGAGGAGGATCTGTTCCTCGGTCCCCAAACGCCTTCGGTTTCCCCGAAGATGACCCTCAAGCGCCGGGACCTGGTGCAGACGCCATTCGACGGGCGAATCTTCTTCAAACGTGGTGCGCTCGCCTCTTCGGAGGGCCACGTCACCTTCTGGGTGAAGGAGGCGAAGGGCACATCAGGCGAACGCCTGGTCATCGCCACCGGTTCGGGTTCCCTGCTTCTCTCCGCGGCCGGCGCGGGCATTGGCCTGCTCGCCTCGGATCCGGGCCGCAAACTCTGGGTAGCCCCCGAACGCATCCTCGCCTGCGAGGACGCCTTGCAGCCCCGCTACGTGCAGATCGCGGGCATGGACAGCCACGTTCTCGAGATGGAGGGCCAGGGTTTCGCCGCCCTTACCTGGAAGGGATTGCCCTCGTGCGTGCGCGTCCACCGCGACCAGCCCTTCGAGGCTCCGCTGTCGTCCGTCATCGCCTGGTCCGGCCGTCTCGAAGCGGAGATGGGCCTCTCGCCCACGACCGACGAGCCCTCGATCTTCATCAGCGGCAACGGTGAAGTGCTTTACGAAGGCGACTAGCGGGACGTTTTCAACAAAACCAGACCCGGGGCTTCCTCTTCTTCGATGTAGCCGCCGATGTCCCGCAGCAGGCCGAGGCTTGCGCTCAGGCGTTCCGAAGGAGTAAGGGCCAGTTCGAAGGTGGCGCGCGCGGCGATGGCGGCGGCCAGGGTGGTGATGCCGGTGATCTCGTCGCTGGTGGCTCCGGAGTCGAGGAAGTCGAGCGCGCGTTTCACCGTGCGGCGGGCCAGCGGCAGAGGAGCGGTGGTGCGGGCCACCACCTCGAGGAAAGTCGCTCCGCCTCGCTCGCACTCCACATCAACCTGAAGGAACGCTCCGAGGTCGACGCCGGAGGTAACCACACGTTCCACGCTGGGCTCGATCCGGCGGGCCTCCCACAGCGACTCGCGCAGTTCCGCTTCCAGCCGGTCCATCTGCAGCAGCCTGGGACGGACGCCGCCCATAAGCACATGGATCGCGCGAAGGTCACCGGGCTTCTTCCAATCGATGGCGTGCCCGCCACCCGGTCGCGGGCCACGGGAGGCGCTGATCGACACCTTGCCCACGCCCTGCGGCTCAAAGCCCAGATCCCCGGTGGTGACCACGAGATCAAGCCCGAGTTCCCGGCCGAGGGCCCGCAGCGTGCGCGCGCCGTAGCCCTGCGCGTTGGCGGAGCGCACGTGAGTGAATCCGCGCAGCTCGTGGGTCAGCGTCTTCCCCGCCGCCAGTCCGAACGACGCGATGGAAAGATCGGAAACCGAGGGGGCGATGGGATGGCCGCCAAGATCAGCTTCGACGCCGAAGGAGGGAGCCACGATGGCGCCCCCGCCTTCCGCGCGGAACCCAAGACGGAAATCATTCGCGCCCTCGAAGACGCCGGTGGCTCGCGCTCCGGTGGCAAGGCCCAAGGTGCGCAGTCGCGCCACTTCGCGCGGTGAAAGGCCGGAGGCTCCCATCGAGGGCCGGAAGCCGACCACCCTTACGCTCTTCGACCAGGCCGCGAGCACGGGGAGGGCGATGTCGAGGACCAGGGCTTCCCGTCCCTGGGCGTCGATTTCGAGGGTCTCGATGACTTCTGTCGGCAATGGTTCCTGAAATCTGACGGATCGGTCGGTTGAGGCGGACGCGAAAGGTTACTGCGAAGCTTCCTTCGAGAAACAGCGCCGGCAACGCGCTTCGTAGGCGTGCGCGCCCCCCACCACCACCCGATCGGTGGAGTGGACGAGGCGCTGGGTACGGTTCGCGGGAGCGCCGCACTGCATGCAGATGGCCAGCATCTTGTCCACGTACTCCGCGGTGGCCATGAGCTGGGGCATGGGCTCGAAAGGACGACCGAGATAGTCCTGGTCGAGGCCGGCCACGATCACCCGCACACCCTTGTCGGCCAAGGCCTGCACCACTTCGGTGATGCTTGCGTCGAAGAACTGCCCTTCGTCGATGCCCACCACTTCGGTGTCGGCCTTGAGTCCGCCCAGGATCTCGGCGGCGTGCGACACGATCTCCGACTTGATGCGCATTTCGGAATGCGACACCACGTGGTCGACGGCGTAGCGATCATCGATCTTCGGCTTGAAGACCTGCACCTTCTGCTTGGCGATCTGGGCGCGGCGCAGACGGCGGATGAGCTCCTCGCTCTTGCCGCTGAACATGCTGCCGACGATCACTTCGATCGAACCGGATTCGGGCCGGAAACGAGGATGAGCCATGCCAGTTTGTGGAGTCCGCGAAGTCTTTCGAGGGTGGCGCTACTTCGCGCGCTCGATGTACTTGCCTTCGGTGGTGTCGACCCGGATCACGTCGCCCTCGGAGATGAACGGGGGAACGTTGACGAAGAGGCCGGTCTCCATCTTGGCCGGCTTGCTCTGGTTCGAAACCGACGCGCCCTTGATCGAGGGTTCGGTCTCGACGACCTTCAACTCGACCACCATGGGCAGTTCGATGCCCACCGGAGTGCCTTCGTACATCTCGACCTTGAGCTTGAGGTTGGGGATGAGGTAGCTCGCGGCATCACCCAGAACCTCGCCCGACAGGCCAATCTGCTCGAAGGACTCGTTGTTCATGAAATGGTGCATGTCGCCTTCGGAGTAGAGGTACTCCATCTCCGTGTCCTCAAGGTACGCGCGCTCGGCCATATCGACCGAACGGAAACGGTGCTCGAAGATGGCGCCGGTCTTCAGGTCCCGCAGCTTGGCCTGAACGAAGCCGCGCAGGTTGCCCGGGGTTTTGTGGATGGTTTCCACCACGCGAGACAGATTCTTCTCGAACATGATGACCATGCCCCGCTTGAGTTGGGTCGCCGCAATCGTGGAAATTGTCTTCTCCTCCAGTTTTCTCGCGTTCACGGGGGCTTCCGCCCGCTGGCGGAGACGACCCTTTTGGACCTTCGATGGCGCGCTTCTTCAGGAAGCGCATGGTTCGAACTGCGAGCCGCGGATTATACCGTCCCCGGGCTGACTTCGAGACCGACCCGGTCGACCTTGGCGTCGAGGACCCGGAAACCACGGGCAGCGAGATCGGCGATCAGGCCTTCCCGGGTGTGACAGGGCACCACGGCGAGGACGATCCCGCCCCCGCCCGCGCCACAGACCTTCGCAGCTCCGCCTTGCCCCGCCGCGGCTTCGACGATCGCATCCACTTCGGGCGTCGCCACCCCGGACGCGAGCGAGCGTCGGGCCCGCCACTCGNNCCGCCACTCGCGGGCCACCGATCGGACCAGGGCGGCCTCGTCCTCGGCGATGATGGCGGCGCAGGCATCGCGGGCCGCGCACACGATCTCGGCGAAGAGGCTCCGCACCTCGCCCACGCCGTCCACCTGGGCCTTGAACATCTCCCAGTTGTTGAGCCCGGAGAAACGAGTGACCCCGGCGTCCACGAGAAGGATGCGGTCCTCGACGAAGACCTCGTCGAGGACCAGGCGGCGGGTCTCGATCTCCCCGGGATTGAGGCCCACCTCCAGCACTCCCCCGTGAATGGCCGCCTCGTAGTCCTGGATGCCCGTGGGCACGCGGATGACCTGGGCCTCGGCGTCGCGCACGAGATTACGCAGGTCGCGCTTCGACAGTTCCCGCGAGAGGGAACCTGCAACCGCGGCCGCGATGGTGACGGCCAGCGTCGACGAGCCGCCAAGCCCTGAGCCCGCGGGCACGCGGGATGTGGTCTCGATGCGCAGGCCCGTGACCACGCCCAGGGCCTTGAGGATCTGGGCCACGAGGCGGGTGTGATCGTGATCTTCTATCGCGTGCACATCCTCCCCCGCCACCATGGCCCCGGTATCGGTTGAGACGATTTCGATGCGGCCGGCCAGCGGAGTCACCCTTGTGGTGGCGCGGAGTGTGACCGCGGCATTGACTGTGCACGCCCCCGGATGCCAGAGGTACAGGGGCCAGATGTCGAGTGTGCCGCCGGCGATATCGACACGCGCGGGAGCGCTCGCAGTGCAGGGTTTCATGGGTCGCGGATGCTAGCAGCCCCGCCGGCGGAAGGCGCCGCCCCCTATACTTCCGTGGCCATGGATGCCTGTCCCAAGTGCGGCAAGCCGACCGACTCGGGGGCGCAGATCTGCCCCGGGTGCGGCGTGATCATGGCCAAGGTCCGCGCGCGCCTCGTCCCACCAACCCCAGCCGCCTTGCGCGTGGCGGAGGAAACGACCCATGCCCCGGGTGGCCACGCACTGCTCAAGGTCGGCATCGCCGCCGCGGTGGCGGTGGCAGCCGCTGTTTTCCTGTGGCGGGTAACGCCCGGGCCCGTGCCCGACTCGACGAACACGACCGTGGCGATCCCGTCTCTGGCCGCGACGCCCCCGGCCGCTCCGGAGTGGAACGAGGGCGGGCAGGCCACCCTCACCGCCAACGATGTGAAGTTCCTGAACGACCTCTCGGCGCGCTTGCGCTTCCAAGGCGGTGCCGGTCCCGCGGCGTCGGAAATCGAGCGGGTCGAGAGGATCGCGGCGGCGAACCCAAGCGCCGAAGCCAGCGCCTTCCTGATGGGGGTCTACCTTCGAGCCGCCGACCAGGCTTTGCGCCTCGGATCCTTCGACGTGGTCGAGACGTTCCTCGGCCGGATGCAACGGCTCGACCCGCAGAATCTCGAGACCTACGTCTTCGAGACGCGAGTGCGCGCCACTCAGCAGGACTGGCCCGGAATGCTCGCGGCGGTCGAGAAGTACGAATCCCTCCAGGGGCCGGCCACCGTGAACGCATCGTTCAGCAAAGCCGTCGCCCTCGAAAAAGTGGGCCGCCGACCCGATGCGATCTCCGTTCTTGATCGACCGGTCTTTGAGTCGTGCCAGCAAAAACCCGCGGATCCTGAGAACGGGGCCTGCGAGTCGGCCCGGCAGATGCGACAGGCTCTTACTACCCCCGTTTCGGGCCCGCGGACCGGACCAGAAGGGCCCGAGGAGCGAACCCGGGCGGCCCTCGTGGTCGACGCCGGCAAGGATCAAATCGAGTCGGAGCGATTCGACATTCGTTTCGACGGAGAAAACCAGTCGGGCGTGGCCCGCGATGTCCGCTCGGTGCTCGACCGGGCCTACGTGCGGCTCGCCGACATCTACTACGAAAGGCCCACCCGCAAGATCCCGGTGGTCCTTCATTCCTCGCGCGACTACTACACCGCCACCGGCGCGCCCTGGTGGTCGGGCGGTGTCTACAGCTCTCACGACGGGGCCATCCAGATTCCGGTGCGCGGCCTGCCTTCCTCGCTGCCCCGCGAGATGGAGGACGTGCTGGTCCACGAACTGTCCCACGCCTTCGTGGACGAGATGTCCGGAGGCCGCGCGGGACGCGACTTGCAGGAGGGCCTCGCCCAGTACATGGAAGGCAAGCGCATCGAGGAGGAACTTGAGCCCGCCGAGTTGAAGCGGCTCGCGACTTCGGGTCAGCAGACGGTGATGAACTTCTACATGCTCTCGCTGGTGGTGAGCCAGCAGCTCGTCCAGTCGCGCGGACAAGGACAGGTGAACGACCTCCTCCGGGCCATGAAGGAGACCGGCTCCGAGGAAGCTGGATATCAGAAGATCTTCGGACAAAGCGGCGCCGCGATGAAGCGCGACATCCTCGTCACCTTCTGGCGTCGCTACAGCTGAGCGGCCGCCCCCGCATCGGCGATCACGGTGAGGTCCGGGTGATCGCGGAAAAAAGTGCAGGGCCACTGGTCGCTCTTCGGATCGTCGCGTAGTCGACGGACCGCCTCGGCCTTTGAGGGGCCGGTGGCGAGGAGCAGGATTTTCGTCGCGGAGCGGATCGTCTCCACCCCCATGGTGATGGCGCGCACCGTCCCGGTCAGGCCGCCGCCGAGTGTGGCGAGGGTCCTGGGGTCGAGGGTGATCACGTGGGTCCGCGGCCCCGTCTGCTGTGGGAGGTTGTAGGCGATGTGGCCGTCGGCGCCGATGCCCAGGATGGCGAGGTCGAGACCTCCGGCCCTCGTGATGGCGTCCTCGTAACGAAGACACTCCGCCGCAGCATCGATGGCCTCACCGTTGGGAATGTTCCGCCGTTCGGCAGCCACACCAAGCGGCTCCCACACGTGCGTCATCATGAACTGGAAGAAGGTCTGGGGCAGGGCGCGCGGCAGCAGCACTTCATCGAGGTTGAACGTGGTCGCCTGGCCGAGGTCGAAGGCGCCCTGGCGGCGTGACTCGGCGAGGCGCGCGTACATCTCGATGGGAGTCCGACCAGTCGGAAGCGCCACCACAAGACGGGGGTTCGCCGCCACCGCCTCCGCGAACATCAAGGCGGCGCGGCGGGTGACGTCGCCCGCGGTCGGGAGGACTTCGACGTTCACAGTTCGGCGAAAGTGATGAGCCGGACCGAGGCTCTTTCGATGGCCGAGCGGACCGCGGGATCGCACAGCGCCGCGAGTTCGCGCACCCGAACGGCGGCATACGAACTCGAGGCGGACAGCTCCGCGTCCTCGTGGGCGGGATGGCACATCAACTCCGTCGAGCCTTCGGGCAGGGCCTCGATGATGGCCACGAGATGGGCCACCGAGGCGCCCTGATCGAAGAACCCCTCCTCGAACAAAGCGTTGGTGGGAACGGCTCGGGCGTCGAGGTGCGATCGCATGGCGCCACCCGCATTACGTACCGGCAGGCCCTCACGGGTGGCCACCGCGCACACCGCGTCAAAAACTTCGGGACGACGATGGGAATGGTGATGAGAGTCGAGATGGGTCGGCTTCCGGCCGAACACTTCGACGAAGCGTGCGAATTGCGCCTCAACCTCGGCCGCGATCTCCTCGGGCGAGGCTCCGGCCAGGCCCTCGGGCTTTGCGGGCTGAAGGCCTCGGCTATCGACCAGCGAAGGAACGGCGGAGGGAGCGAGGGTGGTCCGACCCCCGGTGAGGGCCACGTGCAATCCGATTCCCAGTTTCGGGTGAGCGAGCGACATCGTGGCCGCCTCGTACACGCTGTCGTAGTTGACCATCGCGGTGGCGCTGGTGACGATGCCGAGGCGATGCGCCTCGAACACGCCGGTGTTGATGCCGTGGGTTCGGCCGAGGTCGTCGGCGTTAACAATCAGCCTTCTCATGACCGACCCGCCCGCCTCGCCCGATAAAGATCAAGCGCCATCGACAACGCTCCTTCCGCGGGGTCGCGCTTGAGCCGGCAGGGGATGGCGCCCGGAATGGCCGCCTGTTTCGCCACCGCGTCGACCAGAGACGGGAGACCAGTGAAGAGCCCGCCCGAAAACACCAGAGGAAAGGGTGCGCCATCGAAGTTCAGCTGCCGCGCCACTGAGCGCGCATTGCTCGCGAGTTCGGCCGCCGTCTCCTCGATGATGCGAACGGCCACGGGATCGCCGCCTTGGGCCACGCCGATTACGGTGGGCGCCAGTTCCGCGAAACGTTCGCGGGTGAGTCCCCCGCCGTAGGCCATGGCGGGCAGGTCGGACAACGCCGTGACGCCCAGCACGCTGAAGAGGGCGTCCTTCAGAACCGTAGTCTCGCCGCGCCCTTCAGTCGCGCGCACCGCCGCGAGCAGGGCCTTGTGACCAATCCAGCCCGCCGAGCCCTCGTCCGCGAGGATCGGACCGAGGCCGCCCGCCCGCGCGGTTTTCCCGTGGCGGTCGATGCCGTAAGCGATCGAGCCAGTGCCCGCGATAACCACCACGCCCACCCGGTCGTGGGCGGCGGCGGCGATGACGATCACTGCATCGTTCACCACCAGAGCGTTGCCGCGAAAGCCCAGCCGGCGAAGCAGGGACTTGACCACCACGTCCTCGCCGGGACGGTCGACACCGGCCATGCCGAGGCAAAGGGCCTCGGGCCGTTCGTCCGGGCACAGTTCATCGAGCAGATGAGCGAGCACCTTCTCCACCGCGAGTTCGCCGTGGACATGGAGATTGGCCCCGGTAGAGCGGGCGGTCTTGATGAGGCGGCCGGTTTCGTCGGCCACCACCCCAACCGTCTTCGTCCCTCCGGCGTCGACGCCTACGATGAGCGCCATGGCATCGAGCGGCGAGGCCGCGCTCAACCCTCGAAGACGACGATGTCGCGCAGGTTCCGGTATTTCTCGTTGTAATCGAGACCGTAGCCCACCACGAACAGGTCGTCGATGGTGAAGCCGGTGTAGTCGACCTTAACCTCGATGAGCCGGCGCGACGGCTTGGACAGGAGCGAGGCCACCCGAATCGACCGGGGTCCGCGCGCCTTCAGCAGGTTGACCAGGTAGTTGAGGGTGAGACCGGTGTCGACGATGTCCTCGGCGATGACCAGATCGCGGCCCTTGATGGAGGTGTCGAGGTCCTTCGAGAGCTTCACTTCGCCCGAGGACTTGGTGGCCGCACCGTACGACGACACCGCGATGTAGTCCATGGACAAGGGCAGATCGATCCACTGGCATAGATCGGTCATGAAGGGGCAGGCGCCCTTCAGCACGGCGATGACATGGGGCTCGAGCCCATTCATGTCCGCGGTGATCTGGTGGCCCATCTCGCGGATGCGCGCGGAGATCTGGTCGTGGGACAGCAGCAACTTCATATTGAGTGGGGATCCAATCTCGAAAAAAACGAGGGAACGCAGTCAGCCAAGAGGCCGCCCGAGCGGGACCTTAACAAACATTTGCCTTTGACCGGACATAGCGGAAGGGAATAGAGTCCCAAGCATCACACCGGACTCCCACCATATCTTGTGGTCACGTATCTCACCTCCTCAATATGCGGAGGGCTGGCGTCAGGCCGGCGTGCCAAGCTTCGGACACTAGGGCAAAACGGAATTCAAAGAATGAGGGTTCAAGAAATGAAACAGACGCACCTAATTAGCGCTTGGCGGGCGCTTGCGCTCGCCGCGATCGTGATGAGCCTGCCGGGCCTCGCCTCGGCACAGGTGACCACAGGGTCGATTGCGGGAACCGTCTCGGATGAAACGGGCGGCGTCCTGCCTGGCGCCACGATCACCGCGGTGCATGTGCCCTCCGGCACACGCTACGAAGGGGTGTCTCGCAGCGACGGCGGATTCAATCTGCCCGGCATGCGCGTGGGCGGCCCCTACACCGTGACCGTGGCCATGAGCAGTTTCCAGACCCGGGTGAACACTGGCGTCTTTTTGAACCTGGGTGTCTCTTACGATCTCAAGGTCACCCTGAAGACCCAGGCGCTGACCGAAGAAGTCACCGTCACCGCGGAGTCTGATTCCGTCTTCAGCTCACAGCGCACCGGTGCGGCCACCGCGGTCTCCCGCGACGTGATCGCGACCATGCCCACCATCACCGACCGTATCGAGGGTTTCACCCGTCTGTCGCCTCAGTCGAGCGGCGGTCTCTCATTCGCGGGCCAGGACAATCGCTCCAACAACATCACGATCGACGGTTCGTTCTTCAATAACTCCTTCGGCCTCGGCGCCGCCCCCGGCGACCGCACGAATGTCGCCCCCATCTCCATGGCCGCGATCGAGCAGATCCAGGTGAACGTGGCCCCCTACGACGTGCGCCAGGGCCACTTCGTGGGTGCGAGCGTCAACTCCATCACCCGAAGCGGCACGAACTCGTTCGCGGGTTCGCTCTACTACTGGTTCCGCGATCAGGGCATGGTCGGAACCAAGGCTGGTACCGCGACGATCAACTCAGGCACTTTCGATTTCAAGAAGTACGGCGGCTGGGTTTCCGGCCCGGTGTTCAAGAACAAGCTGTTCTTCTTCCTGAGCGCCGAGGACGACAGCCTGGAGCAGCCGGGAACCACCTGGCGCGCGAACCGCGGCGGTGAGGCGGTCTCCGGCAACGTCACCCGCGTTCTCGGCTCCGACCTCGATGCACTGAGCTCGTTCCTTAAGTCGAGCTTCAACTATGAAACCGGCCCGTACCAGGACTACGCCCACGCGACGCCCTCCCGTCGGTACCTCGGGAAGCTGGACTACAACATGAACGACCGAAATAAGTTCAGCTTCCGGTACAGCCATCTCGACTCGGACACTGACGTGCTTCTGTCCGACTCGTCCTCCCTCGGATTCGGCAACCGCCGCACCCGATCGACCGGCCTCAATTTCCAGAACTCGAACTACAAGATCCTCGAGAACATCCGCTCCGGTGTGGCGGAGTGGAACTCAGTCATCGGAACGAACAAGGCTAACAACCTGATCGTGGGCTACTCGAAGTCGGACGAGAGCCGCGAGTCTCTGGGCACGTTCTTCCCCATGGTCGACATCCTCCAGGCGGGCAGCGTCTACACCACCTTTGGCTTCGAACCGTTCACTCCGAACAACGAGTTGCGCTACAAGAACCTCCAACTCCAGAACAACTTCACCTGGCACCGCAACAACCACTCGTTCACGTTCGGCGGCGCTCTCGAGCGCTACGAATCCGAGAACGTCTTCTTCCCCGGCTCGCAGAGCGTCTACGTGTACAACTCCCTCGAAGACTTCTACACCGACGCGCGCGGCTTCCTTGCGAACCCGAATCGCACCAGCTCACCCGTCACCCTGGCCCGCTTCCAGGTCCGCTACAACAACATCCCCGGCCTCGACAAGCCCACCCAGCCTCTCGAAGTCTGGTACGGCAGTCTCTACGCCGGAGACGAGTGGCAGGCGAAGAAGAACCTCAAGCTGACCCTGGGCGTTCGGTTCGACCGTCCTCAGTTCGGCGACACCGGCTTCCAGAACGCTCCCGCCGACGCTCTTTCCTTCCGCGATGAGAACGGCGAGGCGGTTCGGTACGAGACCAAGAAGCTCCCCGACGCCAACATCCAGATCTCGCCGCGCTTCGGCTTCAACTGGGATGTGAGCGGCGATTCTCAGACCCAGGTCCGCGGCGGCACCGGCCTCTTCTCCGGTCCTCCGCTCTATGTGTGGATCTCCAACCAGGTCGGCAACACAGGGGTTCTCACGGGCTTCGAGCAGCTGAACAACACCACCGCACGGCCCTTCAACCCGGATCCGAACCGCTACAAGCCCACCGCGGTGACCGGAGCCCCGGCCGCGAGCTATGAGCTGGCCCTCACCAACGCCGACTTCAAGTTCCCACGCCAGTGGCGTACCAACATTGCCGTCGACCGCCGCCTGCCCTGGAACATGATCGGCACCGCCGAACTCATCTACAACCGGGACATCGACGGGATCTACTACATCAACGCCAACCAGGCTGCGTTCAACAGCCGTTTCACCGGCGTCGATACCCGCCCCCGCTTCACTTCGACCGGAGTCAACCGGATTCACTCGAACGTCTCGTCGGCGGTGGTCCTGAAGAACCAGAGCGTCGGTCGCTCCTGGCACGCCTCGGGCGCCCTCGAGAAGCGCTTCTCGACAGGCTTCCTCAAAGCGGTGTACAGCTATGGTGAATCGAAGAACACCGTGGATCCTGGCTCGATCGCCTTCGGTTCCTGGAACAACAACCCGCATGCGGGCGAAGGCAACAACCCCGGCCTCGGCTACTCGGGCGGTTCCCCGGGTCATCGCGTCTTCCTCGCCGGTTCGTACAGCAAGGAATACTTCAGCGTGGGCAAGACCACGGTGGCGTTCTTCTGGGAAGGAAACCAGTTCAATACGAGCTACGTCTTCGGAGGCGACATCAACAACGATGGCGGCACCAGCAACGACCTGCTCTACGTCCACCGGTCGACGTCCGAGATGACGTTCGTGCCCTATACCGCAAGCGGCCGCACCTTCACCGCGGCCGAACAGGCCGCCGCCTGGGATGCCTACATCGCGCAGGATCCCTATCTCAGCAAGCGCCGCGGCCAGTACGCGGAGCGGGGCGGCATCTTCGTTCCCCTCACCTACCGCATGGATGTGTCCCTGACCCAGGAGTTGTTCAAGAACCTGGGCAGCAAGCGTCATGGTCTCGAGATCCGCGCCGATGTGGTGAACTTCATGAACCTGCTCAGCGGTGATTGGGGTGTAGGCAAGCGCCTGGTGAGCAACCAGCCCCTGATCGTGGCCTCGTCCGCCCAGGGCGGTTCGGTGAGCGCCTCGGGGGCTCCGCAGTACACCCTCCGCCAGTTCAACGGCCAGCTCATGTCGAAGTCGTTCGAGCCCACGGCCGGCGTCGGTGACGTCTACCGGCTGCAGGTCAGCTTGAAGTACAGCTTCAGATAGGCGAATCGCCGCGGCGGGGACCTGTCCGGGTCACTGCGGCCAAAGGCCGGACGAGAGATCGTCCGGCCTTTTCTTGTCTTCGGCGAGGCGAGGCTCGTTAACCCCGATTTGCCTTTGGTCCGGCAGGCCGGAGCGCTTAAAGTCCCACCATCGTTGCGGACCGTCCGGTCGCAAGAAAAACTCTAAGGGAATTACCATGAAGAACATTTTGAGCAACTGGCGGAGGGTGGCTCTCGCCATGGCCCTCCTGCTGAGCATGAACGGCCTCGCCGCGGCGCAGGTCACTACCGGCGCGATCACGGGCGCGGTGGTTGACGAGTCCGGAGGCACTCTCCCCGGGGCCAGCGTCACCGCGACCCACGAGCAGACGGGCGCGCGCTTCAGTGCCGTCACCGGCACCGACGGCCGTTACCTCGTCCTGAACGTCCCCGCGGGCGGTCCCTACTCGGTCAGCGTCAGCATGCCCGGATTCCGGGAGGCGAAGAAGACCGGTGTGGTGGTTCCCCTCGGCGACAGCGCCAACGTTCCCTTCCGCGTGGTCATCCAGACCATGACCGAGACCGTCGAAGTGGTGGCGGAGCGCAGCATCATCTCCCCCACCTCCAGCGGCGCCGCCTCGAACGTCAGCCAGGAGACCATCGCGTCGATGCCCACCATCAGCCGTGGCCTCGAAGACTTCGCGCGTCTTTCCCCCTACTTCGTCTCCGCAGGCGGCGGCTCGGGCGACGGCGCCAGCGCGCTTTCGGTGGCCGGTCGCAACAGCAAGTACAACAACGTGCAGATCGACGGCGCGGTCAATAACGACCTGTTCGGCCTCTCCGACTCCGGCACACCGGGCGGCCAGACCGAGACCCAGCCCATCAGCCTCGACGCCGTCCAGGAACTTCAGTTGGTGGTATCGCCCTATGACGTTCGCCAGGGCGGATTTGCGGGCGGCGGCCTGAACGCCGTGACCAAGAGCGGCACCAACAAGTTCCGCGGCACCGCGTTCTATTACTTCCGCAACCGCGATCTCGCGGGCCCAGGGCCCTGCCCGGCCGCTGGAACCTGCCTCTCCGACGACGCCCGCAAGCTCTCCGAGTTCTCCGACAAGCAGTTCGGAGGCAACATCGGCGGTCCCATCATCAAGAACAAGGCCTTCTTCTTCGTGAACGTCGACATCGGCCGCCGTAAGCAGCCGACCGGCTTCTCTGCCGACGGATCGACCGGCACCAACTGGGCTTCAAGCCCCGCCCGTCAGGCCGGCATGGCCCAGATCCTCTCTATCGCCCAGAGCAAGTACGGCTACAACCCCGGCCCCATCAACGAATTCGTCCGCGAAATCCCGAGCGACAAGGTTATCGCCAAGGTCGACGTCACTCTGAACGATCGCCATCGCCTGACCTTCCGTCACAACTATGTGAAGGGCTCGAACGACATCGGCACTCCGAACAACAACCAGTTCCGCCTGCCCGACGCGATCTACAAGATCCGCAGCAAGACGAACTCCTCGGTTGTCCAGCTGAACTCCACATTTGGGTCCGCGGTCAACGAGCTTCGCCTCGCCTACACCACCGTGCGCGATCAGCGTGACGGCGGCACCAAGTTCCCCGCCACGCGCGTGGACATCGACGCCACCACCAGCGTGGTCTTCGGCCGCGAGACGTTCTCCACCGCGAACGAACTGGACCAGGACGTGATCGAGCTGACCAACGACTTCACCATCCCCAAGGGCAAGCACCTCATCACCATCGGCACTCACAACGAGTTCTTCAAGTTCCGGAATCTGTTCATCCGCGACAACTTCGGCTCCTACCGCTTCAACAGCGTCGCGAACTTCGAGGCCGGGCTTGCCCAGCAGTACGACTACAGCTTCTCGGCCACCTCGAATCCGAAGCAGGCGGCGGCCTTCAAGGTGAACCAGATCGGGTTCTACGTTGGCGACCTGTTCCGCGCCACACCGCGGCTGACCTTGAACTTCGGTATCCGCATCGACGTCCCTCGCTTCCCCGACAAGCCAACCGCGAACCCCGCGGCCAAGGCCGCCTTCGGGTACTCCACCGACGTCGTTCCCGGTCCCTCGATGCCGTCGCCCCGCTTCGGCTTCAACTATGACATCGGCGGCGAGTCCAAGCAGCAGCTTCGCGGTGGTATCGGCATCTTCGCCGGCCGTACTCCTTATGTGTGGCTCTCCAACCAGTACGGGAACACCGGCATCGAGTTCACCCGCATCGGCGCCGGTTTCAACAACAACAACCGCATTCCCTTCGTCGCCAATCCCGACGCCCAGCCCAAAACAGTCACCGGCGCCTCCTCGGGCGCTTTCACCAACGAAGTCGACTTCGTGGACCCGGACTATCAGTACCCGCAGGTGGCCCGCGCCACCCTCGGCTACGACCGCGATCTCGGTTTCCTCGGCCTCGTGGCCACGGTCGAAGGCGTCTACTCGAAGAGCCTCAAGGACATCGCGTATCAGAACCTGAACTTCGTGAAGGGGCCGAACACCCGCCCGGACGGCCGTCCGATCTTTGTCCGCGCCAACTCGTCGTTCTCCGACCTGATCCTCCTCACCGACACCTCCGAGGGCTACGCCTACAATATCAACGCCAAGGTCGAGCGTCCGTTCCGCAACGGCTGGTCCGCGTTGCTTGGTTACGCCTACGGTGATTCCTACTCGGTGAACGACGGAACCTCCTCGCAGGCCGCCTCCAACTGGGGCAACGCGTACACCCGTGGCGACCCGAACAACATCGAGACCATGCGCTCGCGCTTCGCCGCCGGACACCGCATCCAGGCCGCGGTTTCGCGCGACTTCAAGCTCGGCAACACGATGAACCTGCAGCTCTCCGCGTACTACGACGGCTCCTCGGGGCGTCCGTACCACTTCACCATCCCGAGCGACTTCAACGGTGACGGCCGTTTCACCAACGATCTCTTCTACGTTCCGAGGAACGCCGACGAGGTGGTTGTGACCAACGGCACCTGGGACCAGCTGAACGCGTACATCGAAGCCGATCCGGGCCTGCGCAACGCTCGCGGAACCATCATGAAGAAGCATGCCGCGTGGGGTCCCTGGGTCAATGGCCTCGACCTCTCCTCCATCCTCGGCTTCAATGTCGCCGGACGGAAGGTGGAACTTCGGGCCGACGTGCGGAACCTCCTCAACCTGATCAGCAAGGACTGGGGTGTGGTCGACTTCGCGACGTTTGGCGACCTCGCTCCTATCCCGGTGACGATCGCGTCAAACGGGAAGATGCAGTACAACCTCGCGACCATCAACTCGGCGAACTACATCAAGTTCGACCGGGACAACCTCCGGTCGCGCTGGACGGCGCAGCTTTCGGCCCGCGTCCGCTTCTAGCCGTAACCGTCCACAAACGGACACCTGGGGTCGCCCTTCCGAGGGCGGCCCCTTTCCTTTTCCGGGGCAAGTTTCTGAGGGAGCGGGACTTCAGTCGGGCTTTTCCCGGGTTTTCTGGATCGGCGCGGATCTTTCATAGGAGATCTGACGTCTAGTGATGTGTGGGTGCGGTCGGACCAAAGCACCCTCTATAATCCGCGCTTCTCCCCAGAGGGTCGATGCCTTAAGAGCGATTCTTCCAGGGGAAATTTTGGAGGCTTGAAAACGTCGATGTTCCCCACCGCAGTCGGTCTCGCCCTTGTCCTTGCCGCTGGTCCGGTCACACCCGCCCCCCGCGCGCAGGACCCCGCCCCCGCCAAGACGGTTCTCGTCCTCAGCGTCGAGGAAGCGGTCCAGCGCGCTCTCGAGAACAACGCCGATCTCGCGGTCGAGAGATTCTCTCCGGAGGCCGCGCTGCTCGCCATCAGCGACGCCGAGTCGGTCTACGCCCCCGTGGTGTTCTCGAACATCTCCAAACAGTCGAGGACCAGCAAGGCCACCAACTCCTTCGCGGGCGCCGACAAGGTCGACAACGACACCCTGACCTACAACTTCGGCGCCTCCAAGCTGCTCCCCACCGGCGGTTCCCTGCGCGCCGACTTCAACAACAACCGCGCGACCACCAACAGCATCTTCAGCACCTTCAACCCCACCTCCAACACGTCGTTCCAGGTGAACTTCACCCAGCCCCTGCTGAGGAACCGGTCGATCGACTCCAATCGCCTGAACCTCCGCCTCAGCAAGCGCAACCGCGACATTTCCGACCTGCAGTTCCGCAGCATTGTGGTCTCCACCATGGCCAATGTGCGGAAGCTCTACTACGACCTCATCTACGCCGGGGAGAACCTCGGCGCCCAGCGCAAGAGTCTGGCCCTCGCCCAGAAGTTCCTGAACGAGAACCAGATCAAGGTCAACGTCGGCACCCTCGCCCCCCTCGACGTGGTCGCGGCCGAATCCGAGGTGGCCACCCGCGAAGAAGGCGTGGTGATCGCCGAGAACGCACTCGCCGAGGCTCAGGATGCATTGAAGCGTGTGATCTTCCCTGCCAATGATCCCGAATCCTGGAGAACCGAGATCGTGGCCAAAGACCGGCCCACCGCCGATCCGGTGGCCGCCGATGCCGACGTGGCCATCGAAAACGCCCTGAGCAAGCGCATCGACTTCGCGGTGGCCAAAAAGAACTTCGAGAACATCCAGGACCAGCTCGAGTTGGCGAGACAGGGCACCAAGCCCCTCCTCGACCTCGTGGCCAACTACGGAACCATCGGCACCGGGGGCACCCAGCGCCGCGATCTGCTGACCGGCGAGATCCTCGCAACTCCCATCGTGGGCGGCTACGGCGACTCTCTCTCCGAACTGCTCGGCCGCGACTTCCCGACCTGGTCGGTGGGCGTCAACTTCTCCTACCCCATCGGAAACAAGGCTGCGAAAAACAGCGCCGCCCGCGCGCAGATCGCGTATGACCAGTATTCGGCCCTCCTGCGCCGCGCCGAACTGCAGATCGCGAGCGAAGTGCGCACGGCCGCCCGCGCGGTGGAAACCAACTTCAAGCGCGTGGCCACCACCCGCTCCGCCCGCACCCTTCAGCTCCGCCGCCTTGACGCCGAAGAGAAGAAGTTCGCCGCCGGCATGTCCACGAACTTCCTGGTCACCCAGGCCCAGCGCGACCTGGCGCTCGCCGAGGTGGCCGAACTTCGGGCCATCTCCGACTACAACAAGAGCATCGTCGACTTCGAGCGAGTCCAGGAATCCGGCCTCTCGGGCGGCAACGGCATCATCAGCATTCGCTAACCACGAACTCGATTCGCAACATGGGCGGCCTCCGGGCCGCCCTTCGTTTTTTGCGCCGCTGCGTAAGATGACCATGTGAGCCGCCCTCTTCCGCCTGCTTCCCTGATCTACAACCCGAAGGCAGGGCGGCGGCGCCACGGCCGCACCATCGAGGGCATCAAGACTGCCCTCGGCGCGACCTACGATCTCGCCATCACTCCGACCGCAGGGCCACGTCACGCCATCGAGCTGGCCCGGGCCGCGGCCCGACGCGGCGACATCGCGGTATTCGCGTGGGGCGGGGATGGAACGGTGCGAGAAGTGGTCGAGGGCATGCTCGGGTCACCCACTCATCTCGGGGTACTGCCCGGCGGGACGTTCAACGTGGTGGCCCTCGCGATCGGGCTTCCCCGCGATCCGGTCCGGGCCGCCCGGATTCTGGCCCGGGCCAATCCTCGCCCCCGCGATGTGGGCCTCATCGCGGACACTCCTTTCCTGATGCAAGCTACAGCAGGCCTCGACGGCTTTCTCATGCATCACCTGCGCCCCGATCTCAAGGCCCAGCTCGGCATGGCCGGTGCGGTCGTCGATGGTGTCCGCGCCCTGATGCGCTATCGCTTCCCGCGCTTTCGGGTGCGGGTGGATGAGGCCGAACACGAAGTCACCGGCGCCGGCTTCGTCAACATGACCGAGTACGCCGGGCGCTATCAGTTCGTGCCCGGCGCGCGCTGGGACGACGGGAAGGCGCACGTACTGCTCTACGCCGGACGCACCCGGCTCACCGCCATCCGCTTCGCCATCGATCTAGCACTCGGCCGCCATCACCTTCGGCGCGACGTGGTCATCCAGGAGGCGGAGAAGATGACCATCATGGAAGGTCCCGAGGTGCACGTGCAGACCGACGGAGACGCCTGGCACGGCGATCTGCCCGCCACCTGCCGCCTGTCCTCCGAGAAGATCCAGGTCCTGATCCCGACCTGACCCGACCTACACCTCCGCGGCGATGAGATCCTCGAACGTCTCTCGGCGACGAATGAGGCGATGGCGCCCGCCTTCGAGCAGGACCTCGGCGGCGCGAGGACGGAAGTTGTAGTTCGACGCCATGGCGAAGCCGTAGGCCCCGGCGTCGAGGATGGCCATGAGGTCGCCTTCGCTTGTCTCCTGAATCGAACGCTCGCGGGCGAAGAAGTCCCCGCTCTCGCAGACCGGACCCACGATGTCGGCGGCTATGGTCATAGCGCCTTCCGCGGCGGAGAGATTCACGATCCGGTGATACGCGGAATAAAGAGAAGGCCGCAACAGATCGTTCATCCCCGCGTCGGTGATGATGAACCGCCGCGTGCCATTGGTTTTGATCGCGACCACCCGCGTGAGCAGAGCCCCCGCCGCGGCGATGAGCGACCGGCCCGGCTCGAGCAGGAGTTTGAGCCCGAGCCCCTCGATGCGAGGCAGAACAAGGGCGGCCAGTTCGGATGGGGTGGGGGCGCCCGCGCCGTCGTAGTCGACGCCGAGGCCTCCGCCGATGTCGATGGTGCGCAAGGCGAAGCCCTCACCGAGCAGAGTGCGGGAGAGATTGGCGATCGCTTGCACCGCCTCGGCCGCGGGCTCGAGATCGCGGAGCTGAGAACCGATGTGACACTGCACACCGGAGACCACGAGGCCTGGCAAGAGCCTCGCCTCGCGGAGGATCCTCGCCGCCTCTTCGATGGGCACGCCGAACTTGTTTTCGCGCAGGCCGGTGGAGATGTAAGGATGCGACTTCGGGTCGACATCGGGATTCACCCGCAGGGTGATCGAGGCCTGCGCACCTCGGGTCGCGGCAAGAGCCGAGAGACGCCGCAGTTCCGACTCGCTCTCGACGTTGAACTCGCCGATCCCCGCATCGAGCCCGAGCGCCAGTTCAGCGTCGGTCTTCCCCACCCCCGAGAACACGATGTCCTCGGCCTTGAAGCCGGCGCGCCGGGCCTGCTTCAGTTCACCGCCCGAGACGATGTCGGCGCCTGCGCCCATCGATGCGAAGATCTTCAGCAGTTCGACCGACGAATTGGCCTTGAGCGCGTAACAGACCCGGTGCGGTACGGCCGAGAATGCGGACTCGTAGGCGCGATACGCGGACTCGAGCCGCTCGCGCGAATAGACGTAGAGCGGGGTCTCGAACTCGTGGGCCAGAGCGTCGGCGCTCTCGCCGACCCACGGCTTCCCGGAACCACTCACGAGCGCTGCCGGTCGCGGAGGATCTTCGCCGCCACCCCGGAAAGTCCGATGATGCCGACGACGTTCGGGAAGATCTGCAGGCTGTTCATGAGGTCGCCCCAGTTCCACACCAGGTCCACCTTGCTTGTGGCCCCCACCACGACGAGGGCGCAGTAGGTCCATCGATAGGGAAGAACCACCCGGCGTCCGAAGATGAACTCGAGGGTCTGCTCACCGTAGTAGGACCACCCGGTGAGAGAGGTGTATCCGAACAGGAACACGCAGACGGTGACCAGCGAACCGCCCACCCCGGGCATCACCGACTCGAAGGCTCCCGCCACCGCGGCCGCGCCGGTGGGACCGGCCTTGTAGACGCCAGTCACAATGATGGAGAGAGCGCTGATCGAGCTCGTGACGAAGGAGACGATGAACACCTCCATGATCGCGTTGAGACCCTGGTGAAAGGGATCCTTGCTGCGGGCCGCGCCGTACACAACAGCCGCGGTGCCGTAGCCCGCTTCGTTCGCGTAGATCCCGCGCGCGATGCCGTAGCGCATGGCCAGCATGATCCCCGCCCCCGCAGTGCCCCCAAAGGCCGCATCGGAGGTGAAGGCTCCCCGGAGGATCATGTTGAACGCAGCGGGCAGGTCGGCGGCATGGGAGATGAGAACGATGGCCCCACCGGTGAGATAGAGGATGACCTTGAGAGGCGCCGCTTTTTCGAGGGCCCGGCCGATCGACTTGACCCCACCGATGATGGTGACAAGGCAGAGGATGGCGAGGACCACACCGGTGCCGATCTTGGGGATGCCCCACTGCGAGTTCATCACGTCGGCGATCGAGTTCGGCTGGGTGAAGGGCGTGGTGGTAAGGGCGGCCACCCCGGCGACGAAGGCGTAGAGCCAGCCCATGCGCGGCATCTTCAGCCCGTCTGTCAAATAAATCATGGGCCCGGCCAGCAGTCCGCCCTCGCCCGCCCGCCGGTAATAGACGCCGAGGACGGCCTCGGTGAACTTCACCGCCATGGCGATGAGGCCCCAGGCCCAGATCCAGAAGAGCGCCCCGGGACCGCCGGTGACGATGGCGGTGGCCACCCCGGCGATGTTCCCCGTGCCGATGGTGGCGCCGAGCGCGGTCATGAAGGTCTGGAAGGGCGAGAGGGCGCCCTTGGCCTTGGCCTCGTCCGCGCCGAAGAAGGCCTTCAAGGCGGCGCCGAAGTGGACGAACTGCACAAAGCCGAGGCGCACGGTGAGGAAGATGCCCACGGCGAAGAGCAGGGCGATGGTCCAGGGGCCGAAGACGAGGTCGCTGGCTCGGCCGATCGGGCCCGCAAAAGTCCGATTCAGATCGTCGATAAGGTTGGTGATGGCGGTCATCTGAGGAGGCGCTCTCCGCGTGAAGAGCTTCGTGGCGCGCGCGCCCGGAGGGGCAAAAAGAGAGGAGAAGGAAAGTGCTGCGATGCTAACATCGCAGCCAGACGCCACGTCCGCATCCTTCGACACAGGCTTTGTGCCGCCCTCATTCAATCGCCCCATCGCCGCCGGCCAACACTACGGAAGGCCCCACAGGTAAAGCATGGCTGATCAGGTTCAGGATCTCATCGCGAAGAAGAACTTCCCCAAGGCGGTTGAGGTGCTGCGGGCTCATACCCAGGCCAAGCCCCACGATCGGCGTCTGAGGCTTCAACTCGCGGACGTCTACGTGATGGCCGGGCGGGAACGCGATGCCGTTCCGGTGCTGATGACCCTGGCCGACCAGGAAGCCAGCGACGGGTTCGCGGCCAAGGCCATCGCCATCCTGAAAAGGATCGAAAAGATCGAACCCGGTCGGCGCGATGTTGAAGACCGCCTGGCCAAGCTGATCCAGGACAAGAGCCGAAGGACGATGTCGGTCCCCAAACCCGCCAATCTTCCGCCCACCTCCTCCTCGGGAATGTCCTTCGGTTTCGAGGAGATCGATTCATCGAGCGAAATCCAGATCGGGGGCCACAGTCCCGAACCGGCGCTCCCTGAGGCGGCCGAGCCGGCATTCCCCGAGCTGTCACCCGATCTCCTTTCTGGCCTCGAGGCCGAGGCCCCCGCCTTCACGCCGGAGCCGGCCTTTGTGCCCGAGCCCGCGGCCATTCCCGCCGCCGATGACCTGGTGGCCGAGTTCGACGATTCCTTCGCGGTGGAGTCTGAGGCCGAATCGGACCCGCCGGCGCAGGGCCTCTCCACCCCGCTGTTCGACGGTTTCTCGGCCGAGGAACTCCTGGCCGTGATGCGTGGCCTCGAACTCGTTTCCTTCGACGCCGGGGACGTGATTGTGGCCGAGGGCGCGGCCGGCGACTCGATGTTCATCCTCACTTCGGGCAAGGTGAAGGCCTACGTCAGGACTCCGAAGGGCAGGTCCCTCAAGGTCCAGGAATTCGAGGAAGGCGACTTCTTCGGTGAGATCTCCGTACTCACCGGGAAGCCGCGCACCGCCACGCTCACCGCCGCGGAGAATTGCGACTGCCTCGAACTCACCCGCACCGCACTGGATGAGATCACCAAGACGCATCCGGGTGTCCGCGAGGTGCTCAAGAAGTTCCAGAAGGAACGCGCGCTCTCCACCGTGCAGGCCATCATGGCCGACAAGGGGTAAAACGCTTGGCCTTCGAGATCGTCACCGCCGAAGACGTCGCCGCGGTGGGTCGCGGAGGCGAGCTGCGGGTCAAGCCCGGCACGGTGATCACTGACTGGGCCAGGGAGATCGCGCACAGCCGCGGAGTCCGCATCCTCGAATCCGACGGTGTGGCCCGCCTTTGTCTGGCCCTCGGATCTGATCACGGGGGCTTCGCCCTTAAAGAGGCCCTGAAGGCGAAGCTTCAGGACACCTTCGCCGTGAAGGACGTGGGCGCCCACGGAACGGACGCCGTCGACTACCCCGACTTCGCGGCCGCGGTGGGGCGGCTCGTTGCCACTTCACAGTGTGACTTCGGGGTGATGATCGACGCCGCGGGCATCGGTTCGGCCATGGCCGCCAACAAGATCCGAGGGGTCCGCGCCGCCATGTGCAACGACGAGGCCGCGGCCCGGAACGCTCGCGAACACAACGATGCGAACGTGATGACGCTGGGCGCCAAGGTTGTCGACGCGGCGCAGGCCCTCACTCTGGTCAAACTCTTTGTATCCTCCCGCTGTGTCGAAGACCGGCACAAGCGGCGGGTAGCCAAGATCGTGGCCCTCGAACGCAGCTGAAGAACGGAGAACGCGACCCTTGGCCCACCCGCAGCATGCCCTCGTTGAAACCGTGGTTCGGGCCGTGCTCGCCGCCCTGGACGCGCGGCCCCACCTGCATGTCGAGCCCGCATGCGCCTGTCACAACGTGGGCGACGGCTGCTGCCCAGATCGCATGTCCACCTTCGCGCTCGCGGGGGTTGATCGCTTCGGCCTGCGCGCCGACCCGAACGTCTATCCGCACGGTGTGGCCAGCCTGATCGACCACACCCTGCTCAAGCCCGAGGCCACGCTTGGCGACATCGAGCGGCTGTGCGCCGAGGCCCGCCAGTATGGCTTCGCCACGGTGTGCGTGAATCCGACCTGGGTGCAGTACTGTGCCCACGCTCTGAATGGGGCCACCGCCCGTGTGTGCACGGTGGTGGGCTTCCCCCTCGGCGCCACCCTTCCCGAAGTGAAGGCCCTCGAGACGAAGCGCGTGATCGAGAACGGCGCCTCCGAGGTCGACATGGTCCTGAACATCGGTGCGCTGAAGTCGAATCTCTATTCCCTGGTCCATGACGACATCGAAGCCGTGACCTCGGTGTGCCGGCGCATGGGCGCCATCTCCAAGGTCATCATCGAGACCGCGCTGCTCACCGACGAGGAGAAGGTCAAGGCGGCGGTGCTGGTGCGCACCGGAGATGCCGACTTCATCAAAACCTCCACCGGCTTCGCCTCGGGCGGAGCCACCGTGGCCGACGTGGCCCTGCTGCGTCGCGTGGTCGGCCCGGATATGGGCGTCAAGGCCGCGGGTGGCGTGCGCGATCTCAAATCGGCAAAAGCCATGATCGACGCGGGCGCCGACCGGATCGGTGCCAGCGTTGGAGTGAAGATCGTGCGCGAGTTGACCACCGGGGTCGCACCCTCACCCTCTTCCGGGGACAACCCGAAGTACTGACTTCCGGGGCGATTCCTGTCCCCCACGCACGCGCCCAGAGGCCCGGCCGACCATGAACGCAGTCGATCTCGAACCGATTCCGGCCGCGGAGAAGACGCAGTCGGCCCTCGACCTCTTCCTGATTTTCGCCGGGGCCAACGTGGTCGCCACCACCTTCATCACCGGGGCCACCTTGAAGGCGGGGCTCCCCTTCTCCTCCGCCCTTGCCGCCGCGGCTTTGGGCAGCGTGATTGGCGCGGGCCTTGTGGCTCTCCTGGTTCCCGTTGGGTCGAAATGGGGCGTGCCCTCGATCATCGCGTTGCGCGCTCCTCTTGGTCGGCCCGGCGCCCATCTGGTGGCGCTGATCCTCTACATCACGAACTTCGCCTGGATCGCTCTCAACAACGTGATCGCGGCCTCGGTGACCGAGGTGATCTTCCCCAGCGTGGATATGCGCGCGCTTGCCGTGGCCCTCGGGATCGCGGCCACCGTGATCGTGGCCGGCGGCCCTCGCCTCGTGGCCATCGCGAACCGCGCCGCCGTGCCCCTGATGGTGGTGGCGGGAAGTTTCCTCGCTTATCTCGCCTTGAAATCTTTCGGGTCGGCCTCCGCGGCGACAGCGCTGCCCACGCTGTCGATGTGGCAAGCCCTCGACCTCGTCATCGCCTATCAGGTGTCCTGGATCCTGATGTTCGCGGACTACTCGCGCTACAGCGCCTCGCCCAGGCGCAGCGGACTTGCGGTGTTCGCGTCGTTGGCCCTGACCAGTGTCCTCGGCATGTCCCTTGGGGCTCTGCTGAGCGCGATCTCCGGCAGCGCCGATCCAGGCGTCATGCTGGCTGCCCTCGGCTCGCCCGTCTTTGGCGCCCTTCTTCTGGCCGTGGCCACCATCACCACGAACTTCGTGAACATCTACCTCTCGGCCCTTGCCCTGCGCAGCCTGATTCCGCGCATTCCCGATCGTCCCGCCGTGCTCGCCACCGGGTTCGTGGGGGCCGCGCTGTCCCTGCTCTCGCGGGAGTGGATCGACGGCTACTCCGCCTTCATGGGCGCCCTCGGCCTGATCCTCGTTCCGCTCGGAGGAGTGGCCCTCGCGCAGTTCTTTCCCTTCCCCAGGAACATCGATCCGCTCGATCTCTATAAGCCCGGTCGGTTCATGAAGCCGGGCTGGGCGGGCCTTGCGGCCTGGGCCGCCGGCGCGTTCGTCTACTGGAAATACCAGGCCACCGGCGCCACCGTGCCCGCACTGCTCGTGAGCTTCGCCTTGTTCGCGATCTGGCGACGCACGCAGACCGCGAGAGAATGGGAGACCCCATGAATCACATAGCCCTCGCTGCCCTGCTCCTCGCCTCGGCCAACGGCTCGGCGCCCGAGGTGATCGTCCACAATGCGCGGGTCTTCACCGCCGACCCACAGCGGCCGTCCGCGGAGGCGTTCTCCGTAAGGGAGGGGCGCATTCTCGAAGTTGGCGCCTCCGCCGACCTGCTGAAGGCCGCGGGGCCGGATACACGAGTGATCGATCTTCAAGGCGCGTTCGTCTCCCCCGGCTTCGGCGACAGCCATCTTCACTTCATGAGCGGCAGCCTCACCCTCAACGCGGTGACGCTCGACGGTGTGAGGGACCTCCAGGCCATCCAAAGCCGCATCGCGACCTACGCACGGGCCCAGCCCACCGCCTCCTGGATCACGGGCCGTGGATGGAACTACGCGGCCTTCCCCGGCAACCTTCCTCATCGCAAATGGCTTGATGAGGTGGTTCCCGACCGCCCCGCTTTCATGCAGGGCTACGACGGCCACACCGGCTGGGCGAATACGAAAGCCCTCGAGCTCGCCGGGATCACACGCGCAACGAAGGACCCGGAGAACGGCATCATCGTCCGGGATGCTCAGGGCGACGCCACGGGCGCGCTCAAGGAATCCGCTCAGAGTCTGGTGCGCCGGCTGATCCCCAAGCCGACCGAGGAAGACAAGTATCGGGCCCTCACGGCCGGTCTGTACCTCGCCGCCTCCTACGGCCTCACCTTCGTCCACAACGCGAGTTTCGACCTCGCCGATCTGCCCGTCTACGAGCGGGTCATCAAGGAAGGCGGCCTCAAGATCCGCATGTACAACGCCCTCCCCTTCCGGACCGATCCAGACGACGCGACGCTGGCGCGCTACAAGGATCTGCGGTCCACCTTCAACAGTCCGCTGTTCCGCTTCGGCGCGATCAAGGCGCTGGACGACGGTGTGGTCGAGTCGAAGACCGCCTGGATGGTCGAGCCTTATGTGGGTGGTGGCGGCACCGGGATCCCCAACTACACGCCCGAGGATCTGAAACGCGGCGTGACCACCTTCGACCGGGAGGGCTTCCAGCTTTTCATCCACGCCATAGGTGACCACGCCATCAAGACAACACTTGATGCCTTCGAGCACGCGGCGCGGGTGAACGAAACCTCGGGCCGGCGGCACCGCGTGGAGCACATCGAGGTTCCGAGGCAGGCCGATATCGCTCGATTCAAGCCGCTCGGCGTCATCGCCTCGACCCAGGCCCTTTTCGCGAACCCGGACGAGAACACTCTGGGTGCTTACGCCACCGTCCTCGGCTCCGACCGAACGTCGCGCGCCATGGCCTTCAAGGCCATCGATGACTCAGGGGCCGTCCAGGCCTTCGGCAGCGACTGGCCCGTGTTCTCGATGGAGGTCCTCAAAGGCATCTACTGCGCGGTCACGCGAGAGACGCCCGCGGGCACTCCGCCCGGAGGATGGCAACCGCAGTCGCGCATCAGTGTGAAGGCGGCTCTGCGCCACTTCACCACGGATGGGGCTTTCGCTGGTTTCGCCGAGAACGACTTCGGCCAGATCGCTCCCGGCCTTTTCGCCGACTTCGTCGTTCTTTCACGGGACATCACCACGAGCGCACCGAAGGACATACTCGACACGCGTGTCCTGCTGACCGTGATGGGCGGCAAGGAGACCTATCGGGCCAACGACTTCACGCCCGGGGCCCCGACTGCGAAGGGCAAGGAGTAGCCGGCGGTGGCTGAGTTCACCGACAAGGTCATCGTCTTGACCGGCGCTTCGCAGGGAATTGGGAAGGCGCTGGCCCTCGCTCTGGCTCCACACAAGCCCGTGCTCGTTCTTGCCGCGCGCGATGAAGAAGCGCTGCGGTCGGTGGAGGGGTCCTGTCGGGCCCTCGGAGCGAAGACGTTCGTCTTTCGCACCGACGTCACCGATGAAACGCAGTGCCGCGATCTGATTCGCCGCACCGTCAACGAGGCCGGCGGCATCGATGTTCTGGTGCACAACGCCGGAGCGGGTATGAACGCCCGGTTCGACGAGATGAGCGACGTGAGCGTCTTCGAGAAACTGATGCGGCTCAACTATCTGGGGCCCATGTACCTCACGCACGAGGCGCTGCCGCATCTCAAGAAGTCCCGCGGTCGCATCGTGGCGGTGGCGTCGGTCGCCGGCCTCACCGGCGTTCCTCTGCGCACCGCGTATTCGGGAAGCAAGCACGCGGTCTTCGGACTGTTCGAATCCCTCCGCATCGAACTCGGCGAGACCGGCGTGACGGTGACCATGATCGCACCCGACTTCGTCCAGTCGCAGATCCACATGCGCGCCTACGGTCCGGACGGTAAGCCCGTGGGCGACAGCACCATCGCGGAACGGGTAGCCATGCCCGCGGACGAATGCGCCGCGCTGATCGTGGCCGCCATGGAAAGGCGGCAGCGGCTCCTCATCACCTCGTGGCGCGGGAAGGCAGGACGCTTCGCGCGCTTGATCGCGCCCGGGTTGATCGACAAGATCGCGGCAAGAGCCATCCGCCGCGGGGTCTGACCTCTCCCCGCCTATTGGACCTATCGTCACCCCGGGCGCGCAGCCTGGCCTTGGGCCAGCGCGAAGCCTCCCCGAAGGGGAACGGAAGCCGGGGCCTAGCGTGACAATCCGTTACCGACCGCGGCTTGTCGGTGCAGCGCCACAAACTTCGCGCGCGCGGCCTCGGAGGCGGCCGCGAGCTCCTCGGCTCCCGCCCGTTTCTGCTGACGCACGCGCGCGGCCCACGCCCAGACGCTTGAAGGCCTCGCCTCCAGCCGCTCGTCGATGAGCACGCAGCCGAGGGCTCTTTCGCCGGAGCGAATGGCCGCCGTGAGCAGCGTCCGCTGGTAGGCATCGCGCTGCGCATGTGAGCCGCCGAAGATCGACAGGTGATGGCGCACCGGAGCGAGTTGGTCGATCACATCGCGGTCATCGCCGCGACCGTAGGCCGCAAGGGCCCGTGCCGCGGCCAGGCCGGCGCCACGCGCCATGATCCGATTCGCCGACGAACCGCCCTCACCCATCGCGAATGACTCGAGCCGCTTCACTACCGCCTCGGCGTCAGGCTGACGACCGGCGCCCACCAGGGCCATCACCGCGTGGAGGTCGTTGAAGACGTACCACGGCAGTGGATCCTTGGCCGCCCAGGCGTCGGCGAGGGCCGCGAAGCGGCTTCCCGTATCCACACCATCCAGATAGAGACGCCAAAGAAGGCCGGAGGCGTCGAGCATCTCCATGGCCACGCCCGCGGACTTCAGGTTGTGGATCAGCTCGTCGTAGATGGCAAGGGCGCCCGCGTAGTCCTCGCGCTCGAGAAGGTAGATGGCGAGATGCCAGCCGTTGTGGACGTTCAGGAACGTACCTTCCATCCAGTCGGGGCGCCTCGCTTCGAGGTATCGGATGCCCTCGCCCACACGTCCCTGCATCTCGTAGGTGTGGACCACGGCGTGGATGCCCCAGACGTCCCGGGGATTCGCGGCCACCGCGCGCAGGCCGACTTCCTCGGAGCGGCCGTAGTCGCCGCATTCCTCGAGTCCGAACGCCCACATGCCATCGAGGAAGCTCTCGTCGACGTCGTCACGGGTGAAAGCGCCGCGCACTCGCTCGATCCTTCCCCGCAGGTTGCGCGCGTCGCCGGTGAAGAAGTCGACCTGGTGACCCACGGCCAGAGCCAGCACATCGCGGGGATGGTCGGCCAGGATCGCCTCGAGGATCCGCCCCGAGCCATACATGTCGCCTTCCACCCAGGAAGCAATGGCGCACAGGTGCGCCTTCTCGCGATCGTTCCCCCCCGCAACGCCGGCTACCAGCTGACCCGCGGCCAGGGTGTCTGGCCATTCGCTCGACATCAGGCCGACGTAGGCGCGCAGGACTCTCCCCATCACGCAGCTTGGATCCACGGCGAAGGCCAGCTCGGAAGCGGTCACAACTTCGGGCTGGAACCGCAGAAGGTGGTGCAGGGCACGGTCGTAGGACGCGGCCGCGTCGGCGGAGCCGCTCATCTCGACGCCGTATCGATCGAGGGTCATGATCATCTCCGTTTCAGGCGAATCGGTTCGCCGAGGTCGCGCAAGTGAGGTCAGCGCGCGGGAGCGTCGCGGTCGGCCTTCCACCCCCACGCCTCCAACATGATGTGGAACAGCCGTGTGTTCGGAAAATAGCCGCTCACGCGTTCCGAGCCGGCGCCGATCGCGAGTGTCGCCACCTCTTCACCGCTGTGCGCGTTGTCGACCAGAATCGACTTCAGGCGAATGGGCTGGTTCGTGAGGCCGCCCGCGGCCTTCCACTCGTCGTACCCTGCGAGGATCTGTCCGTCCGACCCCTCGCCTTTCGTGCGCAGGGCGAAGGAATGGTCGGCGGTAAAAAGCAGGAGGGTGTCGTCGAGTCTTACCCGCGCCTGGATCTCCTTGATGAGTTTGTCGAAGGCCACCATCCTTTCGAGTCCTGGCTTTGGATCGTGGGTATGGGTATCCCATTCGACCATCAGGAAGTAGCCCTTCGGACTCTTCTGAAGTTCCTCGATCGCACGCAGAGCCGCCGCGCGAACATCGACGCGGTCCGCCACCACCACCAGGCGACCTCGCTCGCTCGCCGCCGCCTCCAGAGTCGGATGGATCGTCCGTCGGGAACGAGTGGCTAAGGCTTCAAAGCTCTGGCCTGCCGCTTCAAGGCCCTTCTCGATCTGCGTGCGTCCCGCGCCGATCAGGATGTCGACGCCATCACCGAAGCGCGGCTCGAAGGCCTGAGAGAACATCTCCGCCCACTTGCCGCGATCATTCGCGCTGGCATAACACGCTGCCGGTGTGGCATCGGTGATCGGCATGTCCGTGACCACCCCGGTTCGGAGTCCGCGCTCTTCGGCATATTCGAGAATCGATTTGAGCCGGCGGCCGTCCTGCTTGCCGCGCACCGCCTCGGGTCCCTGGCTGATCACGCCATTCATGGTTTTCTGACCGGTCATGATCGCGGTCATGCTGCTCGCCGAGTCGGCCACAAAACCGCTCGCGGGCGAGGTGTCGGTCAGACCCAGGTGAGGCCAGCCCTGGATGTGAAGCCTCAGCGGGGCCTGATAACCGTGAAGGCTCGCCGCGTTCAGCGTGGGCACTCCCCCGGCGTCGGCGACAAACAGAATGACGTTGCGCGCCCGCTTTGGACCCGCAGCGACGCTGTCCGAAGGCGCCAGCAGGGCGGCGATGATGGCGAGGGTGAGGGTGCGATGGGGCATACAGGGAGTCTATGCCGCCTCCCGCCTGTACTACCGCGGCGACGGCCTGGGGACGGGGTAGAGTCGCCCAAGAAAAGCGCTTCCAGAAAATCCAGTCATCTGAACTGAGGTCCCATGCGAACTCTTCGATTGTTCTCCTTCACCGCCGCGATCGCGGCCGCTCTGCTCCTTCGGCCCACGGTCAGCCGGGGGGCCGACCCTGGAGCGACGAAAATGTTGACGCAGCCGGCGATCAGCGCGACCCACCTCGCGTTCGTCTATGCCGGCGATCTATTCGTTTCCGACCAAAACGGAGGGAACGTCCAGCGGCTCACCGCCGACGATGGTCTCGAATCAAACCCGGTGTTTTCCCCCGATGGGCGGACCATCGCGTTCAGCGCTCAGTACGACGGCAACGTCGACGTCTACACCGTTCCCGTCACCGGAGGCGCGCCCACCAGGCTTACCTACCACCCCAACGCCGACGCGGTCCAGGCGGTGACGCCAGACGGTAAGTCCGTGCTCTTCACCTCGCAGCGCGCGACTTTCACCAACCGCTATGCGCAACTCTTCACCATCCCCCTGACCGGCGGGATGGAGGAGATCCTGCCTATCCCCAATGCCGCGCGGGCGGCCTATTCGCCGGACGGGTCGCGCATCGCCTACAACCCGATCGCCGGGCGACACCTGCAGTGGAAATCGTATCGAGGCGGGACAGCCTCGACCCTCTCGCTGTACAACCGTGATGGACACGCGACCGAGACCATCCCCCAGCCGGCCTCCCGCGCGAACGACACCGATCCCATGTGGCTCGGCGACAACGTCTACTTCCGGTCCGATCGGGGCGGCGAGTTCAATGTCTTCGCCTTCGATACGAAGACGAAGCAGATCCGCCAGATCACGAAACACGAGGACTTCCCCGTTCTCTCCGCCGCCGCGGGCGGGGGCAAGATCGTTTACGAGCAAGCCGGCGTGCTCCATGTGCTCGACCCCGTATCCGGCCAGAGCCGCGCGCTGTCGATTCACGTCGCTTCCGATCTGCGTGAGACGCGACCCCGGTTCGCCAAGGGTGCTCGGTGGATTCGCGACGCGGCGATCTCGCCCTCCGGTGCGCGTGCCGCTTTCGGTTTCCGCGGCGAAATCGTGACTGTGCCGGGCGAGAAAGGCGATGTCCGCAACCTGACCGGAAGCATCGCCGCTCACGACCGATCGCCCGCGTGGTCGCCCGATGGCAAGTCCGTCGCCTGGTTCTCCGACGCATCGGGCGAATATCAGATCTACATCGGTGGCCAGGATGGGAAAGGCGCTCCACGCGCGGTGAAAGTGATGGGCGAAGGCTTCTACCAGGACCCCGTGTGGTCGCCCGACTCGCAGAAGATCGCGTACTTCGACAACTCCCAGAGCGTGTATTGGCTCGACGTGAAGTCCGGCGCCTCGAAGAAGGTCGCTCAGCAGCCGACCTACAGCCCTGTGATCGTGATCAGCTACGTGTGGTCGCCCGACTCGAAGTGGCTCGCCTATGCCATGGACAACGAAGCCGGCATCACCACCGTGTATGCCCACTCAACGGAGCAGGCGAAATCGTTTCAGGTGAGCGATGGCTTGAGCGACGTCCGCAGCCCCGCCTTCGATCGGACTGGCAAGTACCTCTTCTTCCTCGGCTCCACCGACGCGGGACCGGTGAAGGACTGGTTCGCTCAATCGAACGCCGACATGAACGCCACCTGGGGCGTCTATCTTGCCGTGCTCCGCAACGATCTGCCCTCTCCCCTGGCCAAGGAGAGCGACGAGGAAAAGGCGGCGGCTGAGAAGAAAGAGGCCGCGAAGGCCGAGGACAAGCCTCCCGTCGCGTCGCCTTCACCGAGTGCTACTCCCGCGGCCACAGACGGTACGAAGCCCGAAAAGAAGGACGACCCGTTCCGAATCGACTTCGCGGGACTCGAATATCGGATCCTCGACCTCCCCCTCGTCCCCGCCGCTCTCGACAATCTTCAAACCGGCGCCGCGGGCCAGGTCTTCTACCTGAAGCGGGTGGACGGGAAGACGTCCCTCAACCGCTACGACCTCACCACGCGCAAGAACGAGTTGATCGTGACTGAGGCGACCGACTACGTTATCTCCGCCGATGGCAAGAAGCTCCTGTATCGAAACGGTGAGAGCTGGGCCATCGTGGCCACCGCGAAGAAGGCTGAGCCCGCCGAGGGCCGCCTCGCCATCGACTCCATCGAGGTCCGCGTGGATCCTCGCGCGGAGTGGAAGCAGATCTTCGACGAGGCCTGGCGCATCAATCGTGACTACTTCTACGCGCCCAACATGCACGGCGTCGACTGGGCGAAACAGCGTGACAAGTACGCGGCCTTCCTCCCCCACGTGGCTACGCGCCCTGACCTCAACCGCCTGCTTCAATGGATGTCGAGCGAACTCGCGGTGGGTCATCACAACGTGGGCGGCGGCGACATCCGCGCGGAAGTGAAGTTGGTGCCGGGCGGCCTGCTTGGAGCGGACTACGAAGTCGCCAACGGGCGTTACCGCATCAAGAAGGTCTACGGAGGGCTGAACTGGAATCCGCAGCTTCGCGCGCCCCTCACCGAGCCCGGAGTGAATGCGATAGCCGGCGAGTATCTCCTCGCCGTGGGGGGCCGGGACTTGCGCCCGCCCATGAACCTCTACAGCCTGTTCGAGAACACCTCGGGCAAGATCGTGGAGATAACCCTCGGGCCCAACGCCGATGGCACGGGTTCACGCACCGTGCCTGTGGTCCCCATCGCTCAGGAGGGCGCTTTGCGCAATCGAGACTGGGTCGAGGGCAACCTGAAGAAAGTAGACAAGGCGACCGGCGGGAAGGTGGCGTATGTCTATGTCCCGAACACGGCCGGGCAGGGCCACGCCTACTTCAAGCGCTACTTCTATCCCCAGGTTCACAAAGAGGGCGTCATCATCGACGAGCGCTTCAACGGGGGCGGCAGCGTGGCCGACTACTACATCGACATCCTGCGCCGCCCCTTCATCGCGAACTGGGCCATGCGTTACGGGGCCGATCTCAAGACGCCCTTCGCCTCTATCCAGGGGCCCAAGGCCATGATCATCGACGAGACCGCGGGCTCGGGCGGTGATTTACTGCCCTGGATGTTCCGGAAGTTCGGCGTCGGACCGTTGATCGGCAGACGCACGTGGGGCGGCCTCGTCGGCATCCTAGGCTTCCCCGTCCTCATGGACGGCGGCAACATCACGGCCCCCAACCTCGCGATCTGGACGCCGGAAGAAGGCTGGGTCGTCGAGAACGAAGGCGTGCCGCCGGACATCGAAGTGGAACAGACGCCAAAGGACGTGATCGCCGGACGCGATCCGCAACTTGAGAAGGCCATCGAAGTGGTCATGGCTGAGTTGAAGAAGAACCCGGTCAAGAAGCCCGTCCGTCCGCCTTACCCCGTTCGCGGCAAGACTCAGCGCGGGACGTTCCAGAAGTAGAGCCACGAAAAGAGAACCTCATGAATACGACCCTTCGTACCGCTCTCTTCCTTCTCGTTTTTTCGCTTCCCCTGGCCCCCGCGGTCCTGGCCCAGCCGGCGCCGATGTCAGCGGCCGACAAGCAGAAGCGGATCGCAACGGAGAAGGAACTGCAGGAGGTGGCGGTGATGGAGCGCAAGATGCTCATCCCCATGCGCGACGGCGTGCGCCTCGCCACCGACGTGTACCGACCGAAGAACGCCACGGGGCCCGTGCCCATCGTCTTCTCCAAGACTCCCTACAACTTCAACTTCTGGGACGTGAGGAACGGCGTGCCCGCGGACATGAACACCGCGCTCGCGGCGGTGAAGCGCGGATACGCGTACGTCGTCCAGAACGAACGTGGCCACTTCTTCTCCGAGGGCAACTACGACATCCTCGGGCCGCCGGTGACCGATGGCGTCGACACCCTCGAATGGATGAAGAGCCAGCCCTGGTCGAACGGCAAGGTCGGCACCACTGGCTGCTCGTCCACCGCGGAGTGGCAGATGGCGGTGGCGGCCCAGGGGCACCCGGCCTTTTCGGCCATGAACGTGCAGGGTTTCGGCGCGGGTGTCGGCCGAGTCGGTCCTTACTACGAACAGGGCAACTGGTACCGCGGTGGCGCGGTGCAGATGTTATTCATCGCGTGGCTCTACAGCGAACAAAACCAGGTGCGGCCGATGTTCCCGCCCGACACATCGCGCGAGGATCTGATCCGCGCCGCGCGGTCGTTCGATCTCGGCCAGCAACTGCCTCCCGTCGACTGGGACAAGGCCCTGCGCCACCTTCCGGTGCAGGACATCTACAAGGCCCTCGATGGTCCGAACGGGATCTTCGCCGACCCTATGCCCGTGCCCACGGGCGGGCGGATGATCCAGCGTGCGCCCAACGACCCCGCGTGGTACAAGGGCGGCCTGTGGCACGACAACATGAAGCTCGAGGTGCCCGGACTGTGGTTCATGTCGTGGTACGACGTGTCGGTGGGGCCCAACCTCGCCATGTTCAATCACGTGCGCAAGAACGCGAGCGCCGACGTCGCGAACCAGCAGTGGGCGGTGATCGCCCCCGTGGCTCACTGCTCCTTCACCCGGGCCACCGAGAACACCGTGGTGGGCGAACGCAGCATGGGCGACGCGCGCCTCGACTACAACGAGATCGTCTACGGTTTCTTCGACAAGTTTCTGAAGAACGACAAGGAAACCCGCATCGACAAGCTCCCCAGGGTTACGTACTTCACTATGGGCAGCAACAAGTGGCAGACCTCCGATACCTGGCCACCCACGGGCGCCGCACCCATGACCTTCTATCTCTCGAGCGGGGGTAAAGCGAACTCGCTGTACGGTGACGGGACTCTGCAGACCACCCCACCCGCGGTGAACCGACCGGACACCTTCACTTACGACCCGGCGAATCCGGTTCCATCATACGGCGGCAACGTGTGCTGCACCGGTAACGCCATCCAGGCGGGGTCTTTCGACCAGCGGAAGATGGAGGCCCGCGCCGATATCCTCGTCTTCACCTCAGATCCGTTCAAGGATGGAATGGAGCTTTCCGGCCCGATCACCCCCACCCTCTACGTGTCCTCCGATGCGAAAGACACCGACTTCACAGTGAAGGTTCTGGACGTCGATCCGGATGGCCGGGCCTATAACCTCGACGAGTCCATCCAACGTATGCGTTACCGCCTCGGCTACGACAGGGCGGTAGCCTGGATGGAGAAGGACGAGATCTACAAGGTCACCTTGCAGCCGCTCAACACCAGCAACTACTTCAAACCGGGACATCGACTGCGCATCGAGGTGTCGAGCAGCAACTTCCCTCGCTTCGACCGCAATCTCAACACCGGGGGCAACAACTACGACGAGTCGAAAGGCGTGGTCGCCCGCAACACCCTTCACCATTCGGCGAAGTACCCCTCGAGCGTCACGGTCACGGTGGTGCCATAACGCTGTTCGTCGGTGCGAACCGCCTCGCAACTCAGGACCGATCCTGGGGGCCCCTTGCGCCCGATCCGATAGAGGAGGAGGATTGCCTCCTCATGAGCGTCTTCGACGACCACATCGGGGTCTGGTGCGGCACCCACGTCGTGCTGGACGGCCAAGGCCGCGAGGTGGATCGATTCGAGGCCACTGTGAGTTGCCGTCGCGACGGCGACCGCTGGGTTCAGACCACCACAAAGGCCTGGCCCGACGGTCGGGTGGCGGAGAACGAACTCTCGGGCGCGTTCGACGCCCTCGGTGTTCTACATTACGACCACCCCCGGGTCCGCGGTCATGCACGGGACATGGGCGATGGCGAGATCGCCTCGGTCTGGAAGGATCCCGAGCGGCCCGGCACGGGCTTCTCCTCCCTCATCACCCTGCTGAGCCGCGACCGGCGCGTCCGTACCATCCAGAAGATCGAAACTGGAAAACTCGCCGCGCACATCCTGGTCAAAGAATCGCGCGTCCACTGAGCCCGGTGCGATAACCTTCCCGCGGGAAGACCAATGAGCCAGATTGAGGTCGACGCCCCCGTGATCGCAATCGCCATCCCCACTGCGAAGGATCCGCGCCTGCGCGTGCTCCTCGTCGGCCTGATCTGCCTGCTCGCGTCGGCGGACGCATTCGCTCTCGATCCCCGCAAGGCCATCACGCAGTACCGCCGCGATTCCTGGACCCTGGCCCACGGCCTGCCCCACTCCTCGATCAACCGTATTTCCCAGGACTCCGAGGGCTACCTCTGGATGTCCACTTTCGGTGGCGCGGTGCGCTTTGACGGCGTTCGCTTCGAATCCCTGGCCCCCTTGGTACGGCCGGGTGAACCTTTCGCCGACGCCATCGCCGACACCCTCGAAGACAAGAACGGCGTCCGCTGGTTCGCCACCGGTCGGGGCCTGCTGCGAACCGACCCGGTGTCCACGCGGATCTTCCGCCAGGAAGACGGCTTGCCCGGCAACGGGGTCCAGGCTCTGGCCTGGGACCCAGAGGGCCGACTCATGGTCGGTACCGGCCGCGGTCTCGTACTGATCGATCGCGATCCGCCCTTCCAGGTCACTCCGGTGAGCGCTCTTTCCGGGGTTGATGTCACGAGCTTCCTCCACGACCGCGCCGGGCGCCTTTGGGTGGGGACACGCCATGGGCTGCACGTGAGGAGTCTGGAAGGCGAGTGGCAGCGGATCGCGGCGTCCGACCTGGGCACGCTGCACATCTGGAGCGTGGTTGAGGATAAGGCGGGAACCATCTGGATCGCCAGCCGCCGCGGGGGTCTGCTCTCGTGGACGAATGGCGTGGTTCGCCGATATGGCCGGAAGGACGGGCTGAACCACGACGTGATCCGCGCCCTCCTCGTTGACCGGGGGGGAAGCCTGTGGATCGGCACCGCGGGTAGCGGGGTGAGCCGTCTGCGCGATGGCCGCTTCGAGCGACTCACTGCCACCCGCGGCGATATCCCGTCCGACGTGATCCGCGCGCTCTTTGAAGATCGGGAGGGGAACGTGTGGGTGGGCACCGCGGGAGGCGGTCTGACCCGCTTGTCCGACGCCCCCTTCACCCGCATCACCACACGCGAGGGCCTCCCCGACGACAGTGTGTGGACGGTGACCGAGGATGCCGAGGGAGGCCAGTGGATCGGATCGAACGGGGGTCTCGTAAGCCTGCGCAATGGCGTCATGGAGCGACACCACGCGGTTGGGGACGAACAACCCATCGTGCTCTCCCTGCTCGCCACGCGTGATCGCCGGCTGCTGGTGGGCACCTACCGCGGCCTTTTCCAATTGCGAGCCTCGAGGCTCGTCCGCCTCGACCAACCCGGCGACCTCCCGAGCGCGGTCGTGCGCAGCCTGGTCGAGACCTCGGACGGGTCTGTCTGGATCGGCACCGAGCACGGCGCCGTTCGGTATTCGCCGGGATCCCGTCCCGCTTTCGAGACGCCCCGCGGGGACCATCCGTCCGACATCTCGGTGATCCGCGAATCCCGGGCGGGCGGACTCTGGCTCGGTCTCGAACGCGGCGGAATCGTGAAGTATGAGGGCGCGCGATTCGTGAACCAGCCCTGGGCCAAACCCCTGGGCACCATAAGGGATGTGCTCGAAGATGAACGCGGCGTGCTGTGGATCGCCGGCACCGGTCTCGGACGCTACGAGAACGCCCGCCTCTTCCGCTTCGGCCAAGCCGAAGGCTTCGAGGAGCGACGGATCCATGCTCTGCAAGAGGATGGGCTGGGGAGTCTCTGGATGAGCACCAACACCGGGATCTACCGGGTGTCGATCGCCGAACTCGACGCCTTCGCGACGGGCGGATCCACCCGGCCGCGATTCGAACCGTTCCGGGAGAGCGAGGGCGTCCCCGCCGCTGAAGGGAACGGCGGCAGCCAGCCCGCTTCGTGGCGAACCCGCGATGGCCGCCTCTGGTTCGCCACCATCGGCGGGCTCGCCGGCATCGACCCGAAAGCGGCGACACGGACCGATCCCCCGGCTATCGCGCGCATCGAACACGGCCTGATCGACGGTGGCGAGGTCGAGCCCGGCTCCGCCCTCCCGCGCGGCACCCGGCGCATCGAGTTCGAGTACACCGCTTTGCTCCTCACTTCGCCCCAGCAGGTCCGGTTCCGCTATCGCCTGGAGCCGGTCGACACCGAGTGGTCGGAAGCAGGCGCCAGGCGCAGCGTGGCCTACGCGCGCCTCAATCCCGGCGTCTATCGCTTCCGGGTGGCCGCGGCGGGGCGCGACGGCGTCTTCGCCGAAGACCCCACGCCCTTCGAGTTCGAGGTTACGCCGTATATCTACGAGCGTCCGCTGGTTCGCGGCGGTCTGGTGGTGCTTGGTCTCGCCCTGCTCATCGGCCTCGGCGCCCTGCGCATGCGCGGCCTGAGGCGACGCGGGCTCGAACTCGAACGCATCGTGGCCGAGAAAACCCGGGACCTCGAACGCCTGGCCTCCGAGGACCCCCTCACCGGCCTCGCCAACCGCCGGCAGTTCGATCATGAACTCGAGAAGGAGATTCAGCGCTCCCACCGCACCGGTCAGCCCATCGCCCTGATCATGGCCGACGTCGATCACTTCAAGGACTTCAACGACGCTTACGGGCATCCGCAGGGCGACGTTTGCCTTCGCACCATCGCCGCGGTCCTGCGCGCGCACGGCCGGCGCGCGGGCGACCTCGTGGCCCGGCTCGGCGGCGAGGAATTCGCGATCCTCCTTCCCGACATGATGCCCGCGGTGTCCGAGGAACTGGCGGGCCGACTTCTCGAGGCCATGGCGAACGAGAGGGTACCCCACGCCGCGGCGAGTCTCGGCGTTGTGACGCTCAGCCTTGGCGTAGCCACGGTCGGTGGCTCCGCCCTTGCCTCCACCACTCCGAATGGCCTGGTTGAGCAGGCCGACGCCGCTCTGTACGAAGCCAAGGCCGCGGGCCGTAACCGCATGGTCGCCCGGCGGATCTCCTAGGCCTCGGCTCATTATGACCCTGGCGCCGGGAACCCGCATCGGACCCTACGAAGTCACCACACTGATCGGCGCGGGCGGGATGGGTGAGGTCTACCGCGCGAAGGACGCCATTCTCGGCCGCGAGGTGGCGGTGAAGGTCTTGCCCGCGGCCTTCGCTCAGGATCAAGAGCGGGTGGCGCGGTTCCGCCGGGAGGCCCAAGTGCTGGCCTCGGTCTCTCATCCCAACATTGCGTCGATCCATGGTCTCGAGGAAGGCTCGGGCACCGTTGCCCTGGCCCTGGAGCTGGTCGCGGGCGAGGACCTCCAGCAGCGCCTGCGACGCGGACCGATACCGGTCGAAGAGGCGATGGCCATCGCCCGCCAGATCGCCCAGGGCCTGGAAGCCGCGCACGAGAAGGGGATCGTGCATCGCGACCTCAAGCCCGCGAATGTGAAGGTGACGCCGGAGGGCGAGGTGAAGCTCCTCGACTTCGGCCTCGCCAGGGCCTACGAGGTCGAGACCGCTTCGACCGCCAGCGCCCCGGACCTTTCGCACTCGCCCACCGTCTCGCGCATGGCCACCGAGGCCGGCATCGTTCTCGGCACCGCGGCCTACATGAGCCCGGAGCAGGCGCGCGGGAAGACCGTCGACAAGCGGGCCGACATCTGGTCCTTCGGGGTGGTGATGTTCGAGATGTTGAGCGGACGGCGGCTGTTTCACGGCGAAACCGCGAGCGATACCCTGGCCGCGGTCCTTCGTCAGGAGATCGACTGGCGCCGCCTCCCGAGCAACTTGCCTCCCGCGGAGCGCCGGCTCATCGAACGATGCCTCGAACGCGATCCGAAGCAACGCCTGCGCGACATCGGCGAAGCCCGCATCGCCCTCAGCCAGCGCGGTGAAGGCGTGGCCGTTCCCCTACGCACCACCAGGCGCGACGTCCTGCGTCTTGCCGCGGCCGCGGCCGCGGGCCTGGCTGGGGGCGTCGGGTTAATGAGCCTCGGGCCGCGCCGTACCCGGGAGACCGCGGGGGATGGCCTCCGCATCACCCCCCTCACCCGCTCCGGAAATGTCATCAGCGTCTCCATCTCTCCCGACGGGAATCTGATCGCCTACGTCGAGTCGGATCAGGGCCTTCAAAGCCTGTGGCTCCAGCAGGTGGCGAGCGGTCAGAACCTCCGCCTCGTCCCCGAGCGTCCGGTGGCCTACTGGTCCCACGTCTTCACTCCGGACGGGAACGGCCTGATCTTCGGCGAAAGGAGCCAGTCCGACCAAGGCGGCGCCTTGTACTCGATCTCGGCCCTCGGCGGCACACCGCGACGACTGGTCTCGGGCATGGACTCGCCGCCGACCTTCTCGCCGGACGGGAAACGTATGGCCTACACCCGTGCGGCGTTCCCCGCCCCCGACCAGACCAGCCTCATGGTCGCCGCGGTCGACGGCACGGACCCGAGGCCGCTCGCCACATTCACGCCGCCGGAAAGAGTCGCGGGACTCTTCTACGGAGGGCCGACATGGTCGCCCGACGGACGCTCGATCGTTACCGCGGTGGCACGCCCCGGCCACGAGGAGCAGGACGCGCGCGCCTGGCTCGTCTCGGTGTCGGTCGCGGACGGCGCGGTCACCCGGATCGCCGATCCCGGCTGGATTGTCGCGAGTCAGGCGGCCTTCCTGCCCGATGGAAGGTCGCTCGTCCTGATCGCACGGTCGTTGGAGCAGAGCGACAACCAGATCTGGAGGGTGTCACTGCCGGGGGGCGAGGCGCGGCGCGTGACCACGGACCTGAACGACTATCGCATCGTCTCCCTCACCCGCGATGGCAAGGGCCTCGCGTCCGTTGCCGGGGATGTTTCGAGCACGGTCTCGGCGGTTCCGGTCAACACCTCCGAGCGGAGCCGCAGGCTCGGGCGGGGCCGGAACGACGGTCTGAACGGAATCGGATTCGGCGCCAGCGGGCAGGCGATCTACACCGCGTTTAGCGGCGGTCGGTGGAGCCTGTGGTCGGCCGACATCGATGGAGGCGACCGTCGGATCCTTTTCACCGCGGATCCCGCGGAAACCCTGGCCGCCCCGACGACGACCCGTTCGGGGGCAACCTACTTCTTCTCGAGAAGTCTCTCCGGTGGCCGGCTGCGCGCGCTCAACGCCGGCTCGTCGACGCCCCGTACCGTAGGCCCCGCCATCGGCGTGGGCGCCGTCTCGCGAGACGGGCAGTTCATCGTCTACCCGAATGGGCCAGGGCCCGGACGCCTGTTCCGACGCGATCTTCCAAACGGAGAAGAGCGCCTGTTGATCGATCTCCCGGGGTTTCTTCCCGCAATCGATCCCGAAGGCCTTCGCGTGGCCTTCTACTACAACACCCCGGAGGGCGCGTTCCGTTTCGGGGCATGCCCGGCTACGGGCGGACCGCTGCTCTTCGACCTGCCCGCCGAACCGATTTCGACCACGGCCAGCCGCATCGCCATTCGCGGCGACGCCCTCTACGTGAACACGGTGCAGGGTGATCGCGCGAACGTGTGGCGCGTGCCTCTGAACGGAGCACCGGCCCGCCGGATCACCGCCTTCACCGAGCAACTGCTCTTCGATTTCGCGCTGTCCGATGACTTCGAACGTGCCGGCCTGATTCTCGTGGCCCGCGGGCCGCGGCTCCGCGACGCGCAGCTCATCACCGGCTTCTGAGGCGGGCGCGCCGCGTGAAAGGCGACGCGGGCCGCGCCCTCCTCTACCTCGACCTCGGCGCCATGGCCGTCCAGGTTTCGAGGATGACACCCAGCCGCGCCGCGAAGTCCTTGAATCGCTTCTCGTCCTCGGCGTCGAACGGACTCCCTCCGTCCTTGTTCAGAAGCTGCATCACCGCGAACACCTCGCCCGCTCCGTTCGTCATGGGCATGCAGAGGATGCTCTTCGTGTGGTAGCCGGTGGCGTTGTCGACCGCCCGATTGAAGAGCGGCTCCTCGTAGGCATCCAAGACGTTCATGCCCACCCCGCTCTTCGCCACCGTGCCCGCGATACCACGGCCCATGGGCACGTGGATGGGCTCGGCCTGCTCCACGATCTTCGACCACAGCTCACCACGGGCCTTGTCCACCACGAACAGGGTCGAGCGGTCGGCGCGAAGGAGCCGGCCGATCTTCAGGGTGAAGGCCTCGATCACCTGATCGAGCATCGACTCGAAGGCCTCTGAACTTGCAAGCTGCATCACGTCGAGGAACTGCCGGAACTCCCCCGTGGTCTGTTCGAGGAAGTGCGCGAACCCGTCGATCTCGAGCTCGGCCACGCGTTCGGCCAAGTCCTGTTGACGTGTGGTGCGAGTGAGGGCGTCGAGCATGCGCTGGGCGTCGGTGGTGACGGCGGCCGCGAAGGACTGGAGCTTCCCGTCTTCGAGATTGACGATGCGATCGGCGATATCGAGGATCCGGTTGTCGTGGGTGACGAGCAGAACCGAGGTCTTGTTCTCGCGAGCCAGCTTGTTCATCAGGTCGACCACCTCGCGCCCCGACTGCTTGTCGAGCGACGCCGTAGGCTCGTCGGCCAGGATCAGCTTCGGATGCGGTGCGAGGGCGCGGGCGATGGCCACCCGCTGCTTCTGTCCACCCGACATCTCGTTCGGGTGATAGTGCAGCCGCTCCGCGAGACCCACCGAGTTCATGGCCTCGACCGCGCGCGCGCGCCGCTCGCGGCCGCTCAGGTCGAGCAGATCGAGCGACATCTCCACGTTCTCGAGCGCGGTCAGCGAGTCGATGAGGTTGTGAGCCTGGAAGATGTAACCGATCGCGCGTCGCACGGTCAGAAGCGAGGCCGGTGTGGCGCTCCTCATCTGATGGCCGAGCACAGTAAGGCTGCCCTCCTGGGCCGAGCGTAGCGCGCCCATGAGGGTCAGCAGGGTTGTCTTCCCGGAGCCCGACGGCCCGGTCATGATCACGATCTCCCCCGACTCGATGGTGAGGTCGATGCCGAAGAGGATCTGCCGACGCAGTGCGCCCGAGCCGTAGTAGTGGTTGAGGCCCGAGGCGACGATCAGCGGTTCGTGGATCATCAGAAGATCTCCGCCGGATCGGCGCCGTGCAGCTTGCGCAGGGCCATCACACCGGAGGCGCAGCACATGCTCAGGGTGAGCACGAAGACCCCGACAGCGATCTCGGTGGAAAGATCCATGGGCAGAAGTGTGGCGGCCTCGGCGCGGACGTAGAGGAACTTCGCCACCACAAGGCCGGGGACATAGGCAAGCCCGGCAAGCAGCAGGGCCTGATAGAGCACCACGCCGTAGAGATACCGGTTGGGATAGCCCATGGCCTTGAGGGTGGCGTATTCGGCGAGGTGATCGTTCACGTCGGCGAACAGAATCTGGGTCACCACTATGGCGCCCACGCCAAAGCCGATGAGCACACCAAGGCCAAGGATGTACCCGATGGGCGTGACCGTGTTCCAGTAGTCCATCTCCCGTCGCGCGTACTCCTCACGGGTGAGCACCAGAACGTCCCGGTCAAGCACCTTGCGCAAACCCTCCTGAACGCTGGCCACGTCCGCCCCCGGCTTCACCCGGATGAGGCCGATCTCGATCATGCCCTCGGAGCGATTCACCAGGTTCAGGAACGTCCGTTCGCTGGTCACCACGGTGCCGTCGATGCCGAAGGACGTCCCCATCTGGAAGAGACCCGCCACATAGGTGCGACGATCATTCAGTTCGATCTCCACCCGGGCGTCCCGAGCCAGCCAATCGGCCACCGGACCGTACTCCTTGCGCGAGCGCCGGTCGAAGAGTGCGGTCTCGGGCCGACGGATCTTGTCGAGCTGGTTGACCACGTCGGGCATGGCCAGGGTCTTCCGATCCGGATCGACGCCCACCACCAGAATGGTCCGGGTCAAGCCGGTGAGCGGGTTCTTCCACAACCCGAGAGTGGTGTACACCGGCGCCGTCTCCAGCACACCCTCAGCGCCGCGCGCCTGGTCGAGCCGACGCCGCGGAAACGAGTCCATGCGCACCAGGTACGCGGACTGCGGCGAGAGCAGAACCAGATCCGCCTCGAGCCGCAGGTGGAAACGGGTGGAGCTGCGCAGAAGCGCGCCGCGGAAGCCGAGCTGCATGAGCATCAGCACCACCGCGAAGGCCACACCGGAAAGGGCGATGGCGAAGCGGGTGCGGTCGCGGCTCAACTGCCGCCAGGCGAGGCGCGAGGGCGACCTCATCGGGCGCGGGTGGAAATCACGATGTCGACCTCCAGGTCGACCAGGGCGGCCGCGGCCTTCGAGTCGTCGAGCCTGATCTTCACCTCAACCGCGCGCGCGTCATTGCGCGCGGCAGGATCCGCACCAACCGCGCTCAGCCGCCCCACTTTGAGACCGACCCGCTCGACCACGCCGGTGAGCGGCCGTCCCAGGGCGGGAGAACTGATGGTTGCCCGCTGGCCCTTCGCGACGCGCGGGATGTCGGTCTCATACACCTCGGCCACCGCGTACATGGCCCCGGTCTCCCCGATCTCCGCGATCCCGTCCGGGCCCACGCGTTCACCCGCGCGAGCGTGCACCCGCAGCACCCGGCCGGCGAGAGGCGAACGGACCACTGCGCGATCGCGATCGGCTTCGGCCGCGCGCAGCGAGGCCCGCATCGATTCCATGCGTGTGGTGGCCTCGAGCAAGGCGGCGAGCGCGGCGCTTCGTGTGTTCTCCCATCGGTCGGCATCGGACACCGAGCCCACGCCCTCGGCCGCCAGCTGCTTCGCCCGCTCGAGCTCCTGCCGCGCGTTCTCGGCCTCGGCCTTCTGCCGGGCCACCGCCGCTTCCTGCGACACCATTTCGGCGCGGATCTTCTGCACCGCGGCGTCGCGCACGTCGAACATGTCCATCACCGCGACGGTCTGACCACGACGCACCGCGTCACCTTCCTCGACCAGCAGGGCCTTGACCACCGCGACCGCGTCGGAAGGTCCGGCGATGCGTCGGGCTCCGTTTCGAGGCTCGAGGCGGCCGCGCGCGGAGACATCCTGTGCGTGGGTTGGAAGCGGCGAGAGGGCCAGCCATCCCAGGACAAGAAAGCCAATGACCAGGCGCGCGGGGACGAACGAACGACGATGGGGATTCTGCATGAAGGTGCGAAATGATAACGGTGATGTTGAGGTCCTTTGACCAACATCTGAACCGCCCTTCCCGAAGCGATACCGGCTTAAGCTAGCGGGGAACGCATTAGAGGGAGCCCTACTTGTCGAGCGATCAGAGAAGTACCAGCCTTCCGAGTTCAGGCATCGGAGGAAAGCTCTACCCCATGCGGGTCTTCGGGGCGGTGTCGATTTCGCTGACGGTTTGCCTCGGCACCGGGGTCGCCGGCCTCACCCTCGCCCACCTGATCTTCCTCGTCTTCGCCCTCACCTATCCCCACGTCGTTCATTTCCTCGCCATCCGTCTCGAGGCCTCGCGCCGGGTGCAGATGGGGAGCGTGATGGTCGACGCACTGGTGATCGGAGCGGCCATCTACTTCGTGGGCCTCTCCCCCGTTCCCACCCTTTCCTTTCTCACCATCGCGCTCGCCAACGGTATGGCCCTCGGCTCGTTCCCGTTCATGAGCGCGACCGCGATCGGGGTGATCCTGGCATTCGGTCTTTCCCGCCTGCTCATCGGACCGATCCCTCTCGTCCTTCACCTCGTCGAGATGAACCTCGCTGCCGCCGCCCTGCTCCTCGTCTACTTCAACTACTTCGCCTGGGTCGCCTACCGACGGTCGGTGGCCCTCCAGTCCTCACGCATGGCCCTGCGTCAGGAAAAGGTTGCGGCGGAGATCCAGAAGACCCGATCCGATCGGTTGCTCCTCGCCATCCTCCCCGAAAGCGCGGCTCGCGAGTATGAGCTTCGCGGATCGGTGGCTCCCGTCTCCTTCCCGGAGGCGACGGTTCTCGTCGCGGATGCCTGCGGATTCGGCGAGTTCGCCGACCGGGTGGGCCCGGCTGAAGCCATCGGGAGCCTCAACGCCTGGTTCAAGGCCTTCGACGCCATCTGCCGGCGGCACGGTCTCGAGCCTCTGCGCACTTCCGGCGATGCCTACCTGGCCCTGGCTTCCTCCGCCTCGGGCTCGGCGGAGGCCGCGCTCAAGACCGCGATGGAGATGCGGACTCACATGACGGCCACCAACGAGGAACGCAAGGCCCGGGGACAGGAACCGCTCCTGATGCGTTTCGCGCTGCACACCGGCGAGGCCCTGGCCGCGGTGATCGAAACCGAGAAGTTCTCCTACGATCTCTTCGGCGAGACCGTGGCCTTGGCCTTCGAGGTCGAGCGCATGGCCCCCCACAACGGCATCGCGCTGTCGGAGGCCGTGCTCAAGGCCTTGCCCACTCCTCCGCCCACGCGACCGCTCGGAGTGGTGCGCGCGCGGCGTTCCGGGGCCGAGATCGGCGTGGTCGTGATCGAGGCCGTCTCCGCGTGAGTCCGGGCCGGACTCGCATCGACGGGGAGGCCGCGGCGGACGCCACGCATGCGCTGAGGAAGATCTTCGGTCACCTCGACGACGGGGCGCTCGCCGAGATCGTCGGCCAGCTCGAAATACTGCATCTCGATCGGGGTCAGATCCTCTATCAGCAAGGAGATGTGGCTCTCGGACTGCACGTAGTCCTTACCGGCCGGCTGGAAGTGCGTGTGACCGCCGAGGCCACGGATCGACTGGTCGGTTACATCGACCGCGGCCAGACCGTGGGTGAGATCGGCCTGTTCATGGGTGGTGACGCAGCGGGCGCGCGCTCGGCCACCGTGCGCGTGGTCCGCGACGCCACGCTCGGCTTTCTCTCCCGTGGTGTCTTCGAGGACATCGTCAGCCGACATCCCCAGGCCTCCGACCATCTCGCGCGTTTCATCGTGAAGCGACTCACCGACGCGCAAAGCCGCGGCCGCACCCAAACCCCCACCGTGCGCAACATCGTTCTCATGCCGCTCATCCCGGGGTTCGCGATCCGCGAGTTCGCCGAACGGCTGCAGATCGCCTTCCTACGCCAGGGCCGCACCGCCCTGCTCACCGAGGAGCGGGCCCGCGCGCGTTTCCGCGATGCCCTGCTCCCCGGCCACCCCTCGAGGCTCCAACTCGACAACTTCCTCGATCAGATCGAACGGGATCACGACTTCGTCCTCCTGCTATGCGGGGCCGAACCCTCGCCCTGGAACGCGAAGTGCCTGGCCCACGCCGATCAGGTGGTGTTCGTGAGTCCACGCGGTTGCAACCCCGTTGAGGCCAAGACCCGCCTTGACCGCATCGACGCCACGCTCACCGAGCCAAGACCATCGCGCATGTTCGTCACCGCCCATCCCAAACGCAGCGAAGCTCCAGAGGGCACCGGCGCCTTTCTCCGCGCGGTGGGCGCAGGCATGCATCTGCACGTGGCCCTCGAGGGAAACGAGGGCGTGAACCGCCTGGCCCGGGTACTCACCGGCCGGGCCATCACACTGGTCCTGAGCGGTGGCGGGGCGCGAGGGTTCGCGCACCTCGGGGTGCTCCGCGCGCTCCGCGAAGCCGGGGTTCCGGTGGACGCGGTGGGCGGGGCCAGTTTCGGCGCCCTCGTTGCCGGGAACATCGCCAGGGGCCTCGCCGACAACCAGATCCTCGATGAATTCAAGCAAGCCTTCGCCGATGAACATCCGATGGATGACTACACCCTGCCCGTCCTCTCTCTCGTCCGCGGCGAGAAGATGACCCGCAGCCTGCGTCACTTCCTCGGCGACACGGAGATCGAAGACCTGTGGCTTCCCTTCTTCGCCGTCTCCTCGAACCTCTCGCGCAACATCGAGAAGATCCACACCACTGGCCCTTTGTGGCGCGCTCTGCGGGCCACCGTGTCGCTGCCCGCCATCTTCCCGCCGGTCATCGAGGACGGCGATCTCCTGGTGGACGGTGGCATCCTCAATAACCTTCCCCTCGAGATCATGCGCCGCACCGTGCCCGGACGGGCCATCGCGGTGGATCTCTCGGCCCTGAACGACTATCGCTACGAGATCGATTCCCTGCCCACGGCCTGGGAGTATCTGCGGCGGCGGCTGTTCGACGGTGCCGAACAGGCGACCCTCCCCGTGCTGCACAGCGTGGTTATGCGCGCCACCACCCTGGGGAGTCGGCGCGAGGTCGAGATCGCCCGCCGCGACGCCGACCTCTTTCTCAATCCACCGGTGGCCGGCTTCGACATGCTCGACTGGACTCGGTTCCATGCCATTGTCGATGTGGGCTACGCCTACGCCCGCGAACGCCTGACCACATTCCTCGCCACCCATCGGGACTTCGTCGCCCGCGACGAGGTGTTCGACTCCCGACGCGTGCGCGTGGCCTGAGTCCGCCCGCGCCCCTCGGGGATAGAAGCAAGCGCCCTACGCCATGCCCCCCGTGATCGCCCTGCTCGGGCCCACCAACACCGGCAAGACGTACCACGCCATGGAGCGCATGCTGGAGCACGGCACCGGCATGATCGGCTTTCCCTTGCGCCTGCTCGCGAGAGAGAACTACGACCGCCTGGTCAGGGCGAAGGGTGCAGACGCCGTGGCCCTCATCACCGGCGAGGAGCGCATTCTTCCGAGCCGGCCGCGGTACTACGTCTGCACGGTCGAAGCGATGCCGGTGCACATCCCCGTCGACTTCCTTGCCGTGGACGAAGTGCAGCTCGCGGCCGACCGCGAACGCGGGCACATCTTCACCGAGCGGTTGATGCACGCGCGCGGCGAACGCGAAACGATGCTCCTCGGCGCGGACACCATCAGACCCCTGCTCCGGAGACTCGTGCCCACAGCGGAGATTCTCGCGCGGCCCCGTCTCTCGGTCCTTCGCCATGTCGCTCCTCACAAACTGGAGCGCACACCGAGGCGGAGCGCGTTGATCGTGTTCTCCCTCGCGGAGCTTTACGCGGTGGCGGAGCGCCTGCGCGCGCGAGCGGGAGGCGCGGCCCTGGTTTTCGGCGCCCTTTCCCCCCGAGCGCGCAACGCCCAGGTGGGTCTGTATCAATCGGGCGAGGTTGATCATCTCGTCGCCACAGACGCCATCGGCATGGGACTGAATCTCGACCTCGAACACGTGGCGTTCACCTCGCTCACCAAACACGATGGCGTCGGTCCGCGGAAGCTTCATCCCGCGGAAGTCGGCCAGATCGCGGGCCGAGCGGGCCGCCACGTTCGCGACGGGACCTTTGGCGCCACGACCGACCTGGGGGACTTCGCGCCGGGCCTGGTGGAGGCGGTCGAACAACACCACTTTGAACCACTGCGAACCGTCTACTGGCGCAATTCGCGACTCGCCTTCAGTTCGATTCCCGCCCTCCTCGACAGTCTCGAGCACCGGCCGCCCGAACCCTGGCTTGTGCGAATGCGACACGCGGATGACCAGAAGGCCCTCGAGGCTCTGGCCCGCGATCCCGATATCACCGCCCTCACGCGACGCGCCGAGGACGTGCGCCTCTTGTGGGAGGTGTGCCAGGTGCCCGACTTCCGCAATGTGATGACGGAGGCCCACACCCGTCTGCTCTCGCGTCTCTTCGGGCTCCTCGTCGCGAGCGAAGGCGGACTTCCGTGGGACTGGGTCGACCGTCAGGTGGGGGCGCTCGACACCACGGATGGAGATATCGCGGCGCTCCTCGATCGCATCGCCGGGATCAGGACCTGGACCTACGTAGCGCATCGCCCGGGATGGCTCGCCGACCCGGAGACGTGGCAGGCGCGCACGCGTGAGATCGAGGACCGGCTGGCCGATGCGCTGCACGCGCGCCTGCGCGAGGAGTACGCAAACCCGGGCGCGACGCTCATCGCTCGTCACGATGGCAGGGAGATCGCCTCCCAGCTTGCCGAGGACGGCTCGCTACTCTTGCAGGGCGTCAAGGCCGGCCGGCTCACGGGCTTCCATTTCGAGCCCCTCCCGGGCGCTGCGTCCCACGCTCTCCGCGCCGCCGCGAACCGCGCGTTGCGCGCGGGAATCGACCACCGGGTCGGCGCGCTGGTCGAGGCGGGCGACGAGAGTTTCGCGCTCACCACCGAAGGCGCCATCCTTTGGCGCGGAGCGAAAGTGGGCCGCCTGCTGGCAGGTGATCGCCTGCTGTCCCCCCAGGCCGAGGCCCTTGCGTCCGACCTGCTCGACCCCCCTCGTCGAGAGCGGGTTCGAAGGCGGCTCGCGGACTTCGTCGCCGCCCAGGTGCGGCGGGCGTTCGCCCCGCTCCTCAAATCGCTCGATGACAACCCAGCCGGCTCAGTGCGCGGCCTGCTCTATCGGCTGGCCGAGAGCCTCGGCTCCGCTCCGCGCCGCGGACTGCGGGCGGCCATAGAGGCCCTCACTCAGTCGGAGCGCCGTGAATTGGCGCGTCTTGGCGTCGTGCTCGGACGACGCCACGTCTTGATGCCCACCCTGCTCGGGCCCGACGCGCTGCGGCTCCGCGCCACGCTCTTTCAAGTCAAACATCCGAAGGCGGTGCCGCTGCCGGTGGGACCCGCGTCGCTCCGGGGCGGCGGCAGTCCCGATCCCTCGCGCGACGCCGGGTGCGGATACGAGGCCCTCGGCGGCCTCATCGTTCGCGTCGACGCGATCGAAGGCCTGCTCGGCGCGGCCCACGCCCAGGCGCGCAAAGGCCCCTTCCACGCCAGCGCATCTCTGGCGCGACTCCTTCAATGCGGACCAGAGGCCCTTCCCGCAGTTCTCCTCGCCCTGGGCTTCGAGAAGACCGACCACGGATTCCGAGCCCGCGAACCGCGCAAGGGACCGCGCTTCCCAAGCGCCTAGCAGCCCTTCCCTCCCATCCGTCCGAAATCGGCCCGGCTAGACGCCGCCGATCAGTTCTTCCAGATCGCCCCGAATCCGACGTCCCAGAGTTTTTGATTCAAAGCCTTAAGGTCCCTGGCCATCATCTCCTCCGATCGGCCCTTGAGCGAGGCCCACTCGGCGGCCAGTATCTCGAGCCGATCGAGAGAGGACTGGTTCACGCGCGGAAGATCGCTCTCCGTCTGGTTGATCAGGAAAAAATAGTTGGCCGTGAACTTGTTCGGGAAATTCTCCACATCGTCGTAGGCCTTCGACTTTCGCTGCACCATGTCCTCGTCCCACGCCTTCAGTTTCTTGACCAGCGCCTCGGCATCGCGCTTGACGCCCTGGTACTTGTCGCCCGCGGGCATAGCCTCGACGAGGGCGGCGAGCTGGATCTGCGTCTCGTTCAGGCGCTTCACGGTCTGGTGCATGACCGTCACTTCGCCTTCCATCTTCGACATCAGGGCGTGGTACTCCCGGTAGTCTTCCGGTGTGCCGGGATAGAGAGGATTCGCGAGGATCAGGGCGTCGGTCGTGACCGTCTGGTCGCCCATCTTGAGCGCAACACGGTATGTGCCGGGAATGGCCTTGTGGCCGGCGTAGCTGGCCTCGATGTACACCCCCTTTACGCCGGGAATCGTCGGGTAGCGCATGTTCCAGACGAATCGATTCAGCCCCTTGGCTTTGGGCAGCACGGGTTCCGGCGAGGGGCCGCCTTCCCACTTCTTGAAATCCGCATCTTTCCTGGAGGAGAAGGTCCGAACCGCCTTTCCTTCGGCGTCCGTGATCTCAAGGGTGATGTGCTCGTCCTTCTTCAACTCCGGCAGCTGGTAGTAGAGGACCACTCCGTTCGAAGGATTCACGCCGCGGACCTTGTTGGCGCCGGTGAACTCATCATCCGGATCGTTGCTGTCAAGTTCGCTCCCTCCGTTGGCCAGGTGGGCGGGAGCCGGCTGATACATCGAAAAGGCGAGGGAGTCCTTCTTGTACTGACGCACCAGCGACAAGTCGTCGAGGATCCAGAACGCCCGGCCCGAGGTGGCCGCGATCAGGTTGCCTTGGTGCACGCGAAGGTCGGTGATGGGAGTGATCGGGAGATTCAGCTGGAAGGGCGACCATGCCTTGCCGCCGTTCCAGGAAATGAAGACGCCGAGTTCGGTGCCCGCAAACAGAAGGTCGCGGCGGACGTTGTCTTCCCGGACCACCCTGGTAAACGCCTGGCCGGGAATGCCGCTGTCGATCCTCGTCCAAGTCGCTCCGTAGTCGGTGGTCTTGTGCAGGCCGGGCGCGTGGTCGTTAAACTTGTACCTGCTGGTTGCGATGTAGGCGGTCGCCTTGTCGAACGGCGAGACCTCGATGGCATTGACGAGACACTCGGCGAGGCCGGGCGGCGTCACGTTCTTCCACGTCGCGCCGCCGTCGCGGGTGAGCTGGACGAGGCCGTCGTCGCTCCCCGTCCAGATGACGCCCTTCTCGTGCGGCGACTCCACGACGTAGGCGAGGGTTCCATAGTTCTCGGCGCCCACTGCTTCGTTGGTGTAGGGACCGCCCCCTTTGCCCTGTTTCTCCTTTTCGTTGCGGGTGAGATCGGGCGACACTTCCTTCCACGTCTTGCCCATGTCCGAGGTCTTCAGGAGGGACTGGGCCCCGTGGTAGAAAGTGTTCGGTTCGTGCTTGCTCCAGATGATGGGCGCGTTCCAGTTGTAGCGATACTTCATGTCCTTGGCATCCCTGCCGAGGTACTGGATGGGGGCAGCCATGATGTTCGTGGCCGCCGTGGCCTTGAGGTCGACCACCTCGATGGTGCCCAGATAGCTGCCGCCGAGAACGAATCGCGGATTGTCCGGGTCAAAGGCGAGGAACGCGCTTTCGCCTCCGGCCGACGACGTCCAGGCGGAGGCCGTGATGCCCGGGGCGCCCAGTTCACGGCTCGCGATGGCGACCGAACTGTTGTCCTGCTGCCCCCCGTAGATCCGGTAGGGAAACTGGTTGTCGACGTTGATCCGATAGAACTGCCCGGTGGGCAGATTGCTCTGCGTGCTCCAGCTCCTGCCCCTATCGAAGGTGATGGAGGCCCCACCGTCGTCCGAGATGACGAAGTTCTGGGGGTTGTCCGGGTTGATCCACAGGTCGTGGAAGTCGCCGTGCGCGCCCGACAACGTCTCCCACGTCTTGCCCCCGTCCTCGGACCGCAACGCGGGAGCGCTCAGGACGTAGATCGTGTTCTCGTTCCCCGGGTCGACGAAGAGCTCGATGTAGTACCACGCCCGCTGGACGAGGCGCGGTTCATCCGAAATCTTGCTCCAGGTCTTGCCCGCGTTGTTCGAGGCGTAAAGGCCGCGCTCGTCTTTGTACGAATCGCTCTCGATCAGCGCGTAGACCTTCTCCGGGTTTGAGGGGCTGACCGCGACGGCCATCTTGCCCATCTCCTCGGGCAATCCTTCCTTCATCTTCTCCCAGGTCTCGCCGCTGTCCGTCGATTTGTAGAGACCGCTGCCCGGTCCGCCGCTGATGACTTTCCACGGCCGCCGGCCGTGTTCCCACATCGCGGCGTACATGATGCGCGGGTTCGTGGCGTCCATGGAGAGTTCCGATGCGCCCGTCTTGTCGTCCACGAACAGGACGTTCTTCCAGGTGACGCCACCGTCTTTGGACTTGAACACACCGCGCTGCGGCGACGGAGAGTAGAGCGCGCCTTGTGCCGCCACGTACACGAGGTCGGGGTCCTTGGGATGCACGATGATCCGGGAGATGTGCTGCGTCAGCTCCAGGCCCATCCTCTTCCAGGTCTTGCCCGCGTCGGTCGATTTGTACACCCCGTCGCCGTGATGGGTCATCACCCCGCGAATCGCGTGCTCGCCCATACCCACGTAGACCACATTCGCATCGCTTTCGGCCACCGCAACCGCGCCCACCGAACCGGTCTTGAAGTAACCGTCCGAGACGTTGCGCCAATGGATGCCCATGTTGTCGGTCTTCCACAGCCCGCCGCCGGTGGTTCCCATGTAGTACGTCTTCGGGTCGCCTTTGACACCGGTGCTGGAGTTCGAACGTCCGCCTCGAAACGGACCGATCGAACGCCACCGGACCGGTTTGAAGACCGCGTCGAGGTCGGCTTGAGCCGGGGGCGCAGCCTGCGCCGGGAGATTCAGGAGACCGAAACACAGCGCAAAGGGCACCGCCATCTTCTTTGACATGGTCTTCTCCACTCGCTCTCCTCGAACCGATGCGTCCTCTATTGATTGCCTGGGGTTGAAGCGCCCGTGCGGGACTCGAGGAGGCAGTCTATTGCTGTTGGCATCAGGCGGCGATTCCACGAAGTCGGCGCACCCTATACTGTTTTGATGAGCCTGCGACTCCGCCCATCGATACTCTCCCTCACCCTGCCCGTCTTCCTGGCGGCGGCCACGGTGGCCGCGCCCCCGTCCCTTGCCGGATCCGCGGGATCCCAAGACGCAAAGCCTCCGGCCGAGGCCACCGCCGCGGTGGTCGCACCGGCGACTCCGGAGGCCAGGCTCTTCGTGACGAAGCACCAGATCCGGATCGGCGGCGCGGTGCTGGCTTACACGGCCACCGCCGGCACCATGCCCATCAGGAACGACAAGGACGAGGTGATCGCGCTCTTCGGATTCACCGCCTATGTGAAGGACGGGGGTGATCCGCGCACCCGCCCGATCATGTTCGCCTACAACGGCGGTCCGGGCTCCGCGTCCGCCTGGCTCCACATGGGGATCCTCGGCCCGAGGCGCACCGTGCTGAAGGACCTGGATGCGAACACCACCGGCCCCTTCCGGACGGTCGACAACGAGTTCACCATCCTCGACCGCGCCGACCTCGTGATGATCGACCCCGTGGGCACCGGCTTCTCTCGCCCCGTGGGCAAGGGCGAGGGGAAGGATTTCTGGGGGGTCGACCAGGACGTGAGGTCGGTGTCCGATTTCATCGTGCGTTACCTCAACCGGCACGGCCGCTGGGCCGCGCCGAAGTTCATTCTTGGCGAGAGCTACGGAGGCATGCGCACCGCCGGGGTCTCGTACGAGCTCCTCACCAAACACAACGTCGCGTTGAACGGCGTGATCCTGACCTCGCCCTACCTCGATTTTGCGAGCGGCAACGCCGGCCTCAATCTCCACGCCGGTGATGTCAACTTTCTGCCCACCTACGCCGCCACCGCGTGGTACCACAACGCGCTTGCGAACCGGCCCGCAGACCTGCAGCCCTTCCTGCGCGAGGTCGAGGCCTTCGCTCAGGACGTGTACGCGCCCGTCCTCTTCAAAGGTTCAAGAGCCACCGCGGCGGAGCGGAGGACCGTGCTTGCCGGCCTGGCTCGCTACACCGGCCTGAGCACGGACTACTGGGACAAGGCCAACCTGCGCACCGACGAAGCCCATTTCCTCCAGGAACTGTTGCGTGACAAGGGTCTGGTCGTGGGTCGGGTGGACACGCGCTACCTCGGGGGCACCCTGAACGCTCTGTCCGAGACCACGCCTTACGATCCTTACGGGAGTTCCATAGCGCCCGCGATCGTGGCTACGTTCAACGACTACTATCGACAGGAACTCAAAGTGGAGTCCGACCGCCGCTACGTGCTGTCCGGCGATCTGTGGAAGGACTGGGACGACCGCCATGCCCAGCCGGGCAGCGGAAGGGTGCCGTTCGCCAACACCGTGGTGGACCTCGCCCATGCCATGACCCTGAACCCCAAAATGAAGGTTCTGGTGCAGACCGGCTACTTCGATCTGGCCTGCCCGTATCGCACCGCGGAGTACGCCATCGAGCATCTCGCTGTGGCCCCGGTGGTGCGGAGCAACGTCACCATCGCGTACTACGATGCGGGTCACATGATGTACGTGCACCCGCCGTCGATGCAGAAGTTCAAGGATGACGTGGCGGCCTTCGTCGACGCGAACGCGCGTTGAGCGGGACTGAATTTCGTCAAGAGTCTTGAGCGCGAAAAGGGTCTCCTTCGCGCTCCAGTGGGACGCGAGAGTCCGGGCCGTCACCGCGTCACGCCGGGCAGTCCCTCGATGGCGAGAATGTTCGAACGATTGCGCAGCGACGAGACCACCAGCCGCCGTCCGTCCGGCGAGACTCCGAACGACTCCGGCATCTCGTCGGGAGTGCCCTGGACGAGAACGCGACGGCTCGCGCGGGTGTCGCGGCCCGGAACGATGTCCTGGGCCACGAGGCGGGTCGCCCGGGCTTCGGTGTCGTAGTCCAGCCAGGCCAGCGTCGACGCGTTGACCCATCGGGAGCGGCCGATCGTGATTGCGGTCCCGCCCAGGCCGACGCTGACCATCGGAAAGTCCGCGAGGGGCACGTCGGCTCCGTCGGCCAGCGTGATCACGCGCAGGCTGGCCGTGGTGCTGTCGAGGAAAGAAACCCAGCGGCCGTCGGGAGAGACCTCGGCGTTGTTGATGGCGCCCTTGGTCAGGAGGGTCCCTTCCGACCCGTCAGGGCGGATCTTCCAGATCCCGCTTTGGGCCGGGTTGGCGGACGTGTAGATGATCCACCGCCCATCCGGGGTCATGACGGGATTCTCGGCGTCGAATCCATCGGCGGTTACCTGGCGCGCGCCGCTGCCGTCCGGCGCCGCCATCCAGATCTCGTAGTGGCCGAGGCGTCTCGAACTGAAGAGAATCTGCTTGTCATCGGGGCTGTACCCAGGATCCCAGTCCTGGCCCATGTCCGTGGTCAGGCGGCGCAGGTTCCCGCTCGAAAGCTCGATCTCCCAGACATCCACGTTGCCTTCGCGATCCGAGCTGAACACCACTCGGGCTCCGTCGGGAGAAAACGCCGGCTGCCGATCCGCGCTTTCCCCGCGGGTCAAAGTTACCGGGTCGGTCTTCGAGCCCGCAGCTAGGGAAACTAGGGAAAGGTTCTGGGTGGGCGACAGCGCGTCGATGACCACCCGGCCCGGGCCCGCGATCGCCATTCCGGACGCAGCCTGCTGAAGGGAGAGGAGGGTTCTCGGCGGTCGACCCCCGATATCGATGCGGCGCAGGGTGCCCGTGCCGCCTCCGCCAAACACGTTCGCCGCCTCGGTGACGAGCAGCGCCTTCGAACCGCTCCACGACCACGCTCCCACCACCGAGTTCGGGCCGGGCTCGTACAACGTCCGACGCGCGCCGTCGCGAACGTTGAAATCGACGATGGACTGGCGGGCCACTCCGTTCGCGGCCAGAAAGGTGAGGGCGCCTACGGTCGCGCCATCCGGACTCCACTGAAGGCTGCCCAGCGCGAACTCCGCGACCCGCGCCAGCACGCGCTCGTCGCCTCCGTCCGGGTTGAGGGTGACGAGGGTGTCCTGCACGGCTCCCGCCACCGAGGCGCGCACCAGGGCCACCCGCTTCCCGTCCGGGGACCAGGCTACGTAGGAAGCCACCCCGTCGGTGACGCGACGCGCGGTTCCCCCCACTGCCGCCACCCGGAAAAGGCTGAACGGGGGAGTGTCGCCGCGAAGGAACAACAGCGTGCTGCCATCGGGAGAAAACTGGGGATAGATGTCCGCGGGGCCGGAAGTCACCGCCACTTCTTCGCCGGTCGCGATCTGCTTGAGCCAGATTCTCGAAAGCCCGTCGCGGACGGACACGAAGGCGACCGCGCGGCCGTCGGCGGACGCAGTGGGAAAAGAGTCCTTGCCGCTGTGGGTCAATGAAGAGACGAGCGGCGGTTCCGCGGGAGCGGTCGAGAGGAGGGTCCGATCGAGGCTTCCCATCAACAACGCGCCCATGGCCAGCCCGACCAACAGGGGCGCCGCCCGATGCGCCTTCCCGATTGGCGGCGGGGTCGACGTGACCGAGGCGTGATCACCGCGGGAGTCGTCCCGCTCGGAAAGAGCCAGTCTCGCGTCTCCGATGTCCCTCAGCCGCTGCCGTGGGTCCCGCTCGAGGCAGCGACGGAGGAGACGAACGAGGGAAGGCGGCGTCCCGGGCGGCAGGCGAGCCCACGGGACCTCCTCACGCAGCACCGCGGCCAGCGTATCGCTCACCGTCTCACCCGCGAAGAGCCGCTCTCCGGTGAGCATCTCGAAGAGGACCACGCCGAACGACCAGATGTCGGCGCGCTTGTCGACGGTCTTTCCCCGCGCCTGTTCCGGGCTCATATAGGCCGCGGTCCCCATAATCATGCCCGCCTCGGTCATGTGACGGGACATCGTTGGCGAGTGGGATAACTGCTTGTCGGCGGACGACGATGCCGCGCCAGCGTCGAGGGCCTTCGCGAGGCCGAAGTCGAGGATCTTGACCTTCCCGTCCGGAGTGACCTTGACATTGGCGGGCTTGAGGTCGCGATGGATGATGCCGCGTTCGTGCGCCTCTTCGAGCCCTTCCGCGATCTGCTTCGCGAAGGCCATCGCGTCATCGACGGGAATCGCGCCACGACGCAACCGCTCCGCCAGGTCCTCGCCCTCCACCATCTCCATCGCCAGGAAGTGCACCGTCGATCCGTCCGGGAGCGTCGCACCCTCGAAGCCATACACATGAGCGATGTTGGGGTGATTAAGCGAGGCCAGGACCTGCGCTTCCCGCTTGAACCGCGCGAGGCCGTCGGCATCGGACGCCACGGCCGCGGGCAGCACCTTGATCGCAACGTCACGATTGAGAGCGGCGTCCCTTCCGCGATACACCTCGCCCATGCCGCCCGCTCCGATGGCGGCGGTGATCTCGTAGGGACCCAGGCGGACGCCTGGCGCAAGCGACATGGGCGATCAGTCTAGGCGACGATCAGGGCGAGGATGCCGGCTTGCCCGCCGACCGAGCCAGCGCGCCGACGCCGCCCACCACAACACGCAACCCCGGAGGCGTTCCGGCTGGCGCATCCGGTATCCCAACCAGAACCCGCTGACCGTCGCGGGTGACCGCATACAGCCCCGTGCCTGGGGGCACCGCCGCCACCATGGTTTCGCGCGCCGCGACGAGGCGCTCCCCCCTGTCGTCGTAGGTCACCGCCACCACGTTGGTTCCGCGCACGAAGAACACCTCCTTCGCCGCGGCCGACCATCGTACGCCGCAGTCACCCGTACCGGCCGGAGCCAGTTGCTGGAGCCCCCCGACGCCGGAGAGGGCGCGCGCATACAGGAAAGTCCGTCCGGAAGGAGAGGCGCAGAAGGCCAGCCAGCGGGTGTCGGGTGACACGCGCCCGCTCTCGCTTCTGGATGCGACCGTGACCAGAGGAACGGTCTCGGCGCCTCCCGGCGAGAAGAGCAGGAACGAGGTCGCCCCGTCGGGCAACCATCTCTTGATGACCAGCCTGCCGTCTGCCAGCCAGTCAAGAGCCTGATCGTCGGCGTCGGTGGCGACGGTGGTCTCCTCCGCGCCATCGAGCGTCAGGGTAACAACGTCGAAATCGCCCTTTCGCAAAGAGGTAAAGGCGATGCGGCGGCCATCGCGGCTCCAGATCGGTCCCCAGCTGGAGCCCTTGCCCGGTAGCCGCTGTTCTCCGCCATCGAGGTCGTAGACCCAGATGTGGGACAGGCCGTCCTGGGGACGGGAGACGGCGATGCGACGCTCGTCCGGGGACAGAGCCACGGCTTCGGAGCCGCCAGCCAGAATCGCGAACTTGAGCGCGGTCGGGGTGCGGCGCCCCGAACGATCCATCCACGTCAGGGTCTGCACCGGATCCTGCTCACCCGAGCTGTAGGCGATCGTGCCGTTGGGCGCCACCGATACCGGGTCGACGGAACTGCCCATCTGGTCGAGGCCGAGCGCGTCCATCAGCACGGACCGCGAATCGCTGGTGACTGCGAATGAAGACGGATCGAAAGAAACGAGATGGTACTGACCCGACCGGTAGTACAAGAGACGACCGTCGGCGAACTGCGCCATGGCGCCGGGAAACAGAACCCGGTGGGTTCCCGTCCGAAGGTCGAGCACCGCGACTCGCGACGCCGACAGTCCGGCGTCCGAATACCAGATCGTGAAGAGCACGTGTCGGCCATCCGGCAGAGGGCGTGGCCACCAGTGGCCCCGCTCGCCGGCCGCGAGGTCCAGAGTGCTGACGGGCGTCACGGCTCCGCCGTCGGCGGGCACGCTCATCAGGGCCGACTGATTCCACGTACGGGTGAAGAGGAGCCGGTCGTTGCCCACAAAGGCCGCTCCCGGTGAATTCGGCGCCGCGTCGGTGAGGACCAGCGGCTGGCCTCCCGCCAACCCGATTTTCTTGATCTTGCCGTCCGCGTAGAAGCCCACCCACTTCCCGTCCGGCGAAAGGAACGGCTGGGAGGCGCCGGTCGTCCCCGGCAACTCGCGGGACTCGAACGAAGCCAGGTCCCTGACATAGAGGCGATCCGTCACGTAGACAAGGAAAGAGCCGTCGTGGGACATGACGGGTTCTGCGGCCTCCCGACCATCCGGCGACTGGACCAGGAGGCGGACCGGCACGCTCGCTGGGGATCCCTGGTTTCGCACGCCGGCAAGGATTGCGAAGACCGCAGCCACCAGGGCCAGGGCCGCGACGAGCCAGGGCGCGCGCGCGCTCCGGCCGCGAGGCGCGGAGGCCGGAGCCGGGGACGGAGCGCTCTCGGTCTCGTCCGCCTCGAGCATCATGCGGGCGTCGCCGATGTCGCGAAGCCTCCGACGCGGGTCACGATCCAGGCAACGCTGGAGCAGGCGAAGAAGCCTGCCCGGCGTCTCGGGCGGAAGGCGCGTCCAGGGGACATCCTCGCGGAGCACCGCGGCCAGGGTGTCGCTCACCGTCTCGCCTGTGAAAAGTCGACGCCCCGTCAGCATCTCGAAAAGGACCACGCCGAAGGCCCAGATGTCCGCGCGCTTGTCCACGGCCTTGCCGCGCGCCTGCTCCGGCGACATGTACGCCGCTGTCCCCATAATCATCCCCGCTTCCGTCATGTGACGCGACATCGTCGGAGAGTGCGACGCTTCGGCAAGCTCAGCGCGAGCAGCCGCACCCGATTCACTCGGGCTTCGGTCAAGGGCCTTGGCCAGGCCGAAGTCGAGCACCTTTACCTTGCCGTCAGGCGTCACCTTCACGTTCGCGGGCTTCAGGTCGCGGTGGATGATGCCCCGCTCGTGCGCTTCCTCTAGCCCTTCCGCGATCTGCTTCGCGAGCGCAATCGCTTCATCAACGGGAATCGCGCCCCGACGCAGCCGCTCCGCCAGATCCTCGCCCTCCACCATCTCCATGGCGAGGAAGTGCACGGTCGAGCCGCCCTCCAGGGTCGCGGCTTCGAAGCCATGAACGTGCGCGATGTTCGGGTGATTCAATGACGCGAGAACCTGGGCTTCCCGCTTGAAGCGCGCGAGGCCGTCGGCGTCGGACGCCATCGCCGCAGGAAGGACCTTGATCGCGACGTCACGGTTGAGGGCGGCGTCCCGTCCGCGATACACCTCGCCCATCCCGCCCGCGCCTATGGCGCCGGTGATTTCGTAGGAGCCGAGGCGGAGTCCCGGGTGGAGGGTCATCCTTTGTGCAGTCTAGATGAACGTCCGCGCGACATCAGGCAGCGCTTCCGGCCCACGGCGTGGCTCCCCTGTGCGTTCGGCCGTGGCCGCCCTCTCCGGCAGCGCCAACGCGTCGACCGGCGGACGTTCCCGCTGTGCTTGCTTGCCGCCGTGAATGAAGGCAATGACGTGGCGCACGCCATCGACTCTGATCGGTCGGCGGGGTGTGGAAAGTCGGCTCGGAGATGTTCGTAGCGATGTACTGCCGCGGAAAAGGCTGCTGAGTCGTCCGGTTTCAGAGCGCCCTAACGGCGATCGGGCGGGAAGTCGACGAAGGGCAGGCGGGTGAGGCCGCGTTCCTTCTTCTGCTTCTCGACCATGCGCGCCACGTCGGCGAGGAGCGTCCGGGCGTCATAGACGATGCCGTCCTTGATCGTGTACTTGATGCCGCCCACGCGCTCGGGTTTGCCCGTCTTGTCATTCAGGCGCACCGCGCCGGTGCCGTACAGGACCTTGAGATTGGCCACCGGATTCTCGGGCACGATCAGCAGGTCGGCGAGCAGCCCCGCCCGAACCACGGCGAACTCGATGGGCTTCCCCTTGGGCTCGAACAAGGCCTGGGCCGCGTGCAGGGTGGCTCCGCGGATGACCTCGAGCGGATGGAAGCCCGCTTCCTGCAGGAGTTCCATCTCCTCGATGGTGGAGAAACCGAAGGTGTTGTAGATGTACCCCGCGTCCGAGCTGACCGTGACCCTTCCGCCCATGTTCTTGTAGTCGTTGAGGAACGCCATCCAGACGCGATAGAAGTTCCGCCACGCGACCTCGTCCCAGCTCGTCCAGTCGAAATAGTACGAGCCATGGTTGGCGCGCGATGGGGAATAGAAGTCCCACAGAGAGGGCAGGGTGTACTTCTCGTGCCAGTCGGCGTTCCGGCGGTACATGACGTTGCGACTCGCAAGGTAGGTGGTCATGGTGGGATCGAGGATGGTGTGGAGCGATTTGAACTCGGCAAGGAGAGCCTTCCATTCCGGGCTTCCCTGCTTGTGAATGAGGTCCCACTGGCGCGCCACCTGTCCGAACCGCGCCTGCTCGTCGGCGTGGTTGTGATCCGCCGGCCAGGGCTGGACGTCGTGCCCGTCGTAGAGCGACTCGAAGATGCCGTAGAAGTGAGTGACCGTGCCGAGACCGAGCCGGGCCGCGTCGATGGCGTTCATCTCGGCGACGCCCTGCTGAGAGAGGTGGGCGGTGGATCCGAGTCCCAGCTTCTTCGCCTCGTCGAGGAGTGCCGCCATAATGTCGGGCGGATAGGCGGTGAGCTTGATTCCGTCGATCCCGGTTTTCGCGGCCGCGCGCACCCATTCGCGTGCCTTCTCCGGGGTTTCGATGGTGCCTTCCCATTCGTCGAAGGGCAGGCGGTAGGTGAACATCCGCGGGGCGGTGATCTCGTTGCGCGCGCTCCTCGCCTTCTCGCTCGCCGAGAAGTCGGGAGAGGCGAAGGGAACGCCTCGGGCGCTTGTGATCCCGTGGGCCATCCAGAGTTTGTAGACATACTCGGACTCCGGGGTCTTGGGGATATCGCCGTTGTGCACATGCAGGTCGACGAGTCCGGGCAGCACGTACATCCCGGTCGCATCGATCTCCTTCGTCCCCTTCCCCGGCCGGCCGCCCGGACGCATGTCTCCAGCGGTGGCGCCTACTGCGGCCACCGAGGTAATGCGGTTCCCCTCAACCACGATGTCCACAGGACCCCGAGGCGGCGCGCCGGTTCCATCGATGACGCTGGCGTTTCGAATCACGAGTCGCTCGAACGGGCCCTCTCCTTCCGCCCGGGGCGGGGCGGGACGAGGGTCTGAAGCGGGGTCCTGCGCGCTCACAATCTGCGGCAGGAGAGCGGTGACAAGCCCGACGACGGTGACGAGGCCGCGGAATCCGCGGCGGGTGGGTGCGCTCATGGGCCTCTCCTTTGGGCTCGATCTTGTGTTCATGCCAGCGTACTACCGATCAGTCCATGGCGAACATGGCCCGACCTCGCGAGGTCTCCGTGGACACCCCGTCAAGAACCGTCGAGGCTTCGCCGGTCACCTCGAGGCGACGGCGTCGAACGGCGCCGCGAGCAGACGCGAGCCTCGCGACGCTGTCCGAGCTGCTCGCCCCCGCCGCCCCCCTGATCCGCCTCCAGTCCCGCAGACCAGCGTAAGCCCTCGCGCCGTGTCCCAGTGACACGAGGGAAGCTGGCGGAACGTCCCGTCCTCCCGGGCCTTGGTGGCAGTTGTCCCCCGGCGGTCCCGGACGCTCGTCTGGTCACCGCGACGAGGACGCTTCCACTCGACCGCCAGCTTGACGAACAAGCACGAGCGCCTGCCCGGCTTCCCCTCCGACCGCCAGTGCTTCAAGGCGTCAAGGACTCCGGGCCCAAGTGAGACGTTCGTGGTTCGTCTACGCCGATTCCCTCCAGCCAGGCGGCCGCTTCGTTTCGGCGCAGTCACGCAAGTAGAGGTTGATCAGCGTCTGGTAGGGTTTCTTGATCGGGACAGCCTTCGCCAGTAGTCCGGTCTTCCAGGCGCCCGCCGCCTTCACTTCACCACCGCGACGAGCAGCACGAGCAGCACGACTATCAGACTCAGCGCTACCGCGGCGACCGCCATCCAGACGAGGGTCTTGCCGAGGGCATGTGCGCGACCAATCCGGCGCACCGCAACGCCAGCCAGAACGAGACCGGGCACCGTGGAGAGCGGGCTGAAGACGGCGGTCATCGGGCTCAACGCAGCAATGAACCCGAGGACGTCCCCCCAGCCGCTCGGCGGGACTTCGTTGAGGAAGAGGATGAACACGAGGATCGTGCCCGGACCGGCGAGAAGGATAGGTGTGAAGCACAGCATTGCCAGGCCCGCAATCGCCCGGTCCCCGAGACTCAATGCGGCTGGAGTCTCCACATCGTTCGAACTCGAATCGCTCTGCATGCTGCTCATGGTGGGGCGGAGTCTACAGACGTGCCCCCTCAGGCCTGACGACCCTGACCGCGTTGTTCTGCGGCTCGGGGCCACTCAGGAGTACCACCGCCAGGCGACGCTCGCTCCGAGCAGCAGCAGGACCGCGATCATGCACCCGCAGTCGAACCTGAGCCCCTCCCGCTCGTTCGCCACCTGCACGCGACGAGCGGCCGCCGGCTCGCCGCCAGGGTCGACGCCTTCGCCTTCGAGATCCTGACGCAGCCCTTCGACGTAATCAGCGGCCCAGGAAGCGAAGTCCCTGACCCGACCGCGCTCACCTTCCGGGGGCAGGTGACAACGGTCCGGTGATTTCGTACGGCCCGAGTCGTGTACCAGAGGGGAGAGTCATGAAATCAGAGGAGTTCCGTATTCGTGAACGCGGCCAGCGTCGTCATCTCAGTCACCGCGAGGGAGCGTTCCCCGGCTCAGGGCGCCATCGGCCAGAACCACGTCGCTCCTGCCCGTGCCGTTGCCTCGAGCCACCACGAAACGTCTCCCGTCCGGGGCGACATCGTAGAACCGCTCGATCTTGTCCGAAATCGCCAGCCTCGTGCCCACGGTCTCGCCGTGGAAAAGGAGGCGAGGAGCGCCCGCGCGCAGCGTCGGCGCGGTGGCGAGATCGACGGCTACGAGATCGTTCCCCGACACGGAGAACAACTCGCCGCCGCGGGGACTCCATATCGGATGCTGACCGCCGCCGTTGGAGATCTGCAGCCGGCCCTCACCGCGAGGAAAAGGTGGACATACACCTCCCATTGATTGGTGGCGTCCGACTGATAGGCGAGCCACCTGCCGTCCGGCGAGATCTGCGGCATGGCCTCGTTGGCGCCCGTCCCCTCCAGGAGAAACGGCTCATCCTTCTTCTGGAGATTTTTGAGGGGCAGCGCCCACAAATCACGTCCCGTGGCTGCGTCGATTGTGTAAAAGACCGCGTAGGCCGCGTCTCTCGAAAAGGTAATCGCGAGAGCTTGCAGAGCTCTACCGGCCTCTCACCGTCGAGCGTGTAGCAGCGCGCGCGGCCGGGGCCCGCGGCGAGCGGGCGCCGGCCTCAGTGACCGAGCGCCCGGGACACCAGGAACTTCACACCACTGATCACCACGGGCAGCACCACAAAGAGCCCGACCACGAGGGCGGCCACGCCGTAGGCCACCTTGCCGCGGCGCACCAGGCGGACGCCGAAGACGATGAGCGCCACTCCACCCAGCCAGAGGAGGACGCTCAGGGCGATGATGAACAGCAAGCCGACGACGACGGCGCTCCCCATGGCTCAGCGCACCAGCGTCCGTTCGCCGTCCCGGATCTTGCCCAGCGACTTGTCCATCAGGTCCACCTTGACCTTGCGCTTCTTGCCGGTGGCGGTGCCCTGGGGCACGTAACCCACCACGTTCTCCAGGGCGATCTCGTTCGCAATGTCCCGCAGGATCTCGGCCAGCTTCTTCGTGTCGAGCGCGGCCGGCTCGTAGGCCCGCGCGCCCGTCTCGTCCGCGAGTTGGTCGAGGTCGAGCTTCCTGTAGTCGTACATGGTGCGGCTGAGCGTAAGCGAAACGAGAGCGATTTGCCAGTTCATTCGGGCGACCGCGGAGCGGCGGTGGGCATCCGTCCGGCGCACTCCATGAGCAGACGGGCGCGCCTGACGGCGCCTCGGGGGGTTGCGGACGGGCCAAACCCCGCTGTGGGCGAGGCTCCGCCGCCGAGGTGCAACCCCGCGCTTTTCGCCGCCGCTGCTGACGCGGCCTCGTCGCCTTTGCTGCTGTGGTCTGAGCCATGGCCATCGTCACGGACGGCCAGTCGCCGGAGCACTTGGCTCTTCCAGTAGGGCGGGCCGCGACCAGGCGCGCGGCTCGGCACTTCGGTGAGTTCTCCCGTCGCCGCCAGATAGCGGGCAATGCCGGCAGGATTCTTCACCACGGCGAGCAGCCTCATCCGCCCCTGGCAACTGGGGCAAGTGCGAACGTCTACCGAAAATGTGCGCTGCAAAAGTTCAGCCCAGGGGCGATATCCGCTCTTGCGTACCCGCTTCTCGGGTTCGACGTTTTCTGCGTCGGGGGCAAAGGCGGGGTGAGCCGCGAGCGCCAAGGGCTTGCCGCCGCGACCACCCCCGCATAGTGGATGGTGTGGAATCGTGGTGAAGGCACGCTGGTCCGGACGTCCCACGTCGAGATTCTCCCGGATGACTTCCTCGAAGAGGATCCGACCGGTCAGCGGACGGTCGAGCACCTGGGTCAACGAGAACTCCGCCTGGAGAATGGATGGCTGATAGCGGATTCCCTTGCGCCATCTCTGGGCGTGAACGGTCCCAGGCGGGTTCCCGTGTCCAGGCTCATGGCTTTCTCTCTGGTCTCCCAATCTCTGACGACGCGCCGAGCGCGATCACGATCCGTCTCAGTGGCTCCCTCCGGATGTTGCGGACGATCAGAAACCGCTTCCCGTCCGGACTCACGTTGAAACTGCGGAAATCCGGTCTCTCGAAGAGGAGCCGGGGGGCTCCCGAGTCGAGTCCCCGATCGAAGCGTATCGACGCCGCCATCAGTCGGCCCGCGTCCAGGTAGAAGAGTTCTCGGCCGTCGGGCGACCATCTCAGGATTCCGTCGGCATTTCCGAACGTGGCCGCGCCCGGACTCCGGTCGGAGACCTGACGCTTGGGGCCGGGGCCGGGAAAAGCCTGGACGTAGACCTGCCACGTGCCTGACTCATCGGAGGTGTAGGCGAGCAAGCGGCCGTCGGGGGACAACGCCGGAGACCGCTCGTCGAACCGCGTCCGCACGATCTCGCGGGTCTGCCGGCCCGTGTCGGTGTCGACCGCCCAAATGTCGCCTCGAGTCTCGCTGTCATCCTGCGAGTAGACGACCTGACCTCCGTCCGGCGTCCAGTTCCCGGCCAGTTGATCGACAGGACCCGTGGTGAGACGCTCGATCACCGACGGATGGTCGATCGAGCTCATGAACAGGTTGAAGGGCCCGCTTCGATCCGAGGCCCAGACGAATCGCTTTCCATCGGGCGCCCACGCCGGACTGGTGTTCTCCGTTCCGAAGGTCACCCGCTTGGGGATATCCCGGGTCAGATCGAGCAGCCAGAGTTCGTCGTCGGACCCCGTCAGCTCATAAAGCACCTTGCTTCCGTCGGGGGCGATGTCGCCCCAGAAGAAGCCGCGCCTCTGGGCGCTGGCGGGAGTGAGTGAGCCGTCGCGCGTGGCCCATGACAGTTCCCGCGCGTACTCGTTGGAGTCGCCGGGCACGAATACAAGGGCGCCCAGGGGCGACATCGCGAACATGGCGCTACCTCGGGAGACCTCGGCGGCGACTCCGTCCAGAACCGTTGTGACCTCACCAGTGACCTCCAGCCGACGAAGGTCGAAGGGCGCCGCCAGCACGCGGCTGCCTCGCATGAAGAGCAGATGACCACTCGGCGAGTAGCGCCCCCAGGATCCGCCCCGCTGAATGATCCGGCTCTTCCCGGTCTTGAGGGACACCACGGCGATCGCGGCCTCATCGAAGGGCTTGCCCGTGTATTCCACGGTGTAGAGGACATGCTCGCCGTCGGGAAGGATTTCGGGCCAGCTGTGTCCCGCCTCCTGCGCCGACGCATCCTTCCGGGTGAGCGGCAGCGGCTCTCCTCCCGCGGCGTCGACGCGCAGGAGGCCGCTCGAGTAGCCCGCGGCGAAGATGATGGTCCCGTCGGGCGCCCACACCGCCCCGTTGTTGTCGCGGGTCGTGGTCACCGTGGTCACGGTGTCGCTGTAGAGCGAGGCCCTCCGGAGTTCGCTCCCCGTGAAGAAGCCCACCGATCGGTCGTCCGGAGAGAAGAAGGGCGAGGATCCTTCCTCCGTTCCTGGAATCGGCTGCACCTCGGTGCGGTCAAGCCATCGGATGTAGAGCCGGGATTTCGTTCCGTCCTCGCCGACGAAGACGATCGCCCGGTTGTCGTGCGCGATGGCGATCGTGCTCCAATTCGTCTCGCGCACCGCGAGTCCCGGAGGCAGGGCGATCTCGAAGCGGGCGACTCCGACCGCTGGGAGCTTCGCGGCGCGCCCGACGGCGAAGCCTCCTGCGAGCGCCATGAGCACGAAGGCGAGGGCGACCGCCGCCGTCTTTAGTCCGGACCCCCGACCCGAAGGCGTGACCGGCCTGGCCGGGGCGTCCGGCGCGGCGTCGAGTCCGAGGCGCGCGTCACCGATGTCGCGGAGGCGCCGGCGCGGGTCGCGCTCGAGACATCGGCGCAGCACGTCGCGGACGCCGGCCGGCGTCGCCGCAGGCAGCGACGCCCAGTCCGGCTCGCGCGTGAGAACCGCGGCCAGCACGTCGCTCACGGTCTCCCCGCTGAACAGTCGCCGGCCCGTGAGCATCTCGAAGAACACCACGCCGAAGGCCCAGATGTCCGTCCTCTTGTCGACCACCTTCCCGCGAGCCTGCTCCGGCGACATGTACGCGGCCGTGCCCATGATCATCCCCGCCTCCGTCATGTGACGCGACATCGTGGGGGAATGAGAGAGCTGCGAGTTCCCCGTCGAGTTCGACGGGTCCCTCTCGAGGGCCTTGGCCAGGCCGAAGTCGAGGATCTTCACCTTCCCGTCAGGTGTCACCTTCACGTTCGCCGGCTTCAGATCGCGGTGGATAATCCCCCGCTCGTGCGCCTCTTCCAGGCCCTCCGCGATCTGCTTCGCGATGGCGATCGCTTCATCGACCGGGATCGCGCCACGACGCAGGCGCTCCGCCAGGTCCTCGCCCTCGACCAACTCCATGGCGAGGAAGTGCGCGGTCGACCCGTCGGGCAGCGCCGCCCCTTCGAAGCCATACACGTGGGCGATGTTGGGGTGATTGAGCGAGGCCAGGACCTGCGCTTCGCGTTTGAAACGCGCGAGGCCGTCGGCATCAGACGCCATCGCCGCGGGAAGGACCTTGATGGCGACGTCGCGATTGAGAGCTGCGTCCCGTCCGCGATACACCTCGCCCATCCCGCCCGCGCCGATCGCGCCGGTGATTTCGTATGGCCCCAGCCGCGCGCCGATCACCGGACGACACCTCGCTCGCTTCGCAGGAACTGGCGCTCCCACTCGACGAGGCCCAGCCAGCGCTCGCGAACCGGGTCCAGCAGAGCGTGGAACTCGGGGCGCTCGTGCAGACCGGCCAGAAACGGAGCGTGCTTTGTCAGCGCCTTATGGTTCACGAAGCCCAGGCGGATGGCCGTCCCCAGCCATCGCAGCGCATCATCCTCAAGGCCGAGGAGGGCAAATGCCTCCGCAACCATACGGGCGGCGAACTCGTTCGACACGGCCCCTTCGAGGGCCGTGGCATGTTCAAGCGCTGCCTCGCGTTCTCCGGCGAGCGCGTGAGACAGGAAGGCGGTCCAGGGTCCGAGCGCGGTCCTCGCGCAGGCGCCGGCCGCGCCTCGCACAATCGCGACGCCTTCGTCGCGGAATCCCGCGGTGGCGATCTGCCAGCCCGCGATGGCATGCAACATCGATGGCGCCGGGGCCAGCTCAATGGCTCGGCGGCCGGCGGCCGCAGTCTCGGCCCAGCTTCCGTTGACCCAATGATAGGAACTCGCGCAGAGGAAGGTCACGTGGGTCAGAGGATCGATGGACCTCAGGCGATCGATGAACCCGCCGTGGTGACGCAACCCGGCCACGTTGGAGAAGCGGATCACCTCCGCGAGCATGTTCGCGTCGTTCGGAGCCAGGGCCTGAGCGCGATAGAGGTCCGGCAGGGCGTCCTCCAGTCGGCCGCGCGACCCCGCGACCAGGCCCCTCACGTAGATGGCCAGGGCCAGGTCCGGATCGAGAGCGAGGGCGCGCGCGACGAAGTCTTCCGCCCGCGCCAGGCCCTCGTCCGCAGCGACGACGTTCGTGTTGACCTCGTTCCAGTGGAGCTGCCCCTTCGTGGCCAGCAGCAGCGGAGCGTCGCCCACCACGGCGAGCGCCTGTTCGACCAGCCGGTGCGCGCGCTGTGAAGACTCGGGCGTCCAGTCGTACATTTCCCTCCGCGCCCGCAGGTAAGCGTCCCAGGCGACCACGTCCCTGATCGGCCGCTCGGCCGCCGGGCGCTCTTCCGATGGGGTCAGCTTGATCTTCAAGGCGGCGACGATCTTGCGGGCGATCTCTTCCTGAATCCCGAAGACATCGGCGATCGTCCCGGAGTATTTCTCGCTCCAGACGGGAGCGTCCCTGGCCGCATCGACGAGTTCGACGGTGACTCGGAGAGCCTCGCCGCTCATACGGACCGAGCCGGAGACGACGTGGGTCACGTTGAGTTCCCTGGCGATCGACGGAGTGTCGCGGGTCGTGCCCTTGAGGGACATGGCGGAGTTGCGGGAGATCACGCGGAGGCCGTCAATGGATCCGAGGTCGGTGATCACTTCCTCGGTGAGGCCGTCGCTGAAGTATTCGTTTCCGGGGTCGGGGCTGCGGTTGACGAAGGGGAGAACCACCACGCTTGGGATTCGGGGTTCGTCATCCCGGGCCCTGGCCGAGGCCGGCCGGCTCGTCGGCGAAGAAAACAGATCGCGAGCCTTCTGCGGTCGTGCGGCCGGGTCCTTCTGCAGGCAGGCGGTGATGGCTCGCTGAAGGTCTTGAGGAAGGTCCGGGCGGATCGATGTGGGCGGCGGCGGACTGTCGCGGAGAATCGCCGACATCAACTCGGCCGAACTGTTTGCCTGGAACGGGCGCCGTCCGGTGGCCATCTCATAGAGGATGACGCCCAACGAAAAGATGTCGGTCCGATGGTCCACTTCGCGGCCTTGCACCTGCTCGGGCGACATGTAGGGCACGGTTCCCATGATCACGCCCTCGCTCGTCCGGGCCTCCGTGGCGAGCGCCGAATTCGAGGATGCCTCGCCGCGGCTCACCTTGGCCAGACCGAAGTCGAGGACCTTCACCCGGGTCTCTTTCGTGATCATGACGTTGACGGCTTCAGGTCCCTGTGCACGATGCCCTTTTCATGCGCCGCGGCCAGGGCCTCGGCCAGCGCGGCGGCGATCGACGCGGCCTGATCCAGGGGAAGTCCCGTCACGGGGATGATTCGGTCGAGGGACTGCCCGTCCACGAGTTGCATGGTGAGAAAGTGGACGCCCTCATGCTCCTCGACGGAGTACACGGTCACGATACCTGGATGATCGAGGGCGGCGAGGGCTCGAGCCTCGCGCCGGAAGCGCTCCAGGCGCTCGGCGTGCGAAGCCATCTCGGCGGGAAGAACCTTGAGGGCGACGTCGCGGCCAAGCTTCGTGTCCGTGGCCCGGTACACCTCGCCCATCCCACCCGCCCCGATGGCGGCGGTGACTTCGTAGGGTCCGAGCCGCGATCCGGAGGCAAGCGTCATGGGGATCCGCGCAGTCTAGCCGCGGCCGTGCGGGGTGCAGGGCACGACGGTCTACAATCGATCCCGTGATCGAACGAGTCCCGGGCCCGGTTGAGGTGGCCCAGTGGCGTGAGGAGTTCGAGGCCGCGGCGCGACGGCCGCTGAAGGTTCGGATGAAGTACGCCTCCGTCAAGCCGGCTGAACGCACCGCGTCCGGGAGCGGCTTCGAGGGCCTCGGCGATACGGTCAGACCGGCACGATGGTCGGCACCGCGCCGCGGATGCGGCCCTCGTGGAAGAGGATGTGTCCCGTGCGCAGGCTTTCACGAAGCTGATCGGGGCGGTCGCGGAACAATTTTCCAGAGCTCGCCAGAACCGCTTTTCCCGCGTGATTCGCCGGCAGTAATCCGACGATCGTGCGCGCCTCGTCGATCATGGCCCGCCATCGCAAGGAGAGCTCCTGGGCACTGGGAGCCGGTCCGTCAAAAGCGAGCTGAGACACCTCATCACTTGAATAGTGGGACCGCGCAGCGAACTCCAGGATGGAGGACGGTGAAAACCCGGGGTCTTTCCCGCACGCTGCCCAGGCAAGATATCCGAGAGGCTGGATGCGGTCGTGGCTGAAGACTGCGTCGACCCAGTCGCGCACCTCGAGCCGCCCGACCAGAGCGAGGACCTTGTTCGTGGCCAAGTCAAAAGGGTGAAGGGTCACTCCCAGGGTTGCGTCGAGGCGGAGGGGAAAGAAGCGATAGGCGCTGTCCCGGACCCATTCCATCTTGACGCTGTCCCCGAGGCCTTGCACCAGCACCTGGACGAAACCCCGAAGCTCGCGAAGGACCTCGATCTGAAACCCCGCCTGCTGGAGCAGCGCCCGGTCGGCAGCCCATGTCGCGTCCAGAGCGTCGTTGGTGTCGTGAAACAGATCGATGTCGCGCGACACTCTGGGAGCGCCAAGCGCCTCGTTGAGAGCCACCCCGCCCGCCACGTAGCTCTCCCCGGATTCGATCCGGTTCTGAGCTATGAGCTGGCAGACGACGCGCTGGAGGTTTGTGAGAGCCATGTCCTTATCTCCGCCGACCTGATGAAGCCTTCCCGGTCGCCGTAGCGCTGAACCGCGTCGAGCACGCCCTCGGCGTCCTCCACGGTCGCCGGATAGAAGTCCGCTCTAAAGGACCACAGGCAGCGTGCGCGATAGGCGTCAACCAACTGACGCAGCGCGGCATGGGCGGGCGTGCTCAGGGCCTCGAGGTTCATGGCCGCCCGATTCTAGTATCCAGCCGTCTCATGGTCGAGCTTCGAATGAGGCCGGTCGAAGACCATGCAGGACCCGCCGGGCTCAGGTAGAAGATCTCCTTGCCGTCCTTGCGCCACACCGGGAACGAGCCGCCCGGTGTCGGGGACTTTCGCTTCGACCGCCGAGCCGAGTTCCGGCGCCGATCACCGGAGCCCCTTCTGCCAGCCGAAGAGCAGCCGAATCTCGCCGCGATCTTTGTCGGCGTCTTTCGCCAGGCGAAGCAGGATGCGTGAGTGGTCTCGCGAGGCGCGCGCGGCCCTCGCGTTGATGCCGACGTTCCGGATCAGGACCTGAGGCACGCCCGCAGAGAAGATGCCGTCGGCGGTCGAGACGGGGTAGGCCACGATATGACCGCTCAGGGTGGTGACGAGAATCTCCCGCCCATCTGCGCTCCAGCTGAGAAGGTTCCCTCCTTCGGTGGTCAGCGGCCAGGTCTGCCGTCGCCCGGGGAAGGTCGTGACGGACACCTCGTTGCGCCCGGTTTCCTGGGACGTGAAGGCGACGAAGCGGGCATCCGGGGAGAACACGCCGTCATCGCTTGAGGGGACGTAGGGCGACAGCGTACTCGTCTGGAATGACCACGCGCGCAGCTCCGTTCGACTCTTGTCTCCGTAGTCGTCGAAGGCGACCAGCAGGTTGTTTCCGTCCGGGGACCATGCGACCGGATGCTCCCAGGCCGTCTTCGACTGGATGACCGTCGTCACGACGCCGGTTCGCATGTCCCGCACGCAAAGGTCGTCGACGATTCCCGGCAGCTGACAGGCAAACGCGAGCCGGCCGCCGTCTTGAGACCAGACCCCGGCTCCGGCCCATCCGCCCGCGCTGCGCATCGAGGTGAGAGGCGACAGGCTTCCGGTTGCCACGTCCACGCTCCACAAGTCCGCAGCACTCGTGCGCGCGTCCTGGACCAGGGCCACCACCGTTCGCCCATCAGGAGACAGGACCGGGTAGTCGAACAGGCGCACCCCCCCGAATCGCGACGCCACGCTCCCGTCCCTCCTCAACAGCGCCAGCTCGGATTCGAAGGTGCCGGACTGGCCGACGGCCGCCGAGAGTGCCGCGGCCGGCGGCGGGCGGAGGACCAGGGCTCCGTCGTTGGCGGCGCCGAGAGCGGCCAGATAGCGGGAGGACTCCGTCGCCACCGACTCTCCCAGGTCCACAGGTTCGCCGGTGACCCGGCCTGCTCCGGCCTCGAACGGCGCCGCCATCAGCCGGCCCTCGCGCGCGAACACGATGTACCCCGGCGCGGCGTAGACCCCATTCGAGAGCTCTGACAACAGCTGGCGGGACCCCGACGGATCATCGATCGAGCCGATGTAAATGCCCTGCGCTCCCGTCTCGGCGAGCCCCGCCCAATGTTTCGCGGTGAAGAGGAAATGCCGGCCGTCCGGAAGCATGCTGGGAAACGCGTGCTCCCAGTCGGGCGCCTGGATGATGGTTGCGGCTTTGTCCTCGCCTCCGGATGCATTGATCCGTCGGATGTCGCCGCCCTTGCCCTGGAACAGGATCACGTCATCGGCACTCCACGCCGCGCCCACGCCGACGCGGCGCGCGATCTCCTTCACCGGTCCCCCGTCGGCCGAAATGTGCTTGAGGACATCCCCGACGACAAAGCCCACACGCTTTGAATCGGGCGACCAGAACAGCCGATTGCCGCCCTCGGTGCCTTCGAGCGCCCGCGGCAGCGACTTGTCGAGGTCGCGCACCCAGATGAGGGGCATCCCGTCCGAGCGGCGGGCCGGATAGGCCACGCGGCGACCGTCCGGCGAGATGGCAGGCACGCCGACCTCGCTGATCTCGGCCGGAAGGATCGAGACGCGCAGGGTCGGTGGGACGCCGCGCTCCGACTCGCCCCACTGCTGCGACATCGCGAATCCGGTGACGGCGACCGACGCCGCCAGAAGCCCCCAGGCGATGCGTTCTCGACGGGACATCCCCGGGGAATGAGCCCTGTCGAACATCACCGCTCCGTCCGATCGCGGGTTGCGAAGCGTTTCCTCGAGGTCGAGGCGGACATCAGCCACGCTGTGGAAACGCTGCTTTGGATCCTTCGCCAGGCAGCGCGCCAATACGTGCCTCAGGGCCCCGGATCCCCCCGTGGGCAGCAGACCCCAGTCCGGCTCGCGCGTGAGGACCGAGGCGAGGACGTCGCTCACCGTCTCGCCGGTGAAGAGTCTGCGCCCCGTCAGCATCTCGAACAACACCACACCGAAGGCCCAGATGTCCGTCCGCTTGTCCACCGCCTTCCCGCGCGCCTGCTCCGGCGACATGTACGCCGCCGTCCCCAGGATCATCCCCGCCTCCGTCATGTGACGCGACATCGTGGGCGAGTGCGACAACTGGGAGTTCGCCGGGGAATGCGAAGAGTCTCCCTCGAGGGCTTTGGCCAGGCCGAAGTCGAGGATCTTCACCTTGCCGTCCGGCGTCACCTTCACGTTCGCGGGCTTCAGATCGCGGTGGATGATCCCCCGCTCGTGCGCTTCTTCGAGCCCCTCCGCGATCTGCCTCGCGATGGCAGTCGCTTCATCGACCGGCATCGCGCCGCGACGCAGTCGCTCCGCCAGATCCTCGCCCTCCACCATCTCCATGGCAAGGAAGTGCACCGTCGATCCGTCGGGCAGCGTCGCCCCTTCGAAGCCATAAACATGCGCGATGTTGGGGTGATTGAGGGAGGCCAGGACCTGCGCCTCGCGTTTGAAGCGCGCGAGGACGTCGGCGTCGGACGCCATCGCCGCGGGAAGGACCTTGATCGCGACGTCGCGGTTGAGAGTCGCATCCCGACCGCGATACACCTCGCCCATCCCACCCGCGCCGATGGCGCCGGTGATTTCATAGGGTCCGAGGCGGACGCCGGGGGACAACGTCATGACGGTTGGCAGTCTAGGCCAGCGTCAATCGCCCGGCACTTCGCCGTCCAGCGGTTGATCTTCACTCCCGCCACCGCCGACGCACGGTCTCCGCCCAGCCCGGCACGACGTAGACGTCGGCGCCCGTGTTCGAAGTCACGAAGACGAAGGCTCGTCCATCGGGCGAGACATCGAGCGCCTCCACGCGGCGACCGAGTCTCGCCTCCACGCGACGGGACTCGACGGAGAGCTTCGGCGACGTCTCGATCCTGACCGCGCGCAGATCCGCGCCGACCGTGTAGTACAGAGTGCGGCTGTCCGGCCCCCAGGCGGCGCACGACGTCGCGCCGTCGGACGCCTGGAGGAGTCCTCCTCCGCTCAAGGGCAGCACGAACACCTCACCCGGCTCCGCGCTGAAGGCGACGAGACGACCATCGGGCGAGATCCTCGGACACTCCGGCCATCGCAGCGATTCTCCGCGGGCCAGCAGGGGCTCGATCGCGGGCTCACCCCCGCTCAGAGCCACCCGCACAAGATTGTCGCGGCCCGAAGACCACGCCACCGCGACCAGAGAGCGGTCATCGGGAGCGACGGTGACCCCCGACGCCTCGCCCTTGAGGTCGACCCAAAGCCCCGGAGGGGCGCTCCCATCCAGAGGAAGGCTCCACAACTCCCATCGCTTGGCGCCCGCGATAAAGGCGACCTGGCGACCGCCCGCCCGCCACTCCGGCGCAAACGCCGCGCCGGTTCGAGTGAGCTTGGTGGCCTCCCCTGAACTCGTGTCCAGCGACCACAGGTCTACCGACCCTCCGACCGAACTCACCTTCTGGGCCGCCACGATGGTGCGGCCGTCCGGCGAGAATCGGGGGGCTCCCCAGATCGCGGCCTCGCGGCCGAGAGCGCGGAGGGTTCCCCCTCGTCCAAGCAACTCGATTCGGGTCGGAGTGCTCCCGGCGCGGTAGACGAGCGTGCCTCCGGCCGAGAGAGCGACGCGCGCCCCGCGAGAGTCTGCAGCGACGAAGTCGGGAAGGTCGATCGCGGGGCCCGTGGCGCGCATCGTCCCAACGTCGACGGGAAGCGCCGCGACCTGTCCGGCAGGGCGCGCGTAGATGAGACGCCCATCGAAAAGGCCAAGGGCGCGGGCGCCCTCGATGGCGAGGGACTCGCGGCGACCGTCGGTGAGCGAGCCCATCACCAGGGTGTCGTGGTTGTCCTTGGTCTGACTGAGGAAGACGACCCGGTCGGTCCCGGGAATCACGAACGGGGCACGCTGCCGCAGTTCTCCCGAGGCGGCGTCGAGCGGGAAGACCTCTCGAGGCTCCCCGCCCGCGGCGGGTAGACGCTGAAGCCCGGATCGCTCGGCGAACGTTTCCCCTAGCACTTCCTCGTTCGACGCCCAGGTGAGCGCGGCCGAGTTCCCCGCGATATCGCCGATCCGAACCGCCGATCCGCCCTCGATCGGCAGTTTGTGAACCTCGTGGAATCCGACAAGGAACGCGATCCACTTGCCGTCGGGAGAAATCGCCGGTTGAGTTCCACCTTCCCCGCCCGGAATCGGTCGCGGCTCCGGATCGTCGAGCGTGCGTCGCCACAGTCCCTTGGGCTCGCCGGAACGGATGGCGGTGAACACGATCGTCCGACCGTCCGGCGAAACCGCGAAGGGAACCGTGAGCTCGGTGGTGACGATCACCGCCGGATCGCTGACCAGCGAGAAGCGAGTGAGCGCCGCTGGAGGTGGCTCGGCGACATCCCGTCGCGAGCTGACCAGGAACATCGACAGGGCGGCGAAGAGAGCGGCCAGGCTTCCGAGGGCAAGAATCAGTCGGCGGTCGGAGCGCCGCGGGAGCGCTGCCGGCGCGGCCTCTTCGGCGGCCCCGCCGCCTGCGGATTCTTCGAGCTGAAGCCGAGCCTCCCCGATGTCGCGCAGACGCTTCTTCGCATCGCGCTCCAGGCAGCGTTGGATGAGGCGGCGAATCGGGCCGGGTGTCGCCGCCGGCAGTCGGCGGGGATCCGGGTCGCGAGTCAGCACGGCGGCGAGGACATCGCTGACCGTCTCGCCGATGAACAGGCGTTCTCCGCTCAGCATCTCGAACAACACCACACCGAAGGACCAGATGTCGGCCCGCTTGTCGAGCGTCTTGCCGCGCGCCTGTTCCGGGCTCATGTACGCGGCCGTCCCCATGATCATTCCCGCCTCGGTCATGTGACGGGACATCGTGGGCGAATGGGACATCTGCGAATTCGCCGCCGATGTCGAGGGGTCGCCTTCCATCGCCTTGGCCAGGCCGAAGTCGAGGATCTTCACCTTCCCGTCCGGCGTTACCTTGACGTTCGCCGGCTTCAGATCGCGGTGGATGATCCCCCGCTCGTGCGCCTCCTCGAGGCCGTCCGCGATCTGCTTCGCGATGGCGATCGCTTCATCGACGGGGATCGCGCCGCGACGCAGGCGCTCCGCCAGATCCTCACCCTCCACCATCTCCATGGCGAGGAAGTGCACGGTCGACCCGTCGGGCAGCGTCGCCCCTTCGAAGCCATAAACATGCGCGATGTTGGGGTGATTGAGCGAGGCCAGCACCTGAGCTTCCCGCTTGAAGCGCGCGAGGCCGTCGGCATCGGAGGCCATCGCCGCGGGCAGCACCTTGATCGCGACGTCACGATTGAGGGCGGCGTCCCGTCCGCGATACACCTCGCCCATCCCGCCCGCGCCGATCGCGGCGGTGATTTGATAGGAGCCAAGCAGAGTGCCGACAGGAAAAGCCACTTGCCCGCGAGTCTAGTAGCGCTTTCCGCCGTCGGACTCGAACGCAACCCACAAACGGGCTCGAATGCCTGGGGACTGAGTGCTAGCGTCCGCTCATTCGACGGAGGAGTTCCCCGCGCCAGCCCACGACCAGTATGGCGTGGGCGCCATCGCTGTCGGCCCGGGTCGCCCGCAGTCGTTTGATCACCATGATTCTGCCGTCCGGGTGGATGTCGTAGTTGGCCGCGGATATCCCCTGTCGCAGGGATGATGCCTGGCGGACCGGTCCGAATCGCGGGCTTCCGGCATCCTCGCTGACCGACACGACCATGATCGGGCCGGGCTCATTCTCGCTTGCCGTTTCGATGAAATAGAGAAGGCGGCCGTCCCGCGACCAGCGGGGCGCGCCCCCTCCGCGCACGGATACCTGAAGGCGTGGACCCGGTTGGAGCAAAGACGTGACAAAGACCTGATTGCGGCCCTTCTCGTCGCTTTGCAGGGCGAGCCAGCGTCCGTTCGGAGAGACCCGGCCGTAGCTCTCCGTTCCCGCCAGGCTGACCAGCGGTCGGGGGTTCCCGCGATCAACCGGAAAGATGAAGAGGTCGGTCTGGGTTGACGGGAAGAACTGTCCGCCAACGACGGCGCTGCCGTCCGCGAGCCATGATGTGGCCCCCACGCCGCTCGTGCCGGCTGAGCCGGGGAGGTCGACTTCGGCCTCCCCTCCCTCGATCGACCGAATCCTGATGTTGGGTGCGCTGCTTCGTGGCGTATAGGCGAGACGCCTGCCGTCCGGCGACCATGCGGGGGCGAGTTCACCCGCTCCATCCGTCGTCAGGGGAGTCAGGGTCCCCCGCTCCAGATCCTTGATGAAGATGCCCTGTCCCCGCGCCGACCGACCGTCGAACGCGACCCGGCGCCCGTCAGGCGAGATCTCCAGACTGGTGATGTAGATCGACTCGTGAAACCCCGGCGTCTCCTGACCCTTCTGATCCACCCAAACCAGATCGCTCCCCTTGCCCGAGTCGCCCTTCGCCGAGAAACGGTAGAGGAGATCGCCCCGCTCCGACAGCGAGACCTCGGCGCTGCCGTCTCCTAGGGCCTCGTTGCCGGTGTAGCCCATGAGGTCCTCGAGCACGGGAGTTGCCGGCTCCTCCACCTTGAGACTCTTGGGATCGAACCGCAGCCCATAAAGGACGTTGGCGCGCACGAAGAGGAGGTAGCCGCCCTCCGCGTATCTGGGGAACGCGCCCCCGCGCACCAGGACCGTCCGACGCCCGTCGGCGAGGGAGACCGCCTCGATGTCGGCATCGTCGTAATCCTGGCCTGTGTGCTGAACCATGAAGATCACGACGTCGCCGCCGGGCAGGAAAGAAGGCCACCGATGCGATCGCTCGGAACGCGCGGCGTCGAGCGTTGTGAGGGGGCTCGGTTCCCCGCCGGCGTCGGAGACTCGGAAGAGACCGGTGTTGATCCGGGCGAAGACGATCTGGTTTCCGCCCCACGTCGCCCCACGGCCCGGGTTGGCGCCCACATCGACAACTTTCACGGGCGCGCCGCCCGCGACGCCAACCTTCATCAGGCCCGTCGGCGTCTCGAAGCCTATCCAACGCCCATCCGGAGAGAAGAAGGGGCTGCGCGCATCCTCGGTGCCGGAGAGCGGCCGGGAATCAAGCTGGTCCAGCGGGCGGACGCTCAGCCGTGTCCCGGTGCCTTGAGTCGTAGTCACCATGACGATGGTTCGACCATCAGGCGAGAGAACGGCGTTCGCACCGAGTTCCACCGGCAGCGGCTCGTCGGGCGCCACCTCCACGTTGACCCGGGTCACCATGGTCTCCGCGGTGGGCGACCAGAGTCCGCGGAGAAGCGCTCCGGCGAGCAAGAGCGCCAGAACACCGACAAGAATCCACGGGCCTCGACTCGTCAAGGAACTCCCCGCCCGGGCTGCGGGTGCTGGATCGACGGGCCCGGTCTTCAGCTCTTCGATCTCGATCCGAACGTCGGCGGCGGAATGAAGGCGCTGCTTCGGGTCGCGGGCGAGGCAACGATGGAGCAGGCGCACGAGGGCGCCCGGTGTGTCGGGCGGAAGGCGTGCCCAGGGGACCTCCTCGCGCAGCACCGCCGCCAGGGTGTCGCTCACCGTCTCGCCCGCGAAGAGGCGACGCCCCGTCAGCATCTCGAACAGCACCACGCCAAACGCCCAGATGTCCGTCCGCTTGTCGACCGCCTTCCCACGAGCCTGCTCCGGCGACATATACGCCGCCGTGCCCATGATCATCCCCGCCTCCGTCATGTGACGCGACATCGTGGGCGAGTGGGACGCTTCGGCAAGCTCAGCGCGGCGCGCTTCGGCAAGCTCAGCGCGAGCAGCGTCGCCGGAGGACGACGCGGCGCCGGCGTCGAGGGCCTTCGCGAGACCGAAGTCGAGGACCTTGACCTTCCCGTCCGGTGTGACCTTGATGTTCGCGGGCTTGAGGTCGCGGTGGATGATCCCCCGCTCGTGCGCTTCTTCCAGACCTTCCGCGATCTGCTTCGCGATGGCGATCGCTTCGTCCAACGGAATCGCGCCCCGCTTCAGGCGTTCAGAGAGATCCTCTCCCTCCACAAGCTCCATGGCGAGAAAATGCACGGTCGACCCGTCGGGGAGCGCCGCGCCCTCGAAGCCATACACGTGGGCGATGTTCGGGTGATTGAGCGAAGCCAGTAGCTGGGCCTCCCGCTTGAACCGCCCGAGACGTTCGAGATCGCCCCCCAGCGCCGCCGGCAGGACTTTGATCGCGACGTCACGATTGAGAGCGGCGTCCCGTCCGCGGTACACCTCTCCCATCCCACCCGCGCCGATAGCGCTCGCGACCTCGTATGGACCGAGGCGGGTTCCAGGAGCGAGGGTCAAGCCCCGAGGTCCCGCTCGATCAATGGAGAAACCCGGGCCAGGGCCGCGTAGTCCCGGTCTCGATGCACGACCGTGATGCCTCGGTGGATGGCGCAGGCCGCAATCAGGCAATCGACGCTCGACCGGACGGTGATGCCGGCGCGCCGGGCCGCGCGATACAGGGATGCCGCTTCATGAAATCTCTCGGCCCCGAGCGGTGACTCGATGCAGGGCAGAGACATCATGGCCTCGCGGGCCACCCTGAAAGCCGCCTCGTCCCGGAATCCCTGCAGCACCTCCTGAACCACGGGCAGGCAGGTGACCACTTCGTCGAGGCCTCCCAGACGACTCAGGTCGAGGGGCTTCTCCTTGCGGAAGACCTCGATCCAGGCCGAGGTATCAAGCAGCAGCACGAGAGCCCTTCTTTTTCGCCCTTGGCGGATCGCGTCTCATATCGGAGAGATTTCCTTCCCAAAGGCCGGCGCCCGCCAGGTCCAGGATCTTCCGGGCGCGCGCCCGCCGCACGAACTCGGAGAGGGCGAGGTCGACGGTCTTCGAATAGGTGCGCTGGGCCGAAAGGCGGGTCGCCTCCTCGAGGAGCTTCTCGTCAAGCACAAGATTTGTACGTTTCATGTGTATCAGGATATCCGAGGAGCGTCACTTTCTCCCGCTTACGCGCCGCTCCAGATCCTCACGCCAGCCGGTGACCAGGATGGCGTGGGCGGAGTCGGTGCCCGCGACCCTTCGCGATCCAGGGCGGCGAAAGTTCCAGAAACCCCTCACCCCTGAAGCGGCCGTCGCTCTGATGGAGGCGTACCGGAATTTCCCGTCAGGGTCTGACGCCGCAGCCGTTTAGACTTTCCTCCCCCAATGTCCCTCGCTCCCGGCGCAAAGTTGGGCCCCTATGAAATCGCGGGGCCGGTCGGGACCGGAGGCATGGGCGAGGTTTACAAGGCCCTGGACACGCGGCTCGGACGCAGCGTCGCGATCAAGATCCTGCCCGCCGCTGCCAAGTCGGCGGAGGCGACGCCCCAGCGCTTCGAGAGCGAGGCAAGAGCCATCTCGCAACTTTCACATGTCAATGTCTGCGCGCTTTACGACATAGGCGAACAGGACGGCATCCCGTTCCTGGTCATGGAGCTTCTGGAGGGCGAGACCCTCGCGGAGCGCCTGAAGAGAGGAGCGCTGCCGATCTCCGAGGCCCTTCAACACGGAGCCGAGATCTGCGCCGCGATCGCGCATGCCCACGGCGCCGGCATCGTCCACCGCGATCTCAAGCCCGCGAACATCATGCTGACGAAGCAGGGAGTCAAGGTCCTCGATTTCGGACTGGCCCAGGCCACGACGCCCTCAGAAGCAGCGCCCGATCAAGCGGGAAAGACCATCTCGAAACAGCTCACCATCGACGGACAGATCCTGGGCACACCCCAGTACATGGCGCCCGAACAGATCGAGGGGAAGGCGGTCGATGCGCGCGTCGATATCTTCGCGTTCGGACTGCTGCTCTACGAGATGGTGACGGGGCGTCCGGCGTTTGTCGCCGAGAGCCTTCCGGCCATGATCACCACGATCCTCCGTGATACGCCCACGAATCCGTCGGACATCCGCGCCGACCTTCCCCGCCCCGTCGAGCGCCTGATCGAAGCCTGCCTGAAGAAGAAGCCCGACGAACGCCTTCGTTCCGCCCACGACGTCATTCTCCAACTCCGCTGGATCAGTGAGGACTTGGCCTCGCCGTCGAGTCGCGCCTTCGCCATCGCCACGCGGCCCGCGAATGTGATGGCGTTGCGGTGGGTCGGGGTCGCAGCCGCGGTGGCAGCTGCGGCGGCGGCCCTGCTCTGGCTGGGAGGGCGCCTGCGCGCGGACGAGCCCGCCTGGTCGCAGTTCACTCAACTTACCGATGACGCCGGTCTCGAGAGCGGCCCCACCCTCTCGCCCGACGGCGCGTTGTTCGCCTACGCCAGCGCTTCCCGCGGCAGTTCGGACGTCTATGTGCAGCGTGTCGGCGGCCGCACCCCGGTACTCGTGGCCGGCGACCCCGCACGCGACGAACTCTGGCCCGCGTTCTCCCCTGACGGCAAGCAACTCGCCCTCAGTCAGGGAGGCACGGGCGGGATCTCCATCGTGGGCGCCACTGGTGAATCCTTGAAACGCATCACCGAGTTCGGATCGAACCCCTCGTGGTCGCCGGACGGCCGGCAGATCGTGTTCTGCACCGAACAGTTGAAGACGGGCTACGAACGGAGCGGCATCAGCGAGTTGTGGGTGATCGATCTGAACGACGGCCGGCCGCGCAAGCTCGATTCCGGCGACGCCATCCAGCCGGCATGGTCTCCTTCGGGGAAGCGCATCGCCTTCTGGCAGAACATCGGTGGACAACGCGACCTCGTGACGATTCCCGCCGCGGGAGGCACGCGCGTCCTCGCCACGAACGACGCCGCGGTCGACTGGGCTCCGATCTGGTCGCCCGATGGGCGCTTCCTGTATTTCGCCAGCGATCGCGGGGGCTCGATGGGCATCTGGCGCCTCCCGATCGACGAGAGCACGGGCCGTCCCCAGGGCGATCCCCAGGCTATCGCGATGGGAGCGGATCTCTCGTTCGACCTGCCGCACCTCTCGAGGGATGGCCGATCCCTTCTGTTCCGGTCGATGATCCAATCGGTCAATCCGGCCGCCATCGCCTTTGATCCCGCGACGCGGCGCGCGGGAGCCGTTCGACTGCTTCACAACCGCACCGGCAAGCTGATTCCCACCGACGTCTCGCCCGATGGCCGGTGGCTCGCGCTCAACAACCGGCCCGACCGCCAGCAGGACGTCTTCATCATGCGGTCGGATGGCGGGGATCTCACGCGGCTCACCGACGATCT